>ERZ779888.2443-NODE-2443-length-15332-cov-3.055377_pt1 | contig 15332 bp, 15 predicted proteins | sample MGYA00511245_ERZ779888 | MGnify/ENA primary metagenome ERZ779888 (study PRJEB29588, sample SAMEA2155255) | human gut metagenome | biome: human gut; feature: human-associated habitat; material: faeces | place: Denmark | collected 2008/2010 ... | reverse complement strand
TGAGCGATTGGACTTCCGTCTTAATGGTTTGCACCGCCGCCTTGTCCGCGGCCGCCGCGTCGGCGTCAGAGGCTGCCTGCTCCGCCTTTGCGACGGCCGTTTCCTTCGCCGTTTCCGCGCCGCTCTTGGCAGTTTCCGCCGCGGTCTTTGCCGTCTCCGCCTGCGTCACCGCGCTTGACATCGCCGCCGCAATCATCTCCTGGACGCCCTTGACGGCCTCTTCCGCAGCGTCCTCCGCCGCCGAAGTTATCAACGCCTGCACGCCGCTTACCGCGCTGCTTACCGCCGCATTTATCAAGTCCGTAGCATAGGCGACGACCGCATTAAACAGCGCGCCGACAGTGAATCTGCCTTTGTCGGTGATTAAATTCTGCGACGATTCCGGCGTGACTTCGGTAAATTCCGAAAACTGCTTTATCTCTTTCTCTTCAAGATTTCTCATAGATTTGCCATGTTTGAACGAAGAACGAAAAACGAAGAACTAAGAACTGGGGTTTTCGACTATGTCTCAAACCCAATACTCTCACAGGTGCGACCTACCGCTTTATGCTCGAACATAAAGCAATCGGAGACGCCTGCGAGTGTGTAGGCGGCAACGCCGCCCAGTTCTTCGTTCTTAATTCTTCGTTCTTCGTTCATAATAGTTTTTCATTATTCATTATTCATTTTCACATAGGGGAAAAATTCCCCGATTTTGAGCACCGCGCCGTTGACCACAATCAAACTGTCAAAGTCCTCTGTTGGGCGTCCGCAGCGGAAAGTGTACTCGATTTCAGTTGATACTCCTATTTCGCTGACGGGCTTCACGCCTTCGAGGGCGGAGTTCTCAAAGCCGTAGAGTTTGCCCAAGATTCCTTCGTACTTCAAAACGCCCTCCGCTCCGTTTGAAAGCTCCGCAATGTGCGAAAGCCAAAAGTCCTCGGCTTCCGCATACGACGGGAACTGCCTGCCGACAGTCACGACGAACGAAAAATACTGCCCCCACGCCCGCGAGGAATTGCGGGCGAATTTCACGCCCACAATTTCCAGCGATTTCGCGCGCAGCCGCAGTTCGGGCTTCTCCGCGCGCATCCAGCGCGTCAGCCCGTCCGAGGCCGCGTCGGCGATTATCTTGTCTGCAATTACAAGTCTCATGATGAACGAAGAACTAAGAACGAAAAACTAAGAATTGGGGTTTTCGGCAAAGCCTCAAACCCGATACTCTCACAGATGCGGCACAACGTTTCCTTACGTTCATAAGGCATTCACACCGCGCAAGGGTCGTTGAATGTAGTTCTTCGTTCTTCATTTTTCGTTCTTCGTTAAAATTATCACGCAACTACACTTCCCGACTTAGAGGCCTTGGTCGAAAGTTTCGCCGGAACGCACCGTTTCCGTCTCGAACGTGAAGTCCGCCGCGGCCGTGCCGATGGTGAGCTTGTTGTCGCCCAAATTGTCGCCCATGGCTTCAAACGTCAGCTCGTCCATCAACGCCTCGGACGGGCTGAACGTGGCCGACGGGTCGGTGCAGCGCGCAGATTTGAGCGTAAAGGTGAAGTCGTCCTTCTTCGCGCCCCGCAAGACGAGGTTCGGCAGCGAGCCCACGCCTTTAAATTCGCCAAGAGTGTCGCTCGTCAAAATCCCCGTGAGCGTCTGCCATTTTTCAAGCGTGATGTTTCTTGGCTTAAACTTGGCGGATACCGACATGTCCGTCAGATTCTTGCCGTACTTTATCAAACGGTCGTTTTGCGCGTCTTCGGTCGTGAGGGAGATTTCAATGCTCGCGCCGTCGGTGTCGAAGTCTATCGCGCTGTCGCCCTCGCCGTACACGCCCAGGCACCTCAGCATGAATTTGCCCGCGTCCTCCATATCGGGAACGGTCGGGGCGGCGTCGAGTTCGGAGCTCGCTACCATGGGGGAAGTCGGATTGAGCGGGTCTGGGTAAACAGTCCAGCCGTGCTCTCCGAGCGGCAGGTTCGCCCCGAAGGTGATTGAACCTATCGTGTCGTGAATTGCCGGCAGGAACGTCCACTTCACCCACTTGTCGGAAGCGACGCGCGCGACGATATAGAAGTTTTCAATTTTGGGAATGCGTGCGCCCTTGACGAGTTTCAGCTCCTTAAAGAGCGCGTCTATGTTCGAGAACGCCACGGGCGAGCCCTTTATCGTTATCGCCTGGTCGGTGATTATGTCGCCCGCCTTTATCGCGTGCGAAGTTGCGACGTCAAGGCGCGTCGAGGTCTTCTGGACCTTGATGTTGTCTTTGATAAACAGCACCGAGTTCCCGATGTAGAGATACGCGGGTGCCTTGATGTCTTCGAGCGGATATGCCTTCATTGTTCTTCCTTTGTTTGGTGTTAAATGTTGAGCGCGTTTGAAACGGTGAGCACGTAGTGGACAAGCGGCTGGTCGGCGGGCGAAAGGTCGTCAATTTGTCCGAGCCGCAGCACCGACGCGCCGAGCTCGTCGCAACGCTCCTGATGGATTGCCCGCGACACGTCGAGCAGCAAACCCGAAGCCGTGCGCTCGCTCTTTTTGAGCGTCACGTTTTCGAGGAAGTGGATGTCGCTTTCGACGACCTCGGCTTTCAAAATGTAGCTGTCGGTCCACTGGCGCACGAGCGGCGGCTCAATCACAACCGCAACGCCGATTTTCGAGAGAGCGTTGCGAACGTCGTTGTCGATGTTGCCCTTTCTGCGGCAGAGAATTTCGACCTCTTCGGGCAACACCGCCGAGATTTTGCCTTCGAGCCATTCCTGAAATTTGTAGAGATTGTTGTTTGCTTCGCTCATCGTTTTTTAAGGTATGTATTGATTGCTTTCTCCGCGTCTTTGCGGACGGTTTCGGTTGTCGGCAGAGCGTTTGCGTCGCGCGGAATGTTTACTGAACGCACAAGCCAGTAGTGGACTGTCATTGAGCCGTCGGCGCGGATTTTGCCGAGCAGCCCGCCCTTGCGCGTGCGCTTGAATTCAAGCTCGCCCTCGGGCAGAGTTGACGGCATAACGCCGTAGCGGGCTTCGATTGCGGGAATCGCAAGAAACTTCTTGCCGCCTTTGGGCTTTACCGTCGCGCCGAAAACCTTTGCGGCGAACTTCGGGCCTTCAACGCCCGAAATAGAAACGGTCGCTCCCTTTTCGGCGGCGGAAAGAAACGACGTTGCCGCCGCAATCCCGCGCCAGAAACCGAGCCGCCGCCAACCGCGTTTGTTCGGGCGTTTGTCGAGCGTCTTGAAATGCTTTTGCAGAGTCCGCGCAAAGCCCATGCCGACGTACTTGTTGAGGCTTGCCGTATCGGCAAGCTTCGCCTCCAACGCCTCGATGCGCTTTATGTCCGCGCCTTTCTTGGCTTTGACTGTGAACTTGAAGAGCATTTTTTAGTTGATTTTCCGTAAAGTTTTTCCGATATTAAAAATGTCAGAGGTTAAAGTGCGGTGCGACCGCGATACTTTGCTTCTGAGTGTCGCACGGAGTCGCAAACGGGCGGCACTCTTTTTTTTCAGCGTTTGTAAATCAATTCTCCCTTTCGACATTTATCCAGTTCCTGAATTTTGTTTACAAACCAAGTGCGGACAACAGCCCCGTCGGAGACGGCAACCGCTATTCCCTTCATTTTTCCAGAAGCGGTTTCAAACGTGCCGACAAACATCAGCTGACCGTTTGGCAGCTGCCAAACTTCAAGCGCGTCTCGAACACATTCTTCGGCAACGCGTATTCTTTTTAGCCTGCCGAAAACATCGTCCGCGCGTTTCAGAGATTCCTCCCAATGCGTCAAAACGTCTTTGTTGAAGTCAATGTTTGTCCCCATTGGAGACTCGACCGCAAAACCGTCTTGAAGCTTTTTCTTTGCCGAATCTGCATCGACGAGCACTTCCTTTATTTTCGGAGAGGAACTTTTCCACGTTTTTGCACTCGGCATTTTCATATCTGCAAACGTCGGCAGCGGCGGTTTGCTGCGCATCACGAGCTTGTCGCCCTCGACCGCGCAGTTGGGCGTCTTTTCGACGATTTCCGCTACGAGGTCTTCGGGGATTCTTTCGAGTGAGACTTCCGTTTCAAGCGCGTCGTCGAAGTCGGGGATTTCGTCCACTGGCTCGTCTTTCGGAAGCAAGCCAAGCTCGATTGCCTCGTCGCGGTCGATGTCCTCCACGCCCATTCCGCTCCCGAAGTCGAACGGCGGATAGGGCCTGTCGAAGCGCGAAAGGTTTTTCCATACGTCCGAGGATTTAAGGGCAACCATTCGGCCGCCGTAAAGCTTGCCGCCCGCAGCACGCCAGCGCGTCTGCCAGTCTGTGCGCGGCACGCGGCGTGGCTCGACTCTCAAAAACTCCTGAGCGGGGAACATATAAAGCGCGTCCGAATCCTGCCCGCGCGTGTATTTGGCGTACTCGCGCGCTTCCTCGTAGTTCATTTTGTAAATGAGGCCCAATCGGCGGCGGCTTGCAATGTCGGTCAACGCCGTGCCGTCAACCGCATACCCGCGCCCGCGCAAATACGACTTCATCTCGCTGATGAACTTTTCCTGCGAAACCAACGCCTCATTCGGGTTGCGCTTCGCCGTGTCAACAGCCTTGCCGATGAGCTCGCGCATTTTGCCGAGCGTTTCGGCGTCGTTGACGCGAGCGGAAAAAAAGCACTTTTCGCGAATCGCGGGCGCAACGCGCGCCCACTCAGCGCTCGTCATCTTCGACGGCTTAACCGTCCTCGCCTCGAACTTTTCGACGGCGGCGCGGTCCGGCGCAAGACTGATGTTGAGATTCGGCATTTGTCAGTATTCTTTTTCGTTTACCATTCGCGTTCGTTTTCACAGTCCATCGTAATCGCTCCGTTGCGGCGTTCCACGCGCGGGGCGCACAAGGGCGCAGCCGCCGCTTGATTGCGTTGTCTCCGATGCGGCTTCGGGCTCGTCGGGAGTTGACACGTCAAACTTCTTCGCGGCAATGTCGCGCAACAGCTGCCGAGCGTCGGAAAGATTCGCCGATTCGGTCGAACTCAGCTCCTGCATAATGCGCGGCTTTATTGTGGCGACGATTATCGCAAGAGCGGCCGTCTCCAACTCCGACGGAATTTTAGAGGCGTCGCGGTCAACGGAATAGCCGCCCGTTTTGATGTAGCCGCGCACAAGATTAACCGTGCCCGCAATCACCTCGGCGAGCGGTTCGAGCGTTTCGTCCGACAACGCCGCCGACTTGTAGGCGTCGACCATTCCGCCCGCCTGATATTTGGCGACGTTTCGCTCTGTGAGTGTTATCCAAGACATATTTTTCCTTTCCGATTTAAGCGGCAATTTCAAGCAGCCCTACGCCGCGCAGAGGCACGGAAGGAGGCGTTTTTTCGGGGGGGTATCGTGCCGCCCTCTAAAATCGGGCTTTTGGCGGCATTGCAGGCGTTTTGCAACGCCTCTGCAAGCGCGTCGCAGGCGACAATCATTTCCGACTTTTCGGGGCGCACCCGGTCGCCCGTGCCCGCCGAATATTTAAAGGGTATTTCCACACGCGCAAAGTCGCCGAAGATTTCGCGGCAGATGTCCGAACCGTCGCAGGAAAGAAGCCATTTACCTTTGAGCGTGTAAAGCCTGTTGCGCAGAATCTCCATATCCTCGGGCGCGAACGCCTCGTAAGTGCCGCTGTCGCCCGTGCAATACGGCGGGTCAAAATACGCGAACGCGTCGTTATTGTCGTAAAAATCGACCACCTGCTGCCAGTCGCGCCGCTCGATGTAAACGCCTTTCAAACGCTCGTGAAGGGCGCGAATCTGCGGAACGTGCCTGTCGCGCGAGAAGCCGCGATAGCCGCGCGAATCCCGCGCGTAGTAGTCTCCAAATCCAGAAAACGACGAGACTTTCAGGAGATACCACCGCGCCACTTTCTGCAATTCGGTAAGCCCGCGTGAATCGCGCAAACGGTTGAAAATGTCCACCGAATGCAAATACCACTCCATCTCCGCAAGCAGGCTTTCGAGGTGCTCGCGCACATAAAGATAAAAGCCCGAAACTTCGGCGTTCAAATCGTTGATAACCTCAACCTTCGCGCGCGGCTTGGCGAAAAACACGGCAAGCCCGCCCGCAAACGGCTCAATGTAGGTCGAGTGCTCGGGAATCACGGGCAGAATATATTTTAAAAGCCGCCGCTTGCCGCCCGAATATGGAAAAACCGGATTCATTTTCTGAAAAAAATTTTACTGCTGTTGAATTTTAAGAAAAGGCGGACGCGGAGCGGGGTTTGCCCCGCGCCCTGTAAAATTACGAAACGGAGATAGCCTTTGCCGCGCCCGCTACCGTATTTGCAATCTTGGAATAGTGCTCTACGGTAATGTCTACATGCTTGGGCTTTTCGTCACGGTAGATGCGGAACATTTCTCCGCCGTCACAGGGACTCCAGAAGCGTTTGAGCGTCGAGGGATCGAGATCCGTCGCGCCGTCCATACCGATAAACGCAATCGCGTATGCGTTGTTGACCGCGCGCGTTTTTCCGCTCTTGAGCTCGAGTCGTTCGCGGCTCTTGTAAACCGAGTCGATGCCGAGTTTGTCGGCAAGCTGCTGCGCGCCGAAATTGGCGGCGACACCTGCATACGGGGCGTTGGAGCTTTCGTATACGGACAGTCTCGTAACAGAAACACAGCAGCACAGACCACCACCCAGCACCGATGAGCAGTCGGTTCGCATCGAACATTACTTCGTCGCCGACAGACGCAATGAGCTTGCGCAAATCGGAGTCCGGTTGTGTCTTTGTAGACCCCGTCGCCCAAGACTTGGCGTCAGGCGTGTCCGAAACTGCGACCAGCATCGCCACGGCGCGGACACACTCGTTGCGGATCAGCCTGCGGACAAGCATTTGCGTCTTCTCCTCTTCGATGCCATCGTACATTTCGTCGCGGTCGATTCGGATAGTGAGCCCCTTGTTGAGCGTTTTTTCGTAAACGATTTCGCCGCGAACTTCGAGGCGTTTGAAATCGCCGCCAACCGCGCGGACATCGTCGGCATCGGCGAGAAATTCGCCCTTGCCGCCCTTGCGGAACTCGAAGCGGCGCGGGGAGCGAACCCCAGGCGCGAGGTCGCCGAAAATTTTGTTTCCGTCGCCGTCGGGCAGACGCCTATATTTTAAAACGAACGGCATTAGGATAACGGGAATCGAGCAAAATGCGGACGGAGAAAAATACGAACTTTTGTCGGCAAAGTATGACGGGTTAAACCGGCTTATTTCCTTAAATATAGGCCCGCTACGGCACGAATTTGAATACGACGGCGAATCGGAGATTCTGACTTCATGGAGACCTTTCGGGCTAAAAGAACGCGAAACACTGTTTAATTATAAAAATGGAATGCTATCCGAGGTTAAATATCCGAATACCGATAAAGAGAACTTTGTTTGGATTACCGCATTGAAGGATTTTGAAGAATCCGGGAACCGATATTTGGACAACGTAAAATTCAAACCCGTCCTGCTGTCGGATTCCGACAATATGTACAATTTCACGCAAGAGAAGGCGGGTATTGCATTGCAGAAAACGAACCTATTGGGGAATTCCGATAAGATTATTTTCAATCCGCGAACAAATCGGCTCACCACCATTGACAAGGGAGGAGTGACAAGCTCGGTGCAATGGGGACGCGGCTTTCAAAATGAGGCCACAAACAAGTTAAGCGAGATAATATCGCCCAAAGGAGAGATTATCGTAAAATTGGAATATGACGAAGAAGGCAGAATATCCCAAATGACCAAACGCGGAGAAAAGCCTACAAAATATAAATACGACGACCAGGATAGAATAACGAAAATTACCATTGGCGACTATCCCCCGACAAAATATGAATACGACAAGAATTCCATGCGCCCTATAAAAATAATAAATCCTTTGGGCGAGATTACTGAATTTTCATACGGGAACGATAAACAAATTATTTCATTTAAGAATGCAAACAATGCCATTCAGAAATTTAATTACGACAAATTGGGAAGAATAACGCGCCGCAATTATCCGATGGGAGTATGGATTGCGTGGGGATATGACAACTTCGGCAGGGTCTCAAAACGGGAATATTCCAACGGAAATTCCATAAAATTTGAATATGACGAGCATTCGCAAATAAAACGCGTCGCGGAAAACGGAAAAATTGTATGGGAGTATTTTTACAAACCCAACGGAATGTTGAGACTTCTGACGCGAAACAAGCGGAAATGGCTCGAAATCGACAGCAAAATACAGAATGAAAAGGAATATCTCTCAATAATAAACAACAAAGGCGCGGAGTCGCAAAGAACCTATAATCTGGACGGGAAACTCCTTGAAGAGGTAAATCCGCTTAAAGATACCATACAATATAAATATAATCCCATAGGAGAACTTACGGGGTGGATTGCGCCCGACGGCAGCAACGTAAAGTTTGAGTACGACGCCCGGGAAAAATGGTGTTCCATGAAAACCACATAGGACAAACCATTGAAAATAAATACGACAAATATGGGAATCTCGCGGAAAAGAAAACAAAAGAGCAAAGTATAAAAATTGAATACGATGCGTTTGACAGGGTGATAAAGCGCAAGTATTCCGATAGGCAGATTACCGATATCGCTTACAACGAATACGGCGGAATAAAATCCATAGTTTCGGCGGATGTCAATATTGCGTTTGAATACGACGCTTTGGGAAGGGAGACAAAACGCATGGCGACTTTTCCCGACGGGAGCAGAAGCGCAGTCATAATAGAATACGCTAATTCCGGCCAACGCAAGCGCGTTTTTAGCGCATTGCAAAAACCGGATAAAAGCGAGGAGGAGCGAAACGACATACGCTATGAATACGACGAGCTTAACAGGCCCGTTGAAATGGAGACAAAAAACGCCGGAGTTGTCAGATATTATTACGATAAGAAAAGCCAGATGCTGCTTAGCAAGGTCTTTCCCAACGGGAACAAAAACATGTATTCTTATGACAACAATTTCCGGCTTAAAACCATACAGAGTTACGATTCAAATGATAGCGCCATCGGAGGCGTCCAGTATGACTGGGATACGGACGGCACGCTCAACGGCAAAAAATCTGGTAATGTTAGCCGAATCTTAGAGAAATTACAGGAATTGCGCGCCAATGAATATTCCTCTAACTTTGCATCAATATATTTATTCAAAGATATGTGACAATCATATGGCTCGGATAAAAGCCGTCATAGCGTAAATTTAATAACCCCGTTTCCCATTATAAATAGATTTTTGAATTCTCCTGCCTTTAAATAGCGGACGGCGGGACTTTGCGAAACAATAGGCAATCTAACGGCACATGCCGGTATCGAAACACCTTAGCTCGCCTCCGGAATGGGCGTAGCGGTTATACAGATTTAAAGCGCAAGTTCGATACCGGAAAAAGTCCAGTAAAGTTATAAAAAAAGAGCTTCCCGAATTGGGAAGCCCCATAAAAATTATCAATGCCGAAAACGCTATTTTCTTCTGCGGAACGCCGCAAAAGCGAGCGCCAATGCCCCGAATATTGCCGCGCAGACAGAAGGCTCCGGAACGGCCGCATATCCGTACTCCGAGAAATGCGATACTACGAAAGAAAGATATTCCCCGTCGTAAACAAGATTCTCAATATCGTCCGCGGCAGTCCATACTCCGCCTTCACTCTTATGGTACACAGTAAAGTCGGCGGCTTTAAGCGAGGAATCCCTGATAAGGAAACTCAGCACCACCGTATCTTCCGAATCCATAGCAACGTCAAACCCGTATGCGCCCATCGCCGCAAAGTTCGTTCCTATCGCCTCCTGCAAAGATTCGGTCGTCGTCTTTACGCTGTTTACAGTCGCAAGATCGGCGTTGAACGCCATTGTTATAGACGCGTTGTCCCCGCTTAATTCAACGCGGCCATTGTCAGCTACCTCTATGCTTTCGCCCGCGACATCAATAGACATCTTCCGGGCTTCGCCAACCTTGAATATGTTTCCTGCAAGGGTTCCGCCGTAGGTTTTTGTCGCGCCGTAATCGGTTATACCGGCCGCCGAGACGGCGTATTCGCCGGCGGAAAGGCCCGCCTTCGCCGCAAGCGTTATCTCCCCGCCGTTCGAGAGAGCGAGCGCTTCGTTCGAGAGGACATTGTCGCCGTTTATCTGCAATCCAAGAGTCGCGCCGGAAGCTATTGTTATAGAGTTCGCGCCAAGCCCGTTCTTGACGTTCATCGTCCCCCCGTCCACGCTCAATTTGCCTGAAAAATATTGCATCGACGAGTTTACCGTCAAAGCGCCCATTCCGGTTTTCGATATGGAGTCCGAGGCGTCCTGATTGGCGATCGAGTCGTATCCGGCAATGCCTTTGCCTATTGTAAGAGCGGCGTTTTCGGAAATATTGAAGTTTACGGTTCCCCCCTCTTTCATGTACAGGAACCCCCCGCGCGAATCTTCTTTAACGCCGTTTGCTTCCGCAAAATTTCCGGAATAGAGGGCGTCTTTGGTGACGTTTACATTGGCAACCGCCCCCGCCTCGACGTATATGGCGGCTCCGTATCCGTTTGTCAGGGCGGAATTGTTCGCAAACATCACATCGGTCGCATTGCTTACGGCGCCGGCGTTGCTCGCATAGAAAGCCCCGTAAGCGTTGTTGGCGCTTTTTGAAACGTTGCCCGAAATTACGGAATCACGCATATCGAGGGTCGCGGCGTAGTTTTCGACCGCAGCGCCGCGCGCCTTGTTGCCCGCTTCAACCGTGTTGTTTATAAACGAGGAGTTTGAAACGTACAAGCTCGATCCGGATCCGTTTACGTTCAGCGCCCCGCCCTGAACCCTGTAATTGCTGTACGAGTAATTGTCCGAAAACGTCGCTGCGTCGACTTTTGCGGTGCGCCCGTACATTACGTTCAACAACATCCCGTAAACGGTTCCGTTTGCGCGCGTGTTTATATAAGCTTTATTGCCCGTATACTGCCCGCCGTTTATTTCAATTTCCGAGGCGTCCACGGAAAGCATGTACATGGTGGTCGTCCCCTCGTCGTTGGACAGTTTGGAAATATTGCCGCTCCATGTGACATCGTTTAAGAAAACTTTGCCTTTGGTTTTTATATATCCTCCGATTATTTGGGAGCTCGAAGTCAGCGTATTTCCGCTAATCTCGTTTCCCGAAAATTCATAATCGTTTCCGGAGACGGTATCGTTTAAGATGGCGCCCTTGAACGAGTCGTATTCATAGGACTGGCCAATGTAATTATCCGTAATCAATGTTTGCGCGCAGAGAGCTCCGGCAAACGATATAAATGAGATTGCAGTTATTGTCTTATTCATACGTTTTTTAAAAATTTTAAATCCCGTTTTGTTAGTTGGCCGTCTATAATTGTCAAGATAAAATATACCCAATAACACCGCAAGGTTTGATGGAGGGAAAAACTGGATGTTTGCCCCTTATTCCGGGCAATCTCCAAAGAGTTTTGGCAACGCAGCAAACCCCCTGCTAAAACCGGTTTCTTGGGGACATGCCCGAGATGCGGAGATATTTCTTTACCGCTCAAATTCAATACGGATTCCCCTATGGTGGAGAATACTAAAAAAGCTTTCCGTAATTTGGAAAGCTTTTAAAGAATTTTCTTTTTTTTCTATTACTTGCGCCTACGGCACATTGCAAACCCCAATGCCAACGCCCCGAAAGCCGCCGCATAAACGGCGGGGTCCGGAATGACGTAAACAATTCTAAGCCCGGTCCAAACATCAGAAGAACCCGGTTTGTTTCCGTTAAAAAAATCAGTTATGTTTATCCCATTGCTCTCGCCCTCGGTTGTGGTGGCATATGTCCCGCTTATCACAATACCTTCCGGCATGGCAAGACTTCCGCCTTCGGGATAGACAGTGTCCGTCCATTCGGACGCATTGCCTTCCTGATCCAAGGTTCCGTAATAACTCGCGGAGTTCGGATACGATCCCGCATTGGTAAAATAACTTCCCGCATTTGCGTCATAATTTTTCGAGGCAAAATTTGCCGCATTGGCGTCAGAGGTGGGGGCGGATGCAGTCGGAGACGTATCGCTCCGGGTGGCAAAACCGTAATAGCCCCCTTCGCCGCCGTTCAATTCCGGAGAATAATATCCGGCTTTTATCCATTCGTCCAGGCTGCAAAGCATATATCCGCCCACTGTCCTGTCCGCATTTTTTAACGCGTCCCGAGAAAACCCGTAGGTTTTAAAATCGTAGACTCCGGTAAGGCAATCGGCTCCGGCTTTTGCGCCATTTGAAAGCCAATTCGCGTAGAGAGCTCCGGCAATCGCGCTTACATAGGTAATGGGAGTTTCTCCTTGATTGTTTATGGCTTCGTATTTTCCCGATTCGCCGTTGTACGATACGGCTTTGCGATTGCGATCAAATCCGGAGTAAATTACAACTTCCCCCAGCGACGTGTTGAGAAGAAGATTTCTTGAATTTTCGGGATCCGCGTACGCGTCGGAACCGAACGAGTTCACAAAATTCAAATATTGCGACACCGTGACTTCGGTCTTGCCTATGCTATACTCGTAGGCAACGCTGCCATACCCGTTGTATAGAGACGTTTCCGACGAATATGCCGCATTTCCCGCGTCTCCGACGCGCGCCATTTCCATACCGTTTGCGCCGGACCAATAATCGGGCGCAGCGCAAAGGGATCCCGCAGCCATGAAAGACAATGCTATAAGTGATTTTTTCATAATATGTTAAAATTTTTTCAAACTTAAAAAATAAATACGCTACCTTTGGGTTTGTATTTACTTTTATGTAAAACATTAAATTTTTAGGGCAATGAATTTGTCAAGTTTTTTATAACTCTGCATCATAACCCATGGACAATTCGCAGACAATATATATTAAAAGGACAGTTATAAGGCGCGGCAAAACATTTAACATTCCGGCCAAATCTTAACCATAAAAGAAACGGCATAACTCGCTTTCCGCATACCCCTGCGACGAAACAATGCAAACCCCAATGCGAAAACGCCGCATATCGCCACATACGAAGAAGGTTCGGGGACGAGAACAGGCGCTTTAAACACATCCATGCTTACAATCATCCAACCCTCCAAGTTGCCGTAATCGGAAACTATCCCGCTCTCGTCCATATGGGCCGAACCCAGCATCCACGCCTGCCAACCGTCGTCCCACGCAACATCTATGAGGTAGTTACCCTTCGCGTTCGGATTGTCGGAATCGCAAAGCCAAAGTCCCGTTATCTCGCCCGTAAAGTCGTCGGTTTCGTATCCCGCCAAAGTCACGCTATGGTTTCCCCAATTATTTACGGATAAAGAGGCGTACCATCCGTTCTCAAAGACCGTATCGATTGCCCGCACAAACAAGTCCCTTGAACCCTCGACAGGGTGCAATGCGCTTCCGTCCTGACACATTATCCTTTCAACCAGATTGTCCATATCCAGATTCAGGAACGACCAATATCCGCCGTCCGAAACCGCGTCCGCACGGGGCTTAGAAGCCTCAAATCCCCCCGCATAACCGGCGTCGTAGTCTCCCGTCAAGAACCACTGGTACGCAAAAGTTGAACACCCCGCGACATCCGTCCAACTGTTTGCAAAAATGTAGAATATATCGCTCGAATATGTGCTTTGCGTCTTTCCGTTCGGGATTCCGCTTGGGATAGCATAACCGGAAGATGCAAGGTTATCCTGCCATAATTGGATATTATTGGACGCAGACGCAGCCCAGCACATCAAATGGTCCGGAGAACCTTCCGCGCCATAGGCGACTTTTTTCACGTCATATCGGATGTCTCCGGCATAAGTCCCGGATACGAAAACAGACCCGCCGAAAACTCTCGGCAACAAAAGCAAATACACAAGAAGAACAATGAAATCTCTCATGCTGCATATACAATTCGAGAAAGCAATACAGTCAACCTTATACAGATTTATCGCATAGTTGTTCCCACAATATACAACGCCGAAAACTGTGGAACCTACGGGAAGAGAACTGCAAACAACCGCTCTCTCGCGTCAATGTTCCATTTGCCCGCGAAGGGAAGGCGAGACAATCGCGCCCGCGCCGGCGGAATGCCCCGCCGGGCTGCGAGCCGCGCCGAAAACCCTATTTCCCGAATCGCGAGTTCAATTCGGCGAGAAAAATCTTCGCCGCCTCCGAAAAATACCTGCCCTTTTTCCAGACGACATTTAATCCGGCCTCGACCTTCGGCATCAGGGGCCTGAAACACAATCCGCTGCCCTCGCCCGTATCCGCGAGCTTGTCGAGAGTTATGGCGTACCCTACCCCCTCCCGCACCATTATTCCCGCGTTATATATGAGATTGTAGGTTCCGGCGATATCGAACTTCTCCAAGTCCTCGCCCAGCCATTCGAGCAGGTCGTTTTTCGAGTATGCGCGGCGCGACGCCTGCCGCGAAACGAATATCGGAAGCCCGAACAAATCCTTTTTCCGAACCCGCCTCTTGGCGGCGAGCGGGCTGTCAGAGCGCATCAATACGCCCCATACGTCCTTGTCCGGAAGGGTCACATAGTCGTATTTGGACAAGTCCGCCGGCTGTATCAGAAGCCCGAAGTCGAGCAGACCCTTGTCGAGTTTTTCGGCCACATCGTCGGCGTTTCCGCTGTACAGGTTGAACTTTATGCGCGGGTGGCTTTGCCGCAGGCCGCGGACCATTTCGCCTATGCGCTTCATGGCGTAGGTTTCTCCGCCGCCTATGTAGACGTCTCCGCCAACGTCGCGCCCGTCCCGTGCGGCAAATTCCGAAAGGGTTCTGTCGGCCATATCCGTAATTTCTTCCGCGCGCTTCCTCAGCAGAACCCCGTCATCGGTGAGCCTGACGCTGTGACTGCCGCGCTCGAATAGCTTGCGGCCGAGCTCCCCCTCGAGATCCATCAGCTGCCTCGAAAGCGTCGGCTGCGTCACGTGCAGAAGGTTCGCCGCCCCCGTCACGCTGCCCTCGCGGGCGACCGCCAGAAAATATTTCAGAACCCTAAGCTCCATAAACTTTCCTTTTGCGCGGAAGATTCTCTCGCGGCGTGAAATGCCTGTCAAGCATATCTTATTATAAGATATAAGTATTTGCTATTATCCGAAAACGCGCGATAATAAACAGAGAAAGGATTCCCCAAAAACTTATGAAAATATGCGCAACCATATCGTCGGCCGCGCTCGCCATCGCGGCGGTTTCGACAGGGAGTTTAACGCAGACAACCCCAATGGGGAAGGAAAACCGCAACAATATGGAAGAACTGAAACTCACCGGAGAATGGGACAAAACGTTCCCTAAAAGCGACAAGGTCAGCCACCGCAAGGCCGCATTCAAAAACCGCTACGGAATAACGCTCGCCGCGGACGTCTACGCGCCCAAAGAGGCAAAGGGAAAGCTTCCGGCGATAGCGGTCTGCGGGCCGTTCGGCGCGGTAAAG
>ERZ779888.2435-NODE-2435-length-15406-cov-9.893362_pt1 | contig 15406 bp, 15 predicted proteins | sample MGYA00511245_ERZ779888 | MGnify/ENA primary metagenome ERZ779888 (study PRJEB29588, sample SAMEA2155255) | human gut metagenome | biome: human gut; feature: human-associated habitat; material: faeces | place: Denmark | collected 2008/2010 ... | reverse complement strand
CCTTGACATTTACCGCGCATTGTGGTACAATGGGGACAGTTAAAGAAACTTACACGCAAACAGAAAGGTTGGTGAACATGAAAAAGATTAGCGCTACATTATGCATTTTGAAAGGAGAATAAGCAATGATTGACAATAAAAGACTTAGCGGCTTTGTGTTTCAGTGTATTGCAGAATTTGGTTGTGAGAGTCAAACTGATATTTTGCAAGAGGAATGCGCTGAACTTATTCAGGCGTGCTCTAAAGCAAAACGAGGTTACCCAGACTCTAAAGAACGACTCATTGAAGAAATCGCTCATGTACTCGTATCGTCTTCGGTGGTTGCTCGAATTTACGATATCAATGAAGACGATATTGTGAATGAAATCAATAAGAAAGCCGATAAGTATGGATTTTGCCGAGTGAAAGGAGTAAACAAAAAATGATTAAAATTGAAAACGCTGCGGTCAGGGAAAGAAAATGAATAAAGAAGAAAGACCTGCTATGCCCGGTATAGTGGCAGTGACTAAGTATTTGGTTGATATATGGCGCGGCAGTAAATGCCCGGATACACATGAATACCTATTTGAATGCAAGAAGTGCAAATATAATGAACTTTGCGCAAAACTTGATGAATTAGCAAAGGTGATCAACAAATGATTCTATATAACGCATGGCATTTATTAAGCCGCTTTAATAACCTCTATGCCGTTTCAACAAAAGATAATGTAGCAAGGTTAATAAGCCAGAAAAATATTAACTATTATGGCCGCAAGACAGTAACATTCATGTGCATAAAGGATGGTGCGCTTCATTGCTATTATTAATTATTGCCGTTTTTGCTATTATTGCTTATGAAATATTTGCTTTAATTATAAGTGATGATATTACAGGGTTTGTAAGGTGCAATGAATATGCGCTTTATGCTGTGGTAATTTTCTTTTCGTTTTTATATCTTTATATTTCTTGCTGGGGGTTTTGTCATGGTTAAGTATTGCAGGATATGTGGGTTACCTTTTGAGCCATTAAAAGTTAATCAGTTATATTGTGATTATTGCCGGATATGGTCGTGCAATTCTTCAAAGAAGCCTCATACAGAAGCGGTTATTGAAGAAATTAACCGTAAAGCAAGCGCGATAGGACTAAGCTATGGCCAAATGGTGCAGAAGTATAAACTATAAAGTATAGGAAAGTGCTAACACATTATTGACAATAGCAAAATAGCATGATATAATATAAGTATAGAGGGCACGACAGCAAATGAACCGCGCGTTGATAGAAACTACTCTTTAATTAGAGCTATCGCGCATGAGTTAGTTACTCCCGTTCGGTTGTTGCGTGTACCTCTATTTTTATAGAAAGGGTGCATAATAGTGGCATGGTTTGACCCAACAGACATATTAAACAAACAAAGGCTATTTAATTTTGTAACAGGCCCAAAGGGCGACGGCAAAACTACAGGTTGTCGCAATTATGGTTTAAACCTATTTTTGAAGGATAATACATCCGAATTTTGCGTTATTCGTCGTACCAAAACAGAAACGCAAAAAGCATACAAAAAGTATTTTGACGATATTAACACAAAGTTTAATTATAATCTTGATATAAAATACTGCTCTAATATGGCAGGTATTGAAACAGACGACGGTTTTAAGCCTATTTGTCATTTTTTCAGTTTGTCAACAGATGCAGGTATACAGGGCGTGAACCTGCCAAATTTGCGCTATATGATTTTTGAGGAAATATTTCTTGACCCACGCAAAGGCAAACGCTATTTGAAGAATGAACCAGAGGAATTTGCCCGGCTATATGATACGTTGGCGCGTCCATCTGACCCGAATAGAAAACGTGTACCAGTAATTTTTATAGGTAACTCTTTTGCAAGTAGTAACCCATACTATAATTTTTTCCATGTACAATTAAATAGCAAGGGCGAATTTAAAAATAAAAATATTTATGCCTTGCACATTAACGATGCAGAATTTACCGCTCACGCAAAATCAACCGAATTTGGCCAAATTATGGCAAATAGTGCTTATGCAAAACATGCGTTTGAAAATGATTTCTTACTAGATAATTTTGACTTTGTTGTGAAAGACTTTCCCAAAGGCGATTTAATCTATACTTTTGTGTACGATGGCAAAACTTACGGTGTATGGGTGAATTTCAAAAGTGGGGGTTTATTTGTTAGTACAAAATATAACCCTAATTGCCCATGCAGTTACGCATTTACAACCGAGAACATGAAACCTAATTTATTAACAGGTAAAATGTTCTGCCGTGGCTATCATGGCGAGTTAACAAAGTTTGCATATAACACAGGTTGCCTATTTTATGAAAGTCTAGCAATAAAAGACATGTTTTATGACATTGCCAGAATTTGCAATTTTTAATAAATAATTTTGAAAACCCTATTGATTTTCTACTTTATTTATATTATAATATATACAGAGGTTGAGAAAACCTTAAATACAAACGAAAGGGGACATTAACTATGAAGTTTAAGAAAATCTGCACCAAGGTGGAATTTTTTGAAAAACAAGAAGATGGAAACTGGATTGAAAGTACAGACATTATTGCCGGGCGAATTGCTAAAAGCAAATTGACTGGTTATGGTGCTATTCAGTCCGTAAGCTATCCTAAATGTGATGTAGAAATTCCCGATGCAATCGTAAATCAGTATGCAAACATTACCGAAATTAGCCAGTAAAGAAAGGAAAAACTAACTATGTTTAATCAGAATCTTGTACCCAAAGAAACGCCTGCAACCATGATGGAGTCTAGTATTTTCGGCGGTTGCTATTGCAGTCTCCCCATGAATACTGACGAGGAAAAGAAGAAAATTTTTAATGCAACTAATCGCGCCGATGCGTCGTTGCGTGAATGTATCAATATGCCTATTGAAATGATGGGTCTTTACATTGAGCCTGTCGAGTTTGAAGCAAAGGACGATGACGGCAGACCCATTGAAGGTAAAACGCAGTTGTCCCCGCGTATGATTATTTTTGATAAGGATGGCAAGAGTTACGGGTGTTGCTCTATGGGTGCTTACAATAGCATTAAGCGTATTGTTAGTATGTACGGTTTGCCCGATACGTGGGACAAACCTATTACCATTGTCCCGGGTCTTGTTACCAGTGGCAAGAATCAGGTGATGACCATTACTATTGCATAAGCAATATGAATAGAAAGGGCGGTAAACTTGTAATGAATGCAGGCAAGTTTACCGCCCTTATTTTATTGGGGGTGCTATAATGGCGCGTAAATTTAGCAAACTATCTGAAAAGGATTTGGCTATTGCGGTAAGCAGATATAACCAGATGCGAACGCGCTATATAAAATCGGGCGGTAAAACAGTTGCACCAAAAATAACCACGCAAGAATTAAAAGCCCAAAGCGAAAATACCGCGCAATTAAGACAACAAATTAAACGTTTAAATGATTATAAGAAAATTGCAGATTTTGAAAGTGCAAAAGTTAAGGGCTTTAGATTTGCTACAACAAAAGGTGAACGGCGCACAATTAGCAGACTGGACAGAGCGGCACGACAGCGTTACAAAAAAGAAATTGCAAAACTAGAAGCACAGAAAACTACGGCAAGCAATCAGGAATTAATAAATAAAATTATTCCCGGTATTGAAGAATTGAAAGCAAAACCAACAAAAATCAGCAATATTCCTAATCGTGAAATTTTGGGAAAAGTACAAAGCAGATATGAACGGGAACAGCGTTACTATAAAAAGTATGGCCAAGTGGAATCACCTATTTTGCGGGTTGACCATTATTTAGCCGCATTTGTAAAGGTTGGTTGTCTTAGTGTTTCAAATGGCCCCTTAGTTTATGATGCATTGGCAAAGTTAAGCAATGAAGAATGGGCAAAGCTGATTGAAGATTATCTATCATTATTCGACCTTGACTATCTATATGACCCCGGTATTAGCGCACAAGCAAAAGTCAATGCAATTGCAAATGCGTTACAAATGGTTATATATGATGATAATTTGCCCGATGAGATTTAAACCATGCGTACAAGTAATATATGGTCGTGCGATTTTGAAACGACAACAGACCCGGATGACTGCCGCGTGTGGGCATGGGTCGCTATAAACATATATGATAATACAAAGCGTGAATATGGAAATAGTATAAGTACATTTATTGACTTTTTATGGGGACATAATAGGAAATGCTATTTTCACAACTTAAAGTTTGACGGCACATTTATACTAGATTATCTATTAAAAAATGGCTGGTCGTTAAACAAAGAAAAGAAAGATTTGCAAACGTGTGAATTTAACACGTTAATAAGCGATAAGGGTTTTTATTATACAATGTGTTTATGTTTTGGCCCTAAGTCAAAATGTGAAATAATTGACAGTTTAAAAATATTGCCATACAGCGTTGATGCAATTGCAAAGGGCTGGAAATTACCAGTACAAAAACTGCATATTGATTATAAAGCATACCGAGAACCGGGCCACGAATTGACCAAAGAAGAAAAAGACTATATTACAAATGATGCGCTAATTGTTGCAATAGCTTTAAAATCCACATTTGACGACGGATACAAGAAAATAACAGCAGGTAGCAATGCTTTTAATTTCTATGTTGACAAGTGCATGGGCGGTAAAAAGGGCTTTAGGAATACATTTCCCATTCCCGAAAATGACGCTTATTTACGTAAAGCTTATAGGGGCGGCTTTACCTATGTTGCCCCTCAATACAAAAATAAGCTAGTTGGTGCAGGGCGCGTATATGATGTAAACAGCTTATATCCTTTTGCGCTACATTCACCGCACGTATATCCGTATGGAGAGCCTGTTTATTTTACTGGCGAATATCAAAAGAATGATAAATATCCTCTATATTTTCAGCGGTTTTATTGCGATTTTAAACTAAAACCAGACCACTTACCGACAATACAGATGAAAAACACAGCGGGTTATATACCTACTGAATACGTTACAGAAAGTCTTAATGACAGTGTACCGTTAACATTAACTAGCGTTGATTTGGCTTTATTCTTTGACCAGTACGACGTTTACAATTATCGCCCGATTGATGGTTACATGTATAAAGCGGGTGAAAAACTATTTGACACATATATAGACTACTTTTATAAACAGAAACAGCAAGCAAAACAAGAGAAGAACTATGCAAGGTATCAACTAGCAAAACTAATGTTAAATTCCTTTTATGGCAAAATGGCAACTAACCCTATATGTGCTAGCCGCTGGCCCACGTTAAAAGACAACAGAGTTGCATATTTAGCTGGCGACATAGAAAACCGTGAACCCGTTTATATTCCTGTTGGTTGCTTTTGCACCGCTTACGCACGTGACGTTACAATACGGGCCGCGCAATCATGTTATGACCGTTTCATGTATGCCGACACAGATAGCTTGCATGTTTTGGGTGATTATGACGTGCCGGGCCTTGATGTTGATGATTACAGACTAGGGGCATTTAAGCATGAAAGCACTTTCACGCAAGCTAAATATCTACGACCTAAGTTATACATGGAAGAAATGATAACAGGACGCGGCGAAACATTCATATTAAACGACTGGACAGTTACAGGCGCAGGAATGACAAAAAGTGTAAAACAGAAAGTAAGTATAGATTCTTTTGAATACGGGGCAGTATTTGACGGAAAATTAACAACAAAGGTCGTTCCGGGCGGTACTGTTTTGGTAGACACAACATTTAAAATTCACGGTTAAATCTATTGACAAATACTAAATTATAATATATAGTAGAGTAAAGAGGTGATTAAAATGAACATCAAAGTAGTACAGTTAACTTTAATCATGATTGCAATTATTGCGGATTATCTGACAGGCATTATCAAAGCATGTTACAAGCATGAGTACAAAAGCGAGGTAATGCGGCAAGGGCTTTATCATAAACTTGCAGAGATTGCCGCTGTTGCCGTCATGTTTTATTTGCAGTTGGGTTTGCCGATGATTGGTATTGCGATTGACTTTCCTTTTATTAGTTTTATTACACTCTATATTATTGTAATGGAACTTTCGAGCATTGTTGAAAATATCGGTGAAATCAACCCCGATTTAATTGGCCCTCTTTCTGATGTATTCGAAAAGGTAAAGCAAGTAAAGGATGATAAATATGGAAAAAATCATTGATGTTAGCAAATGGCAAGGTAGTATTGATTTTGGAAAAGTTAAGAAAGCAGGATTTATTGGCGTGATGATTCGCGCGGGGTTTGGTAATAAAAACGGTTACTTGTACCCTGACGAATGTTTTGAGCGGTTTTATGCCGATGCTGTAAGTGCAGGTATGCACGTTGGCGCTTACTTTTATACATCTGGCTTGTTTCATCAAGCGGGCCGGGGCGCAAAAGAAGCCGCTTACTTTTTGGGACTCATTAAGGGCAAAAAATTTGAATTGCCTATTGCCTGTGATATTGAACTAAGCCCCGATGGATACAGAACTGCAACCAGCAAAAACGCAATTGACTTTTGCAAATATCTTGAAAATGCTGGTTATTATGTAATGATTTACGCTAGTGACATTAGCGGCTTTAAATCTAGACTAGATATAAATATGCTAGACGCCTATGACAAATGGGTTGCACGCTATAATAAGAATGGCCCACAGTATGTAAAAGACTGGGGTATTTGGCAGTATGGCGGTAGTACGAACTATTTTGCGCATGTTCATGTTGACGGCGTATACAGTACAGCATGTGATCAAAACTACATGCGCCGTGACTATCCCGATATTATTAAACGTGTAGGGCTTAACGGTTATCCGAAACAGGCAAGCGCGGCAAAACTTTACAGCTTTACCGCTGATAATATTAGTGCAGGAGATAAAGAAAAATTTGTTGCACTTGCAAATGAACTACAGATTAAAAGTGAGGTGAAAGAAAAATGACACGTGAAGAAATGCAAGCAGTCTTGACAGAATTTGCAGGGGCGGACGCTGAAACGCAGGGCCAGCTTGCCGCAAGATTGCTAGACGAAAACGACGCAATTATTACAGAAAGCAACAACCGAGAAGCGGCCCGTCTTGCCGCCGTGGAAAATGAAAGTGCATTGCGCAAGCAATACGTTGAGCGCTTTTTAGGTGCAGACCCCGGTCTGACAGACCCGCCCAAACCACCCGAAAACGACCCGCCCGAGCGTATAACTTTTAATTCTTTATTTAAATAAAAGGAGTGTTTTATTATGCCGATTAAACCTACTGTATCCCAGCTTAATGCAAACAGCGTTGGTATCCTTAATGCTATCCGAGATAATGCAAGTGCCGAATATTATCAGGCAGTGCCCCAGGCAAAGGCCACTACGGAAAGTATCCGTGCAGTTGGTGAACAGATTCTCGCATTTCAGCCCCGCATGAATGAGTTTGTGTCCGCGCTGGTCAATCGTATTGCCCGCGTGGTCGTTACCAGTAAGTTGTACTCTAACCCGCTCGCGTTTGCCAAAAAGGGACTTTTGGAATATGGCGAAACTATTGAAGAAATTTTCGTTGATATTGCTAAAGCTAATTCCTATGACTGGAATAGCACGAACGAAACTGAACAGGCGTTTAAACGTGAAAACCCTGATATTAAATCCGCGTTTCATGCGTTGAACATGCAGACGTATTATAAGGCAACTGTTAGTGAACAGAATTTGCGGCAGGCTTTTCTTTCCATTGATGGCGTGTCTGACCTGATTGCGCGTATTGTCAATAGTCTTTATTCTGGCGAGGCCTATGATGAATATATCATGATGAAATACATCATTGCACAGAGTCTCATTCCGGGCAATGTAAAAATGACGACTATCGACGCGGTAGACGATGAAGCAAGCGGCAAAGCGGCAGTTAAAAAGGTTAAGGGCATTACTGGCAAATTGCAGTTCATGAGCAAAGAATATAACATTGCTGGCGTGAATACCTTTATTCCGTCGCCGTCTGATATTTTCGTTGTTATGACTGCCGAATATGAAGCAAGTATTGACGTTGATGTACTGGCGAGTGCCTTTAACATGGATAAAGTCCAGTTCATGGGCCAGCGCGTACTTGTGGATTCGTTTAGCTTTAATGACGGTGAACTTGCCCGCCTTGATGAATTGCTTGCAAAAGACCCCACGTACAGGAGACCTAGCGAAGTTGATTTGACCGCACTTAATACCGTTGGTATTGTGGTAATGAGTCGTGACTGGTTCCAAGTGTACGACGTACTGAACCAGTTTACCGAACAGTACAATGCGGCCCTGCTGTATTGGAATGAATTCAACCACGTTTGGCGCATTTATTCCGCGTCGCCGTTCGCGCCTATTGTTGGCTTTACTACCATGACCCCGTCTATTACTGCCGTTACCGTTAATGTTGCAAGCACGGCAAAACCGCAGGATAGACTTGTTGCGGTTGCAACTGTTAGCGGTACTGATTTTGCAAACAAGGGTGCTAAATTCTCTATCTCGCCGACTACAAACGTAACAATCGACGAAAACACCGGGTTTATCGCATTTGGTGCAAAAGCAAGTGGCAAATATACCGTTACTGCAACTAGCGTATTTGACCCGAAAAAGACGGGCACTGCCGCTATTACAGTTTCCTAATAACTGGCCCGGGAAACCGGGCCTTTATGAGAATAAAAGTACAAGCGGGTGCAATTCCCGCAATTCTCTATATTTACAATGAGGTGGAAACAATGACGCAAAATACCAGTTTATATATTTGCCGTGGTATTCCGTGGAATAGCGATTATTCCCATGTTAGATTATTTGCAAGTGCAAACGCGGCAAATACATATATTATAAGTAAAGCCGCCTACACTAAAACACAATACAGTTATATTAGCAAATCAAAGCAAATTCGCGTTGATGGCATGGCTGACCAGTACCGAGACTGTAATTATATTGCATGGAAGAATACAGGTTATTCGAATAAATGTTTTTATGGCTTTATTACTGATGTAGTTTATTTAGCAGATAATACCTGTTTGATTAGTTTCGATTATGATATTTTCCAAACGTGGTTTTATGATACTACTGTTAACCCGTCTTATGTTGAACGGGAACATGTAAACAACGATACAATCGGTACTAACACTGTACCCGAAAACGTCGTAATGGGTGACCCCGTAAACGTGGCAAGCAGTAATAATTATATCCCGCATAAATGGTATATGTATGCCACGCAAATTTTTAAAGAATTGACGCAAGATGGGTTTACAGCTATTGCCCCGGGGGCGGAAAATAATGAAGTTTCCGGCTATTATAAAATCCCTCTTACTGATAGAGCACAAGCAAATAGATTAGTTGAACTTTACACTCGCAAGGGTAAACTAGAAAGTCTTATTTCTATGTTTGCGCTTACTGATGAGAGCAATACCGCAAGTGGTCAAACTTATACTATTGCAAGTCCTGTCAAGTTTGGCGACTATGTTCCTAAAAATAATAAGTTATTTTGTTATCCCTATAATTATTTAACGCTTGTAATGGCCGGTAGCGAAACGCCGTACCGTTACGAATGGTTTACAGATAGAGTTGTAGGGTTTCGTTTGAAATTACCTAAATACGCGGGCGGCAGTAGTTATATTTATCCCGTAGGGTATGAAAAAGAAAGTTCAGGCGGTAGTTTCGCTCTTGAGCATTCAATCCCAACAGGCGCATATCCTACTGCGAGTTTTGGCGCAAACCAATTTCAAAATTATCTTGTGCAGTATGGCCCACAATTAGCAGTAGGCTTAATTGGACAGGTTGTAAACATTGGTGCAAGTGCCGCAACAGGCAATGCAGGAGAAGCAATTTCCACGGGTGTTGCGATTGGGCAAAATATTATGGATTTACGCACGCACTCTTTAAATTCACAAACAGTAGCAGGTACACAGAGCGTAGCGCAACTTGTCTATGATACGCAGTTAATTATTAGAATCGTTTCTAAGCAGATTTTGCCAGAATATGCACAAATCATTGACGAATATTTTACCGCGTTTGGGTACAAAGTTTGTAGAATCAAAGCCCCGAATATTACCGGGCGGCCCTCGTGGAACTATGTTAAAACAATCGGCGCACAAGTTAGCGGCAATATCCCAGAATATGCAGAAACGGCATTAAAAGCAATGTTAAATAATGGCGTTACATTTTGGCATACAAACGATGTTGGAAATTATAGCTTGAATAACAGTCTTTAAAAGAGGTGTTAAAAAATGCAGAGACCCCCGTGGATTGAAAACGCAAAATATTTTACTAGCGTTACTTATAGTACATGGTTTAACCGCCTGTACAATATCGCAATTAGCCGTTTTGAATGGCTAAATTTACCAGATACTTGCAACGAAAAATTTATTGAACAAGTGCTATTCTTTAACGGGTTTATGGTAGGCTATAAAGATACTGCACTAAACAGCTTTTTAATTATGCCTTGCACTAATAACAGTGTATTGGATATTTTCGGTTATCCAGCTAAGGTAAACGCTTACGGCTATAACGGTTACATGGCCCAGAATTTGACCCCGTATACAATTACATTAGGGCAAGAGCCGACAAGGGCAGATGCGGCTTTATTGTATGCTAATTATAGCCGCTGCCCAGACCTGCCCGCTGTTTTATATTTTGCCCGGAAATTAACAAAAATTGACCGTACAATAGACGTTAATATCAATGTACAGAAAACACCATATATTATTAGTTGCGGTGAAAACCAGCGCTTAACCGTCGCTAATATGTTTAAACAGGTGGATAATTTCGAACCTGCAATTATTACTACTAAATTTTATGGAATGAATGGCGAAAAGCCTATTAATGTTATGGACTTGAAGCCGCCATTTGTTGCCGATAAAATGCAGACTTTGAAGCGGCAGGTATACCAAGAAGCCCTCACCTATTTAGGCATTGAAGCAAACACAAGTGAAAAAGCAGAACGGCAAGTTACCGAAGAACTGACCGCAAACATGGGTGAAACGGAAAGCATGAGACAAAGTCCTCTTGCGTCCCGCAAACAGTTCTGTAAAGAATTTAATAAAATCTATGGAACTAACATAGATGTTAAATTCCGTAGTGATTTACAACTTTCACAAATTATGGAAAATGGGGGTCTGACAGATGGCGAACTTTACGACGACGACAAGAACAATTTGTGAAATGCTAACGGGCAAAACAACCCCCATTGGCAGAGTTATTGCAGAGGCCGCACCGTTATTTTTCAATTTTAATTTTCCTTTTTACGATGAAACAAAACGGGCAGAATTTGAACAAAAATTTTTACGGCATTTCTATATGCGGGAAATCGGACTGGAAACGATTGATTATTTCATGTTACGACTTGAAGATAAACTAAACATGATTATGCCGTATTATAATAAATTGCTTGCCGTCAATGCTAAAGATTATGACCCGTTTTATAATGAGATTATCGACGAAAGTATAACCAGAGAAAGAACGGGAACTATTAACGGCACTGACACTACAGAAAGTAGTAATAATAGTACTACTAAAGGCACAACCACAAGCACAACCCAAAGTAGCGCCGATGATAGCAACCAGCAAAGCGATTTACCGCAGGGCAATTTGGCTAATTTTAACGATGATTCTTATATGTCAAGCGCGGGAAAGGGGCATACAGAAAGCAACAGCACTGTAAACGGCACTGACGAAACCACGGGCACAAATAGCGGAAAAAGTAGCGCAACCCGGGCTGAAACTAACACAGGCAATGAAACGGAAAAACGCACCGCAAATAATACACGCGGTAATAAATCCGAAATGCTAAGAATGTACTATGAAGCACAGCGCAATATTTTAGATAATATCTTTAATGACTGTGAAGATTTGTTTATGGGAATTTGGTGTTAATTATGGCAAAAGAAATAAAAGTTACCTTTGACGATGGCGGCATATATGAAGGATTTGCAAACACATATACGTTAGATAATTCGATTACCTATTATTTTTCATTTGACCGCGATTATAGAGTACAATTAACTAACGGTGCAATAACATTGCAGGAATACAGAAATGCTGATGCGTGGTATCCTATAGAGCTTATTACAAAGTTTGAATTGTCCGAAATTAGCGGCGGCGCAACAAAAGAATGGGTACAGGATAATTTTGTACTAAAATCCGGCGACACAATGAGCGGGGAGCTTAAATTTAATTTTGGCGATGGCGTAATAGTTACTATTGGCCAAACCGCCGATACAAAACGCGGCTGTATCAAACTAAACGGCAATATGTATTTTATCAACACCGAGAATAAACCGATTGCATCGCTTGCAACTGATAAGAATTTTGCATTAAATCTATATCAGTCTAGTGATAAAACAGATAGCTTTATTGTGTTTAGAAATTATGAATATGGCAATAGCGGGCTAACCCGCACTATTAGTTATTCAAAATTTGCAAATAACGATGCTGACAGTTCGTGGGTATTTAACGGCACATATATTGCTAATAATGGATGGACGTTTAAGTCCGGCAGAGTTTATTTTGAAACCTCTACATATTGGCGCACAAATAATATTATAAATGCCGCGATTTGGTCAAATGGCTATATTCGTGTTTATAACGGTGCGGATGTTGCAGTAAATAAAGGTGCGTCAACTGACCAGACAAATTATTGGACATTGTATAAATACAATGGCCGCACAACATCGTCTAATATTGGCGGTGAAGACCCGCGCTATAGAATTACAGGCTATACTAATTTTGTTAATAGCGTTGAATCTTACGGCGGCATTACAATTAAAACGGAAAATCAAACCACAGGAACGCTTACAAGACTAAGACAAGGCGGAATTTATATAGAAAATGCTAGTGATCCGAACAGTAATAATAGAACAGTTATAGAATTAAATAGTTTCTCGCAATATGCAGGAAGTCAAAAACGATTTAATGTTAATAGTGGCAGACTAGATATTTTTAGTAACCAGCATATATTTTTACATAGCGGATTACCAAGCACAACGGAAAGTTACCGAGAATTTAGTTATAATGCAATTAGCGGCTATAATAAAGCGCCCCTAAATATTACATCTGATGTGCGCATAGAAGCAAATGCACCTAATTTCTATGTTATTGCCCCCCAGGGTACGAACATTACAAGTAATTATGGCTTTATCGTATTGCAGGATAGCAAGGGTGTATATGGCCGTAGCAGTAATGCAGAAAATAACACTTATATTACTAATAAAACACAAAACATATATGTACAGACCTCGCAAACCCCGGCCAGCGATAGTAAACGCGATGAACTGGCCGCAATACTTGATCTTTTCCAAATTGTTTATAATGTTTTGGAAACGGCAGGAATCCCGGGCGCTAGTGCAATAGCGCAGTATACAGGTGACGTTGTAATGTGGATATATGACAACCAAAACGGCGTACTAAAACCGACAATTACAAAAATTCGCAATCTAATACATAATTAAATAAGAGGTGAAATAAATGTTTATTCATGATATTGCTGATTTTCTTGTGAATTTGACATGCAAAGATATTAAACCTGATATTTATAGCGTGTTTGATTCACCAAGTGAAAACAACTGCCATAATAATGTAAACAGCGAAAAACTTACTATTCTAGAAATTCTAAACGCTATTGGGTGCAGGTTGAAAAACCTTTTCGGATTCGTTAAAATCAATACGACTACCGAAACTATCGACGAGGGCGAAGCGGTTGTAAATGTCAATGGCGACTTGGATAATTTGAATTTTGATTTTAAAATTCCCCGTGGTAAACCTGGCCCTCAAGGGCCAGCAGGGCCCGGGGTTGCCACTGGCGGCACAACTGGACAGGTACTTGCTAAAAAATCAAATACAAATTATGACACTGAATGGATTAACCCGACAAGTGGCGGCACGGTAAGTGTAAACGTTGGTGAAACTCTTACGGGTGAACCCGGAACAAATGCAAGCGTTACTAATAGCGGCGACGAAACAAACGTAGTATTAAACTTTACTATTCCACGGGGTAAAACTGGCCCTCAAGGGCCACAGGGTAAACCGGGTGCAGATGGTAAAACTGGCCCTCAAGGGCCAGCAGGGCCCGGGGTTGCCACTGGCGGCACAACTGGACAGGTACTTGCTAAAAAATCAAATACAAATTATGACACTGAATGGATTAACCCGACAAGTGGCGGCACGGTAAGTGTAAACGTTGGTGAAACTCTTACGGGTGAACCCGGAACAAATGCAAGCGTTACTAATAGCGGCAACGAAACAAACGTAATATTAAACTTTACTATTCCACGGGGTAAAACTGGCCCTCAAGGGCCACAGGGTGAACCGGGTGCAGATGGTAAAACTGGCCCTCAAGGGCCACAGGGTAAACCGGGTGCAGATGGTAAAACTGGCCCTCAAGGGCCACAGGGTGAACCGGGTGCAGATGGTAAAACTGGCCCTCAAGGGCCACAGGGTGAACCGGGTGCAGATGGTAAAACTGGCCCTCAAGGGCCACAGGGTAAACCGGGTGCAGATGGTAAAACTGGCCCTCAAGGGCCAGCAGGGCCCGGGGTTGCCACTGGCGGCACAACTGGACAGGTACTTGCTAAAAAATCAAATACAAATTATGACACTGAATGGATTAACCCGTTACCTTACGTGCCTATTGGTGGTATCATTGAATGGGATGGAACAGGCCTGAACGGTGCACCAGATTTAAGCACGCCAGAAAAAGTCGCATCTGTATATGGATACGGCACGTGGGAACGGTACGGGATTGACCGTGTAACGGTGGGCGCGGGCGGTGAGTATAATGCGGGTAGTATTGGCGGTGAGAAGGAGCATACACTGAATATTGCAGAGATGCCGTCCCATCAGCATGAGCTCCACGGATGGGCAATCTCCATATCGCCCGTCACAGGAACGCAATATGCACCAACTCACCCATTCGACACGCACGACAACACAGCTATTACGACCCGTCCAGTGGGTGAAGGTCGGCCTCACAATAATATGCCGCCATACATCGGCACTTACCGTTACCGCCGCATTGCGTAAAATAAAAGGGCAACTAATTTTAGTTGCCCTTTTATTTTACGCCGTTATATTATCTTTAAATAACCACCGGGCGCAAAGCCATTGTTTCTTTTCCATTCTAATAATTGATTTTTGAAAACATTACTTTGCGGTAATGGCTTGTACATTGGCACAAAACTAACAACTATCCCCCCATTGTGCATTGCACTAAAGCGGAAGTCCTTTGGCCAGTGCCGTTATACTTTGCATAGTAGGTAAATCTTTGTTATTCATTTTAGTTAACCTCTTTAATGCAAGTCAAAATTGCACCATCTTTAAGTTCTGCGATAATCGTCCTTGCAAGAGCATCCTCTCTAGTATTAAATACATACATATTAACGCCACGAACAAAATACAAACCATAAGTTTTCATTTTGTTTCTTTCCTTTCTGTTGTGATTGTGTAAGTTTCTTTAACTGTCCCCATTGTACCACAATGCGCGGTAAATGTCAAGG
>ERZ779888.2433-NODE-2433-length-15414-cov-5.834625_pt1 | contig 15414 bp, 13 predicted proteins | sample MGYA00511245_ERZ779888 | MGnify/ENA primary metagenome ERZ779888 (study PRJEB29588, sample SAMEA2155255) | human gut metagenome | biome: human gut; feature: human-associated habitat; material: faeces | place: Denmark | collected 2008/2010 ... | reverse complement strand
TTTGTCCGCACAAAGCATAGCGACTGCCGCAAAATCCCGCACGACGTTTGGTCGGAGTTCTAACTAATTGCCGTTCTTATTGCTTTCGCCAAAATTTCGGCGGCTTTGTTCGTCATTTTTTCGTAATCGAGTTCCGCTCCGTCCCCTGCTCCGTCGGATATACATCTTAACGCGACGTAAGGTTTGTTTTCCAGATACGCAACCTGCGCTATCGCTCCGCTTTCCATATCGCACGCTCCTGCGTCGAAAAGGTCCACTATCGTTTTTTTCGTTTTTTCATCCGCAACGAACCTGTCGCCGCACGCAAGAACGGCTTTTTTCGCTCCGCATTTTTCCACGAACTTTTTCACAAGCGTTTCGTCCGCGTCGAAATAGATTTTGTTTATCGTGCTGACAAGTCCTACTGGGTCGCCGAGCGCGGAAGTATCCACGTCGTACTGCACGCATTTTTCGGAAACGACGAGATCGAGCAAGTTGTTTCTTCCGAGACCGCCGCTTATTCCGGTACTAACTATTACGTCCGGGTTAAACTCGTTTATCAGCACGGTTGCGGCGTACGCCGCGTTTACCTTGCCTATACCGCTCCTTATCGCAACGCAGTTTTCGTCGCCTATTACGAACTTATAAAAAGTTGAGTTCTTTCTCGTTTCCCGTTCCACTTCTTCGTTTTGCACGAGCGGAGCGAGTTCTTTATCCATCGCAATAATAAGACCTGTCATTTTTCCTTTTCCTTATATGGTACGTTAACTCAGTATTACGTCCATCCACATTTCGTCGAGTTTTTGGTTATACTCGCCGTAATCTTTCATAATGGCGCAACGTTTTAACGTTTCGTCCGACGGGAACATCATTTCCATATACATTTCTCTGAACCCTTCGTACGTTCCTTCGAAAAATCCGTCTTCGTCTTCTTCGAGCATTGCTTTGTATTCTTCCGCCGCGGCTTTAACCGCCGTCGTCGCTCCTGCGTAGTCCATACATTCGTATCCTATATCGGTTTCCGACAAATACTCGATAAACGCGTTGGCTAAATCGGGGTTTTTGGAATACGTAGGAATAACGAATGCGTCCAACCAGACGTTGCTCCCTTCTTCGGGAACGGTGTAATAAAGGTTCTTGTTTGTATCGTCTTCTTCGCCCGTCATTATATAACCGGCGTCGCAACTCCAGAACAGTCCGAAGTACCCTTTCTTGCCGTTGCTATCCCTGAGCAGTTCGTCTTTTGCCGAATCGACTTCGTAGTCGTGGACGTTGCGTTTTTGCGCCATAAGCGCCTTTTCCGCGGCTTTTATCGTTTCGTCGTCCGTTCTGTCGAAAATTTCGAGCAAGATTTCTCTGTAAGCAGGGTTGTTGTAGTTAAGGCTCTCGCCGAGCGCGGCTCTGAGTTCTTTGCGCTTGTTGTACACCGCCGCCACCGAATACGCGTCGCGCACCGAGTCTTTCATAAAGATTTTATCTTTGTGTTTCGCATTCCAGAATACGTCCCACGAGTTCATCTCGTCAAGTTCGTTTTGCAACCCGGGTTTGCCGTCGCTGTTTACGTTAAACATTATTCCGAGCGTACCCCACATATACGGCGCGCTGAGTTTGAACTCGGGGTCGTAGGATTCTTTCGCCATTTGTATAACTCTCGGATCTATTCTCTCGTTTAACAATGCGCGCGTTTGGTCGTTAATCGGTTGCAAAAGCCCTTCGCCGTCCAGTCTTTGTATCATATAGTCCGACGGACAAATAAGGTCGTAATCTTCTTTCTTTATGCTGATCCAGGTATAAAGGTTTTCCAGTGTATCGAACTCGTTGTATTCGACAAGCACTTTTTTACCGGTTTTTTCGTAATACCAGTCGGCGAAACCGTTGTACGTTGCCGAGTCCATATACTCACCGGGCGCGGCTATTCTTATGGTAATCGCTCTGTCTGCGGAGCAACCGGCGAAAATCGCCGTAACGGCAACGAGCATAACGACTATCGCGGCGAGCGCAATTATTCTCTTATTCACCTTTACCTCCGAGATTCTTTTCCATTTGTTTTCTTTTTCTTTCCATATTAGCGGAAACCACGTTGATAATAACGAGAACCGCCATAACCGCCACCATAATAACCACGCTTAACGCTCTCAGAACGGGCATTACGCCTTTGACTTTGAGTTTGTTATACAAATATCTCGGTATAGTATCCACGCTGCTGCTTATGAGCGTGCTTATAGTGAAGTCGTCCAGACTTATAGTAAACGCAAGCGCAAATCCCGCGATTATTCCGGGGATAAGTTGCGGCAATATTATACTGAAGATCGCTTTCATCGGGGTTGCTCCGAGGTCCAGCCCCGCTTCGTACACGTTCGGGTTAAGTTGGCTCAATCTCGGCATAACCGACATAATGACGTACGGCGTACATATTACCGTATGCGCTATGATAAGCGCGAAGTAATCGCTCGGAATAACGATAACGAAAAGGAACAGCAGCATAAAGCCTACGGCGGTGACTATATCCGCGTTTACCATCGTGATCTGATTAACGGATTCGCTTATCATTTTCGGAACTTTTTTCATACTGTGGATACCGATAGACGCGAGCGTACCGAGAATAACGGCAAGCACGGAAGCCGTTACGCCGATGATAACGGTGTTTTTCAGCGCGCCGAGTATTTCTTCGTCGGAAAACAGTTGTTTGTACAGTTCGAAACTAAACCCGTTCCACAATCCTATCGTTTTGGAATCGGTGAAAGAATAGACGGTAAGTATCGCTACCGGAAGGTAGGTTATTATTAGCATTACCACGAGGAAAACGATACTTAATATAACGTCGCGTTTTTGACTTAATTTACGTTTCACGCTATCGTTCCTCCTTTTTTAACGGTTTTTCCTTTTGTGATAAGGTTGCTTACGAGCGTAGACAGGATAATCAGCACGAGCAATATAAGCGCGAGCGCGCTGCCGTTGTTGTACATACCTTTCTCGAAGTAGTAGTAAATGATATTACCGAACAGTCTTCCGTCAAGGAAAGACGCGCCGCCGCCGTCGTATCCCAGGATGTCGTAAATTGCGAAGGAAGAAACGGTGGGCATAAACACCATAAGCACGCCGCTTACTATTCCCGGCACGGACAAAGGGAGTTTAACTTTAAGAAAAGTTTGCGCCTTGCTTGCTCCTAGATCGTACGACGCTTCGATTACGCCTTTGTCCATATCCGCAAGTATCGTATAGATAGGCAGCAGCATAAACGGGAAAAAGTCGTAAATCATACCGATAAGGGTCAGCAAAAAGCCTTTTTCCATACCCATTATGTCGCTGAAAAACAGTTTTACCGCGTATATTCTCAAAAGGGAGTTTATCCACATCGGCATTACGAACGCCATAAGTATTATGGTGCGTTTGCTCGCTTTGATTTTGGTAAGCGCAACCGCCGTCGGATACGCTAATATCAGACAACCTACGGTGGTAAGGAACGCCATAAGCAAACTTCTTACTATGCTTTTCCAGGAAGTCGCCACGGTAAGGCGGTAGAACGCCGAAACCGAGAAATTGCCCGAAGTATCGGTAAACGCATACACGAGTATGAGCGCGAGCGGTATAATGACGAACACTATACTCACCGCAAGATACGGAAAAGCGAGATATTCTTTTCTGAACCTGAGTTTAATTTTCTTCTTCATTCTCGTCCTCTGCTTCCGTTACGATAATTTTCGTTTTGTCGATAAGTACGCCTACGCGGTCGTCGTTGTCCCATTCGTCAACCGTATCGATGTAAAAGTCTTCGTCGGTATCGGTGTAGATTTGTACCTGATAATAGTTACCTTTATATAAGGATTGAGTTACGTTTGCGCCGATTACGCCGTCTTCTTCGTCGTCGGTAAGGGTAACCGCGTCGAACCCTACGCTGATTTTAACTCTCGTACCCTTTTCCAGTCCGTTGTTGTTTTCGAACTCGAAGTCGCCGCCGCAGAAATGAACGGTGTTTTCCGAAGAAACTTCGCCGTAAAACTCGTTTACCGAGCGGAGTTTTTTCATTATATGAATACCGTTCGGCGTGATTCCCAGACGCACGGCGGATCCGACGGTCTGGTTCTTCGTCGATTGAACGGTAAATTCGTAACCGTTCGCTTCGATTTCCATTTCGTAGTACGTTCCCTTAAACACCGAGCCTATTACTTTGCCGTCGAACTGTCCTTTGCCGCTGTCCGAGGAATAAACGTTTATGTCTTCCGGACGGATTACAAGGTCGACTTTTTCGTTCTTTTCGAACCCTTTGTCAAGACATTCGAGTTCCTGTCCTAAGAACGATACGCAGTAATCTCTCGGCATAACGCCGCTTATTATGTTGCTTTCACCGATAAACGACGCAACGAACGCGTTGCTCGGTTCGTCGTAAACCTTTTGCGGCGTTCCTATTTGTTGGATAACGCCGTCGTTCATTACGACTACGACGTCGCTCATCGTAAGCGCTTCTTCCTGATCGTGCGTAACGTAGATAAAGGTTATGCCAAGACGTTTATGCATAGAAATAAGTTCGCTCTGCATTTCTTTACGCATTTTAAGGTCGAGCGCGCCCAAAGGCTCGTCGAGAAGAAGAACCGCAGGTTCGCATACGAGCGCTCTCGCTATCGCTACTCTCTGTTGCTGTCCGCCCGAAAGGCTGGTCACGTTACGGTGTTCGTACCCTTCGAGATTAACGAGTTTAAGCGCGGCGGTTACTTTTTCTTTTATCGTCGCTTTGTCGATTTTTTTGATTTTTAAGCCGTAAGCGATGTTTTTGTACACGTTAAGGTGCGGAAACAGTGCGTAACGCTGAAAAACGGTGTTGACCGGTCTTTTATAAGGCGGCACGTCCGTCATATCCACGCCTTCGATGAAGACTTTGCCTTCGGTCGGCTTTTCAAACCCTGCTATAATTCGCAAAAGCGTGGTTTTCCCGCATCCGCTCGGTCCGAGCAGGGTCACGAACTGCCCCTTTCTTATGCCGAGATTAAGGTCGTCGATTACGGTCACGCCGTCGTCGAATACCTTTGTTATACCGTTAACTTCGATGATTTTTTCGATTTTTCTTTGAATAACGCCCATTCGTCACCTCGTCCTTTTGTATTTTTAGAAATTCGGCGGACAGGATATCCATAGTACCGTCGCCTTTTCGTCCGTTATGCTCTCTATGGAATGTTTTTTGTCCGCTTTGAAATAAAACGTTTCACCCTTTTCCGCCGTAAAACTGCGCTTGCCGACGGTAAGTTTTATTTTACCCGACACGACGAACCCGAACTCTTCCCCTTCGTGTGGCATATCCGTTTCTTTCGCGCCTTTTTCAAGCAAATCAAGCACGATAGGTTCCATCGCGTTCTTTTGCGCCGACGGAACTAGCCATGTCGTCACGCTGTCGCCGTAGTCCTTGCTGAAATAATCTTCTTTGCGGAACACGATCGGCTCGCTGTCCTCGTTCTGAAAAAACTCTCCGAGATTACTGCCGAGCACCACGAGTATGTCGCCGAGCGTGTCGATAGAAGGATTGACCACGTCGTTCTCGAGTTGGCTTATAAACCCTTTCGTAAGTTCGCACCTGTCCGCAAGTTCTTCCTGCGTAAGATTGTTCTTAAGTCGCAAAGATTTAACTTTTGCTCCGATTTCCATTATTTTCTCTCCCGTTTTTTACCGAGAACCGTTTTCCGCGCCCTTAAAACGCACCGGAAAAACGCTCCCTCTTCGGTTTAGTAACAATAAACTCCGTGTAACTCGTTTCTAACTGTACTAAATCGAAAGTTTACTTTTTCTAAACACAAAAGCAATTATATATACACCGAAAACCTATGTCAAACGTTTGTTAAGACTATTTTCAAAAAATCGGTAAAAAAATAGAAAAAATCCGAAACTTTTATCCCCAAGGGGCAACGTGGGACGTTGGCAATGCCGAGCGTTGCATCTCGTTACGCAAGCAACGTGGGACGTTGCATCCCATTACGCAACAAGTCTAGTGCTTGTATAAGTTTGTCTCACGACAAGGGTGACTGCTTTTAATATACAGAAAGGCTTCCCCTTGGGGGGAACGCTGTCACGATAGTGACTGATGAGGGGGAAACGTGGGACGTTGCATCCCTGTATCGCAATGAGTGTATTATGCATATAAGTTTATCGCACGACAGAAGTAATTACTTATAATGCGAGCAAAGGCACTTTGCCGGCACGAGCGGACAGGCGCCGTGAGTGCCGCCCTTATAGGGATCGAGCAAGGGGCAACGCCCCTGCGAACTTCACTCTCTAAGCAAAATGTGTCATTTTGCTTCCTTGTAAGTCCGACTCGTGCGTGATTAGATTTTGTCCGCACAAAGCATAGCGACTGCCGCAAAATCCCGCACGACGTTTGGTCGGCTTTGTCTTGACTTATGTAAAAAAAGTTTGTATAATTATCAAGATAAACATAACGTCGTCCGACTTTCAGTCGGGAAACATAAAACTCATAAAAATTAAATGGAGGTTCTAATGAGTAAAAAAATGACTATCGACGGTAATACCGCTGCGGCGCACGTTGCTTATGCGTTCAGTGAAGTAGCGGCTATTTACCCCATCACGCCTTCTTCCCCTATGGCGGAAAACTCCGACGAGTGGGCTGCTCAAGGAAGAAAAAATATGTTCGGTCAGCAACTCCGTATTGCCGAAATGCAATCGGAAGCGGGCGCGGCAGGCGCGGTTCACGGTTCTCTTTGCGCCGGCGCTCTTACCACGACCTTTACCGCTTCTCAGGGTTTGCTCCTGATGATCCCTAATATGTACAAAATCGCAGGCGAACTTATGCCCTGCGTTTTCCACGTTTCCGCTCGTGCGCTCGCCGCTCACGCTCTTAACATTTTCGGCGATCACGCGGACGTTATGGCTTGCCGTCAGACCGGTTTCGCTATGCTGTGCAGTAACTCCGTTCAGGAAGTTATGGACCTTGCTCTCGTAAGCCACCTGGCTACGCTCAAATCCAAAGTTCCGTTCCTGCACTTCTTCGACGGTTTCCGCACCAGCCACGAAGTAAGCAAGATCGACGCCATCGACTACGAAGATATGAAAAAACTCGTAGATATGAAAGACATCGTCGATTTCAAAAACCGTGCGCTTAACCCCGAACACCCCGTTCAGAAAGGTACCGCGCAAAACGGCGATATCTACTTCCAGAACAGAGAAGCCTGCAACAAGTACTACGACGCCGTTCCCGAAATCGTAGAACAATGTATGGCTCAGGTAGAAAGCATCACCGGAAGAAAATACAATCTCTTCGATTACTACGGCGCGTCCGACGCTGAAAAGATTATCATAATGATGGGTTCGGGCTGCGAAGCGGCGGAAGAAACCGTCGATTACATCAACGCTCGCGGCGGAAAAGTAGGTCTCCTTAAAGTCAGACTTTATCGTCCTTTCCGTGCGGACAAACTCGCTGCGGCTATCCCCGCTACCGTTAAATACATCAGCGTACTCGATCGTACCAAAGAACCCGGCTCGCTCGGCGAACCTCTCTATCTCGACGTTTGCACCGCTCTCGCAGGAAAAGGTTATACCATTCTCGGCGGACGTTACGGTATGGGCAGCAAAGAGTTCAACCCGACTATGATTTACGGAATCTACGAAAATATGGGCGGAGCGAACAAAGACCACTTCACGGTAGGTATCGTGGACGACGTGACGTTCACTTCTCTCCCGATGGACAAAGTCATCAACGCGGCTCCCGAAGGAAGCATTTGCTGCAAGTTCTACGGACTGGGCAGCGACGGTACCGTCGGCGCTAACAAGAACTCCATTAAAATAATCGGCGACCACACCGAAAAATACGCTCAGGGCTATTTCCACTACGACAGCAAGAAGAGCGGCGGCATTACGATTTCTCACCTTCGTTTCGGCGACAAACCCATCAAGAGTTCGTACCTTATCGACCACGCGGACTTCGTAGCGTGCCACTGCCCGAGTTATATCTATCGTTACGATATGCTCTCCGACATCAAAGAAAACGGAACGTTCCTTCTTAACAGTATCTGGGAACCGGAAGAAATGGACAAAATGCTTCCTGCCTGCGTAAAGAACGCCATCGCTAAAAAGCACGTTAAGTTCTACACGCTCGACGGTAACAAAGTTATCTCTTCCATCGGCGCAACGAAGGGCGTAAACACCGTTATGCAGGCGGCTTTCTTCAAACTTGCCGACATTATCCCCTACTCCGACGCGGAAACCTATATGAAGCAGGCAATCAAAAAGACCTACGGAAAGAAAGGCGACGCGGTAGTCAATATGAACTACGCGGCGGTAGACGGCGCAATCGCCAACCTCAAAGAAGTCCGCTATCCCGAAAGTTGGGCAACGACCACCGAAGGCGCGCCTATGGTAGAAATCAAGGGTACGGAATACTTCAAGAACACGATTAACCCCGTTCTTTGCCAACAGGGCGACAAACTTCCCGTAAGCGCGTTCAGCGCAGACGGCGTTGTTCCCGTAGGCACGACCAAATACGAAAAGAGAGGCACCGCGGTTAAAGTTCCTTCCTGGGACATCGCAAACTGCATTCAGTGCAACCAGTGCTCTATGGTTTGTCCGCACGCGGCAATCCGTCCGGTACTCAAAACTCCCGAACAACTTTCCGACGCTCCGGCTACGTTCGAAACCAAAGACGCTATCGGATTCAAGGGTTATAAATACAGAATTCAGGTAAGCCCCTACGACTGTACGGGTTGCGGTTCCTGCGCAAACGTTTGCCCGGCTAAGACCAAAGCGCTCACGATGATCCCCGTTGCGGAAGCCATCGAAGAACAAGCGCAAAACTGGGACTACGCCGAAGCGCTTCCCGAAAACGACAGAGTTTACGCCAACGTTAACGCTAAGAACAGCCAGTTCAACAAACCTTTGTTCGAGTTCAGCGGAGCGTGCGCAGGTTGCGGAGAAACTCCTTACGTAAAACTCGTTACGCAACTGTTCGGCGACAGAATGATCGTCGCAAACGCGACGGGCTGCTCGTCCATCTACGGCGGTTCGGCACCCACCTGCCCGTACACCGTAAACGACAAAGGACACGGACCTGCGTGGGCAAACTCCCTGTTTGAAGACAACGCCGAATTCGGTTACGGTATGAACCTTGCGATCACGCAAAGAAGAAACAAGATCGAAGAAGATATGCGCGCTTCGCTTGACAGCGTAAACGAAAAAACGAACGCGGCGTTCCTCGAATGGATAGAAAACAAAAACGACGCCGAAAAGAGCAAAGTTGCGGCTGAAAAAGTCGTTGCGGCAATCGCGGAAGAAACCGCTTGTCCCGAACTTATCGAAGAGATCAAAAACAACGCGGACTGCCTCGTTAAGAAATCCGTATGGATCTTCGGCGGCGACGGCTGGGCGTACGATATCGGTTACGGCGGCGTAGACCACGTACTCGCTATGGGCGAAGACGTAAACATTCTCGTACTCGACACCGAAGTTTACTCCAACACCGGCGGTCAGGCAAGCAAATCCACTCCTACCGGAAGCATCGCTAAATTTGCGGCAAGCGGTAAGAGAACGAAGAAAAAAGATCTCGGTATGATGGCTATGAGTTACGGTTACGTTTACGTAGCGCAAGTAAGCATGGGCGCGAATATGGCTCAGGTAGTAAACGCTATGAAAGAAGCGGAAGCGTACCACGGTCCGTCCCTTATCATCTGCTACGCGCCGTGTATCAACCACGGTATCAATATGAGCAACTCGATCGCCGAAATGAAGAAAGCGGTAGATTGCGGATACTGGTCGCTGTATCGTTTCAACCCCGAAAAAGCGGACAAGGGCGAAAACCCGTTCACTCTCGACAGCAAAGACCCGACGGCGGATTACAAGTCCTTCCTTCTCGGCGAAACGAGATACACCTCGCTCAAGAAGATGTTCCCCGACCAAGCGGAAAAACTCTTCGAGATCAACGAAAAAGACGCTGCGGAACGTCGTGAAAAATATAAAGAAATGGCTTCCGAAACGCCGAAAAAAGACTAATTGACGCTTTAACTAAAATACCGTGTTCTTTTCGGAACACGGTATTTTTTTATGAAAAAACGTTTTTATAAAATCCGCCGATTATAGATAAACGGCGCAACAGCGTACGCAAAGGGTTATTTGACCGTTTAATAGAGTAAAAAACGAGCGGAAATTTTCTCCGCTCGTATTTTTTTAGAATTGTTTATCCGTATATCCGCACTACTCCCGTCCGATTACGGCAAAACTTTAATATTGCGCGCCACGTCGCAAACGGCTTGTTTTTGCCGAAAAACCTTGCTTTTCGGTGTTTTTCTTGCCGCTTTTCGCCCGTCTTTTGCCGTTTCGGGTCGGAGCAAAATTTGCGTACAAATAAAATTTCATTGTTTCACGTGGAACAATTCATCGGATTATCGGTCTTTTCTCTCCAAATACTCGAAAAGTGCGCAGCAACCGCGATAAATCTCGTCGAAAGCGACGTCAAACCTATCGGTATACCACGGATCCGCCACGTCGCCGCCTTCGGGCGTGAAGTTGAGCAGTTTTTTGATTTTGCCCTTTTCGTCTTTTCCGCCGAAGCATTTAAGGAGATTTATCTCGTTCCGTCCGTCCATAATCACGAACAGGTCGTATTTGTCGTAATCCGAGCGTTGCACTTGCACGGCTCGCCTGTCATCGGTTTTTACACCCCTTTTGTCGAGTTCCTTTTTCGCCGGGTAGTATATATGGCAGCCGATCGCTTCCGTGCTCGTTGCGGCGGAACAAATCAGGTATTCGTTTTCTTTCCCCGCTTTTTTAACAATATCTTTCATCACGAACTCGGCGGTCGGCGAACGGCATATATTGCCGTGGCAAACGAACATTATTTTTTTCATTCCAAACTCCTTTCGACCACCGTTTCGTCGGTATCGAGCGACAAAATACGGATTTTTTCACCGTCAAACAGACAATACGTCGCTTCCGCACCTATCGCCGGCAAGCCTGCGCTACCCACGCATACGTGCCATACTCCGTGTTTGTTGTACAGTTCGGGGAAGTGGTAGTGTCCGTAAAAGATTATATTCCCTTCTCCGAGTACCGGCGGAATACCCGTCCTGCCGTACAAATGACCGTGAGTAAAGAAAAGTTTTCTTCCTCCGAGTTCTTCGGTATAGAACCGCCCCTGATTGCCGAGATTAAGGCTTTCCATAAAAGAAAGACTGTCGTTGTTGCCCTGCACGCCGATTATCGGACAATAAATTTTGTCCAGAACGACGTTGTTAATCCAGGCAGGCTCGCCGCCGAAATCGCCCAGAAAAAACAGTTTATCCGGGTTAAGTTCTTTCGCTTTATCTCTTATTTTCTCGTAAGCGGACGCATTTCCGTGCAGGTCCGCAACCGCCATATACAGCATTTTTTCTCCGTCCATAACGTTAATTATACAACAAACTTCCTTTCTCTTCAAATAAAAAGAACCGCTTTTTAAGGCGGTCCTTTTCTTCGCGTTTCGCGCTCTTAAACAAGTTCGCAGATAAGCGCGGCAAGGTTGGTCGGATTTTCCGGAGCAACGCCTTCGATAAGCATCGCTTGTTCAAACAACACTTCGGAAAGTTTCTTTACCTTGTCCTTGTCTTCGGCAAAATACTTGACGAGTTTTTCGTAAATCGGGTGATTTGCGTTGATTTCAAGCACTTTTTCCGATTTAATCCCCGCCTGAGCGTCGGGCGCGCGGTTAAGCACTTTTTCCATTTCGGTGGAAAGTTCGCCTTTCGTCGTAATGCAGACCGGGTGAGATTTCAGACGGTTGGTTAACTTAACTTCGCTTACTTTATCGCCGAGCGATTCTTTGATGAAGTCGGTAAGTTCTTTGTTCTCGACCGCAACTTCCGCCGAAGTTTCGTCGTACGCCGAGATTGCCTTAAACTCTTTGCCGTCGTAGTTTTGCATTACCTTAATCACGAATTCGTCGATATCTTCGGTAAGGCAAAGGATGTCGTAACCGTCGTCGAGTATCTTTTCGCAAAGCGGCAGAGCCTTTATCGCCTCTACGGTGTTGCCCGTCGCGTAGTAAATGCCTTTTTGCGATTCGAGCATTTTTTCGACGTATTCTTTGAGCGTAACGAGTTTATCTTCCTTAATCGAATGGAACATAAGCAGGTCTTGCAAAACGTCTTTTTTCGCGCCGTAACTCTCGTAAATACCGTATTTAAGTTGTCTGCCGAACCCTTTATAGAACTTTTCGTACGTTTCTCTGTCCGTGTTTATCATCGCTTCGAGTTCGCTCTTTATCTTCTTTTCGATGTTGTTCGCGATAAAACGAAGTTGGCTGTTATGCTGAATTGTTTCACGGGAAACGTTAAGCGTCAGTTGACTGTCGACCAAACCTTTTACGAATCCGAAATAATCGGGCAAAAGGTCCTTGCAGCAGTCGGTAATCAGCACGCCGTCGGTATACAGACGAAGTCCTTTTTCGAAATTCTTCGTGTAATAATCGAACTGCGGATGCGACGGGATAAAAAGCAACGCTTTATAGTCGACTTTACCTTCCGCCGAAGTGTGAATAACTCTCGCCGGCGCTTCGTAATCGTAGAACATATCGCGATAAAACGCCTCGTATTCTTCCTTTTTTATCTCGTTTTTGTTCTTTTTCCACAGCGGAACCATACTATTAAGCGTTTCTTCCGCTTTATAACTTTCCTGTTTGCCGTCCACTTCCCTGTACTGCGTGGTTTCCATTTTAATAGGATAGCGAATGTAGTCCGAATACTTCTTTACAAGGTCTTTTATCTCGTATTCTTCAAGGAAAAGCCCGTATTTTTCTTCTTCGGTATCTGGCCTTATGTGCATCGTAATCGTAGTACCGTGTCCGTCGCGTTCGGCAGGTTTTATTTCATAACCGTCGCTGCCGTTGCTGATCCAAACGTGCGCTTCGTCCGTTCCGTACGCCTTGCTCACGACTTCAACCCTGTCGCTTACCATAAACGCGGAATAAAAACCTACGCCGAATTGACCGATAATGTTGATATCTTCGGTATTTTCAACGTTTTTCTTGAATTCCTGCGATCCGCTACGAGCAATTACGCCGAGGTTCTTGTCGAGTTCGTCTTCCGTCATTCCGATACCGTTATCGCTGATCGTAAGCGTGCGCGCGTCCTTATCTGCCTTAATTTCGATTGCAAAATCCTCTCTGGTAAGTCCGCTTATGCCATCGGTAAGACTTTTATAGTACAGTTTATCGATGGCGTCGCTCGCATTGCTCAGAAGTTCACGAATGAATATCTCCTTGTGCGTGTAAATCGAATTGATCATCAAATCAAGCACTTTTTGCGATTCTGTCTTAAACTTTTTCATAAACGCCTCCGTTTAATTATTTATTTTTTAGCAGTCAGCCCTTTCGACTGCTAATTTATTATACCACTAAACGGAATTATTGCAAGCAATTTATATAAAAAATCGTTTATTTTTTTATTTTTTCGTTTTCCTGTCGCAAAAATCGTCGAAAAACGCCGAAAAACGGCGTTTTTCATAATAACCTGGCGCCGACTTTCATAAACTAACCTTATATGGACAAAGCGTTGATTTGTATCGGGATAATTCTTTTCGCCGCAATAATACTCGCCTCGATCGGTTACTTATGCAGCAACGATCTGCAAGTCGAAGACTTCGACATAGCACTGCCGAACGCTCCGAGTTTTACCGTTGCGCACCTGAGCGACTTGCATTATCCACAAAACGCCTTTTCTTTCGGTGAAATTCTTAGCAAACTACGAAAAATCGCCCCGGATTTCGTCGCGCTTACCGGCGACGTTATCGACGATAGCGCAACGGAAAGCGATCTCGACGCTTTAAGCGAGTTTTTCCGCGCGCTCAGCGACCTTTCACGCTGTTTTCTCGTCATCGGAAACCACGAAATCGGCAGCAAAATACTCGATAAATTCGTTCTTACGGCAAGCCGGAACGGAATAACGGTATTGCAAAACGAAACAGAAACCGTTAAAAAAGACGGAAAAACTCTTTGTTTTATAGGAATAAGCGACGCTTACGCGTACGACGAGAAAATAAAAGGGTTCGACACGGCGAAACAAGCAGACGTTCGCATTCTTCTTGCCCACCGACCCGAAAAATTCCCCGAATACGTTTCGTCCGATCGGCCGCCGGACGTAGTTTTTTCCGGGCACGCCCACGGCGGACTTCTTCGCATAGGAAAAACCGCTTTTTACGCGCCAAATCAGGGTTTCTTTCCCCAATACACTTCGGGACGGTACGAAAGCGGCAATTCAAAAATGATAGTCAGTCGGGGATTAGGCGTAAGCGGTATCGACTACCGTTTTTTCAATAAATACCATATCCCCGTAGCGCACGTTTCACGTTAAACATTTTTCGCTCTTGAAATGCCGCGCAAATCGTCTTACAATCAATAGTAAAAGGAAAGGAAATACGCGATGACCATATACGAAAAAATGCACGGCGAAGCACTATATTTGCCGAACGATGAAAAACTAGCCGCAGAACAGTTAAAAACGCTGGAAAAACTGTACGATTACAACTCGACCCGACCTTCGGAACAGGAGAAGAGAGCGGCTTTGCTTAAAGATATGTTTGCCGAAATCGGCGAAAACTGTTGGATCGGCGCAGGCGCAATAATTTTACCCGGCGTTACAATCGGAGAAAACTCGGTAATCGGCGCAGGCAGCGTAGTAACGAAAGACGTTCCCACAAACGTCGTAACCGTCGGCAACCCTTGCCGCACCCTTCGACCGATTTCGGACAAAGACAAAGAGTTTTACTTCAAAAACCACAAATAAACTATTCCGAACTGTAAAAAAGAGCGACACCGCTCTTTTTTATATCTTTTTCTCTCCTAATGCCGCCCACCTAAACCTAAAGCCCAACGGAACCGGCACGTATAACCCGATATTAGGGAATTTCCCTATTCCGTTTTTCCGTTTGCGCAACCTGTAAGCGCATTCACGGATAAACAAGACCGGACAATGCTTAAAATTCATACAAGGTATCAGATTTAATTATTTCTTTTTATTTTTTTGATTTTTAAGCGATTTTTCGCGTTCCCCAAAGCGTACAGAAGTACGTGAGGGGTAAAAATCAAGAAAAAGGGCTCAAAAGGCAAAAAAAAGAACAAAAAAATACAACCGAAACGGTTGCACAACAGGAATTTAATAAACATACCGTAAGAACAGAAAGAGTGAAAGGTAACTTTGCGAGTCGTTTTAACATTTATACTCTCGGCATTATCCGTTAGAGTAATCACATCGATTTCTCGATATGACCTCGACTAAGTTGCAAGGAAACCTTGCTCCTTAAAAGGAGGTGATCCAGCCGCACCTTCCGATACTGCTACCTTGTTACGACTTCACCCCAGTCATTGGTCTTACCTTAGGCGGTTGCCTCCCTTGCGGGTTAGCTCGCCGACTTTGGGTACTCCCAACTCCCATGGCGTGACGGGCGGTGTGTACAAGACCCGGGAACGCATTCACC
>ERZ779888.2432-NODE-2432-length-15425-cov-5.467599_pt1 | contig 15425 bp, 10 predicted proteins | sample MGYA00511245_ERZ779888 | MGnify/ENA primary metagenome ERZ779888 (study PRJEB29588, sample SAMEA2155255) | human gut metagenome | biome: human gut; feature: human-associated habitat; material: faeces | place: Denmark | collected 2008/2010 ... | reverse complement strand
TTATTATTTTAAAACGAAAGAAGATTTAATATGGTCATGCGCAGAGAATTGCGTAAGCGCGGCGTCAAAAAACTGAAAGTCGTTTACTCAAAAACGGAACCCAAACCGCCGACTCCTGACCCGTCGAAAAGAAAGCAGACTCCCGGCAGCATATCTTTTGTTCCGCCCGTTGCGGGCATGATATGTGCGGGCGAGGTCATACGCACTTTGTTGGAAATTGAATAATATGTATTAAAAATGCTTCGACCGAAAGGCCGAAGCATTTTTAGATTTTTTTATGTAATTATTCTTCAATCTCTTTGCCGCACACGTCGCAAATGCCGTCTTCGTTATCGTCCGTGTGATAGCCGAGTTTCGGTTCAACAATGTCTTCTATGTTATCTATGCGTTCTTCTCCCGCCGCGTCGTAAAACCTCCCCGCGCACTTTTCGCAGATATAGTATTCGCAGCTGCCGCTCTTTTCGCATTCGGCGATAACTTCGTCAACTTTTTTCAACTCGTGCGAGCATTCCGCAACGCCGAGAAGCCTTTCAACGGTCTTATCACCGACCGTGACGGTTATTTTTTCCGTGTTTGCGGACTTCGGAACAGTCAGCGTATATACGAAATATCCGTTTTTTGCTTCCTTTTCAAAGTCTTTGCCGTTTGCCGAAACATTTATATTATTTTCGGAATAGACTGTTACCGTGTTCGAGCCGTTCTCATTCATTTTTGTCGTGACAAGCGTTGTGTCATTGCTCATCAGATATTCAGCAATGAGTTTTCTCATCTGTGTCAGCAGGGAAGAGTCGTGCTCGTAATTCCCGACGCTTCTGAACAGAGCCTGAGTATATGTGGAAAGAAGTTCTTTCGCGTCCGCGTCTATCGAATACTTTTCGATGAATTTCCGCGTTTTTGCTTCCGCAAGCGTCAGATATTCATAGTCTTCCATTCCGTCGCGTATCGCTTCAAGTCTCAATGTCGGAACCAGCATATTCCTGCCGACTATGCCGTCGCCCTCTTTGCCCGGATAGCAAAGATAGCCGTCTCCGGGAAGTCCTTCCGAGGTGTACGGGTTTGTCCACACGTCTCTGGCAACATAGTTGCCGCCGCCTTTGTAGTAATCAAAAAGCGTAGTAGCCCAATAAAGTTCTCCCTCAACTCCGTAATCTTTTTGCATCCAATGAACTATTCGAGGCGAAAGCAGATTATCGTTGAGATGATATGTCGGATATGGCGCCGCGGGAACAGCGCATCCGTACCACCAAACGTGTTCGCCGAGCGCCTGTTTTCCCGCAACAAAGCTTTTGTCTATCATATTCCAAAGCGGGCACCAGCATGAGATGTATCCGTCATATTTTGAATTGTTCGTTGTTACGATATTTTTTATGTCGGGCGCAAAGCCGCTTATTCCCGCCGCAAGGTCTTTTATCAATTTTTCGTTCGCTTCCGTGTCTGCGGGCTCGTCAACAACGTAGTACGACGCGATCTGTGTCAGATCGTACTTTTTCAGAAGTTCGTACATATATTTATTGTTCTTGTTGTTTGCCATCGCTTCGGAATCGACCGTGCCGCTGTAATCCCATTGGTGAAGCAGAAGTTGAACGTGCGTTATCTCGGGGTGTTCATCTACAAATTCTTTCATCGACTTGACGTAGTTTTCCAAGTCCGCGCCGTAGCCGTCGTATTCGATGAAAAACATATAGTTGCCCGAAATGCGGTAATCGAGGAAAAATTCCCACACCATTCGGTTCATCTCTTTGCTCGATATGCCGACATCTTCATAATAATTATTGTTCCAATGATGCAAGAAATTCGTTTGCATAGAACTTTTGACGGGGAGCGCAAAATCCCATACTTCGACGCTGACGGGAATTTCTCTTTCGCCTCCGTCAAACGTAACGCTGACCTTTCCGGTATATTTGCCTGCCGCCTGCGTCTGCGCCGAGCGGACGGTTATCCAATAACCCTGATTTTTGCCCGCATCAATGTTGCAGGTGTCATTTGCCTCTTTGCCGTCCGAGCCGTCAAACATCGGTATGAGCGCATCGGGATAAAATCCCGGCTTTGTCGGAAAACGTTCCTCCGAAACTTCGATATAACGCTGTCTGTAAAGCGTGAAATCGAGTTTGTCGCCGTTTTCGTTCGAAATATTCGAAACGCTGACCTTGACATTCTTCACATCGCTGTCAAAGCGGAGCAGAAACTGCATTCCCTCGCTCTCATTCTTTGCAAGAAAAGCCGTAAGTCCGCCGTTTTCCGTCTTTGTCGGAACTTCGTCCCGCAAAAAGTTTTCTGTGTTCGGCACAATGTAAACGTTTTCGATGTTGACCAACTCCTCTTTATACTTTTTTTCGCAAGCGGCGATGATTGTGAGCGAAAGTATCGCAACAAGAACTGCTGCCATTGCCTTTTTCATGGGTTTTCTCCTTTTCCGTTGTATGCTTTTTCAAGTCTCTTTTTTCTCTCTTCCGCTTCTCTTTTCGAGAAGACGCATCCGCAGTAATCCTGCCTGTAAAGCTCGTATTTTGCGGACAACTCAACAGAACGCTTGTATCCGTCTTTTTTCTTGAAATCCGACGGCAGCCACTTCGCGCCGAACTCCTTTGCTTTTTCTTCTCCGACTTCGTTCAGTACTTCCGCATTTTTAAGCGGGGATATTGTCAACGTCGTTGCAAAAAGGTCGAATTCGTGTGCAGCCGCTTCTTTTGCCGTTCTGCCGAGCCGTAGTTCGAAGCACTTGCGGCAGCGCTCTCCGCCCTCGGGAATATTTTCGAGTCCCGTTACCGCATTAAAAAACTCCTGCGGGTCGTATTCGGCTTCAAGCAGTTCGATCGGCTTTTCGGGCTTCATTTCCGATATCAGCCTTTTCAGTTCCGTCAATCTCTTCTCGTATTCGTCGGCTGGGGAGATGTTCGGATTGAAGAAAAACACAGTCACTTTTGCTTTGTCCGCGATGCGTTCAAGCACAGTTGACGAACACGGCGCGCAACAGCAATGCAAAAGCACCGTCGGCATATCTTTTTCGGACAGAAGCCTGTCCGTTTCAAGCGAATAATTCTTTTTCAAGTTGACCTCCGAACGGGATATTTTATCGACAGCTTCATTTATATAATTATAGCATATCTTATATATAAAATGGAATGTTTTTCGGTAAAAGTTTTCCGTAAGTTCGCATTTTGCAATGGTTTGCGAAAATCGTGCGTTAATTCTTTAACAATCTTTCTCAAACAAAAATTCACAAATCCTATATTGAATAGCGTGGAAATTTGTGGTATACTATTATTGTGGAAAATGTGGGTCACCACATACATTTCTTTGCTTGTCGCAGCATTGCGAAAACAGGCGAAGAGGATATTTGAAAGAAAAAAATATTAAGGAATAAGAGGTAATAGGTATGACGACAACGAACAAAACCGTTCTCGCATGGCTTGACGAAGTCAAGAATCTTACCAATCCCGACAACGTTGTTTGGATAGACGGCAGCGAAGATCAGGCAAACGCCCTCAGAGCGGAAGCCGTTGCATCGGGTGAAATGATCAAACTGAATGAAGAGAAACTTCCCGGCTGCTATCTTCACAGAACAAAGCCCAACGACGTTGCGCGTGTTGAGAACAGAACATTCATCTGCTCCCGCAAACAGGAAAACGCAGGTCCGACCAACAACTGGTGCGACCCGAAAGAAATGTATGAAAAACTTTATAACATCGCACGCGACAGTTATAAAGGCAGAACAATGTATATCATCCCCTATTCGATGGGTCCCGTCGGCTCGCCGCTTGCAAAAGTCGGCATTGAAGTAACCGACTCCATTTACGTTGTTCTCAATATGAGAATCATGACCAGAGTCAGCCCGAAAGTTCTTGAAGTTCTCGGCGACAGCAACGACTGGGTAAGAGGTCTTCACTGCAAATGCGACGTTGACCCCGAAAACAGATATATCTGCCAGTTCCCCGAAGATAATACTATTATCTCCGTTAACTCCGCTTACGGCGGAAACGTTCTTCTCGGCAAAAAGTGCTTTGCGCTGAGAATCGCTTCCTACCAGGGCTGGAAAGAGGGCTGGATGGCAGAGCACATGCTTATCCTCGGTCTTGAAAATCCGCAGGGCGACATTCACTACATCGCGGCTGCGTTCCCGTCCGCTTGCGGCAAGACCAACCTTGCAATGCTTATTCCTCCCAAGTATCTTCGTGAAAAAGGATACAAGGTTTGGACTGTCGGCGACGATATCGCTTGGATGCGTATAGGTTCCGACGGCAGACTTTATGCAATAAACCCGGAAAACGGCTTCTTCGGCGTTGCTCCCGGAACAAACGAGCATTCGAACTTCAACGCTCTTGCTTCCACAAAGAAGAACGCTATCTTCACCAACGTTGCTCTTAATCCCGCAGACAATACTGTTTGGTGGGAAGGCCTTACCAAAGAGGCTCCCCAAAAACTGATTGACTGGAAAGGCAATCCGTGGGATCCCTCCATGTTCGTAAAAGCCGACAAGACCACTTATGCGGCTCATCCGAACTCGAGATTTACCGCTCCGGCAGAAAACTGCCCCTGCATCTCTTCCGAATTTGACAAGGGCGCGGGCGTTCCCATTTCCGCTATAATCTTCGGCGGACGCCGTGCAAAGTGCGCTCCGCTCGTATATCAGTCCAGAGACTGGGAGAACGGTGTATTCATCGGTTCCACCATGGCATCCGAGACCACCGCTGCCGCGGCAGGCGCTGTCGGCGTAGTTCGTCGTGACCCGATGGCTATGCTTCCGTTCTGCGGTTACAACATGGGCGACTACTTCCAGCACTGGCTCGACATGGGCAAGAAACTCGGCGACAAGGCTCCGAAGATATTCAACGTCAACTGGTTCAGAACCGACGACGAGGGCAACTTCGTATGGCCCGGCTTCGGCGACAATATGCGTGTTCTTAACTGGATCGTTGACCGTTGCGAGGGCAAGGCTGACGCTCAGGAGACCGCTATCGGTTACGTTCCCAGACCGGAAGACATCGACCTTACCGACCTTGATATGGATATCGAAACTCTCAAATCCATTCTCAAAGTTGACAAGGACGTTTGGGAGAAAGAAGCGGCTGAGATCGAGGAACACTACAAGAAGTTCGGCGACAAACTTCCGAAAGAACTCAAAGCACAGCTTGAAACTCTCAAAGCAAACCTTAACAAGTAATTCAATACTTGATATAAAAATATCGCGACGGCAAAAGCCGCCGCGATATTTTTAGTCTGAATACATTCAGCACATACAAAAAACGGAGATGCAAAAACATACGTTTTTCGCATCTCCGAAAAGGATTATGCCATTATGTAAAGAATACCAAGAGTATCTTTGCCGCAATGCGACGTTACGGTGCTGCCCGCAATCGTTATAAGAACTTCGTCAAACAGTCCGAGACTTTCGACAATTTTTTTTGCGTAATTCGGCAGGTCGTAATCTGTGCAGGTGCAGGTTACGAAAATTCTGTCTCTCTTGAATTTGACGTCGGGAAGCGTCAGACGGTCGAGAATGTATTTCTTTACAACGTCTTTCATGTTTCCCCTGTATTTGCCCGCCATATCCATTTTGCCCGAATGAACCTCGATAAGCGGTTTGAGTTTGAGCAGGTTCGCGCCTACCGCCGCAACGCCCGAGCAACGACCGCCCTTGTAAAGGTAATTGACGGAGTTGATAACAAAACTTACGTTCAGTCTGTCAACAAGAGAGGTGACATAGTCAAATATTTCCTGTCCCGTTTTCGTCTCGTCCTGCGCCATTATCGCAGCTTCTATCGCAAGATGACCGATACCGGAGGAAAGCGTGCGGGAGTCAACAACGTATATTCCGCCTATTTCTTCCGCCGCGAGTTTCGCGTTCTGATAGCAGCTTGACATCTCGGAACTTATGGTGAAATGGATTATTTCATCGCAGTCCTTTTTGAGTTCCGTGAACACGTCCGTATATGTTCCCACGCTGACCGCCGCTGTCTTCGGAAGTATTCCCGTTTTGGCAACATAGTCGTATATTGTCTGCGGGAATATATCTTTTTGGTCCGTGTAGTCCTTATCTCCGAGAAAGATTTGGAGCGGGGTGATCGTTATATTGTACTTTTCAATGAGTTCGGGTGAAAGGTCGCAGGTGCTGTCGGCACAAATTCTGATTTTCGACATTTTTTTCCTCCGTTGTTAAAATATAACTAATTATACATCATTTTTTCTTAACAGTCAAGCATTTTGAGAAGATTTCGTTTCGGAATATATTTTTTTTCGCGGAGTATAATATAGAAAGAACGAAACGGGAGATTTGCAATTATGAAAAGACCGGAAGATTTTTCTGTAATCAAAAAATACTGTCCGATACTGAAAAAGAACGTTGCCGTCAAAGTCTGCCACGAAAACGAGAACCGCCGCGAATGTCTGAACAGCGCGGAATGTGACGGAAAGTGCCAAAATTCGTATCTGTAAACAGTATTTCTATCGAAAACGGGCGGGGTAATCCCCGCCCGTTTTGCTGATATTTTCTTTATCAGAGTTCTATTTTTATAAAGTTTTTCTTTCCGCGTTTGAGAATGAACTCTTCCGTGAAAGCGTCTTTTGCATAAGATGTTTTGATGTCTGCGACTTTTTCGCCGTTGACGCTGACGCCGCCCTGCTCGACTGCGCGTCTGCCCTCTGCTCTTGACGGAACAAGTCCCGATTTGACAAGGACGGAAACGATGTCTATGCTGCCGTTTTCGTTGAAATCTTCGTCCGCAAGTTTGAACGACGGCATGTGTTCGCTCGAAACGCCTTTACCGAACAGCGCACGGGAGCCCTCCTGCGCTTTTGTCGCTTCTTCTTCGCCGTGAACGAGTTTTGTCAACTCAAACGCAAGAATCTCTTTTGCTTCGTTGAGTTTGCTGCCTTCCCAAGTGTCCATTTCGTCTATCTGTTCAAGCGGCAGGAACGTCAGCATACGCAGGCATTTGAGCACGTCCGCGTCCGCAATGTTGCGCCAATACTGATAAAACTCGAACGGGGAAGTTTTGTTCGGGTCGAGCCAGACCGCACCGGACTGTGTTTTGCCCATCTTTTTGCCCTCGGAGTTGAGCAGCAGCGTTATCGTCATCGCATAAGCGTCTTTGCCGAGCTTTTTTCTGATGAGTTCGGTACCGCCGAGCATATTCGACCACTGGTCGTCGCCGCCGAACTGCATATTGCAGCCGTATTTCTGATACAATGCGTAGAAGTCGTAGGACTGCATTATCATGTAGTTGAATTCAAGGAACGAAAGACCCTTTTCCATTCTTTGCTTATAGCATTCGGCACGAAGCATATTGTTTACAGAGAAGCACGCGCCGACATCGCGAAGCAGTTCTATGTAGTTGAGATTAAGAAGCCAGTCCGCATTATTCACCATCAGCGCTTTGCCGTCCGAGAAGTCAATGAAACGGCTCATCTGCTTTTTGAAGCAGTCGCAGTTATGCTGTATCTGCTCGGGCGTCATCATGTTTCTCATGTCCGTGCGTCCTGACGGGTCGCCGATATATCCCGTGCCGCCGCCGATAAGCGCGATGGGTTTGTTACCCGCCATTTGAAGTCTCTTCATCAGGCAGAGCGCCATAAAGTGACCGACATGAAGACTGTCCGCGGTCGGGTCGAAGCCGATATAGAAGACGGCTTTTCCTCCGTTGATGAGTTCTCTGATTTCTTTCTCGTCCGTTACCTGGGCGATAAGCCCTCTTGCAACGAGTTCTTCGTAGATTTGCATTGAGTTTCCTCCATATAAGATTAAATTTTTTCAATAAAAAAAGTCCTTGAAAGCCCGATAAAGACTTTCAAGGACGACATTTGCCGTGTTACCACCTTGATTCGCGTTTTCCTCGCGGAAAAAGCCTTTGCAAGTGCCTTGTTTGTATAGAAACACTGACACTCTGTTTCGTAACGGGAAACTGCCGTCGCAGCCTAATTGTTATTCGTTCGGTGCGCCGCTCGGGGATGTATTCGCAAAGCTGACTCCCGCGCCTCTCACCGACCGGCTGCTCTCTTTCGGAACGTGTCTTTGTTACTTCTTCCCGTCTTCGCGTTTTTTATATATTTTTTATATAATACAATATAAATTCCGATTTGTCAAGTGTTTTTTTTGTGAATAATCGAGGCTGTAAAAAACGCACCCCTTTTTATTTGCCGCCGCCCTCGATATCAAGATTGGGAACTGTTGTGGTCTGCGCTTCCGCTTCTCTTGCAAGCACGGACGCGGGCTTTGCAAAACCGTGCATAAAGCCGCCGAGTGACGTTGATGAAACGTCGCCCGCGATTATTGTTTCGTCAACGACTATCAGGTTCGCGTTTACGGTCTCTGCGTTGTCGGGATAGTTAGTCACTTTGTAGGTGTATTTGACCGCTTTTTCGCCCTTGTATTTCGAAAGGTCAAGTCCCTGCGCCAACTGAATGTTGTTGTATGTGTCGTAAGTCGCGTCAAAATTCGTCGGTATAACGACGTCCGAAACGCTTACGGGGTCATTTTCGACTTCCCAACCGAAATCTTTGAGAAAATCAACTCTTTCGTCGTTTGTCTTTGTGACGTAATCCGCGTTCGCGGCAACGGTGCCGCCGCTTCCCGCAACTGCGACAATGATTACAAGCGCAACGCAGCACAGCGCAAGCGCCGCGACAAGTATCTTGCCTTTCGTGATCTTTGCAGCCATTACAAACATTTTCGTACCCTCTGTTCTGAAATTTTTTTTTGCTTTTCAGCGTTCAATAATCTATATGACCGTCTTGTCTTTTCAATGACAGTTAAAAAAGGGATTTTTCGGTTTTTTCTCGTTTGCTATTGCTTTTTTCTTTGAAATCTGATAAAATATATGTACTTTTTTTGAGGGAGGATAGAAATGAGGGCTTTTATATGCGTTGACGATGACCTCGGCAGACTGTTCGGCAGCCGCCGCCAGAGCCGTGACGGAACGCTTTGCGCAGATATGATAAAAATCGTGGGCGACGGGCTTCTTTATATAGAAAAGTATTCCAAACCTCTGTTTTCGGATTTTGCCGAAAAAGTCTGCGTTTGCGCCGAACCACCGAAAGACGATTCATATTTCTTTTTTGAAAAAACAGATCCTGAAATATACGGCAGGTTCGTTTCAGAATGGACTGTTTACCGTTGGAACAGACTTTATCCGTCCGACGAAAAATTTTCGAAGGAACTTTTGAGGGGTTTTCGTCTTACGGCAACGGAAGAATTTGTCGGCTCCTCTCACGAAAAAATAACGAAAGAGGTGTATGTCCGTGAATAAGCGGCTTATTGCGGCGTTGATTGCCGTTATTATTCTTGTTGCCGCGTCCGTGACGGCTTGCACTCTGCTGCGTTCTTCCGTCAAAGAAAATGAGACGACCGTTCCGTCGGACACCCAAACGGAAGAACCGTATATAAAAGTCAACGGAAACGTTCCTCGTTTTTCGGACGAGGAAAAGAAAACTGCGGCGGCGTTTGAGAATTATTCAGACCTTGACGCTCTCGGCAGATGCGGCGTTGCTTTTGCCTGTGTGGGCAAAGAAACGATGCCGACCGAGGAACGCGGACCGATAGGAAGTATAAAGCCGAGCGGCTGGCACAGCGTGAAGTACGATTTCGTTGACGGAAAATATCTTTATAACCGCTGTCACTTGATAGGGTATCAGTTGACCGCGGAAAACGCAAACGAGAAAAATCTGATAACGGGAACGCGATATCTGAATACAAAAGGTATGCTTCCGTTTGAGAATATGGTCGCCGACTATGTAAAAGAAACGGGAAATCATGTCCTTTACCGCGTCACACCTGTATTCGAGGGCAAGAACCTTGTTGCGTCGGGAGTTTATATGGAAGCATATTCCGTCGAGGACGACGGCGACGGCATTTGTTTTTATGTCTACGTCTTCAACCGTCAGCCCGGCGTGAAGATAGACTATCTGACGGGCGACAGCGTTGCGGACGGTACTGTGGAATCCGCTTCGGGAGAAACGGCTTCCGCCGAAAAAGAAGAAACAAAAACGTATGTGCTGAATATTTCAAACGGAAAATTTCATCTGCCTGACTGTGACTCGGTAAAAAAGATGAAAGAAGAAAACAAACAGATAATGAAGTGTAAACGCTCCGAGCTGATAAACGCGGGATATTCGCCGTGCGGTTCGTGTAAACCGTGACAGAGAAAGGAATAGGGCAGATGTCGGAAGAAAGAATTTTTGAAAATGAGGAGAGAGAACACCTCGCTTTCATCGAAAAATATATAAAAGAAAGACTTTCTGAAACGGGAACGGATCTTTCTTCTTTGCGCGATTACATTTACGAACAGCGCAGAAGAACATGGGAAGATTTTGCCCGCGCAAGCGAACATCCCGAACAGAATATGCAGGAACTGACGCAGATGGCGCTGACCGAACAGCGCGACGTCGGCAGATACGAACGCCTTGAAAAAACGCAGGAAACGCTTGTTCGTCTTGCGGATAATCCGTATTTTGCCCGCCTTGACATCGAGGAGGACGGAGACACGGACAAGGTTTATATCGGCAGACGTTCGCTTATAGATGAGGAGAGTTCCGATATTCTCATCTGCGACTGGCGTTCGGATATAGCGTCGCTTTTTTACGATACGGGGCTCGGTAAAAAGTTCTATGACTGTCCCGCGGGACGCATGGAGTGCGATTTGAAACTCAAACGCCAATTTGTTATCCGTGACGGCGAACTTCAATATATGTTTGACAGCGATATGGCGGTCGAAGACGACGTTCTCATGCACGAACTCGGCAAAGACAGCAACCTTAAAATGAAGACCGTTGTCAATACCATACAGCGCGAACAAAACGAGATAATCAGAAACACAACAAGCGAAGTATGTCTTGTTCAGGGCGTTGCGGGCAGCGGAAAAACGTCCATCGCGCTTCACAGACTTGCATATCTTCTTTATAAGTACAGAGACAGCCTTGCCGCGGGCAATATTATTATTTTTTCGCCGAACCGCGTGTTTGACGCATATATTGCGGACGTGCTTCCCGAACTCGGAGAAGACCGCGTGACGCAGACAAGTTTTCACGACCTGTTTTCTCCGTACTTTGAAAATATAACGTTCGGAGATTTTGTTTCCCAGGCGGAGGACCTTTTCGAAGAAAGAATAACGGCGGAAGAGATAGTTGCAAAAGGCGGAAAGACGCTTTGCGAAAAAATAGTTGCGAATGCGGGAAAACTTTCCGACGAGCAGATAAATATTTCCGACGTAATGTTTTACGATGAGGTCGTTTGCTCAGAAACGGAACTGAAAAAAATCTATTTTGAACTTTACGGAAAATTCGCCCACGATGTCAGAAAAGAAAAGATTCTGACGGGACTTGGCGAACGCCTCGACTCGGATTTCAAAAACACGAGACGTTCCCTGTATGCCGCAGAATTGACGCAGGAAGGCATTATCGACTATTCCGATGAAGCGCTTGAAGAGGCTTTGGAACAGCGCTGGAAAGAGGACAGACAAAAAGTCCTCGATTCCGTAGCCGCGATGCTTGATGTGCGCGCAGAAAAGGTCTATCTTCGCTGTCTTGAAACGCTTTATCCCGAATACGCAAAAGACGTTGCCGACGGTATTGAAAATGGCAAACTGAAATACTGCGATATGTTTGCCTGCGCTCTTGTCAAGGCTATCCTCGGACAAATAAGAATAGATGTTCATATAAAACACGCCGTTATAGATGAGGCTCAGGATTATCCTTACATTCTGTATAAAACCCTGAATATTATCTATCCGAAATGCCGTTTTACGGTGCTCGGAGACCTTTCGCAGGGTGCGGTGCGTCATTATGCGTCGATAGGCGACCTTGCGGAAATATTCGAGGGGCGGAGCGTATGTTTCCGCGAACTGAAAAAGAGTTACCGCTCCACCGTTGAAATAAACGAATTTGCTTCCCGTTTCTGCGACAACGACTCGGACTATTCGTTCTTTGAACGTCACGGCGACCCTGTCGAAGAGATAGATTTCGAAGACATCGGCAAAGTTCTTGACGCAAACCCGCAGTATACTTCAAAAGCCGTTATCTGCCGCACGCTTGCGGAATGCAAGGCGGTTTATTCCGAACTGCGCAAGCAGGACAGAAAACTGACGCTTATCGGCAAGGAAGACGTTCTTTATCCCGAAAGAACTGCGGTCGTTCCGTCTTATCTGGCAAAAGGCCTTGAATTTGACCTCGTCGTCATTGCCGACCCTGTCGAGTCGTTTAAGAGCAACGCTGAAAAACGCGCTCTTTTCGTAAGTGCGTCGCGCGCTCTGCATAAACTTTATGTGTGCCGCGGCAGAACTGCAAGAAAAAAGCGGAAACCTTGTCAGAACTTGCCTGAATAAAGGGAAGTATCGCAAAAAAAAACGAATTTTTGTATATAAAGGTTTACTTTGTACTTTATATACTGTATAATACAACGTGGTAAATAATTTTATCAACATATAAATTCAGGAGGATTTCACATGGCAAACAGACGAAAGATTTCCATGGACGGTAACACCGCCGCCGCACACGTTGCGTATGCGTTTACGGAAGTTGCCGCCATCTATCCGATCACTCCCTCCAGCCCGATGGCGGAAGTGACCGACACTTGGTCCGCGACCGACAAGAATATCTTCGGTGAACCCGCAAGAAATATTTTCGGTGAACGTGTCAAGATGATTGAGATGGAGTCCGAGGGCGGTGCCGCAGGTGCGGTTCACGGTTCTCTTGCCGCAGGCGCTTTGACAACGACCTACACGGCTTCTCAGGGACTTCTTCTTATGATCCCGAATATGTACAAGATCGCAGGCGAACTGCTTCCGAACGTTATTCACGTTTCCGCTCGCTGCGTTGCTTCTCACGCGCTGAATATTTTCGGCGACCACTCGGACGTATACGCTTGCCGTCAGACCGGTTATGCTATGCTTGCCGAAACCAACCAGCAGGAGATTATGGACCTCGGCGCGGTTGCTCACCTTTCCACCATCAAGGGCAGAGTTCCGTTCCTTAACTTCTTCGACGGCTTCCGCACTTCTCACGAAGTTCAGAAGATCGAGGTTTGGGAGACCGAAGACCTTAAAGAAATGGTTGATATGGATGCAGTTAAAGCGTTCAGACAGAGAGCGCTCAACCCCGAGCACCCCGTTCTCCGCGGCTCTGCCGAAAACGGAGACATCTTCTTCCAGCACAGAGAAGCCTGCAACTCTTATTACAATGCTCTTCCCGCAATCGTTGAAGAGTATATGGACAAGGTAAACGCAAAGATAGGCACGAACTACAAACTGTTCAACTACTACGGTGCGGAAGACGCCGACCGCGTTATCATCGCGATGGGTTCCGTCTGCGACGTTGCGGAAGAAGTTATCGACTACATGAACGCTCACGGCGAAAAAGTCGGTCTTATCAAAGTTCGTCTTTACAGACCGTTCTGCGCCGACAGACTTGTTGCGGCTCTTCCGAAGACCGCAAAGAAAGTTGCCGTTCTTGACAGAACAAAAGAACCCGGTTCTTTGGGCGAACCCCTTTACCTTGACGTTGTTACTTCGTTTGCGACTCAGGGCGTGACCGGCGTTAAAGTTGTCGGTGGCCGTTACGGTCTCGGTTCGAAAGACACACCGCCGTCGTCCATATTCGCGGTTTACGAAAACCTTGCAAAAGATGAACCGAAAGCAAACTTCACCATCGGTATAGTTGATGACGTTACCGGACTTTCTCTTGAAGAGCACGCTTGCCCGGACACCGCTCCCGCAGGAACCGTTTCCTGTAAGTTCTGGGGTCTCGGCGGAGACGGAACCGTCGGTGCGAACAAGAACTCCATCAAGATCATCGGCGACCATACCGACAAGTACATTCAGGCTTACTTCCAGTATGACTCGAAGAAGACCGGCGGTGTTACAATCTCGCACCTGAGATTCGGCGACAAGCCCATCAAGAGCCCGTACTACATCACCAAGGCTGACTTTGTTGCTTGCCACAACCCCTCTTACATTCTTAAAGGCTTTAAGATTGTTAACGACGTTAAACCGGGCGGAACGTTCCTTCTCGACTGCCTCTGGAAGCCCGAAGAACTCGACGCGCACCTTCCCGCTGCCGTTAAGTCTTACATAGCCAACAACAACATCAACTTCTACATCATAAACGCTACGTCCATCGCAAAGAACGACGTCGGCAATATGAAAGTTAAGAACACCGTTCTTCAGTCCGCATTCTTCGCACTTGCAAAACTCCTTCCCGCAGAAGAAGCGATCGGATATATGAAAGAAAAGGCTACCAAGTCTTACTCCAAGTTCGGTGAAGATGTTGTTGCGCAGAACCACAAGGCTATCGAACTCGGCGCAAACGCATTTGTCAAAGTCGATGTTCCCGAAAGCTGGAAGAACGCAGACGTTAAACCCGTTGTTGAGGACGTTGAGGGCGACAGACCCGAACTCGTTAAATTCGTTAAAGAAGTCGTTATCCCCGTTGACAAAATGGACGGTGATTCGCTTCCCGTTTCCGCATTCGTCGATCACGTTGACGGTACGTTCCCGCAGGGCGCTGCCGCTTACGAAAAGAGAGGCGTTGCCGTATTTGCACCCATTTGGCATGAAGAGAACTGCATCCAGTGCAACAACTGCGCGTTTGTATGTCCGCACGCCGCTATCCGTCCGTTTGCAATGACAGAGGAAGAGGCTGCAAAGGCTCCCGCAGGCACAAAGTTTGCTCCGAAGCCTGTTCTCAAAACCACTTACAAATATAATCTTGCGGTAAGCCCGCTCGACTGCATGGGCTGTACGCTCTGCGTCAAGGCTTGCCCGGTTTCCAAGAAAGCCATTGCCGACGGAACTCCCGAAAAGGCTGCTCTCGTTATGGCAACTCAGGCTCAGGCTCTCGACCAGCAGGCAACTTTCGATTATGCTGTTGCAAATGTTTCCGAGAAGCCCGAAATAATCAACAACACCGTAAAGGGCAGCCAGTTCAAGCAGCCGTTGCTTGAGTTCTCCGGCTCCTGCGCGGGATGTGCCGAGACTTCTTATGCTCGTCTCATCACGCAGCTTTTCGGCGAAAGAATGTACATCTCCAACGCGACCGGATGCTCCTCCATTTGGGGCGGTTCCGCACCCGCAACTCCGTACACCGTCAACACCGCCAGCAAGAGAGGTCCCGCATGGGCTAACTCGCTGTTTGAGGACAACGCGGAGCACGGTCTCGGAATATATCTCGGTCAGAAGACCATCAGAGAAAAACTTATCGGCTACGTTAAAGCGCTCCGCGAAAACGTTTCCGACGATGCAAAACTTGCGGTTATCGACGCTTACCTTAATACCGTTGACGACGGCAAGGCAAACGAACAGGCAACGAAAGACCTTGTTGCGATGCTCGAATCCTGCGATTGCAACAACGAATACAGACAGAAGATTCTTGACGAGAAAGATTACCTCTCCAAGAAATCCATCTGGATATTCGGCGGCGACGGCTGGGCATACGACATCGGC
>ERZ779888.2429-NODE-2429-length-15443-cov-6.908045_pt1 | contig 15443 bp, 16 predicted proteins | sample MGYA00511245_ERZ779888 | MGnify/ENA primary metagenome ERZ779888 (study PRJEB29588, sample SAMEA2155255) | human gut metagenome | biome: human gut; feature: human-associated habitat; material: faeces | place: Denmark | collected 2008/2010 ... | reverse complement strand
TACTGCACAGTTTCCATGGGAAGCAAAAGAAGAATTTCCATTACTTTTTAATTCAATTTATAGAAACTACAAGACTGTTGAAGTAATTGCCAATAGCATTGGAGCGTATTTTGCTATCAATGCCTTATCAAATCAGCAAATAGAGAAAGCATATTTTATTTCGCCCGTTGTAGATATGGAAAGGCTTATTGCTGATATGATGATTTGGGCAAATGTTACAGAGGATGAACTCAAAGAGAAAAAAGAAATTCAGACAACCTTTGGAGAGACCCTTTCATGGGATTATCTTTGCTATGCAAGAGAAAATCCTATTATATGGGAAATCCCAACGCACATTTTGTATGGTGAAAAAGATAATCTTACCGCTTATGGAACGATATTTGAATTTGTACAGAGGACTAATTCAACACTTTCTATTATGAAAAATGGAGAGCATTGGTTTCATACGGATGAACAAATGAAATTTCTTGATGAATGGATAATAAAATCTTCCAAATAAATTCCTGTTTGTCCAACAGAATATGTTATAATAAATTTAAATTATCGACAAATATTGGCCGTAGTTCTGGGGCTGGCGTTCCTTTTGTTTGGATACTTCATCTACTTTAAAAAGAAATACAATCTTATCAACGGTTTTGAGGCAGACTTCAATGCCGGTCGGAAGAAAGAAGAATACGCAAAGAAAGTGGGAATGACAGAGTTTGTTGTTGGGATAGTTCTGCTTATCACAGGTGTTGCCCTTATTCTGTTTGCCTAATACATTTTTGTTTGTCCAACCGACTCACATACATAGCCAAACGCTGCGGGACCGAGCGGTTGGCTTATTTTATTTCCACAAAATGTGGAAATCGATTGAAAAAAGGATTTGCTTATGGTATAATACCCGTAGGAAAGCGGTCGTCGCCCTTCGACGCGCGGCGCGGTCGCGACAGCGGCGGCTTTCCGAAAACGCCCTTGCGGGCAGGCGCCTTTGTTTTGCGGTACGGATAAAACCGCCTTGTTTGTAATTTGTTTGTTGGTCAACGATGAGCTTTTTTGGGGGGGACACCGTGAAAAAATATGAAGAAAAGAATGATATGACGCAATATTTGTCTGTCGGTATTTCGGACGCGGCGCTCGCGAGATTCAAGCGCTTTTGCAGGGACAATTTCGGGACAGAGGTTGATGAGGTGCCGTCTGAGGAGGGGATATTCATGAAGCAAAGCCTCTCCATTGTTTTTTACGCGACCTTTCTCTTCCTGCTGACCAACGGCATCTATCTTTTCAAAAATCTGATTATGAAAACCATGATCGTCATCGACATGGTGCCGCTTTATATGATGATCGCGTCCTCGCTTTCCATGATGCTGTTTCTGATTTTTTATAAAAAGTACGACTCGCCTGTTTCCAGATATGTCCTGCTGGCGTATTACACGATGGTTATTGCAAGCGTGACCATTTTTATGGTCTCCTGCAATTTTCATAACATCGGGCTTTCGATTTCGATGTGCTACCTTTTTGTGATCATGATCGCGCCGACCTATAAAGTGCCCGATACGGTAATCGTGTGCGTTCTGATATCCGTCAACTGGTGGCTGCCTGCGGTGTTGCCTTATTCCGAAAACTATAATCTGTTTAAGCACTTTTTGTTGCGCTTTGCCATTGTGGTCGGCTTTATTGCCGTCCGCTCCGTTTTTATCCGCCAGGCCGTGGCGGAGCGACGCGCAAAGGAAATGAGCAATGCCTTCATCAAGCTTGCTTATAACGACATCACGACCGGGACGATGAACAAAAAAGCCATGGAAGCCTACCGCGTCTTTGTTACCGAACGGCTCTCACCCGAGCAGGTCAGCGTAATCATATATGATATTGACAATTTCAAGTCATATAACGATCATTATTCTCACATGGCAGGCGACGAGGCACTGAGAATGATCGCCGAGGGCGTTATCGGTGTTCTTGAGCGCAAGGGACTGCATCTTTTCCGCTTCGGGGGAGAGGAATTTGTTGTCATACTGCCGAATGTCGATCTGGAGGACGCCCGCGCCCTTGCAAGCGAGCTTCTCGCGGCGGTGCGTGCCGTTGCCCTCCCCCGGGGCGACCTGGCGGATGCGCCGGATATGCCGGAAAAGCGCATTGTAACCGCTTCGTTCGGCGTTGCCTGCGGTACAAACGCGGAATTTGCCGATCTTTCCGTCATTACGAAAGCGGACAGGCAGTTGTATGTCAGCAAAAACGCCGGAAAGGATTGCGTTGTGGCGGACGGAGTGATTTATAGGTAAGAAAGGCGCCCGCTCCGGAGCGGCTTGTCTGCAATCGCCAAAGCGCGTCGGCATCACTTGTTTGCACCCGCCGCCCGGCCTTCTCAAAGTATATGTTTCCGGGCTCTGTCAAGAAAAGCTCCGAAAGCCGGGTCTTTCGGAGGTTTCGCTTGCATCCGCGCTCCGCTGTCGGAGCGCGCCAATACCGAAAAAGCCAAGCGCCCGAAACCGGATGCCCGGCTTTTCCCGCGCAGGGAAATCGCGCGTTTTTGGATGGTTCGGAGAAGCGGCGGAACGCTTTCGGCGGGAGAATGGGCGCAGATATTTGTTCATATATTACTTCGACTTTTTATTTGATTTGAACAATGTATGCAAAATGCCCCGGGCTTTCGGGGCCTTTCGATTGGTTAAAAGTCACAAAAAGTAAAAAAATACGGAACTTCACTTGCTTTTTTCTACAGGAGTGCTATAATGAGGGGTGGTCGAGGGGAGCGCCCGGGCGAGCGGGCCTGCCCGAACGAAAGATTTGGTGTTATAAACAGAAAGGACGGACGCTTATGGAAATGGCTAAAAAAATGAAAATCGCCATCGCGGTGCTTGCCGTTCTTTTGGCCGTCAGTCTTTTGTCGCTTTCCGGGGTCTTTCTTGTCAGATATTTCTCCGGAAAAGGCGGCGCAACCGTTACCGTGCCGGATAACGAAATCGGGCCGGGCGCCGGGAGCGGAATGTCCGGCGGCCTGCTTTTCCTTGCTTCCTATGATGATGCCGCTCCGGGGGCGGACGCGCCGGAAAAGGCCGGCGCACCCGCCGGGGAAGAGGCGGCCACCATCCGTCTGTACCGCCGGCAGTCGCTTGACAACACACCCTTTGCACTGGGCAATATGCTTCCGGGCGACCGCGAGACCAAGGGCTTTTGCGTACAGGTCTCTCACCGGGGCGAGGTCACGGTGCATTTTCGCGCGGCGGTCAAGCCCGGCTATGAAAAACTGGCCGAGGTTCTGACAGTCACGCTGAGATCCTTCCCGGCGAACGGCGGGGAGGATGGATTGGTCCTTTACGAGGGTCTGATGCGGGATATGCCCGAGGTGGCGGCCGCCAAATTGGCCGGATCGGCCGAGGACGCCACCGATGAACTGTATTTTGAGATTACCGTGGGTCTGGACACGGGTGTGGGAAACGAATATCAGGGTCAGAAGCTCAGCGCCGATTTTTCGTGGCGGGTGGAAGAGACCGGAAACCTCACGCCCTCGCCGGAGGAAAAAGGCGGATCCGATATTGTCACATGGGCCAGCTTTTCCACTGCAACGGGCAGTGTCATGGTTCTTGTGTCCGTGGTTGCCAAGTACAAGGAGGGGATCAAGAAATGGCTGAAATCAAGACGGTCAAAAGGCTGACCGGCGGCATTGCGACACTGGTCACTCTGGCGCTTTGCCTGTGCTTGACCACTTTTGCCCTTGTCTATGCCGGCGTTTCGGTGGATAACAACCTCTTTGGGACCGCCGAGGTCAAGATCAATCTCAACGACGGTCAGCCGCTCATCCGCGAGAACGACCTGCTCTTCGAACCGGGCATGACCGTGAAAAAAGATTTTTTCATCGAAAATCAGAGCACGCTGGATGTCTACTATAAAATCTACTTCACCGATGTGTCCGGCGGGCTGGCCGATGTGCTGACCGTGACGGTCATGGACGGCGACGAAACGCTCTATGCCGGCAGCGTAGCCGGGCTGACCCGGGAAAATGTCTCCGCGGCAAAGGACGCGCTGGGCATCGGTCAGCGCCGGAATCTCACGGCCTATTTCAGCTTCCCGGAAGAAAGTGGGAACGAAATGCAAAAGAACGATCTCACATTTACCGTGTGTGCCGAGGCCACGCAGACCAAGAACAATCCGGATCGCCTGTTTGACTGAATCCGAAAACCGGCAAGACTAAAAAACATCAAAAAGGAGGAGCACCGAAAGGATGAAAGCACTGAAAATTGCCCGCACCGTGGCGGTGTGGCTGGTGGTTGCGCTGGCCGTTTTCATGATGGTTTTCACGGCCATTTCCGTCTCCACTTTTGACAGGGCCGACCGGAAGCTGTTTGGCTACAGAGCCTTTGTGGTTCTGACCGATTCCATGGAAAAGACCGATTTCGCCGCCGGCGATCTGGTGCTCATCAAGGATGTCGATCCGCAAACGCTGAAGGAAGGGGACATCATCGCCTTTACTTCCCGCAACGAGGCCAGTTACGGCAAAACCATCACCCACAAGATCCGTCGCCTGACGACCGACGCGGACGGAATCCCGGGATTTGTCACCTACGGTACCACCACCGATACCGATGACGAGACTGTGGTCACTTATCCCTTTGTCATCGGAAAATATGAGGGGCGCGTTCCGAAAGTGGGCAAATTCTTTCAGTTCCTCAAGAGCACGCCGGGCTACATTGTCTGCATACTCATTCCCTTTATGGTGCTTATTTTGTTGGAGGGCGCGCGCTGTGTGCGGCTCTTCCGGAAATACAAATCCGAACAGCAGGCTGAAATGAAGGCCGAGCGCGACCGGCTTGCGGCCGAACGCGCCGAGACCCAGCGGATGATGAAAGAACTGCTGGAAATGAAAGAAAAACTGAAGGAGAGCGGCGTACAGCCGCAGACCGGAGAAACGCCCCCGGCCCAAGAACCCAAGATGTGATTGCGGGTAACCGTGTTACATAGAAAACAGAGTCAGTCATTGAAAAAATACTTTTAAGAAATACTTTTAAGGAGGAAAATGAACAATGACAAGCATCAAAACAGCCAAAAGAGCATTGATCTTCAGCGTACTGGCAACCTTCCTGTGCGTGGCAATGCTGGTTGGCACGACCTTTGCGTGGTTCACCGACAGTGCGACCACGGGGACCAACCAAATTCAGGCCGGCAATCTGGATGTCAAACTGATGTACAGCAAAGACATGGTGACCTGGAAAGAGGCCACGGCCGAAACACAGCTTTTTGACAACAACGCGCTTTGGGCACCCGGTCACACCGAGTATATTTACCTGAAGATCGTCAACAACGGCACGCTGAACCTGAAATACTCCACCGAGTTTGCCCACAACTACAATGTGAGCAGGGGTATGAACGTGCTGGGGAATCGTTACTATGTCGGCGATTATCTGAAGATCGGCACAGCGCAGGTGGACGCGGCGTTTGCCGATGACGCAGCGGCGCAGGCCGCCATTGCCGCCAACGAAAAGGCGCTCAAGAAGGGCGTTCAGTTCACCGAGGGCTGGATTACGCTGGCCGCCGGCGCGTCCACGGATCCTTTTGCCATGGTGGTCTATATGCCCGCTTCTGTCGGCAACGAGGCCAACGCAAAGAGCAAGACCTTTACTTCCAAAATCACCGGCATTGGTATTCAGGTCACGGCCATTCAGGATGTGGCCGGCGCGGCGGATTTTGAGCTTGTGACAAAGCGTGTGGAATATACCGGCGGCACCCATGAAATCACCGGCAAGATTCAGGCCGCTGCCAAGGACGGTGCGATTCATATTTTGGGCGGTACCACTACGATCAAGGCGGATTCGGTTTTTGCGGTCGAGCGGGAGAGATATGCTATGGCTGTTTATGCCGTAAATAATGCCGCGGTGACCATCGAATCCGGCGATTTCAGGCAGCAGATTACCGGCGACAGCACGCAGTATGACCTGATTTATGCGGCCGATAACGCGCAGATCACCATTAAGGGCGGCACTTTCAAGTGCGTTACGCCGAAATGGACGCTCAACTGCAAGGACGGTTCCAACGCCAAGATTACGGTCATGGGCGGTTCCTTCTACCAGTTTGATCCTTCCAACGCGCAGACCGGCGAGGGTGAAGTGGTTGTGGCCGCAGGCTATCATGTGGTACAGAACGGCGACTGGTACACGGTCGTTGCGGACTGATAACAATTTTTGGAGGCGAGATTAAATGATGAAGAGCAGCAAAACAACCAGACGCGCCCTGCTTCTCAGCATGGCGGCCGTAGTCATGTGCGTGGCGATGCTCACCGGCACCACCTTTGCGTGGTTTACCGACAGCGCGACCACGGGGACCAACCAAATTCAGGCGGGCAATCTGGATATCGTGCTGGAATATGCCACTGAGTGGGATGAGGCCGGCGTGCCGAGCAAATGGGCCGATGCAAATGGTAAGACCCTTCCTTTCCTCACCGTGGACGGCCACAAGGCCAAGACCTATTGGGAACCCGGTTGCACCTATCAGCTCCCCGAACTGCGCGTCCGCAACAACGGCAAGCTTCCGGTTCGGTTTGAGTACATCATAAACGGCTTTGACGGCGATTCCAAATTGCGTGAAGTGCTGAGGAGGGCCGATACGATTCTGCAAGACGAAACCGGCGACCTTGAGGCGCCTCTTCCCGCAGGCGGGACCTCGCTTTACTTCGCGCTGACTTTCCACATGGACGAGGCCGCCGGCAACGAATATCAGGGCCTTACGGCCGCCGGTATCGGCATCACCGTGGTGGCCACGCAGGCAAATGAAGCCGCTACCTTCCCGGTGGTGAATGCGGAGGAACTGGCCAAAGCGTTTGAAAAGGGCGGTATCGTGTCCATCAATCAGGAAGTGCCGGTCGCCCCGGCAGTAGATAGAAACGATAACCACCTGCAGCCGCAGATGACCATCAAAAAGGACACTGTGCTGAACCTTGCCGGCAAGCTGACGGTTGACCCCGCAGCCGCAGCCGCAGGCTTTGGCAAGGCGAGCCCTGCCTTTGCAGCTGTGGAAAGCGGCACGCTGACCATCAACGGTAACGGCGAACTTAATTGCGAGGCTGGTAGTGAGCAGGTCTATGGTATCAATGTCAACGGCGGCAGGGTCGTCATCAACGGCGGTCATTTCTATGGCGCTGTAACGGCCGTGCAGGTTCAAAAGGGCAGCCTTGAGATCAACGGCGGTTTCTTTGATATGGCGCCCACCTGCAAGGCGCAGTTTCCTCACTATGCCAAGTTTGTAGTCAACTGCCCAGACACTCCGTGGAAAAACGGAACGGCCACCATTTCCATCAAGGGCGGCACTTTTGTCAACTTTGATCCTTCCGCCAATCCGGAAGGCGAAGGCACCACCTATGTGGCCGAGGGCTACAAGGTTGTGAGCGCCGAGCAGGAAAACGGCGAAACATGGTATACCGTCGTTGCAAAATGATTTTCCGGACTTTTGGGTCTGACAGACGAGAGCCCCACTCCCCCGCGCGGGGGAGTGGAGGCAATCAAAGCGCATAACGGCGGTTGTGCTTTTTGATTGCTTGTAAACTTTATGCAAAAAAGAGAGAAAGGAGCGGCGGACGGAATGGGAAACGCAAACAGCGCAGTAGTCTGGGGCGTGGTGCTCATCGTTTTGGCGGCGGCGGGCCTTGTGGCGGGAGCCATTGTGTTTTTCACACGCTTCAACCGTGAGACCAGGCGCCTGACAGAAAAAATGTGCCATGCCGGAGAGGACGGCGAATACCGTTATCTTGCGGGGAAGCTGCGCCGTCACTATCTTCTTCTGATTCCTTTTGTCACCCGGCGGAATGTGGGGCGGGTGGATCGCTTTTTCACCTGCCGCCAAAAGAACGCGAAAGAGAAAAGCGCGCGCGGGCACAGCGATGGTCTTACTCATATGCTGGCGCCCTGCGTGTTGGCTGTTTGTCTTTGCGTCATTTGCCTTTGCGGGGTCAGTTTCGCGTGGTTCACCGCGTCCGAAAGCGTCGGCGGCGTGTCGGACATCCGGACGCCGGATCGTTATGAACTTGCCTTCACCGTCACCGATGAGGCAGGACAGACCGTCACTCCGACCGGAACGCAGTATGCGCTCACGGCCGGTAAGACCTATACGGTCACGCTGTCGGCCACCGGGACCGAATCGGCCACCGGTTTTTGCACCGTGACTCTTGGCGGCCGGATCTATTACAGTGAGCAGGTCGCCGCGGTGGGCACCTTTACCTTTACCGTTGCCCCCACAGAAGATACGGCGCTTTCGCTCCTGCCCAAGTGGGGGATTTCCGCCGCGCGGAATGAAGAAAACAAAATTACGGCCGGTCAAACGCTTTCATAAGCCTGCCCGACCGCAGAGCACCCGCCGGTTTTTGCCGGCGGGTGCCTTTTCACTCTATAGAAAAAAGCACGCAATTGCGTGCTTTTTTTCTGCAAGGCGTTTTATGTATCCTTTTTTGTGCGGTCGATCACCAGGCGATAGCCGCCGTCCCCGTATTCCAGGCATTTGCTCACCCGGCTGATGGTGGCGGTGCTCATGCCGGTGGCGTGGCTGATTTCCTGATAATTGGCGCCGGCGCAGAGCATTTTGGCGGTCTTGAGACGCTGAGAGAGATCCAGAATTTCTTTGACGGTGCAGACATCCTCAAAAAAAAGATAACATTCTTCCAGGGACTGAAGCGACAGGATGGCGCGGAAAAGCGCGTCCGTATCCTCACTTCTCCATTTTTCCATTTTGGCGGCCTCCTTTTGTGGAGTTTCTTTTAGCATAGTATGAGTATAGCCCATTTTCCCCGATTTGTCAAGGGGAGGGGGTCTCTTTTGCGCCGCTTCCGTTCAAAAGGCGCAAAAAAGAAGGCCGCCTTCCGGCGGCCTCTTTGTTTTGCTTAGTTGTTGCAGCAGCAACAGAGAATGACCAGCGCGATTGCGATCACGCACCAGCAGTTATCGCCGAACAGATTGCCAAGACAGCTCATCACAAATCCTCCTTGCATCGTTGCGGGAAAGAGATTTTTCTTCTCCCTGCTATCATATTATGAGAGAATTTGTAAAAGGTTCGGGAAATCGGCCGTTTTTTCGTGTTTCAGCAGCGCGCCGTGCCTTCCCACTCTTCGTTGGCGGGAACGCCCAGCAACTTGGTGATGGTGGGGGCAATATCCTTGATGGAAAGCCCTTCGATCTCCTTGTTTGCCTCAAAGCTGGGGCCATAGAAGCAGATCGGAATGGTCATATCCTCCGGCATGGTCGTACCGTGAGAGCGGTTGTGTCCGCCGTGGTCGGCCGTGGTGATGAGGTGATAGCCCTCCGGGAGGTTGTTGAAGACCTTTTCAATGCAGTCCCATGCGTTTTTGACGCAGGCCATGTATTCGGGGCTCATCCAGCCGTGGCTGTGGCCGCCGCGTTCGTCGGTCTCGCCAAGGTAAAGGAACATGAAGTCCGGCTCTTCGGCCTTCAGATATTCAATGGCGGCATCGGTGATATCACGGTCGGTGTTTTCTTTCTTGTGCTGGTTGAAGCAGACCGAGCGATAGAGGTGGTCGGGGCGGCTGAGGTCGCGCAGTTCTTCCCAGGTGTAGTAGAAGGCGCATTTTTTGCCGTTCCGGTCCAGCTGTTCAAACAGGCCGGTCACAGGACGCACCTGCGGAACATAGGTATTGGTCAGAATGCCGTGCCGATCCGGATCCACGCTGTGAATCAGCGACATATGGCAGGGAAGCGTGACCGAGGGGATGACGGTCTGAGCCTTCATCGAGTGAGCGGAAAGTTTGACAAACTTTTCCGGGAAGGGGTGACCGCAGCCAAGCATACCGTCCGGCCGCATACCGTCCACCAGGACAAGCACCACTTTATTGGACATTTCAGTTTCTCCTTTCGGCGATCGGTTTTCTTTCGACCCGCGCGGGCCCGTCCGATCAAGTTCATTATACAGACCGGGTCAGGCTTTGTCAAGCCCTTTCCTCAAAATTCCCCTGCCGGTATTCCGGCGGGATCTCTTCTTCGGCAAAGGCCTTTCCGTCAAAGACCGAGACGGCGGTAAAGCCGCAACTGTAAAGAAGCGAGAGCATCTGTGGGAAGGCGAAAATCAGTTTGTCGGCGGCGTGCGCGTCGGAAGAGAGAATTACCCGCCCACCGGCCTCCCGGAGTTCACGAAGGAGAAAAGGCGCGGGATAGGGCAGTTTTTTCAGCCCGCGGATGATCGCGCCCGCATTGATCTCAAAGAGCGGCACTTCCCGCACCGTGGCGCGCAGCGCTTCGGTCGCCACTGCGCGGTAGGCGGGGTCATCCTCGTCAAAAAGCCCGTGTTTGGTGAGCAGGTCAAAGTGTCCCACAATGTCGGGGTGGTTGCGGCGGGCGTGCTCGTAGACCTCCTCAAAATAGGCCTTTACATAGTCCAGTTTATTGCCGTGAAATTCTTTTTCAATGCAGTCCAGCTGAAATTTCAGGCCGGAATCCACCGGATACATCCGGTCTTCCCGGAGGATATAGTGCACCGAGCCGATGCGGTAATCATAGTTTTCAAAAAGATTTTCCGAGCCGAAATCATATTCCACGCCGAGATAGACCGGAAAACCGTCTGTTTCCCGCGCCACGCGGATTTCTTCCCGGATGGTCTCTTCATATTTTTCAAAGTGTGTGGCCGGGCGCATACAGTAGCGCACATCAAAGGGAGTATAGCTGTGGTCGGAGATGCCAAGCGAGCGCATCCCCAGCGCACGGGCGGCGTTGATACATTCGCGGGGCGTGTTCTTGCCGTCCGAAAAGGTTGTATGAGTGTGAAGATTGGAAAAACGCATAATTGCCTCCTTTTTGCTTTTTCATTATAGCACCGCGGCCATGGAAAAGCAAGAGACGGGAAAATTTTTGCGTCCTCTTGCTTTTCCATGGCCGCTTTGTTATAATAGGAGACAGTGAAAGCGGGTGATTTTTTTGGAATATATTCTTGAAAACGAAATGCTGTCGCTCCGGTTTTCCACGCTGGGGGCCGAACTTCTTTCGGCCCGCCGGGGCGATTTTGAGTATATCTGGCAGGGCGCGCCCGGTCTGTGGCGGGAACACGCGCCGCTTCTTTTTCCCATTTGCAGTCATCTCACGGGAGATATCTATACATATCGCGGGAAAACCTACGCCATGGGTGCGCATGGCTTTGCACGGAAAAAAGAATTTACGCTGGCCGACCGTGGGGCGCATTATCTTTCTTTTCTTCTGCGGGATGACGAAACCACCCGCGCGGTCTATCCTTTTCCCTTTTGCCTGCGTGTGACCTATACGCTCACGGGCGATTGCCTGACCGAACGCGCCGTTATTGAAAACCCCGGTACGGAATTTCTGCCTGCCGCCTTCGGCGGTCACCCCGGGTTTTCACTGCCGTTTCCCGGCAACCGTTTTGAGGATTGCTATCTGGATTTCGGGGAAGGTGCCGCCCCGCGCGAGGTGGTGCTCAGCGTGCCGGACTGTTTTGACACCGGCAAAAGAGAACCGTATCCGCTTCGGGAAGGGCGCTATCTGCCGCTTGCGCGGGATCTTTTTGCCGTGGACGGCCATTTTCTGGCCGATACGACCGGAAGCGTCACGCTCCGCGCCCGGCACGGTAAGCATTTTGTGCGTATGGACTATGCCGATTTTCCATATCTCGGTTTTTGGCAGAACGCAAAGGGCGAGCCGGGATTTCTTTGCCTTGAACCGTGGTATGGTCTGCCGACCCGTGTGGGAGTGACCGATGATCTGGCGCTCAAAAACGATTTGCTGCGCATCCGGCCGGGCGACAGTGCGGCGCTGTCCTTTTCGGTTGTTTTCGGAGAGGAGAAAGAAAAATGAAATATAAAATTTCCACTGAAATCGGGTCTTCTGCTTTTTTGTTACCCCCGCCCCGCGCGGTGGAGGCCGTAGCCAAGGCCGGCTTTGACGCTTTTGATTTTTCTATGTTTGAAATGGCGCACTATAACTGGAGCACCGGCAAGGCAACGGTCGGTGACAGCCCGCTTTGCGGGCCGGGATACGCCGCTTACGCCCGCGAAATGGGACATATCGCCCGTGAATGTGGCATTGAGTGCAATCAGTCACACGCGCCCTTCCCGGTCTGCGCGCCGGAGATCCGGGCGCTGTTGCCTCGTGCCATCGAATGTACGGCCGAGGCCGGAGGCAAGATCTGCGTGATTCATCCCGACAACAATCTGAGCCCGGAGGAAAATGCCCGGATGTACCGGGAACTCCTGCCGTTGGCCAAGAGCTGCGGGGTGAAGATTGCCACGGAGAATATGTGGAACTGGGACAAAACCGCCGACCGCGCCGCTCCCGCCGCCTGTGCTTTGCCGGAAAACTTCCTTTCGCACCTGCGCGCTGTGGACGATCCTTTCTTTGTGGCCTGCCTGGACATCGGCCACGCCGAGATGATGGGCGAACGCACCAATGCGCCCGCCATGATCCGCGCGCTGGGCCCTTATTGCCAGGCGTTGCACCTGCACGACAACGACCGTTGGCACGACAGCCATCTGTTGCCTTATGACGGCAAGATCGACTATCCGGCCGTGCTCCGTGCCCTGCGGGATATTTCCTACAGCGGCTATCTCACACTGGAGGCCGATCAGTTTCTCCGCCATTCCGGCTGTGACGTCGAAGAGGGTTATCGTCGTATGGCCGGGGTAGCCGGCCGTCTTGCGGCGGAACTGGCCGAAATGGATTGAGTTCTCTCTTGTTTTTATCCCGCTTTCCGGGAAACAGCCGGCCTTTTCGGGAGAGCCGCTTTCCCGTGCGGCCGGGGCAGCGGTTGTCCTTTGGCCGCACCGGATGCAAAAGTCTGAGAAGGGCCGCCCAAAAGGGCGGCCCTCTCTTTTTGAGTGACCGTCAAAAAATTCCGGGAAAATTTTAAAAAATCCCTTGACAAATATACTGGATTTTGCTATACTGAACCTGCAAACGATTGAACGATTATTCAAATATAAAAGCGAAAGGAGAAAAGACATGGAAGACGTGCCCGGCTGTGCCTATCTGCACGCCCATGACGAACTGGTCAAAAAAGTGGAAGCCCGGATGCCGGATGAGGATACGCTCATCGATGTGGCCGAACTTTACCGCGTATTCGGAGACAGCACCCGTGTAAAGATCTTGTATGTTCTTTTTGAAAGCGAACTGTGCGTGTGCGACATTGCCACACTGCTTCACATGACCGTGTCGGCCATTTCGCACCAGTTGCGGATCCTGCGCGCCGCCAAGCTGGTTTCTTACCGGAGAGAAGGAAAGACTGTGTTTTACGCGCTGGCCGACGATCATGTCCGCACCATTTTGGGGCAGGGCATGGAGCACGTGAACGAGCCCGATTAAAAAGATCCGCCAAGGCGGAAACCTGAAAGGAGAAATGTCATGAAAAAAGTATTTGATCTGGAAGATCTTGATTGCGCCAACTGCGCGGCCAAAATGGAAGAGGGCATCCGGAAGATCGAGGGCGTGGAGGAAGTGAATGTCAATTTTCTTACGCAAAAAATGACGCTGGCCGCCCCGGATGAGATTTTTGACAAGATTTTAAAGCAAGCCGTCAGGGTTTGCCGCAAAATCGAACCGGACTGCCGGATCCTTGTAAAATGACTCGGCGGCAAAAAAGAAGCCTTTATCGGATTTTTCTCTCGGCGGTCCTGCTTCTGGCCGCTTTTATTGCCGACAAGTGTGCGGGAGAAGGGCATCCGCTGTGGCTCATTTTGATATTCTACCTGCCGGCTTATTTCACGGCGGGATACGATGTGCTTTTCCGCGCGGCGCGCAATATTGCGCACGGCCAGGTGTTTGACGAGAATTTTCTCATGGCGCTGGCCACGGTGGGGGCGCTTTGCATCGGGTTTCTGCCCGGTGGGGATCCGGAATTTGCCGAGGCCTCTTTCGTTATGGTCTTTTATCAGACCGGCGAACTGTTTCAGAGCGTGGCGGTCGGCAAAAGCCGCCGCTCCATCGCCGCTCTCATGAATATCAAACCGGAAACGGCCCGGTTGCTCCGGGACGGACAGGAAACGGAGGTTTCGCCGGAATCGGTGGCGGTGGGCGAAACATTGGTCATCCGTCCCGGCGAGCGCGTGCCGCTGGACGGCGTGGTGCTCTCGGGCGAAAGCGATCTTGATACCGTGGCGCTCACCGGCGAATCCGCGCCCCTCGCCGTTTCTCCCGGTGAGGCGGTCATCAGCGGATGCACCAACCTGACCGGGCGCCTGACCGTCAAGGTTACCAAGCCTTATGGCGAATCGACCGTGGCGCGGGTGCTCTCTCTTATGGAGAATGCCTCGGCCAAAAAATCCAGAAGCGAGCAGTTTATCACCCGATTTGCTCATTACTATACGCCTGCGGTGGTTTTCGCCGCCCTCTTCATTGCTTTCATCCCTCCGATTTTCACGGGGACTTATCTGACCGTTCTTCCGGTGTGGCTTTCCCGCGCGCTGACTTTTCTGGTGGTGTCCTGCCCCTGCGCGTTGGTCATTTCGGTGCCGCTTTCTTTCTTCGGAGGATTGGGCGGTGCTTCCCGGATGGGCGTGCTGGTGAAAGGCGCCTCGGATCTGGAGGCGCTGGCGCATACCGGTGTGGCGGTTTTTGATAAAACCGGTACGCTGACGCGCGGCGATTTTGCGGTACAGCGTGCGGTCGGGCGCGGTGTGAGCGAGCGTGAACTGCTTTGTCTTGCGGCCGCGGCCGAAAGCGATTCCAACCACCCCATTGCGCGGGCGCTCCGCGCGGCTGCCGGCAGTGAATATCCGGCGCCGACCAGCGTAAAAGAGCTGGCCGGGCGGGGCGTGGAGGCCGAAGTGGACGGTATGATTGTGGCGGTCGGAAACAGTCGGCGTCTTGGGGAGCAGGCAATTGAGGCGGAGGAAGTGGCAGAGCCGGGCACGGTGGTCTATGTTTTACGGGACGGCGCGTATATCGGCTATGTGCTGATTGCGGATACCCTTAAAGCGGGCGTTGCGGAAGCGCTTTCCGAGCTGGCGGCCGCCGGCGTTTCCCGCCGGGTGATGCTCACGGGAGACCGTGAAAATGTGGCCTCCGATGTGGCGGCCAAACTGGGTATTTCGGAATATCACGCCGGCCTTCTGCCGGCTGACAAGGTGACCTGGGTCGAGGCCATTCTGGAGGCTCCCCACGAGGGCACCGTGGCTTTTGTGGGCGATGGAATCAATGACGCGCCGGTGCTTTCCCGTGCCGATGTGGGGATTGCCATGGGCGCGCTGGGATCGGACGCGGCGATCGAGGCCGCCGATGTGGTTCTGATGGACGATGATCCGCGCAAAATCGCCTGCGCGGTCCGTCATGCCCGCCGGACGCTTGCGATTGTAAGGCAGAATATTGTCATGGCGCTCTCGGTCAAGGGCGTGGTGCTGCTGGGCGCCGCTTTCGGTATTTTCGGCCGTTTACAGATGCCGTTGGCCATCTTTGCCGATGTGGGGGTGGCGGTGCTGGCTATTCTCAACGCCATGCGGACCCTGCGCGTCAAAAAATAAAAGAAATTCCCGCCCGGCA
>ERZ779888.2419-NODE-2419-length-15473-cov-19.374108_pt1 | contig 15473 bp, 7 predicted proteins | sample MGYA00511245_ERZ779888 | MGnify/ENA primary metagenome ERZ779888 (study PRJEB29588, sample SAMEA2155255) | human gut metagenome | biome: human gut; feature: human-associated habitat; material: faeces | place: Denmark | collected 2008/2010 ... | reverse complement strand
AATCTTTTCACGTTCTTTTGCTTACTTTTCTTACAAAGCATATATATCTACTAAGTCACTAAAAACAGAAAACGTACAGAGCTTTCACTACCGCAGATAGGAAATCTTTTCACGTTCTTTTGCTTACTTTTCTTACAAGAAAAGTAAGTCAGAGAATACCTTTAATTTTTTCCATAAACTGTTTAATTCTCGCCTCATTTCCCTCGTCCTTGGGGCAATAGAAAACAGAGCCCACCAAAGAATCGGGCAAATACTGCTGTTTTACATAACCGCCGTAATCGTGCGGATACCTGTAAGGCTTGCGTCGATCCAAGGAAGAATTATTATTATTTCGCAGATGCGACGGCACATTAAGATCGGGCATGTTTTTACATACGCTTTGAGCGGCATTCATAGCAGTAACGACGCTATTTGATTTAGGCGAAACACAAATGTAAATTATCGCATGAGCTAAAGGCAATGCGCCTTCCGGCATGCCGATTCGTTCGTAAGCAGTCATCGCCGCAACCGTCATTATAAGAGCATTGCTGTTAGCCAATCCGACGTCTTCGCTACTATGCGCAATCATTCGCCTAAAAATTATGAGAGGATCCAGCCCCGCCTCGATAAGCATAAACGCCCAGTACAAAGCGGCGTCCGCATCCGAACCTCTAAGCGATTTACAAAATGCGCTAAGCATATCGAAATACTTACTTTCGTCGACCGAAATTGCCTTACGCTGAATAGATTGCTCGGCAACCGACTTATCTATACAAATTACCCCGTTTACGGGCGGCGTTGTAAGCGCAGCAAGCTCTAAAGCGTTAAGGGCGTTGCGCATATCGCCGCCACTGCAATACGCAAGGTGCCTTGCAGCATCTTCGTCAAGCTTAACGTTCATGTTGCCGAGTCCTCGCTCCTTATCTGTTGCGGCTCGAAACAACCCGTCCATAACATCCTGTTCCGAAAGCGACTTAAGTTCAAATACTCTGCACCTCGACACAATAGCTCTCGTCATCGAAAGATAAGGATTTTCGGTAGTAGAACCTATAAAAATTATACTACCGTCCTCTATCGCACTGAGAACGCAATCAGACTGAGCCTTATTCCACCTATGGCACTCGTCCAAAAGCAAATAAGTGCGTTTTCCATACACTCTAAGTCGCTCTCGTGCCTCGTCAATCACCTTCTTCGCATCTGCCACTCCACTCGAAACGGCGTTCAACTTTACAAAATGCGCATTTGTAGACGACGCAACGATACCGGCAAGCGTAGTCTTGCCCACTCCCGGCGGTCCGAAAAAGATGCAGCTACCTAATTTGTCGGCTTTTATGGCTCGCTTAAGCAAAGAGCCGTCGTAAAGCAAATGTTTTTGTCCGAAAAACTCGTCTAACGTAGTTGGTCTCATACGATCCGCCAGCGGAGCGAGTTTTTGAGAATAATCCAAAGTATCGAAAAGGTCCATACAAAAATTATAGCACAATCTTTAACGATAAACAACCTTTTTTAAGTTAAACTTTTCGTACGATTATTTCTTTGCCGTTTAAAGAAGCTTTTATAGGGATTCGTTCCATGCTTAAAGCGGTATTTCCCAAATAATACTTCCACTTTTTGCCCTCGCCATTTTCTATACTAATTACAAAGGAAGCGGCAGGCAGTGAAACTTTTACTTTTACGTTTTTTATGCAAGAAGGCAAGTGCGGCACAACTTTAACCGAATTGCTGCCTATCTCTATCCCAAAAAGATATTTTACCAAAGCTACATAAAACCACGATGCTGCCCCCGTATACCAACTCCAGCCGCCTTTTCCTGCCGGCTCAGCATAAACGTCGGCGCTCACCACATAAGGTTCGACTTCGTATCTTTTCACATCGAGCGAAGTGAGACTGTGATTTATCGGATTCAACATTTTTATAAGCGAATATGCAAAATCGTCATGACCGCTTTCCAGCAAAGCGATTACATACCAAATCGCTCCGTGCGTATACTGTCCACCGTTTTCCCTTACGCCTGCGGGATATTCCCCTATATATCCTATTCGATTATCTGTAATCGGCGGAGTAAGTAACTTAATTATTTTGTTATCGAAATCTATAAGTTTACGTGCAGCCGAAAGCATTGCAAGCGAAGCACGCTTTTTTTCCGCTGCGCCGCTAAGCACTGCGAAGCTCTGAGTTATAAGATCTATACGACAAAAATCACTTTTCGAACTACCCAATCTTTCGCCGTCGTCGGTAATCGCTCGAAGATACCATTCGCCGTCCCACGACCTTTCGATACCGTTTTTTAGCCGTCCCATAAGCGAAACATACTTTCGCCTATCCGGTAAATACTGCAAAAATTTAGATATAACGTAATAGAGAAACATGCTCCCGAACACCGTTTCGCCTTTTCCGTAAACGCCGACTTTATCCATAGCGTCGTTCCAGTCGCCGCCGCCCATCAAAAGCAAGTCGTCGCTACCTATTGCGGATGAATCTATCGCCTTAATGCAATGAACCAGCAAAGTTTCGCTGTTTTGCGTACTTTCCATTTCACCGTATACGTCTTTACCTATGATACGAACGTTTTTTACATACGGAACCCGTTCGCTAAGTATGCTTTTGTCTCCGGTATAGGCAATGTATTCGGCAGTAACGAGTGGCAAAAACAACCGATCATCACAAATTTTGGTACGCACACCGGTCATCGGCGGATGCCACCAATGCATTACGTCGCCGCTTTCGAATTGATGCGCCGCAGCCGTTATTATGTGGCTGCGAACGGCTCCGGGATTGACATATAACATGGTCAGGCAGTCCTGCAGCTGATCCCTGAATCCTATCGCCCCACCCGCCTGATAAAACCCAGTTCGTCCGTAAAAACGACTAGTGTACGTTTGGTACGGGAGCCACTTTGCCAAATAATCGAGACTCTTATCTCCCGTTGATATTTCGACGTCGGACAGATGCGAATACTTGCGTTTTTGACAAAGCAAAGCTTTTTTGACATCCGCTTCCGCTCTGTCACCTGCCGATAGATAAAAGTAAAATTCCGTTTCGCCGTTAGCTTCTATTTGCACTCGGGTACTTACCGCAACGTATTCGCCACTCGAATAGGACTTGATTTCGTCGTACAGACTAAGCGGTAAAGAGCAGCCCATCACCATTTCGGCTCCGCTTAGAGCGTTAGTGACGGTAAGCACGTCGCTGAATTCCGCAGTAAGATTATGCCTCGTCTTAAAGACGAAATCTCCCAGCACAGGCTTAGCGAAGAACACGGCGTTAAGCGTTCTTTTCTTTGGCGAAAACGACTTTAGTCTGATAAGATAGTATTTTACGCAACCACTTATAAATTCCGTCTGTACGCTTTGCATAAGAGCGTAATTGCAGGTAAACTCCGAATATCCCAGTCCGTGTTCCGCAGTGTACTCGGCATCCTTAACTACGGATTTCGTAACGGAAAACAAATCGCCGTCTTCCAAAAAAAATACGCCCTCGCTTAACGGATCCGCTACGGGATCATTACTCCAATCGGTAAGTTTCGACTGCCGAGAATTTCGATAAAAAGTATAGCCTCCGCCTTTCTCCGTAATAATGGTACCGAAATTTTTATCGGCTATTATATTGGACCACGGGCGAGGCGGCAGTTTGTCGAGTTCCATATAGTATGCATTGCCGTCATCGACGTATCCGCCGTAACCGAGCTTGTACTCGACAGCTTTGCGCATTGACGGAGCATTACCCAAACTTCCGTTCGTAAAACTTCTCTGCGGCATAGTTACATAAATTACGTCGTCGATATTAGTGCAACTGTTTAGCGCAGTCTTGTCGTTTTTTCGCACCTGTACTATATTTAAACCGTAACCGTTTATTTCGCCTATTCTATAACCGTCTTCACTTGAAGCCGCAGCGACGCAAAACTCGACGCCCGCTTTGCGCAAATTTTGCAACATCTTCAACTTATTAGTAACCGCTGCGCTTATGTTATCGCAGTCGATATAAACGGTAGGTAATTCGCTTACAGTCGACGGAACGCCGTTATAAATAAGCTGCGATGCTGCAAATCGCATTTTTTCGCACACACCGAACGCTCCGGAAAGCGTCGACGCACCGCAAAACGCTCCATCCACATACGCATAACCTTTTGCGGTCTTAAGCAAACGTTTGAGTGCCTCCGTATTTTCGGCTACCACTATGACGAAGTTAATTACTTCGCTTTGCTTAGGCAGCAATTTAATTTTCGCTTTTGCACACAAAACAGGATCGAAGCCACCGTCTGCTCTTCCGTAAAACTCCGCCCTCGTATCGACAAAAGTCACGTCTTTATCCGCACCGATTGCCGCATAAAGTCCGTTTCTATATGCTATTGAAGCGTTAAACTCACTATCGTATGCTCTTTTTACGAACATGCCCGAAAAAGTTTTGTGCGAAATATCGTCATAAAGCCTGCACAGCGCCGCTTCCATAAAACCGTAAACTTCAGTTTCTCTCGTTTCGTTAGTCGTATTCGTAATTGTTATGCGGTGTGCTTCGCCGTTTATCGGAAGCACAACGGAAGCTCGCTCTACCGAAAATCCGTCCGCTGTATCGTAAAATTTGGTTACGCCATCACCGATGACGCATTTCCCCGCAACCCTATGTTTGCCGCTGCCGACGAATACGTTAAACCCTCCCCTGTAGTCATAACGCCTCGATATCTGATTATCTTTGTATCTCGAATAACCGTATCCGTCCGAATCGACGATTACGGAGTACTCGCCATTAGACATTATGTTCAATTTCTTAGGAAAGGTCTTTACGGCAACATAATCGGTCGAAACGATTTTTCTCGCCGCATACCGAGTCTTTCGCTCTCCTTGCGGCGATTCGGAAAAAGTAAGGTTAAGCGCAGCTGCTCGCATTGCCGGCGATGCGAAGTCCTTGGATATTGTTTTTTCGGTAAGAGCGTTGGTTATAGACGCCATAACCATGCCCTGATGGTGCGCCATAAACGTTCTTACGGGACTTCCGTCATACGCTTCATAAAATCCGTATTTGCCTATCAGACGCAATTTCTCTAATGCGTATATGTTTTTTTCTACGGCGGATGGAAAATACGGTAAAAACAATATCGATGCGTACGGGGTCAGAACTTTTCTGTTTATTTCTCTTGAAAGTGCGATTTGTTCTACCCCGAACGCCTTATAATCATAAAATCCGTTTTGATCGGTATGCAAATACTGACTTTCGGACATCCCCCATGCGCCTTCGATTTTATTGGCAATATGCGCTCGCATAACCGACTTTGCAGATTGATTTAAAAAGCTGCCGCTTACATAATCGAAATATATAGAGCTCATCATATACTCAAAAACGCCGCCCGTCCAACTGTAAAGCGAGCTGCCTTTGTACTTTACGCAGCGGCGAGACAGTGCGTAAAAACTTTCTATCGGAAGTTTACCTAATCCGTACCCCACCAAATACGTAAGCATCGCCTCACTGCCGAGCAAATCGTATTTTCCTTCCGTAAACCCGGATTTTTCGTCGTAGCCTATCGCAAGCAAGTGCGTGCGCTCGTCATAAAACGCTTCTATCTCCGTCTCGTCTACGAGCTTTGATATCCTATGCGCCAAGCTACCGCTCACCGAACCCCCTACAAGCAAAAGAGCAGCAAGCAAATTGCCGCTGTCTACAGACGAAACAAAAGATGAAAGCGGTTTCAGCGTCGTAACGTCTACCCAGTTATAGCAATTACCTTTCCATTTAGGTAATTTCTCCACAGATTCTATTATTTTGTCATAATAATTTCGTGCAACGTCTTTGTCGATAAATTTTAATTTTTCGGCACAATAGACGGACGTAAGCATAAACGACACGTTTGTAGGAGACGTTCTTTTTGCGGCGATGCCGTCTTGCAAATTGTCACACGGCAAATAATTATATTCGTCTACAAGAAAGCTCTCAAAAAAGCTCCAAGTCTTTTTTGCAATGCGCAAAAGTTTGTCTTCATCCTCCACCGTTTTGCTTCGGCGTCTAATCGAGGTAAGTCCGGGCAGCGCAGCTCCTACCGCAAATACAACCGAAAAAATCAAATACGCTGCTTCTGTTTTTACACAAAAAGCAGTCAAAAAAATCATCGCCGAGATAACGCACGGCAAAATATCGGTTTTTGTTTCGTCCATAGCCGCCGTTTTCCACTCAAGTAACTTTTTCTTACGCACAAGCCTGATTAAAGTTATGGTTATTGCGCAAAAATATGCTACCGACGTAATCGGCAAACATGCGCATAAATACATCCTACGCAACGTTTCCTTAATAACGTATTGCGGATTTTTGAACACTAACGACAAAGCCCCCAACAACACGAAGGCTTCCGACGCAAATGCAGCCAAAACAAACAAAAGCGTTTTTTCCGTAAAAAACAGCGATGCGAGCGCAAATGCAAACGAACTTACGGGTATAAGTCCCAGCACGATGTTTGTCAGAATATGAAATTTTGCCACATGCGGTGAAACAAACTTTTCGTTTTTCCAAAATAAACATGGCAGCAATTGATAGTCGCCTCTGAGCCACCTTACGTTGCGACTCAAAAACGCAGCAAACGAATGAGGAAATTCGTCCACCGCCTCGAGATCGCTGTTTGCGCAGCCGCTCATGGCGCCTTCTATAAAATCGTGCGACAGTATTCGCCCTTCCGGAATCGAACCGACGCTTGAGTTGAATTCTCGAACACGATATATACCCTTGCCGGTGTAGTTACCGCAATCGAACAAGTCGTAGTTTACGTCTGCGGCGAACGACGAGTAACTGCTTAGTCCCTTAGCATCGTTCATAAGGGTGGCAAACGGAGTAACAAGCGAAGACGGATCGGACTTCATTTTAAGTGCAATGACCGCCTTGTCGGCGTTATACGGGTGTTTCATAATTCGCACGAGTTGCTCTGCACAATTAAGCATGGTGTCCTCATCCAATGTTATAACGTATTCGAAGTTATGCATTTTACCACGCACGGTCCGGAATGCGCTGTTGTCCTCGGATAATATAAAATTATTAAGTTCTATAATAGCTCCCCTTTTCTTTTCCCAGCCGTAATAACAATTATCTTCTTTTATAAAAGTACGTTTTCGAATAAGCAACAGGTATTTGTCCGAAAGCCCGGCAAATTGTTCTTTTAGTTCTTTTATTATCGCTTTATCCGTGCCGGAATACTCTCCGTCAGCGCTTTTGGGCAAATCGATTAAAAGTCCGTACGAAAAAATCTTATTTCGATTTGCCGCCGCAACTGTCTTTAAATTGTATATTGCTTTTTTTACGGCTTCCACGCTGCCGATAAGCACAGGAAAAACTATTAGCGTTTTTTCGTCGCCGCTCAGCTTGCTCGACGGCAAAAATCTTCTCTCTACCAAGCTTGCGTTAATTGCGTATACAAAAGAAAGCGAAAGTCCGAGCGATACGGGTACAAACAAAATAGCAAACAGTATTTTAAGTGACGGAGCTAATGAATACACCGTTATACAGTTGCCCACTGTCGCAGCAAATACGACCAAAAAATAGACAATTTGCAAAAAAACGCCTGCTTTTTGCGGCAGTATAAATCTTCCGATGTCTTTGTTTTGAGTTGTCGCTTTCTCCACTATCTTTTGCGCATATTCGATTTCTCCGCCTTTATTGCGGGTAATCGAATTAAGATAGTATAATTTTGTTTCAATCGTACAGTCTGCATATCCCTGAGCATTTTTCGTTAAATACGAATTCAATGCCGACAAACCAAGCAAATCGCTATCGTCCAATTTTACGTTAAGCGACTTTATTGCGCTACTGACGTTTGATGCGTACTTTGCGATAAGCGTAGCGAACGTGTCGCAACGGTCGGACGCCGAAACGCCGTTTTTTGCGCACAAGTCCCGAAATGCTTTTCCGTTTTTGCCGGTAGACATATACCCGTAAGTATAACTCAAGAGACCGAAGTTACTTAAGTTAATTTCGCCGGTAACGCTGTCTGTTTCTCCGGCTCTCACCTTATCGGTAATTACTAAGGACTTTGCCGCAAATGCCGCAACGTATTCTATGAGAGCGGCGCTTAGTGCGGACTTAAACGCTGTAAGTTCCGAAAACCTCAATGGGCATATTTTGTTAAATTCGGCTACAAATTCACATATACGTTCGGGCGAAACTGCGCCGCAACTGCCTTTTACTATTGTCGAAGCGATAACGTATGTGCGAGGTAATCCGTCCATTCCCGTCAAATGCGAAAACGACGTTTTTTTCAGCTCACGCATGTGTTCTTCTATCTTATAATAGTTATCGAAAATCCATTTTTCGTACTCCGCCTTGTTTTCTTTAGCCGATATTTTTTTGTATGCTTTTCTGATAATACGACAGACATTTCTCAGCGATAAATCGACGCTTTTTTCGTTATGCTTTTTTGCTGCAAGCTCCGTAAGCGCCTTCTTTATTTCGTCATCGCTAAGTCGTCCGGTAAGTTTCATATCGGGTTGCGGCGACGGCTTTACCACGATATAAAACAGAAAAAATGCTGCAGCAATCAACGTTGCCGCTATAAAGTACGCTATTCTGATTTCCATAAATCGCTCCTTATCAAAGCGATTATTCCCTCTTATCCTTTTTTTAACCTCATTATGTATTTTTAAGCGTATTTTTAAGCGGCTATCGGACTATGAAACGATCCGTTTTTTCCGATTATCCGCATAATGCACAGATGCCACGTAATGCCAAACCGATTCTTTAAATTTTCGTACATAAAAAGCAAAAAAATATTTAACCTGCCCGTCTATTTTGTTTGACTTTATAAAGTCAATGTGCTAGACTAATAAAGCTTTGCGGATGTGGCGGAATTGGCAGACGCGCAAGACTAAGGATCTTGTGGTAACTCCGTGCAGGTTCAAGTCCTGTCATCCGCACCAAGTGTGATGGTCTATAAGTCTTTTCTTATAGACCATCATTTTATTTATTGTTTGAGGCATTGAAAAGCCCAAACGATATGATATAATTACGCAGAAACAAATCGGAATTTGAAGAAGCGCAAGAAAAGTCGAGAATAATTCCGGTCCTTCTGCTATAATGGCTTTGTCAGGAGGGATGATAAAGTGACGGAAAAGATTTTAGCAGTTCAACAGATGCAGGACTATATCGCAGTGCATCTTTCAGAAAAGATCACTCTATGTGACCTTTCCTGCGCTGCCGGATACTCTCCTTTTTATTGCGCGCGAATATTTAAGGAGCTGACAGGACTTGCACCGGCGGATTACATCAGGCGGATTCGATTGTCCGAGTCAGCATTGCGTCTGCGTGACGAACAGTGCAAAGTAATCGATATTGCTTATGATTCCGGTTATGACAGCGTTGATGGATATCAACGGGCATTTCGCAACGCATTTGGCTGCAATCCCTATGAATATGCAAAATCTCCTATGCCTCTCCCACTTTTCACCCCTTACGGCGTTAAATTCAAAACACTGTGGAAGGAGCAAAAATCAATGGAACATGTAGCAAATGTCTTTGTTCAGGTAGTAGAAAAGCCGGAACGCAAGGTTATCATCAAGCGAGGAAAAACGGCAAAAGAGTATTGGAGTTATTGTCAAGAAGTAGGCTGTGATGTCTGGGGTATTTTCACCAGCATGAAATCTCTTTGTGGAGAGCCTGTTTGTATGTGGCTGCCGGAGAAATATCGAAAGCCGAACACATCTGAATATGTGCAGGGTGTTGAGGTGACAATGGACTATACCGGCATTATCCCGGATGGTTTTGATGTCATCACTTTGCCTGCGGCAAAATACTTGATGTTTCAAGGCGAACCGTTCAATGAGGAGGACTATTGCCAAGCGATCGAAGCGTTACAGCTTGCAATGGAGCGATACGACCCATCGACAATCGGATATGCGTGGGACAAAACAAATCCCCGCATTCAGTTGGAACCTCGAGGAGAGAGAGGATATATCGAGTTGAGAGCGGTTCGATAACTCTGCCGACTGCAGAGAGGTAAAAAGATTGAAATCGTTCGACACACTATCGAAAATCGGCTCAAAAACGAGATTTTGTCGTACACACGCAAGTTGGACCCAGTTGAACCCATAAGGTTTGACTGGATTTTTCTTTTTGCCTTTTTGTGGGCTATTACAATGACTTTAAGGTTAGGCGATTTTACTCTTAACCTTTTTCTATTGTTAATTTATCGTATTTTTGTTGCCTTTCTCGGGTAGCGGTTGTAGCACAAGATAGCGAGAATATCAACTCCATCGCAAAAATAAGTACTTAAAAATCGAATATTTATCGAAGAGTCAGACTTGTTACCGAGTTTGGCTTTTTTTTATTCCTACGATGCTTTTTTTCGCTACGGTTTTGACCTTTCAGTTGATATTCTCCACCGTAATTCAATCTGATCAAAAGCAATATTTCGTCTTGTTCTATCTCGCTACTGACGAAAGGCAAAAAATACGAGGCTCGGATGAAAAACAAAATCTTAGATTTCAGCGTTATGAAAGAAGAAATCACACAAAACAACGTACTTGAAATGGCAGAGCTTATCGCATTTATGGGACTACGTTTCCAGATAGGCTACCTAGGAAGCCGTGCGCAGAAAATGTATGCCGACCTGTGCGCCGATATTAAGCACAAAAACGAATTAGGTTATATGCTCAGCGATTCTTATGATTTAGTCCAAAAGGTGCGTTTTATCTTTGCGAACATTACGGAAAGCACTTAAGCGACGTTATATCTTACAGCAAAAAAGGCAAACCGATTACTATCGAAATTGCTTCTATTATTTCTACGCCATCCATCCTTTCGCATATCTATCTTAGTATCTTACCTATTTCTACCCGATACTTTCTATATACTATTTTCCTTCGATATTTCGGTGCGAATACTATGTGATATTGACATCTCCACTTCGTATGTGCTAAACTTGTTGCGTCCTACATTGGACTACCTCCTATGTGTTTTAGATTCTTTGCGATTGTCAGTCGCTCTCATCTTACCATAGGAGTATTTTTTTGTCCATAGCTCTATGCTTTTTATCCACTACGGCGCCGTTAATAACTATATCCTGTAATTTGGCATGATAGCCGTTGGCGATAAATCTCAAGCCTTTGTTTTCGTCGTTCTGCGTCAAAACGCTACCTTCGCCGTAAGTAACGTCATATACGGTCAAGGCTTTTGACATTGCATCCAAGGCAATTCTTACCTTTTCCCCCTGCCATTCTTTTTTTCGACAGAAATTTTTTCACAAATCGGTTAGCGACTTTCTTACATTTTTTCGATATCGCCTTTTAACTCACGTCAAAAAAATCGGCGAACACCTAATACGTCAAGAGGAAACGCTATAAATACGCTGCCCAAACGTTATAAGAACGTTTGAGTGTCGTAAATTTAGTCCCATGCAGGCGTTAATAACATATCGGGTGTTGACAGCTCAAAACATATATGATATAATGCTAAGAAATATAAGGAGGCATTATTAATGAAAAAAATAATTTCGGCATTGGCTATTGCTTTAGTCTTTGCTCTTTGCGCAACCGCAATGACGGCTTGCGGAAACGTATATGATGTTTATTTGCCGATAGGCGACGCAAAAGTCGATAACGACAACGTGGCTTGCAACTATACGATAAACGAAAAGTTAAAGGACGGCTATGAACTTAGGGGATACTTTACCGCCGAATCGGAAGCAAACCTCGAAGGCGAATTTATTTTTTCTATTTCTTTCGACGACAGATACTCCGGCACCTTTCACGAAAGCGTATTATACTCGTTTACCGGAGAGCAGCTTAAAAACGCCCCGGGCGGTAAGTTACAGTTCACAGTAATAATAGAAAATCTATCTAATATTTTTCCGAAAACCGACGAGCAAAAATCGTTCGCTCTGCACTTCCACAGAGCCGACGCAAAGCGAAGCGACATGATACATTGGAACGCTTCCGATTACACTTATACCTTTGACGGGACCGAAGTTTTGCTTACGAAATAAATCGGCTTAGTACATTAAAAATGGCGAACGTACAATGTCAATTTATCGTCATTTAACGAGTAGCCGTAATGGAGAGGAACGACATATGGATATTCTTAGTCAAACATACCCAAGTGTAAATACTTTGCTTGAGACAATATATAATCTATCTTGCTTCTGTCAGTAATTTCTCTGTCCTTTCTTTTCATATCTACCGACTCCTTTTACGTAAATTATTGCCGCAAAAGCTGCTTGATTTTACATGTTTTCGAAATGCTTTCCTGACGTATATGCGTTTTTTGACATATAATCGCAACCTTATAGTCATATATATTTGCGACAAATTCTCATAACGTATCAGCTTTTTACTTGCATTTTCCTTTGCACCGTAATTTCGCCGTTACGGGAAACGTTATTGCGCACTCCGTCATTTCGTTATAAACAGCAGTTTTGTTTTATTACTGCCGTAAAATACAAGTTTGCTTTTTTATAACGAAGCCATTATATTTGTTTGAGCATACACGGCTTTTTGTGCCTACCCGTATAATTATGTCCGCACGCATTTCGATTTGTCAAGCGCTTAAATATGAAATTATAAAAGTAACGACTTTTTGCCGCTTTTTACAATGCTTAATCGCAAAGATACATAGCAATTATAGTTTTTCAGCACACGTATTATCACTCGGAACACTTTTACTAATATAAATTTGGTTTCTATACACCACGGCAAATTTAACCCCGTTCACCGGCGAACGGGGTTTGTCACTTTATTTATAAGCAAATTTTCGTCGGAATTACGATATGCGACAGCTGCCGAATTATTATCGCTCAATATCTTCGGAGACAGACCGACTGATAATTCTCTTTATGGACACTATTACAAATCAAAGAAAATAGCGTATGAATCGTAGTGAAACATACGCTTTTTCGTTGTTATTTGAGTTTATGACGTAAAACGGACGTAATATCTACTTTGTAAATGATTTCTATCGTACGTTCTTTGCCCGTAATTTTCGGTTAGCCGCCGACGATTACAGAGCGTCACCATAGTCAAACTCTCTTTTTTACTGTTATTTAAATTTGCTTAATCCTGCAAATTATTTCTTTTTTGTAAACAATGCTTTGATTGCTGCGATTAAATCTGCAAAGCTCTTTTTCTTGACAGCGAACCAAAGAACAGCAAATCCGCCGATTCCTGCGACCGCTACTGAACCGATTACGATACCTGCAATTTGTCCGCCCGAAAGTCCGTCCTTTTTAGCAGGCGGGGTGATTTCGCCACCGCCCGAAGACTTATCTTCATATACAGCCGTAAGGGTTGTTGCTTCCTTTACGGTAAAGGTATAACTCTTGTTTGTGCTGACGATTTCTCCGTTTTCGTCCTGCCAACCTTTGAACTCTTTGCCTTCTTTATCTTCTGCCGTTACGGTTACGCCTTCGCCGTGTACATAGAATTTGCTTTCGCCGTTTACTATTACGTTATGCGTGCCGATTTTGGCAATTCTAAGTTCGGTGATTTCGTTGCCGTCTTTATCAAAGTGTCTTTCACAAACCGTGCAATCTTTGTGTTCTTTCACGCCAAATTCTGTGGTTGTTGCAGGCACTTCGGGTATCAACTTACCGTAGGTATGGTTGTTTGTGGTGGGGATAGTCAAGTCCGCAATCTCTTTTCGGGTTATCGGGTCGCAATGTTTTCCGCACAATCTGCAGTCTCTATGCTCTTTCACGCCGGTATCTTTGCACGTTGCAGGAACTTCTGCAACCAAATCACCCAATTCGTGACCGTTCGGATTGACAGGGATAACAAAATCGGTAATTTCCGTATTGCTTGCATCGTAATCCTTGTCGCAGATGCTGCAATGCTTGTATCCTTTTCTGCCCGGGGCTTGACAAGTTGCGTACTCTTCTTCTACCCAAAAACCAAAGTTGTGCCCATAGTATGGGCTGACGGGAGTTTTCAACGCTTCTTCGGTTGTTTCGTTTTTGTTTTCGTCAAAGTATTTTCCGCACACTGTGCATTTGTAGTGTGCTTTCATACCGCCTGCGATACAAGTTGCGGGAATTTCGTCTTTCCACTCGCCATAAGTATGTGGAGCAAAATCAATATCGACTTCCTTTTCTTGCATACTAAACGCAGTATTCACAAAGGTAGCGGTATATTTCATTTTGCCTTTTTCTTTGCAGGTTACCGCTTTGATAGTCGTTCCTGTTGCGGTCACCGTTTCGCTTTCGATATGGGTGCTGTCGTGCTTGCAAACTCTTTCCGCTTTGCAAGTGTTGTCACTCGTCCAAGTGTATTTAACTTCGCCGTAGTCGTGACCGAGTTTATCACCGTACTCAAGACCACAAACAGAGCAAACTGCTTTATTTTCGCAAGTTGCCGTTCCGCCAAAGTGTTCTGCTTTGTCCAAAATCTCCGAGCAACCGCTATGCGTACATTTGTGATAGTGATACTTTCCGTCTGCCGCATTGTGCCATTTACTGTCTGCCGTATGCTCATAATGTCCCGCAGGAGTAATTTCAAAACCACACTTCGTGCATTTTACAGGGTTGGTTTCGTCAGCCTTTTCTCTGTCGGGTGTATGTGCTTCAAAGTTGAATTTGTTGTCGCAAGTCGAGCAAGTATCCCAGTGTCCCGAACTGTCTTTTCCGTTGTATTTCGTTGTATTATGCAGTGCAAACCCGCCATACGTTGTTCTGCAAACGTTACAAACTGCTTTTGTTTTGCAAGTTGCCGTTCCCCCCGAGCAAGTGCCGTTTTCTTTATGACCGCTATCTCTCTTACAAGTGCGGGTATGCGTTCCGTCACTGTTGCTTACCCAAGCGTTCCAGTCGTGATTGTCGTTTGTATGAATAGTAAGGTCGGTGATTTCATTTCCGCTCTCGTCATAATGCTTATTGCACCTACTACAATCTTTATGACCTTTTGTTCCAGTTGCCACGCAAGTTGCAGGAACTCCCGCTATCCACGTCCCAAAATCGTGAGCATTCGGATCTATCGAAATAGTCAATTCCGCTACGGTCTTTTCGATTTTGCTCTCGTCAAAATACTTCTTGCAAACCGAGCATTTGTAATGCGCCCTCATACCCGTTTGTTTGCAGGTAGGTTCTTGCTTTGGCACTAAATCACCGTATTCGTGTCCCGCAGGGATTTTTACTTGTTCTTCGGTGAGCGAATTGACACCTCCTGCGTCTGCAAACAAATCTCCGCAAACGTTACATTTGAAATGTTCTCTATTTCCGTCCGTTGTGCAGGTTTTCGGTGTTTCAGAGACAAGCGTTATCGAGTGCGTATGGGTTATTATAGTTACCGGTATTTCTTTAAAAGTGTCTCTGCTGATTCTTGCTTCAACTCCTATTTCTGTTGCCGTTTCATCAACTCCGACAGTCAAAACGCCGTCTTGAGATATTTTTGTATCTTTGGAACTATGATAATATACATTCCACGTAACCGACTTGTCAAAATCGCCGTATCCAATTACGGTTGCGGTAAATTGTCTTTGCCCGCCCTTAGGAACGGAAGTGTTTTCCGGGGAAATAGTAACTCCTGTTATTTTTCCGTTTTCAT
>ERZ779888.2417-NODE-2417-length-15477-cov-4.630139_pt1 | contig 15477 bp, 11 predicted proteins | sample MGYA00511245_ERZ779888 | MGnify/ENA primary metagenome ERZ779888 (study PRJEB29588, sample SAMEA2155255) | human gut metagenome | biome: human gut; feature: human-associated habitat; material: faeces | place: Denmark | collected 2008/2010 ... | reverse complement strand
ACCGTTGCCGAACAGGTCGTTTCAAAATTCAATTCGGAGATAACAAAGACCGCAACGCTTGAAAATCTCGAAAACGAGTTGAAATCTAAAGAAAAAGCGATAAATGCACTGCTTGCCGCCATAGAACAAGGCATAGTGACTAAATCCACCAAAGAACGACTGATTTCTCTCGAAACGCAAAAAGAGGAATTAGAGAGCAAAATTTCGCTTGAAAAGGCTCGGCAGATAAAACCGCTCGAAGTGGACAAAGTAAAAGCGTTTTTAACCTATTTTGCCCGTAAAAAGTATGAAAACGGGCAAGAAAAAAAACGAGTTTTTCAACTCGTTCATAAACCGTGTTATTTTGTATGACGACAAAATTTTAATCTTTTACAACACCGACGATAATCACCCGACGGTAATTAAGAGGAAAGACACGGAAGAACTTATTTCGCAACTTAACGACATAGCGAGCAACTGCAAAATCGTAACAAACAACTGCCTAAACGCAACGGGAAACAACAGCCCCATCGTACAAAAGGAAAACTCGCTTGAACCTCAAGGGTTCAAACGAGTTTCACTTGGCGGAGTGGGCGGGATTCGAACCCGCGTGCCGCTCATCACGACAACACGATTTCCAGTCGTGCTCGTTACGACCACTTCGATACCACTCCGTAATTGTTTTGTTATTAAGTTGTTGCTCGAAAAAAGGTTTCCCTTGTTAAGCCCTACTATTATAACCTACGTTTCTCGTTTTTGCAACTGTTTCCGTCTAATTTTATGAGCAAAAGTTTTATCCGCTTCTTATCGGCTCTTCGTGCGATACGAAATTTGCGATCCGAGAACTATTATTGACTTTTGTTTTTCTTTTCTCCGATATGGTTTTTTATTCGGAATTTACGGTATTATCTAAAAAATCGATACTTATATTTTTTCTTAAGTTTTCCGTAATTATTTTAGAAAGAGATTCGCTCGTTTCTGCTCGATTATCCATATTTATTTCGCAAAATAATTTTCCCGAAGAAAAAGATTTTTCTTTATATTCGTTCTTAATAAGGTCGAACAGACTTTGCTTTTCGCTCATCGAATTCGTCGTTAAACACAAGATTAAGTCGGTTTCCTTCGTTTTCTTTTCTATAAAGTCTTCTGCTTTGGTTTTCGCCCACCGTTCGGTACTAATTAAATCGCCTTTCAAAACGGTTTTAACGAAAAGTCCGAGTCCGCCGCCGTTTCCCAAACCTTTTTCGTTTAAGTCGAGTTCGTCGAAAATATCGTTTTTCAAATATTCTTTCATATTTTCTTCGAGTTTGATTTGCATTTTTTCTTTCTTTGCGCCTTTATTTTTGGCAGTGGTAAAGGCGCACCCGTTTTGCCCGGTCAACTCTACGTTTTCGTCGGAAAAAGCGACGAATTCGGTTTTATTTATTCTTTCGTCCAAGCCGCTAAGGTCGATTTTTCTTACTTTTCCCAAACTTGCGCCCGTGGGGACGAACTCTTTATTTTCTTCGTCGTAGAATTTTGCGCCGAGAGCCGCCGCCGCGCCCGCTCCGCAATCGTTGCTTGCGCCGCCGTCCAAGAATACGTTTATTTTCGTTTTCCCTACCTTAAACGCGCTCGAAATTTGCTGACCTAAGCCGTAACTCGTGGCATAGCCGGGGTCTTTAATCATAACGTCTTTTAACCCCGAAGAGTCCGCGACCGAGATAATCGCCGTATCGTCGCAAACGCCGTAACTTGCGTTTTTAACGAAAAAGTTGCCGTCGTAGACTTTACCGCCTAAGATCTTGCCGCCTAGGGATTTAGCGATAAAATCGGTTTTGTTCTCGTTTCTTCCGTCTGCTATCGCGTACTCTGTTTCCGCATCGGGAAAAGCGGTTTTTATTCCCTTTTCCGTTTCGAATTTTACGTCTTCGACGTCTACGTTACCGTTTCTTGCGTCAATCAATACAAATATCTTCATTTTTCACCTTTTCTTTCGTCCGTTCTTCGCCTGAATTTAATTAAGTTTTTGCCTTTATTCAATTAGGTTTGACAACGTTTTCTTCGTTTTGTTATAATTATAAAATAATATTTACGAAAAAATCAAGGTGAAACGATGAAAAAACTGATTATCTTCGATACGACATTACGCGACGGCGAGCAAGCGCCCGGGAACAGTATGCACAGTTCGGAAAAACTCGAACTTGCCTTAAACCTGGAAAAACTCGGCGTAGACGTAATCGAGGCAGGGTTTGCCGCTTCCAGCGCGGGCGATTTCGCTTCTGTAAAAGAGATTGCCGAAGCGGTCACGAAGTGCACGGTGTGCGGTCTTGCCCGTTGCAAAAAGGAAGACGTGGATATTTCTTACAAGGCGTTAAAAAACGCTGCAAAAAAACCGCGTATTCATCTTTTTGTTTCCACAAGCCCCCTGCATATGCAATACAAACTTAAAATGAGCGAAGACGAAGTTGTTTCTCTCGTTACCGAAACGGTGTCCTATGCTCGCACATTGTTTGAAGACGTACAGTTTTCGTGCGAGGACGCCACTCGCTCGGACAAGGATTTTCTCGTGCGCGTAATCGACGCCGCAGTCGCGTCGGGAGCGACCACGATAAATATTCCCGACACGGTGGGGTACTCTTTCCCGGAAGAGATTAAGGAATTGTTTGGGTATCTTATTTCGCACGTTAAGGGTGCGGAAAACGTTATTTTTGCAACGCACTGTCACAACGATTTAGGGCTCGCGGCGGCGAACACGCTTGCGGCGATCGAAGGCGGAGCGAGACAGGCGGAAGTTACGGTAAACGGTATCGGCGAGCGTGCGGGAAACGCGGCTCTCGAAGAAGTGGTGATGGCGTTAAACGTGCGCAAAGATCATTACGGAGCGGAAACGAATATCGTTACCACGCAGATTTACCCCGTTTCTTTACTTCTTAGTTCTATTACCGGCGTTAAAATTCATCCGACGAAACCGCTTGTGGGGAAGAACGCATTTCTGCACGAGAGCGGAATACATCAGCACGGCGTTTTATCCAACCCGGCGACCTACGAGATTATCACGCCGGAAACGCTTGGCATAATTCAAAACGACATAGTGCTCGGAAAGCACAGCGGAAAGCACGCGTTCCGCGATTTTCTCGAAGGAATGAACGTTCGTGTAACGAACGAAGAACTCGGCATACTTTTCTCACGGTTCAAAGAGATAGCGGACAAGAAAAAGTACGTCACGTACAAGGACATCAGTTATCTCGTTACGCACACGAACACAACGCAGGTTGAGAAAAAATACACTCTTCTTAACTACGGCATAACGACGATTTGCGGCACGGCGATGGCTTCCATCACCTTAAAAACCAAAGACGGCGTTAAAGAAGCGGACACCTGCACGGGCGACGGACCTTTGGACGCGGCGTTTAAGACGATCAACCGTATCATCGGGTACGATTTCAAACTCGACGACTGGTCGGTAAACGCCATTACCGAGGGTGAAGACGCAGTCGGCGCGGCGACGCTCAGGCTTAGTTATAACGGCGAAGAAGCGACGGGGCGCGGAATTTCCACCGACACGGTTGAAGCAAGTATTCGCGCGTATCTTAACGGATGCAACAAACTTTTCGATATGATGGAGGAATAAATGGGCTATACCGTCACGGAAAAACTACTGATGAAAGCGGCGCATTTACCGTCGATTTCCGCCGGGCAACTTATACTTGCCGACTTAGATATGGTTCTCGGCAACGACATTACGTCGCCGGTTGCTATCCGCGAACTGGAAAAAGCGGGTTGTGACAAAGTTTTCGACAAAGACAAAATTGCTATCGTTTTGGATCATTTTACTCCGAACAAGGACGTAAAAAGCGCAGAGCAGTGCAAAGTTTGTCGTAACTTTGCGAAAAAACATTCTCTCAAACATTTTTACGACGTCGGCAAAATGGGTATCGAGCACGCGCTTTTGCCCGAGCAAGGCATCGTAAAGACTTCTTTCGTCGTAATCGGAGCGGACTCGCACACCTGCACATACGGGGCGTTGTCGGCGTTTTCCACGGGGGTCGGTTCTACCGATATGGCTATGGCGATGGCGACCGGTAAAGTCTGGCTCAGAGTTCCTTCTCAGATAAAAGTCGTGCTGCACGGCAAAAAAAGCGGTTACGTTTGCGGAAAAGACGTGATTTTGCATTTAATCGGCATTTTGGGCGTGGACGGCGCGCTTTACAAAACGCTCGAATTTTGCGGCGAAGGGGTAAAAAGTCTTTCGATGGACGATCGTTTTACGATTTGCAATATGGCAATCGAGTGCGGAGCGAAGAACGGGATTTTTCCTTACGACGACGTTACCGCCGAGTATGAAAACGGCAGAGCGGACGGATTCGTTCCCCTTTTCTCCGACGAAGACGCCGTTTACGAGCGTACGATTGATATCGACTTATCCGCACTTCGTCCGACGGTTGCGTTTCCGCATTTGCCGTCAAACGCCCGTACTCTCCCCTTGTCCGAGCCGGTTTATATCGATCAGGCTTTGATCGGGAGTTGCACGAACGGACGGCTCGAAGACCTTGCGGCGGCAGCCGAAGTTTTGCGCGGCCGAAAAGTTTGCGACGGCGTAAGGCTCATCGTTATTCCTGCGACGCAGGACGTTTATTTACAAGCGATCGAAAAAGGTTACGTCCGCACGATAATAGAAGCGGGCGGTGTGGTTTCCACTCCGACTTGCGGAGCGTGTCTGGGCGGTCATATGGGGATACTTGCTTCGAACGAAGTTTGCGTATCCACGACGAACCGTAATTTTGTGGGCAGAATGGGCGACGTAACGAGCAAAATTTATCTAGCAAGTCCTGCGGTAGCGGCGGCGAGTGCGGTTGCAGGTAAAATTTGCTGTCCGTGCGAACTCGATTAAGGAGAAAAAAAATGAAAGTATTCAAATACGGCGACGACGTAAACACCGATCTTATCATTCCGGCGCGTTATCTTAACTCGTCCGATCAAAGCCATCTCGCCTCGCACTGTATGGAGGACGTCGATCCGACTTTCCCTTCGCGCGTACGAAACGGCGACGTAATCGTAGGCGGCAAAAACTTCGGTTGCGGTTCTAGCAGAGAACACGCTCCTTTGGCGATCAAGGCGAGCGGCGTTTATTGCGTTATTGCCGAGAGTTTTGCAAGAATTTTTTATCGAAACGCCATAAACATAGGGCTTTACATCATCGAATCGCCCGAGGCGGCAAGAGAAATCAAGGAAGACGACGAACTGTCCGTCGACGTAAAAAGCGGCGTCGTAACGGACTTAACCACGGGGAAAACCTATACGGGAACGCCTTTCCCGCCGTTTATTCGTAAAATCGTGGAAAAAGGTGGACTGCTTAACTGTATCGAAGAATTCGGAGGTAAAAATGAATAAAAAAATCGCTCTCATTAAAGGCGACGGCATCGGTCCGGAAATCGTGGAAAACGCGGTGCGCGTTCTTGAAAGCGTTGCCGCAAAATACGGACATAATTTTAGTTTTTCCGACGCTCCGATGGGCGGAAACGCCGTCGACAAATTCGGTACTCCCCTGCCCGAAAGCAGTGTGGAAACCTGCCTTAAATCCGACGCCGTTCTTCTCGGCGCGGTCGGCGGTAAAAAATGGGACGATCTCCCTTCCGCTCTCCGACCGGAAAAAGGACTTTTGGGTATCCGCAAAGCCTTAAAAGTGTACGCAAACGTGCGCCCTGCGAAACTTTATCCTATGCTTAGCGACAGAAGTCCTTTGCGGCGCGACATAGCGGAAAAAGGGTTCGATCTCGTTATCGTGAGAGAACTTATCGGCGGAATATATTTCGGCGAAAGGGGCTATCGCAAAGGCGCGCTCGGGCGCGAAGCGTACGATACGGAATGTTATTCGGAGATCGAGATAGAAAGAATAGTAAGGGTTGCGTTTGAACTTGCGATGAAGCGCGGACGGAAAGTAACGAGCATAGACAAAGCGAACGTACTCGAATCGAGCAGGTTGTGGCGGTACGTTTTTCACGACGTGGCGCAGGATTATCCTTTTGTCGCTACCGAAGATATGCTAGTAGACAACGCGGCTATGCAAATAGCGAAAAATCCGTCGCAATTCGACGTTATCGTAACGAGTAATATGTTCGGCGACATACTGAGCGACCTTGCAAGCGCGCTTACCGGGAGCATCGGACTTCTTCCGTCGTCTTCTCTCGGCGAGTCCGCGCTCGGACTGTACGAACCTATACACGGTTCCGCTCCCGACCTTTTGCCGGGGCAAGCCAACCCTATCGGAACGATTTTATCCGCGGCAATGATGCTCGAAGACAGTTTCGATATGGAAAAAGAAGGTTTGGCTGTAAGAAATGCGGTTGAGCAAGCGTTAAAACAAGGCTACCGCACGTCGGATATTTATTCAGACGGCGACAAACTCTGCTCGACGACAGAAATTACCGATCGAATAATAGAATTGATTGTATAGGAGCAAAAAATGAACGAAGATAAAAAACTCACCGAAACGGCGGAAAGCCGTCTTTCTTCCGAGGAAAACTATTCCGACGAATTTACAGAGCCTGTGGTTATCCCTGCGGAAATCACGATAAAAACAAAAAAAGAAAAAGTTTCCGATTTGTTTATCGGAGAATGGAAAAAATATACGAAGTCGCAGATAATCGCGCTTAACTCGCTCGTTGCTGCGCTTATTCTCCTTTTTGCGATTTTCCCTTTGTCCATAGGCGTACTTCAACTCGCCGTACTGCAAATTATCGCAATACTTATCTGCACCGAACTTTTAGGCCTTCTCAACGGCATTTTAAGCGGTTTGTTTTTCGGATTCGTGTCGCTGATAACTCACTTGATGCGCCCGGGGTTGTTAAGTCCGGTGTTTATCTCCAACCCGATGATAACGTTTTTCCCTCGTATAATGATGCCGATAGTGGTATTCTTTACGATGAAACTTTTTGACCTTATTTTCTCGAAAATCAACTATAAATCGGAAAAAGCGAAAAAAATCACGCCTAAAATTCTCGATACGATAAAATACGCGATAGCGGCGTTTATGGGTGTAGCGACCAACACTGCCGGCGTACTCGGATTTATGTACGCTTTTTACGGCGAAACCACTCTCTCGACGGGCGTCGCAATAACGACAAAATACATTATGGCTATCGTAAGCGGAAATTCGGTTATCGAAGCCACCGTTTGTACCGCTCTAACCCCCGCAATCGTAATCGCCGTGAAAAAAACTCTTTCTCTCACGATGAGAAAAAAACACGCAAAATAAAAAAAATTACGGTCAGGAGTCCCCGACCGTTCTCGTGCGCGCGACGCCGCCCTTTCCGAGATCGTCGCGCCCTTACGTTTTTCGTTAAAGCGAAAGCAGTTCTTCTACTATTTTTTCCGCTACGTTTATTCCCGTTTTTCTTTCGAACTCGTTAAACAAAGCGTTGGAATTAACTTCTATTACCACGGGTTCGTCGCAAAAAAGATCGACTCCGCAGTAATTCAGGTTAAGCAATTTCGCCGCTTTTTCCGCTTCGGATACGAATTCGGGTCTTAATTCCGCAATCGTCCCCACACCGCCGAGATGAGCGTTGCTCCGAAAGTCGCGGTCGTTTTCCAAGCGAATTCCGCCTATCGCCTTTCCGCCGACTACTATTATCCGCAGGCTTTTCCCTTTGCTGTGGGCACGGAATTTTTGATATAAACCGCTTTCTATTCCGATTTTTTTATCCGCTTCAATGAGTTCGTTATAGTTTTTTACGAGATAAACCTGTTCACCGAACGAGCCGCAACCTTTTTTCGCCACGAGCGGATAGCCTAATCTTTCGGCGACTTCTTTAAGGTAGTTTTCGTCAAGAAAATAGTTATATTTTTTCGGAATTATACAAGTTTCTTGTTGTTTTACGTTGCCTTTCGCAAGCGCAAGATAAGTTTTGCACTTATCGTCGGCAAGTTCGGTCGCATTTGCGGAATTAAGCAAAACTATGCCACGGTTTTCAGCTTCTTTTGCTAAAAAAACGTCTTTATCCAAAAAAATCGCTTTCGTAAAATCGAATTCGGTATCGGAAAAAACGGGGCGAGCGTTTTTATAAACAACCGTTTCGCAACCCCGTTTTTCACATTCGTCTTTTATTCGCTTTATTTGTTCTTCTTGCGAAGGCGACGAATAATAACCGTTTTTTACAATTCCTATTTTCATTCTTCTTCGGCGAGTTTTTCAAGCAACAGACAATTCTTAATTATTGCGGAATTGACGTTGGATTTATCTACGGTGACGGACACCGTTCCTTTAACGAAAGAATTGTAGTTAATCGCCTTGTACCATATTTGCGACGAGGCTTCGCTTTGCGCCGCAATCATTCCGGACGGAACGTACACTTCGATTACGACGTTTATTCTTCCGGTGTTTTCCATCGTAAAGCCGTTTATTACCGCTCCGCCGTCTACGGTGGTCATCGTAAGGTCTTCTTTTTTGTCTTTCTCGCCGTCTTTAATCGTGATTGAAAATCTTCCGTATTCGTCGGTCGAGATTATGTGCTGACCGATAATTTCTTTGCTCGAAGAATTTTCTACGGAAACGAAAAGTTTTACTTGCTTGCCGTATTTTGCGTCGTTCATAATTCCGTCGCGGTTTTGGTCGTAATAAACCGTACCCGATATAAACGTTTTGCCGTTGAGTTCGGAATACTGATAATTCTCGCTTTGAAAAGACTGTACGACGTGCTCTTCTTTATTGTAAATAACGACGCCGTGTTCGTTGGTGTTGCCCGAACTCTTGCCCGATTCTTTCTGCGTAAAAATGACGCCTTCTAATGCGTATATGTACTGCGTGGGCGTCCAGGCGCCTATACCGAAATTCTTTCCGTCAGACACGCTCGACGAAGAATAGTTATATAAATCGTTGGCGATTTTTCTGTTGTTTAAGATAGGTCTTCTTCCGGTGGTGGAATCCCAGTTTATAGAACTCGTACCCGTAGTGGCAAGGTCGGAATACGCGTGCGGATTACCTACCGCCCTTCTTTGGGAACCCGAATCCCACGTATAACTGTCGTCGCTTCCTATTACGGAATAGACGTACCAGTCGAACGCGATACGTTTTTTCGCTTTGTAACTATCTGAATAACAATCTTTAAGGGAATAACTTTCCGCAAAGGTAAGCGACGCGGATTTGTTTACGATATACTCGTACGCTTCGCCTTCGGTGGCATTGTTTTCGTACGCTCTCGTTTTCGTAACGACGGTTTCTCCGCTTTCGGAAGTAACTTTTTTAATCTCTTCGGTTTCGATAAGTTCTATCGCTACGGGGCGGGTCTTTATCGTTTTTACGTTTGCCGCAACGATTGCGCTCGTTCCGGCGGAGGTATCGATACTTTCGTCGAAAGACGCTTTATATTCGAGTTTTTCCGTCGTAAGGAAGGGATCGCAGAGGGTCACTCTGTCGGGAACGAAACCGTTTATACCGTAGGTATTTTCGCCGTCGATCACAATGGACGCGACTGCCGCGGCAAGATTTGCTCCTACGCCGTTTCCTAAAAAGCGGATTTCTTCGTTGCCTATGTTTTTGCTCGCCATTTCTTCAACGTAAAGAGTCGCCGCAACCTCGGCAAGGGATTTCGTAAATCCTGTTTCTATCGTCCGATCGCCTTTAAGATAGCGGCTTTTGTAATTCGTATAAATCTTGGTCGCGTCGTCCGCCGAGCCTTCTGCAAAAAATCCTTCGGCGTGGAAAACGGCGACGTTGAAGTTCGCTATTTTTTTGTTCGTCCAGTAATTCGTTAAATCGTAGTATTTTCCGTCTTCGGTACTTTGCAGTCCTTTTGCCAAAAGTCCGATCGTTTCTTCGTTAATTCTTTCGGACAAAAAGGTTACGTCTTTTGCGTAAACGGATTTATCGAGATTTACTGTAAAACTTTCGTCCTTGTCGGTTTCTCCGTGGAAAATTACGAGCGTGGGTCTGTTTTCCGTAAACTCGCCTATCCACTCGAAAGAAAGTTGACCGTCTGCCTGAACTTCGGACAAACCGTTAATATCGTTTTTCGTCGGGAAGCGTTTGGTTTCTTTGCAACCGACGAACGCCAACGTGCCGATTACGGCAACGAGGCAAATACAAACTATAAAAGCAACGTGTTTTTTTTTCATAGTCACCTACAATTTAGTTTTTTACGTTTTTATACGTTTCCGCAGTGTTTTACCGCACAAACCGCTCCTTCTGCTGCGGGGCACGGTTTTCCTTTACTTCTCGCGACGCGTACTATCTGCACGTCTTCGGTGTTTAACATATCCACTTTTCCGTCAACGTGGATAATCGCTACGTCGTACGCGTTGGTGACGACGTCGGCAAAGATAAGGTCGCCTATCTTTACGTCCATTTGGTTATCGCCTTTTCTGGCGCGTTTCATAGTTTCGACGTTGCTTGCGTAAACTCGTTTTGCGAAGCCCGTTTTCGTAATGAAAATCAGTTCTCCCGCGGCGATTTTGTCTATCGGGTCTTGTTCGAGTTGTCCTGCGAACAGAACGTGCGCTTTGTCGTTAAGGCTCATACCTATCACGCCGCCCGATATTCTTCCCGTCGAATTGAACTCTTCGTGCGGAATATTTACGCAGAACCCGTCGTCGCTTATCATAAAGACGCTCGTGTCGTCCTGTTTGATTTCCACGTTGATCACTTCGTCGTCGTCTTTAAGCACGACCGCTTTATAGAAGTTTTTATTGACGATATAATCTCTGACGAAACTCTTTTTGACCATACCGTTTTTGGTAAAGAAGTAAATTTCTTTATCTTCGTCTTTTTCACCGAAAGTCATAAGTTTTACGCATCTTTCGCCGATTTCCGCGTCTTTGGCAAGGTTAAATATTTCCGTGCCGCCGTTTTTGCTTCTTCCGTCCGCAATAGCGTCGACGTCTACCCGAACGCAATTACCTTTGTCGGTAAACGCGTATACGTATCCGCCGCCGTCGAAGTAAACGTGGTCTTTGACTACGTCGTATTTGTCGGCGGGTTTCGTTCTCGCACCCGAATTAAGGTATTCTACCTTACCTGCGAATTTAAGCGTTCCGTCCGCTCCGCAAAGAACGTATCCGCGCTTGGTTGCGGTTTTGCTCGCTTCGAAAGGTTTATGTTCGATTTCGTCGAGATTGCTTACTATCGTGGTAAGACGCTTCATTCTGTACTTGTTTCTTACTTCGAGAAGTTCGGTTCTTACAACGGCGAGTTGTTCTGCCTTGCTGTTTACTATCTTTGTCAGAGTCGCTATGAGTTTTTTGACTTCGGCGAGTTCTTTTTCTATTCTGCCTACTTCGAGTTTGGTTAGATTAGCAAGTTTCAGGTCGAGAATTGCGTCCGCCTGTCTTTCGCTGAGCGAATACGTTTGTCTTAGTCTGTCCCTTGCTTCCGAGCGCGAACCGCTTGTTTTTATTATTTGAATAACGTTGTCGATGTCGGGCAAAATTATGGCGTAACCGTCTAATATATGCTCTCTTTTTTTCGCGTTGTTCAAATCGAACTGGCTTCTTTTAAGCACTACTTCGCGTTGGTGCGCGATATAATATTTAAGTATCTGAATAAGTCCGAGTTGTTGCGGTCTGCCGTCGGCAATCGCTATCATATTGACGTTAAAATTGCACTGCAAATCGGTTTTCTGATACAAAAAGTCTAATACTTTCGTCGCGTCTTCGCCTTTTTTTAGTTTGATCGCGACGCGGATACCGTTTCTGTCCGACTCGTCTACGATTTCCTGTATCCCTGCGAGAATACTGTTTTTTCCTTGTTTTTCCGCAAGGTCGTCCCTGAGTTCTTTAATTTTTATCTGCAACGAACTCTTGTTCACGTTGTAGGGAATTTCGTGGACGATAATATTTTGTTTGCCGTTGTCGTTTTCGATATCGACTTTGGCGCGCATTATGATTTTGCCTCTGCCCGTCGTGTAGATGTCCTTAAAACTGTCGCCTTCGGCGATGAAACCGCCCGTAGGGAAGTCGGGGCCGCGAATTATACCCAAAAGTTCGTCTATGGTGATTTTGGGGTTGTCGATAACCGCCACCGTGCCGTCGATTACTTCGGTAAGATTGTGCGGCGGAATTTTGGTGGCGAGTCCTATCGCTATACCCGCGCTGCCGTTTACCAAAAGGTTGGGGAACTTGCCCGGCAATACGTCGGGTTCTTTCAGACTGTCGTCGAAGTTCTTGTTCCACTTAACGGTATCCTTATCGAGATCGCGCAAGAGTTCGCAAGCAAGCGGCGCGAGTTTGACTTCGGTGTAACGCATAGCGGCGGCGCTGTCGCCGTCGATAGAACCAAAGTTACCGTTACCGTCAACAAGCGGCGCGCGCATATTGAAGTCTTGCGCGAGATTTACCATTGCTCCGTAAACCGACGTATCGCCGTGGGGATGATATTTACCCAAGCAATCGCCGACTACTCTTGCGGACTTTTTGTACGGTCCGTCGGGTTTCATATTCAGTTCGTGCATCGTGTAGAGAATTCTTCTCTGAACGGGTTTCAGTCCGTCTTCCACTCTCGGCAACGCACGGTCCAGAATTACGCTCTCCGCGTAAGGCATCATATAGTCGTGTATCGCTCTTTCAAGCGGTTGCTCTATTATCTTTTCTTCGAAAACTTCCGCCTGCGGTTCGATTTTTTTTCTTGCGCACATAAAAACTAACCTCCGTACTTAGCCGCGAACGAGTCTATTCTGTTAAACTTAGCGTAACGGAAAATGTACTCTTTTCTCTTTTCCGCGCCTTCGGTCATAAGAGTATCGATGATTTCGTCCGCTTCCATAGCGTCCACTATCGTAACTCTCGTCAAAACGCGCGTACGCGGATTAAGCGTGGTTTCCCAAAGTTGGTCTTTGTTCATTTCGCCCAGTCCTTTGTATCTCTGAATATGCATATCCCCGGTGTTGCCTTTCATTTCGGCAACGACTTTATCGAGTTCTTCGTCGTCGTAGGCGTATGCTATCTTTCCTTTCTTTTCTACCTTATAAAGGGGGGGCATTCCCACGAAAACCTTTCCTTCTCTTATCAGTTCGGGCATAAGACGGTAGAAGAACGACAAAAGCAACGTCCTTATATGGTATCCGTCGTAGTCAGCGTCGGACAAGATTATTATCTTATGGAATTTTAAGTCTTCTATCTTAAAATAATCTCCTATTCCCGTGCCGAGCGCGGCGATTATCGTACGAATTTCTTCGTTCTGGAATATTTTTTCCTTTTTTACTTTAAGCACGTTAAGCGGTTTACCTCTTAACGGAAGAACTGCCTGAGTTTTTCTGTCTCTGCCTTGTTTTGCGCTGCCGCCTGCGGAATCCCCTTCGACTATGAACAGTTCGTTGTTTTCGGGAGTTTTGCCGGTGCAGGAAGCGAACTTACCTATAAGCGCGGTGCCGGTAATGGACTGCGCTTCCCTTGCGTGTTTCGCCGCTTTCTTCGCCGCGTCTCTTACGTCGGATACTTCCAACGCTTTTTTTATGATGAACTCGCCCGCCGCTTTGTTTCTCGACAACGACAAAAACGCGTTCAGTTTTTCGCTGATTATTCCGTCTACGATGGTTTTTATTTCCTGATTGCCGAGTTTTTCTTTGGTTTGCCCCTCGAACTGCGGTTCGTTCATCTGAACGAGCAATACGGCGGTAAGTCCTTCCTTGAAATCGTCGCCGTCGAGTTTGAAACTCGAATCTTTTTTCTTGAAAAGGTTGTTCGTTTTCGCAAAATCGTTCATACAACGGGTAAACGCCGTTCTGAACCCGGTAACGTGCGTGCCGCCTTCGGCGGTTCTTACGCCGTTGACGTAACTGTAAAGTTTTTCGTAAATTCCCGAATTGTGCTGAAGCGCGAGTTTAACTCTGACGTCGCCCGACTCGCCTTCGAGATAAATCATCTTGTTTACCCCTTCCGCTCCGTCGTTAAGGTAGTTTACGAAGTCCACGAGTCCGTTTTCGTAGCGGAACTCGACTTTCATACCGTTGCCGTCTTCGTCTTTAACGCGGTTATCGGTGAACGTAATCATTACGCCCTTGTTAAGGAATGCGTATTCGCGCAGTTTGATTATGATATCGTCGGAATTGAAATCTATCGAATCGAAAACTTCGTCGTCGGGCATAAACGTAACCTGCGTTCCGCGTTTGTCCGTTTTGCCTACAACCCTGAGGGGGTCTTTAAGCACGCCGCTTTCCACTTCGCCGTTTTTACGCGGAGAATGGAAGTCGATTTGATATATCTTTTTGTCGCGGTAGATTTTAACGGTGAGCCATCTCGACAAAGCGTTGGTTACGCTTGCGCCCACGCCGTGAAGTCCCGCGCTGAATTTGTAGTTGTCGGAATTAAACTTACCGCCCGCGTTAAGCGTGCTGAAAATAAGTTGTACCGCAGGCACTCCCTCTTCTTTGTGCATATCTACGGGGATACCTCTGCCGTTATCTTCAACGGTTGCGCTGCCGTCCTCGTTGAGCGTGACGTCGATACGATTCGCGTACCCGTTGGACGCTTCGTCCATAGCGTTGTCGATGATTTCCCACAAAATATGATGCAGACCTTTTACGTCCGTCGTGCCGATATACATACCCGGTCTTTTACGGACGTGTTCCAGCCCTTTCAGTACCTGTATGTCGTCGGCGGTGTATTTACCGGAAGCCATTTTCTCCTCCTTCGTCGAATTTGTAAAAACTTTTCCCCGTTACTTCCTTTTCCCGGACAAAATCGCCCCGACAAAGTAACTAGATTATTTTATCAAAAAAAAGGGTTATTGTCAATCGCAAAAACCCTTGAAAAATGCTTGCAAAAATCGCCGTTTGACCCAAAAACGGTCTATTCTCCCAGTTTTCTTATCAATTCGATTAAATCCGGTGAATATCTCGAAGGCGTAGGCACGATGACTTCGCTCGGCTTTTTGATCATAAGGTTAAACGCGGCGTCTTCGCTCTCGTCGCCGAACGCCGAAAAACACGGCATATCCGTGTTGTCGTCATCGTAGTATATTCCTTTGTCTACCACCAGCGTGCGTTGTAAAAGCGTTTCTCCGCCGAGAAAATATCTGATAAGCGCGTAAACGTCTTCTTTCTCTCTGCATTGAGCGTACAGTTTTCCGCCGAGCGTCGCAAGCGCGCGCCAAGCGTAGTCGGTTTCGGCAAGAAGAAAGTTAAAAATCCCGTCCGCATTGACGTCGTTCGTATCGGGAAGTTTGTCTTTTATAGACTTTTTCTCCGCTTCGAACTCCTGCCCGACGAGAACTCCGCAAAACGCCGCGTACGCCACGCCCCGTCCTTCGATCGTTTGCCTGACCCTGCCCGTTTTGTAAGCAATCGTCATTCCTTCCGCCAAAACGTCGTTAAAAACGTCCTTTTCGCACTCGGCGGTAATCATCGCTTTTTCCCCGTTCCCGTCGGAAACGTGTGCGACCGAAAACGGAACGGAGCGCGAAACGAAACTATCCGCTAAAAAGTTTTCAAAAGGCAGATTGTAGTTGAACGTTACAGTAAGTTTTTCCATACGCAATTAGTATATGTTTCGTCTAACGAAAATTACGGCGCTTTTTCCGTATTACCG
>ERZ779888.2416-NODE-2416-length-15485-cov-8.911342_pt1 | contig 15485 bp, 13 predicted proteins | sample MGYA00511245_ERZ779888 | MGnify/ENA primary metagenome ERZ779888 (study PRJEB29588, sample SAMEA2155255) | human gut metagenome | biome: human gut; feature: human-associated habitat; material: faeces | place: Denmark | collected 2008/2010 ... | reverse complement strand
CAAAAAAGAGCCGTCCTTCTCAAAATAGACGGCTCTTTTCTATAAAAACGAGGAAGGAGGAAAACGAATTGGCAAACGAAAATGGTAATTAAATCAAGTTGCTTGTCTTGTGGGATATTCTGTGTAAAAACACGGACGAAAACCATGCGATGAACGCAGATGAAATACGCAAAGAACTTGAAAAACGCGGAATCAGCGTAATGCGTAAAGTGGTTGCAACGGACATAGCCGCATTAAATAACTTCGGTTATGAGGTTTTGTCCTACAAGAAGAAGTATTATTACTATTACGTCGTCAACCGTCCGCTTGAAACGGCGGAAGTCGTTATGCTTGCAGACGTCGTCAAGGCGTCCAAACTAACTTCTACGCAGAAAAATATAATGATTGAAAAATTGTCAGGTACGCTGTGTTCCCATCAGGCAGAGAATCTTTCAAAGCATATTATCTCGTTGGATAAAAGCAGAAAAGGAAGTTCGTCTCTGATTTACAACGTGGATGCCATAGAGCGCGGAATAGAAGAAAACAAGCAAATTTCTTTCTTGTATTTCGACTATGACGAGAAGCACAAAAAAGTCTATCGAAAGAACGGCGACAGATATATGGTCAATCCTGCGTTTATGGTATGGAACAGGGATAATTATTATATGTTGTGTTTCTCAAACGGACACGACGACATGGTAACGTACCGCCTTGACAAAATGGAGAACGTAAAGGTGGAAGAAGCGGAACGCGAACCGCACCCGGAATACGGGTTGTTCAATACGGAAGAATACCGAAAGCAGGTATTCTCAATGTTCGGCGGAGAAACGCAAAAAGTAACCCTTCTTTTTACGCCGAACATTCTTTCGGATATGTTCGACCGTTTCGGGGACGATATAAGAATCAGGAAGATTGACGATAATACATATACGGTTGACGTAGCCGTTCAGGTATCGAAAACGTTTTTTGCGTGGATCGTCGGAACGCAGGGAAAGGTCAAAATCAAAGCTCCTGAAAAGGTGCTTGAGGAGTTTTCAGACTTTGTAGCAAAGATAAAAGAAGTATATTAGCCCGTAAAAAAGATACTCTCACTTCGGTGGGAGCAAATTTTTTTGAAAAATTCATAAAAAAGTCTTTCAATGCCAAATTATTGGAACTGAAAATTTGAAATAATCAAAAAGAAATGGTATAATACGCTCACAATCTAAATTGAACGCAGAGTTCAATTTGAGAAAAGAGAGGACTTACCAATGCTATCTCAATGTGGATGAAAACGAACTGGCGCTTCTCACGGCGACATGATTCCGATCGAATCCGCCCGCGGCGGTGTGACCACCGTTACGGTGGATATCACCGATTATTACGAAAGCGGTAAGGACATCTATTTGCAGGTGGATGACTATGCGCTCAACACCCGCGCATACCGCCTGAGCGAATACAAAGAACTGGCCGAGGTGGTCAATTATCCGACTTCCGTTTCCTTTACGGACGGAGAAGCGGTCACCATCGACCGCAACGAGGCCAAACTGCTGGATCTCACGGTGGTTCCCGCCGATGCGGCCAAAACCGGCCTTTACTGGACCACTTCCGATAAAAAAGTGGTGCAGGTGAAGGACGGCACGATTTTCGGTGTGCAGGCAGGTACTGCGATTGTCACGGTCTATGCCGGACCGAATGCCAGCACCGCCGTCAAAAAGAGCATTAAGGTCACGGTGACGGAGAATCTGGCAACCAAGAACATCAAACTGAAAAATCTGACTTTTGACCTCATTTATAACGGCGATTCCGAATTGGTAGACCCGACCAATAATTATGTGGATGTCAACCCGAACATGGTCTTCCGCCTGGATGTGAATGCGAACCCGTGGTATTTTACCGGCGAGTTGGATATCCGTTTCTCTTCCAGCGCACCGGATGTGGCCACCGTTGAGGAGACCACCGGTGTGGTGCATACCTTGCACGAGGGCGTGGCCTTTATCACTGCGACTCAGTATTCAAACGGTCGCCCGACTGCTTCCACCGTGACGGCAAAACTGACGGTTGGCCCCGATTTTGATGTCCGGAGCGGCACGCTGTATGCTTACCACGGACTGGGCGGGAAAGTGACGATCCCCAAGAGCCTGAATGTCTATTACATCCGTGAGGAATCGTTCAAAGACAACAACAATATTACCGAACTGGAGATTTCCGGGCCCTGCACGGAGATTCAGCTTGCGGCCTTTGACCATATGACCGCGCTGGAGCGGGTGGTGATTCCGGATACGGTTTCCTTTGTGGCAACCGGCGCGTTCCGCAACTGCCCCAAGCTGAAACAGGTGGATCTGCGTTCCCGCGCCATCACCTTCAGCACACGGTGCTTTGAAAACTGCACTTCGCTTGAAAATCTCAACAATCTGGTCGTCACGGATAAAACCGTGGATACCAAAACGGCAAACATTCTGGATTTGTCCGACAGTCAGTTTGTGCGTACCGCGCCGCATATCGGCACGCTGGGCAGTTATGCTTTCCTTGACTGTACCGCGCTGAAGGTCGTTGACCTGACGCTCCTGCGTGTCAGCGGTGAAAGTGTTTTCTACGGATGCACTTCGCTTGAAAAAGCCATTCTGTCCAAACATACGGCCATCGGCAACAGTATGTTTGAAGGGTGCTCGGCGCTCTCGGAACTGGAATTTACCGATACCGGCAAGTTTGATTTCTCCGGTATTCTGGTGCCTTTCTCCGGCTGTCACCTGACCACCTTCACTTTCCCTGCCGGGGCGGAAACTTATTTCCGTGATACCGACGGCGTGTTTTATACCGATGAAATGCGCACCACACTGGTGTTTGCACCGCAGAACCTCGGCAGCTTTACCGCGCCGGACAGCCTCAAGACCATTCTTCCGGGTGCTTTTGCCGGTTCGCGTGTGCTTTCAAGAGTCACGCTGAACGGCGTAGAAACCATCGGGGACTATGCTTTTGCGGACTGTGCGGGGAAGGATTTCAAATCGGTGACGGTTCCCGCCAGCGTTACTTCGATGGGGGCAGGCGTGTTCTACGGTTGTTCTTATCTGAACAGTGCCGATGTGCAGGCAAAGATTAATACACTTCCGGCCTACACCTTTGCGCTTTCCGGTTTGCAGTCTGTAACACTCGGAAAAACCATTACGGCGCTTGGCGACCGATCCTTCTACTTTACCGATTTTGTCCGGCTGGATCTGACTCAGACGGCGGTGACCACGCTCGGCAATTATGTTTTTGGCAATCCTTACAGATTGAAGAGCGCCAAACTGCCCGCGCTCACCTCGGTGGGCTACGGTACTTTTGCCCATGTGCCGGATACGGCTATGACCGGTGTATATCCGTTGGAAGAGGTCTCTTTCGCGGCGGGCACCACGGACATCGGAAGCGGTACCTTCTACGGCACTTCCGGCTATCCGAACCTCAAGACGGTCACCTTGCCCGATTCTGTCCGGAACAGTGTCACAGCCATTGGCGACAACACCTTCCGCGGTTGTTCTGCACTGACCTCGCTGAATCTCGGTGCATTGACCTCGGTCGGCAACAATGCTTTCCGCGGTTGCACCAATCTTGGAAAGAACGGCAACACAGGCTTTACGACGGCCGGGCTCACCTCGGTTGGTTCGGCGGCCTTTGACGGATGTGCGGCACTGACCGGGATTGATCTTTCCGCCGTACAGACCATCGGCGCCCGCGCATTCCGCGGCACCGCCCTGACCCAAGCAGATCTTTCGGAGTGCCGTGCCATTGGGGATTCGGCTTTTGCCGAAACGCCGCTTCAGACAGTAAACGGACTGACAAAACTGGAGAAACTCGGCAGCTATGCATTCGCCAAGACCGGTCTTACGGGCACCTTCACATTCCCGGCTACGCTTTCTTCTTCGGAGCGGTCGATCGGCTTTAACCCCTTCTACGGTACTGCCATTACCGAAATCGTGCTTGCAGGAGAAAACAGCCGCTACTTTGTGCGGGACGGCGTGCTTTACTCGTATCTGGCGGGCGGCGTTCAGCTGGAGGTTTATCCTGCGGCCAAATCCGGCGCGACCTTTACCATCCCGGACGATGTGATCCGCGTTGGGGAGGACGCCTTCCGTGGCTCGACTGTACTGAATGAAGTTGTTTTCCCCGGAAAGTTGTTGGCAATCGGAGATAAGGCCTTCTTTGACAACAATGTAAAATCCTATGTCTTTACGGGGCTTACTGCGCCGGTTCTGGAAGCCTATGCTTTCCGGAATACCGATTCGGAAGATACGGTTCTGCAAAAGATCTTTGATTTCCGGAACGGCGAAGGAGAAGAAAAATATTACGCCAACTTCAAAGATTATCTTGCCAAAACGCTTTATTCTGAAAAAACCGGTGTGAAGGATCTGGGACTGACAGTTTCCTATCCAAAAAATGCCGCCGGATTTGACACCCATTTGTGGGGACTGTATTTTACAACAGTAAATAAGACGGATACACTGCCCGAGCCGGATACCGAGGCGGCCATTGCCGCTATTGCGGCCATACCGACGGCAGAGGAAATCCGCGCGCTGAAGACGATGACCGACAGGGAAGCGGCAAAGGCACTTCTGACGACTTACCGTGAGCGGGTCAGTGCCGCACGCGTGGCTTACAACCGGGTCACTAACAGTGAACAACAGGCCTTTGTAACGGATGCGGCGAACCTTTTTGGCGCAGAGTCTGCCATTCGTGAGGTCCGCACAGCCTTTGGCGAAACGGTGCGCATTACGGAACTGCAGGTCAAGACCTCCCCGAACAAGTTGGTCTATGTTGACGGCGAAATGTTTGATGCGACCGGCATTGAACTGATCGTTATCTATGATGACGGTTCGCGCGATCAGGTGAATGAAGGACTTGTCCTGCCGACCACGCCGCTGAAAGCGGGCCAGCAGACGGTGACTTTCTCCTATGCCGGCGTAAGCAAGACCATTTCCGTCACGGTCAACCGCAAGCCCAATGAGAATCCGCCGACGCCCGGTGAGGACCCTGATACCCCCAATGCCCCCGGCAAGCCGGATGATCCGAAACAAGACGAAAAGAAGAACACCGGGCTGATCGTCACGCTTTGCGTGGTGGGAGGCGTCGTGGTGGTCGGTGCGGCTGCCTTCGGTGTCGTCATGGGAATCCGGAAAAAGGGAACTATGAAAACCACGGTGACCGTTGCGCCGGAATCTGCCGCAGAAAGCAAAGCAGCAAATGATGCCGGCGATGTTTCCGATGAGGCAGAGAAAGACTCCGCAACCGATTCAGAGGAAAAGCCTTCTGATACGGATTCATCCGAATCTTAAATCGGATGGTTCCACAAACGAAACAGGCCCTTGCCATCGGCAAGGGCCTGTTTTGTTTGTCCAAATAGCACAGAAAAGAAAAAATAATAAAGAAAAGCAAAAAATCAAGTAAATAAATGTAGAAAAAAATTATAAGAAAATGGAATTTTATGCGTTTCAAATAGAAACCCCGTATTGTCATGCCGACAATACGGGGAAATCTTGTTTTCAGGCCAGTTCACATAGCAATCAGAAGAGAAGCTTTGTGAGTTCTTCTTTTTGCCGGTACCCGGTCAGCGTGTGCACAGGCTTGCCGTCTTTAAAGATGATGACTGTCGGGACGACCGAAATGCCATAGGCATCGCAGAGTTCCGGGTTTTCATCTACATCTACTTTTCCGACCTTTGCACGGCCATCGGTTTCTTCGGCGATCTCTTCCACGATCGGCGCAAGCATCCGGCAGGGTCCGCACCAGGTTGCATAGAAGTCCACCAAAACCGGCACGCAGGAGGAAAGGACTTCCTCTTTGAAATTTTCACCTGTAAATTTCAATTCAGCCATTTCAAGCATCTCCTTTGCGTTGAGAATCCGAAAATCAAAGGTACACTGTTATTTTATGCGGTTTAGCCACGGTTATACGAAGAAATCAGCCGCGGGTTTTACCGCCGGCCACATTCAGTGTAACGCCGTGAATGTAGGAAGCGCGGTCGGAAGCCAGGAACGCTACCGTGTTGGCCACTTCGGAAAGCTTTCCGGCCCGGCCGAGCGGGGTGGTGCCGGTCTTTGTATAGCCGGCGCGAAGCTGATCCACCGTAATGCCGCGGGTATAGGCCAATGCCGTTTCGTAAGAAATGGTACGAAGACCGGTAGCCTCCAGAATACCGGGAGCCACGCCGACCACGCGGATGTTCTTTTTACCCAGTTCTTTGGCCCAGGAACGGGTCAGGGCGTTGACCGCGGCTTTGCTGGCAGCATAAATGCTCTGACCTTCCGATCCTTCCAGGCCGCATTCGGAGGACATATTGACGATGACGCCGTGTCCGGCCTTTACCATCACATGACCAACGGCCTGAGAGCAGAAGAAAAGGCCCTTCAGATTGACATTTATGACCTTGTCAAAAACGGTTTCGTCCAGTTCGTACTGATGTCCTTCGTCCACCAGCAAGCGAGGAATATTGATGCCGGCGTTGTTTACAAGCACATCTACGCCCCCAAAGGTGTCCACCACTTTTTTGACCATGGCGTCCACACTTTCTTTTTTGGTGACATCGGTCTGCACATAGAGCAGTTTTCCGTTTCCGACCTCCAGTTCGGGGGCTTTGTCGCTGATGTCACAGACAGTGACATAGGCACCGTCCGCCAGAAATTCTTTAACGGTGGCCAGCCCGATGCCGGATGCGCCGCCCGTGATAATAACCGATTTGCCTTCCAGATTCAGCCAGGATTCCATAACATGATACCTTCCTTTATGAGGTTAAGTTTTGATATTTTTATTATACACTTTTTCCGGAAAAAGTCAAGGGCGTATTTCGGATTCCGGGAGAATTGATCACTTTTTTGGAGGGGATAAAACCCCGGAAAACAAAGTCGGATTCAAATTCCATGCTCCGCACGATGTCGCATGAAATGATCCACATGGCAAAGCAGATGTCTCCGGGCTATTTTGAGCGGTACAGCGATTTCATTTTTGACAACTTCCTTTCCGAGAATGCCGATGAGCTGATTTTCCGTAGACAGCGCCAGTATGAAAAGGCAAACAACGGCAAAAAGCTCTCTTATAACGAAGCCATGGAAGAAGTGGTTGCGGACGCTTCGGAAATGTTTTTAAAGGGATTTCTCGGTTTGAAAGTGGAGCTTGGGAATCAGTCCGGAGAAGGTCGTGTTGGACATGGAGACCGTCACGGAAGATCTTCAGAAGCCGAAATACAAGGGCGTACTGCGTATTCTCGGAAATGTCATTGAACGGATGAAAAGAAAAATCTCCGCCTTTAAGCGCGCATGGAACGGCGCACAGGCGAAGACGGAAGAAGGAAAGACGGTATCAGCCGGGGACGCAAAAGCCTAAGATATAACGAACAGAATTATCTGGCGGTAACAACGATAGAAGAATACTTCGATGAAAGTAAGAATAGTGCTTCGAGACGCGCATATAACCTCAAAGCAATAAAAATAGAACCTGCTGACGGGCGGTTAGAGATTAAAAACTCCACTTCACCAATGTCTAATGCAGGTTCCACCATTAGTATATCCGATTTGTACGCTCTTGTCAAGACCTATGACAAAAAATTTTCTCCCAAACCTGTCAACCCCGCCCTGCTGAATGAAGACGGAACACCACTTGTGGTATATCATGGGACGGACGCTGATTTTACGGTATTTGACCGTACAAAAGGCAGGAGCAACATGGATATACAAGGAATGTTTTTCAGCCCATGGGAGATTGACGCGCAGGGATACGGTCCAAAAGTCGGAGCATATTATATCAATCTTAAAAATCCGGCAGATGAAGGCACCGCTTTCAAAGCGCTTAATATGTTCCAGGGGCAAAATGGTGCCGGTATTAAAGCACGCGATTATCTGATCAAACAGGGATATGACGGCGTGAATAATAGTGGCGAAGAATTCATTGCTTTTTATCCTGAACAGATAAAATCCGCCACGGACAACATCGGCACCTTTGACAGCGACAATCCGGATATCCGGTACTCCACGCGGGAAGAAGAGGTTGACTCCGAAGAAAGAAAGGTGTATAATAGAAAAAATCCGCACGCTATATTCAATTTGAAAAAGTGGGCAATGAAGTTGTTCGTCATATCAGGAGCGAACTTAAAAAAATCTACGGCAACAGTGACGGCGTTGCGGACGGAATTGCCATCGAACACGGAAACGATGTTTACATCGTAGACTCCGGTCGGGAAAACGGAAGTATCACCTTTGGAATCCGAAGAAAGAAGCGAATTCCGGACGCAAAGTTTAGAACTGATTTTATAAGGGAGAACAACAATGACGCAGTATCAAAAGGGTATGTTAGTGATGCACTATCTCAAAGACTTGGGAACGGAATGGGTGGCGATTCTGGACGCAATATGCGATGAAAATCTGGAACAGAGTTTCAAATTGATTCAAGAGAATCCGGGGATAACCAAAGAGGAGTTTCTGGAGAAGATGCAGATATCGGAAGATTAAAAGATGCTTCCCGCACCTTTGCAGACAGCCTGACCGAGCCGACCAAATATCAGGTGAGAGACGGAAGCACAACGGACTATGTGACCTCACGCCTGGCACTGGCAGACGCATTTGAACAGATTGCCACCAATCAGCGGGAGCGGAACTGGGCGGCGAGATATCGGGAAAGAGCGGAAGAGCTGGCCGGATATAACACCCGGCTGCGCGAACTGTGGAAAGATTATTTCACCAAGGGACACAGCGCAGCGGAACGCGCGGAGATCCGCACACAGATCCGAAGCCTGACGCAAAAGATCCAGACGGCGGACGGCGGCGGAAGTAAAGAAAAACAGGGCGTCAAAAACACCCTGTTTTTAAATTTGCAGGCAGCTTACAGCAGTGATCTGTAAAGATCGGCAATTTCGGCTTCGGTGACCGGGCGCGGGTTTCCGGGGCGGCAGGCATCTGCAAAAGCATCGCGGGAGAGGGCGGGAATGTCCTCTTCTTTCAGGATACCACGCAAGGAGCAGACAATGCCCACATCTTCGGCCAGTTTTTTCACCGCGTCCACGGCGGCTTTCCGGTATTCCTCGGCGCTCATGTCATCCACACCCTTCACACCCATGGCACGGGCGATCTCGCGATATTTTTCACCGGTCGCGGGAGCATTGAATTCCATCACGGTCGGCAACAGCGTGGCGCAGGCTTTTCCGTGGGGCATATCGTAATAAGCCGAAAGCGTGTGTGCCATGGAGTGATCTACGCCCAGGCCCACATTGGAGAAGCCCATGCCGGCCACATATTGTCCCAGTGCCATACCCTCGCGGCCTTCGGCTGTGTTTTCGACCGCGCCGCGCAGAGAACGCGAAATAATCTCAATGGCTTTCAGATGGAACATATCCGAAAGCTCCCAGGCACCCAGCGTGATATAGCCCTCGATCGCGTGGGTCAGCGCATCCATGCCGGTAAAGGCGGTCAGACCCTTGGGCATGGAGGACATCATGTCCGGATCCACCACCGCGACCACCGGGATATCGTGCGGGTCTACGCAGACAAATTTGCGTTTTTTCTCCACATCGGTGATGACATAGTTGATGGTCACCTCGGCCGCGGTGCCTGCGGTGGTCGGCACAGCAATGGTCGGCACGGCAGGGTGACGGGTGGGCGCCACGCCCTCCAGACTCCGGACGTCTGCAAACTCGGGATTGGCGATGATAATGCCGATGGCTTTCGCGGTGTCCATAGAAGAACCGCCTCCGATGGCCACTATGGAATCCGCGCCGGCGGCCTTGAAAGCGGCCACGCCGGATTGCACATTTTCAATGGTGGGATTTGCTTTGATATTGGAATAGATCTCGTAGGCGATGCCGGCTTTGTCAAGGAGAGCGGTCACCTTTCCGGTGACGCCGAAGCGAATGAGGTCGGGGTCGGAGCAGACAAAGACTTTTCGGAGACCCCGCGCCTTGATTTCGACGGGAATCTGCTCGATGGCTCCCTTGCCATGGTAAGAAGTTTCGTTGAGCATAAAACGATTTGCCATTTTTTCATCCTCCGTATTTTTATTTTATTGTGAGGGCACTCGACCCAAGGGAATCAATCAGCGGACCATGCCGAAACGATGGTAATAATGAATAGGCATTGCGCTCCAGCCGTGGCAAAGGCTGCCCGCATTGTCAAAGTCGGAAGCGCCTTTGATGGTTTCCCAGGTGGCTGTTGCGCCCGCCTTCAGCATTTTGCTGTAGTTTTTCCGGATATCGGAAAGCACAAAGGGACGATAGGTCTTTTCATCCGCCATGAGAAGGGCGTTATAAGTCTGCGGCTTCATGCTGAGCGAGGAGGGAAGCAATTTACCGCCGGCCAGCGCTGCGGCCGCAGTTGCCCTTGCTTCCTTTGGAATAATGCCGGACAAGATGGCAAGACTGTTTGAAAGCTCGGTATATTCTTCACTGTCTCCGAACATCGTGACCAACGAACGGTGCGGCCGGAAAAATCTTGCCGTGGCCGCCGCCCGGATTTTTTCCGCCTCGCCGGGGAAGGGGAACACCCGACCGGTGGCGGCGCAGATCCGCTCAAAGGCCGAAAGCGCCAGAATCCCCAGCGCGTTGACAACGGCATCTGGGTGCTGTTCCGGATTGTCAAGGCAGTGGCCCTCATTACATTCGGACCAGTCATAGAAGTTCCAGTTTACTTTCGGGTCGGCAAAGGGGCGAAGCAGATCGCCTTCCCGGTTTTCAAGGAAGAAACGGAGCACCGAACAGACTTTTTCATAAACTTCATTCATGAAATCGCCATCGCCGGTGTGGGCAAAGTATTCTTCCAATGCCAAAACAAAGTGCAACGAGAAAGAGGGAATGGTAAAATCGGTGCCGCAGGGCGCACAGATGGAAAGCAGCGGCGTACTGCGGGTGTCCATTGCCAGGAGCTTCAGATTGGCGCGGGCATAGGCGGCGTTTCCGCCTTTAAAAGCGTCATAACCCGCCAGCATCTGATTGCGGGAATCGAAAGCGTAAAGGCATTGTTCCCGCCAGGGACAGTCCACGTAATGCTCCATCATGCAAAGGCGAAGCGAACGCAGACAAAGCTCATAGATCCGGCGGTCTTCCTCACTTTCCGGCCTTTTTCCGGTTTCTTTTATCGGATAGACCTGCGGGCAAAGTCCCAGATAGGAAAGTGTGATGGGTTCTTTTGAAAAGAGTTCCAGATAACGCGCGCCCAGGCGGAGCATAAAATTGGTATAGTGATTTTCACCTGCCGCGGCCACATATTCCACACTGAAATCGCGCGAGCCGACGCGTCGGCGCACACAGCCGTCCTCCAGGTGTTCGCCGTAACAAATGGTCAGCGGTTGCGGATTTTCGGAAATGAGCGAAAGGGATAAAAGCCCCACGGTCTCCTTGCCGAGATCAACGAGATAATGGTTGCCTTCCGCCACCAGTATCCGGCTTTCACACCGGGGAAGATTTTGCGGGCGGAGAATCGGCCGGGGGTAGAAAACACAGTTTTTGCTGACTTTCACGGCCGGGGCGAACCCGTCGGCTTTTCCGGAGAGCCAGGGATCTTCTTTCCCGGCGTCATAATAAAAGGAATAGCCCAGTTGACTGGTTATTTTTTTCTTTCGGCCGGAAGCGTAGGCACGGCTCTGGCGGGCGGGGGTGGCGTCGTCTGAAAAAGTCAATATCCTGCGGCCGGCGCGGACTTCAAAAATGAGACCGGGCGCGGCGGGACGGTAGCGCTGATTGGGGGAACCGAAATGCCAGACCAGCACGCCGAGCGTGTTTTTGCCTTTTTTCAGATAGGGAGATAGATCAATGTCGTCATAAATTTTGTAGTACTCAAAGTCGCCGTACTGATTGCATCCCACCGCTTCTCCGTTCAGAAAGAGCGTATAGTCGCCGTCGCAGGAAATCCGGCACACCGCTTTTTCTTCCGGCGCTTCAAAAGAAGTGAGGAACTCGGCGTAGCTGTCCTCGCCGGAAAGGCCGGCGGGCCAGATGAAATGAGCGTGTTCAAATGCTTTTTCCATCTTTATTTTTCCTTATTTTTCCTTTACTGCCATGCGGTTGAGCGTGTCCCGAAGCGCAAGCAGTGCGTTGTCGTCTTTGGGATAGTGCATAAAGTCGAAAGAAGAAATTTTCCGGAGTTCGGCTGTCACGGCTTCTCTTCCGACCGCTTTTTCGGCGGCCACGGCCGCGCGCTGGTCATAAAGCGCCTGTTCAAAAAGAATCTGATGGAGCGAAAGGAGCGCATGACCGTCCGGACCGGGGTAAACCGAAAAGGCGTCTCCCGCCGGTACGAAAAAGTCGGCATCCGTGATTACAAAAGGATTGACCGGCGAAACGGAATATTGGTTATACCAGAAGTTGTAACCCCATTGCAGGAACCCGGTGATTTTCTGCATATAGAGTTGGAAACCAAGCGCGCGTGTCCGGTAGCCGGGCATGGCAAGAAACCGGTTGGAGACTTCCACGGATTGACCGCAACAATAGTAAGTCCACAGGTCCGGCACCTCTTTTTTTACAAACGGTGCGGCACAATTTACGCCGGGGATGGGGTTTTTGACCAGGCCGTTTTCGTAAAATTCATAGTCGGAAAGCGCGTCGCGTACCGGATAGTCGGCCAGCAATTCTGCCACGGCATCGTGTGCCGCCTGATAACTGTCCAGGTGTTTCAGGCTCGGCTCATCGGAGATGTGGAAAAAGTATTGCCCGGCAAAACCGAATTCATCCAGTTTTTTGCAAAGTTCCGGGATCAACGCGTGCAAGAAGGCCTTATATTCCTCGCCGGCCGCAACGGTATCCCAGCCGAAGATCTGCCGATATTCGCCGTCCACGGTCGCCATTACTTTGGGCGCGTGCGCGGCTCCCCACTGAGTAAAAAAGTGGGAAATCTCCAGTGTTTCCATGCCGACCTTGCGGCACAGGCGGCAAAAGCGTTTCAACTTGTCAAAGCCGAAACGGTAGTTGCCGTTTTCCAGTGTGACATCCACCAGCTGAACCGTCGGCCGTTCTCCGCCGACTGCGGTATCCAGCGGCGGAGTCAACACCGGGGTCAGAATGGTATTGATACCGCAGCGCCGTGCAGTTTTCAGATAATTCTCAACGATTTGCCAGTGCCTTGGGGAAAACACCTTCACACCGTAATAGGTGGCAAGGCAATCATAATGGAACCATTGGGTACAGCGGAGTTCCTGCGGCGGCAGAACCGCGTCCAACACCTCCAGCGTCACGCTTTCCCGCACGGCCACCTCGCCTTCGGGGGTGGTCATCGTCAGAACAACGGGGTGATACCCGGCCGGGAAATCAGCGGGAACATTGACCTCCACCAATATCTGCTGCAGGATACCATAACGCAGATAAACTGTCTGAACCGGAACAAGCAAATCGGGCAAAAGTGCCGGCCCGTGAACAAGATAATCCTCGTCAAACCGTTCGGGTGCGGGATAATGGGGCAGTCGGACCGGGACGCTGTCCACCCGGTAAAGAGAAATAAAATCCGAAAGGGGAGAGTCCGTCTGAAGGGAGAGTTTCAGACAGCTGCTTGGCAGAGCGGCGGTGCACAGCACCGAGAAGAAAACGCGGTCGCCTTTAAGGGCAGTGCCGCCCGTATAGGCCGGAAACGAGAGAGGGTCATCGGTCAGAAGCGGCTTGCAAAGACCGCAGACCGTTCTCGAAAGGGCAAGCCCTGTTGCTTTCTTTTCGTCCATAACAGAATCCTCGCTTTATGCAGTTTTATCGGGGAGGCAGCATTATTTGTGCTACAGCTACATTCTATCACAACTTAAAAGGGAAGTAAAGAGCAAAAGCGTATTCTTAAAATAAAAAAGAAAGGGCCGGAAAATCGGTCCTTTCTGTGCTTTTTTCGTTTTATGTTTTATCCTGGCAGATGAGCGGCAAGCCGTAACTTTTTGCAAATTTTGCTGCGTAAGAATCCGAAAAGCAGGAAATGGTGAGCTGTTCGCAACCGTCAAAGACGCCGTATCCGATGCAGGTTACACTGCTTGGAATTTCAATTTCCCGCAGGTTTTCGCATCCGTAAAAGGCAAACCAACCTATTTTTTCAATGCCCTCGCTCAGCTTTATTCCGGCAATCTGCGTGCATTCAAAAGCGTGCTCGCCGATTTCGCAAACGGGATAGCCTTTCAGCGTGGCCGGAATGGTTACAAAGGTGGCATTTCCGGCAAAACCGGTGATAACAGCTTTTTCTTCTTCAATTTTATATTGGAAGATCATGCTTTCGCTGCCGCCGGAAGATTGTCCGGACGCGGCCGTCTGGCCGGATTGCGCAGCCATTTTTTCCTGCAGACTCCGGATTTGTTGCTCATAGTCGTTTTTTTGCGTAAATCCTTCTTCCCGCAATTTCTGCAGTTCGCTTTCAAGCAGGATCACTTTGCTGGCAAGAGCTTCTTTTTCCAGGTCGGTGGCCGGTGTTTGTTCTTTGCTCTGGCATGCGGTCGCGCCGAAAAGCAGACAGAGCAGTGCCAGAAGCATGAGAATGATTTTTTTCAGTTCTTTCATTTTTTCACCTCCGTGAGGGCAGTATAACAAACAGAAAGCGAAAAACAGGACGAAATTAGGCGGAGAACAAAAAAGAGTTGAACTTTCTCTTGACAAAACGCGGGCAAGTGGTATAATAAAAAGGTCCGGTTTCCATCCGGGCCATTAGCTCAGTTGGTCAGAGCTACCGGCTCATAACCGGTTGGTCCAAGGTTCGAGCCCTTGATGGCCCACCAGCAGGCAGTGCACGCGCCTTTTCTGATTGGAGGAGGCGCGGCGCTTCTGCTATCAATTCCGCAGGGAGTCCGGAACAGCTTTCGGATGTTTTAAAAAGCCAGGTCGTTTGACCCGGCTTTTTTAATGAAATTCGGCCTAAATCTCTGTTTTTCTGCCGAAAAAAACGAAATTCAGGATTTTTTTGCATTTTCTCCCGAAAAGCCCTTGACAAAAGAGGAAAAGGGTGATAGAATGTCAAAGCTGTTGTGAGACGGCGACCACGAAGGTGGACGGGGAGCAGGGCGAAGAAAAAAGCGAAAAAAGTTTTCGAAAAGGTCTTGACAAAGGGCACCCGATGTGGTAAAATAACAAAGTCGCCGCGAAAAAGCGGAGGCGAAACGGTCCTTGAAAATTGAACAACGAAAGATGTATAAAGCATGTAAGTGCGAAAGACATCTCATCAATTCAAAGAGAAATACAACTCTGAAAATAGTAAAGAGCGAATCAAAGCTCGAAACGGTTAGATCCGGCCCGAAGGCCGGTTTTAATGATATGATTTCGAGAGTTTGATCCTGGCTCAGGATTAACGCTGGCGGCGTGCATAACACATTCAAGTCGAACGGAACTATTCCTTCGGGGATAGTTTAGTGGCGGACGGGTGAGTAACGCGTGAGCAACCTGCCCTTTTGTGGGGGATAACGACGGGAAACTGTCGCTAATACCGCATAACCAGGTAGTACCGCATGGTACAGCCTGCAAAGATTTATTGCAAAAGGATGGGCTCGCGTCTGATTAGATAGTTGGTGGGGCAACGGCCTACCAAGTCGACGATCAGTAGCCGGACTGAGAGGTTGAACGGCCACAT
>ERZ779888.2410-NODE-2410-length-15510-cov-23.597153_pt1 | contig 15510 bp, 10 predicted proteins | sample MGYA00511245_ERZ779888 | MGnify/ENA primary metagenome ERZ779888 (study PRJEB29588, sample SAMEA2155255) | human gut metagenome | biome: human gut; feature: human-associated habitat; material: faeces | place: Denmark | collected 2008/2010 ... | reverse complement strand
GCGCAAGCCGTCGCAGGGAAAATGCAGTTTTCCCTGTTCGCGGCAACGCCGCCAAACTCGGAACACGGCAGGGCTGTGTGGAGAGTTTCAGCCCTCGGCAGAGCGCACAACGCCCGTCAGGGTGTATAAGTGCGCCCTTGTTGCCAAGGGATTATTCAGCTTGTCGTTTCCCCGGCTCGTTTTCTCAAAAACTCCCGTGCCGGTTCACTCGTCAAAGCAAGTCGGAAAAAGGTCTGCGCGTCCTCGTCCGTCATGGTGATAAGCTCCGGCACGATACTTTCAATAAAGCCGCCCCGCGAACACAGGCGGTGGTTGCGCTCCTTGCGCTTCTCAATGGCAAGCCTACGGTCAAGCATCTTGCTTCGGTTCTCATACTGCCGGATTTTCTTCTGCGTGAGTTCCAGCTCGGCGTTACATTCCTCGATGGTCTGCGGCATTTTCTTCTTTGTCATGGGTGCTCGCTCCTTTCTTGATTTTGGATAAAAGAAAAACCCGATCACTTTTTACGGCAATCGGGCTGATATCAGAGGGAATTTATCCTTTGACTTCAACTTAGTATTCGTTTGAAGAGTTCCTCTACTTTTATAAATTCCTTATCCTTTTCATCTATTACCTTACCTTTTCCTCGAAGAATCTCTTGCTTAACGGCTGCTGCAAGTTGGACTTTCCAACCTTTCTCTAAACGGATGTTTTGGCTTTTTGCAAAACCTTCAACCTGATTGCAGAGAGGGATATTTTCTTCGGCTACATCTTCAAATTCATCCTCTGCTTCTTCAGGTCGCGGCAAGAATTTTGAAATCAGTTTGGACATTTTCTCCAAAGGGAAAATATCTTCAATTTCGCCGTTCGGAACATTTGCGTACTCCGAAATATCAATAACCTTGTTTGGCTCAGCAACATAAAAATCTGATAGAAGTTCTTTCTTTATTTTTTGCCCGGGTATATCGCCATCGATGATAACAAAGGGCCTCTCATTGGACTTGCTTGCGATTATACTCGAAGTTGCCTTGATTCCCTTTACTCCACCAGTAGTAATAAAAACAAGTTCTTTCAAAGGCGTAATTTTTCCATGTGAAATCAACAGGTTTTTTAGAGCCGATAGATATAGCTGGTCAGATTCTCCCTCCACAAGCACCGGTTCGCAGTTTATGAGGAGAGTATCAGAAACCGTAAGCCCTAAAGCTGCGTGTGCCGGGTAAATAGATTGGCTCTGATTTATTCCATATATGCGCTCTGATGAACGCAGATTTGAACTGACAACGGTCTTTCCGTTCTTATCAATATATACAGACCGCACCCTTTCTAAATGATCTGAATCAACCATGAAAGGGGAGTGTGTTGTATAAATCATCTGGTTTTTTGTGCTCAAGCTTTCAAAGAAAGCGAATAAATCTTTCTGAGCAAGTGGATGGAGCGTCACACCCGGCTCATCAAGAAGCAAAACTGCGTTTCTATGCTGCCGTTCGCTCTCAACAAGAAAAACCAAATAAAAGCTAAAAAACCATTGTAAGCCGGTGCTTCTTGCCTCAAGCTCAATACGCTCAGGCCGAACCTTGTCCGACACCCATATTCTGAAAAAATCTCCATCTGCCTGAAATTCAAAAGCATAATCGCCCTGTTTCCACCACTCCTTGAACGCTTTTGTAAATGAAGACGATGCCGAAGATAGGAGAATTTCACGCTCCTTCTTCTTCCTTGCAATTCGTTCAATTTCTTCGGGAGACGGGTTGCTGGTCGGATTCATACCCATTTCAGTAATCTCTTTTGGATCAAGCCCCACAAACCTGAACAGAGTTTTAAGTGTTCGCGCTTTTGCAGCATCCTTTAATCCAAGGTTATCCCTTGAAAGGTTTTGCAATACTTGTGGCAAGTAAATTTGAGAATCAAGATTCCCGTAGTTTGAGTAATATACATACTTCGGCATTGTATCTTTCAAGTACCCTATTACCTTGTCATTATCAGATAATGTTGGAGCAGACAGAGCCTCAATTTTTTCTTTAAGTAATTCTTTGAGTTCTTCAAGCTTGATAATAGAAGCAGAACGCGGAGCATCGACATCAACGCCATCAAGTTCTTCCAAAGCGTTTTTAATTTCATTGATAAGTGAGGATTCACCAATTAAGCGTTCTTCTGCAAGGCGAATAGCAGATACGACTTTCTCCCGACGCTGCACTTCAGCCTTTGGCATTTCTCCTTGTTCGGACAATGACCGTACATATTGATTCAAGGTGTTCTCTAGTTCTGAAACCGATGTTGCGGGCTTTTCGTCCGCAGCGGGAAAGCTCCAACTATATTCCCCATCAAAATTTCTTGAAACGCACACTTCACTAAAACTTTCAGCTTCAAGTCCGGTCAAATTCGACAAGTGAGATGCTTCTTTGTCTTCAAGTTTAAAGAAGGCTGTTATGAATGTTGGCATAGGCTTTGAATTTCGATACTCATGATATTTATCCCTTGGCAGATCATCCTGAAGATCAATTTCTCCTTCATCAGCAGGATTTAGTTTCCACAAAGGCAGAAGAATATTGGTCTTGCCAGATTCGTTCGTCCCAATAAGAGCAGTAATATTCTCAACCTCTATCCATCCACTATCAAGGACAGAACGAAACTCGGTGACTCGAAACTTCAGTAATTTCATGTTGTTTCTCCTTTTTGTTTTTTATTTCTTCTTTGCTCGTTAAACAGCCAATCGTTCCTATGGCAACAGTCATACGATATGAGCATCCATAGGATAGCTACAAAACACTTCCTGCCATGACATTGGGCTATCAGTCATCATCGCTGCTGCCGTTGTTTTTCTCATACTGCTGTTGTAGCAATTTTACGGCACGGTCAAAATCACTTTCAAGTTGCTTCATCTCTCTTGCACGGTAGATTTCAAATTCCTTCTCGGCTTTTTCAACAGCCTGCTTGTGAGAAACTCGCCCCTTTCCCTCCAAAAGCTTTCTTCTGTTCGACACAATCTGATTATCAAGAGCGTCAATCCAGTTCTGCATAGTCATAGGTATCTGTTCCAAAGCCTGCAATTCCGCAAAATCGAGAAATTGTGCGACAAGAAGATTGAGTCGCTGCAATTCTATTTCAGAGAGATAGTTTTTCGCAATTTTCACATCATCTTTGGTGACGTAGTCGCCCTTGAAATTTGTCATACCCACCAGCGGCTTTTCACTGTCCACCCGATCATAGATAACCTCGGCTGCTGTGTGCTCATGAACAGCGTAATGGAGTTTGTTTTGCACGGTAGCAAAGAAAGCTCTCGTCAAATCCGATCTCGGATCATAGTCTGTCGCTGTTGCATAGATGTCCGTCACCTGCTGATAAAAATTGCGTTCAGAGGAACGAATATCCCGGATACGCTGCAACAGCTCCCGGAAATAGCGGGAGCCGCCCTGCTTCAAGCGGTCATCGTCCATTGTGAAGCCTTTTTGAATATACTCATGCAGCCTTTCTGTTGCCCATCGACGGAAGCGGGTCGCAATCTGCGACTGCACGCGGTATCCGATAGCGATAATCATATCCAGATTGTAGTGGTCGATGTTTCGCCTTACCTGCCGGTTGCCCTCGGTGCGAACCAACAAGAATTTCTTGTTAGTTGCCTCCGGCGCAAGCTCACCATCCTTGTATATGCCGTCAATATGCTGGCTGATGTTCTGCTGTGTGGTGTCATAGACCTCAGCAAGCTGCTGCTGTGTGACCCAGATATCTTCATCGGAGAAACGGACAGAAACCTTCGTGATTCCGTTCTCATCTTGGTAAATCATCACATTGTTATCGTTCATGAGCAATACCTCCGTCTCTTTCTTCTCTGATACTTTCCGTCAGGCTACATGTTTTTATGTCAGTTTTTTCTATTTTGCACGGGTATTTCGTACGGCTTTCCGTCCTTGTTGTAGGTCAAATTAAATACAAGGTCGGACAGCCATTTCTTAAATGATGGATTGTCCTGAAACTGCTTGAACAGCTCCATATTGTCCGCCATAATCGAAAAGATGACCTGCTGCAGAGCACGTTCGCTTTCCAAGCGTGCACTCTGCTCATCAGAATTTTTCATGGCATTCTGGTATTTTTCGTCCTTAGACACCATGGCCGGTATCTCAAGGATCTGCCTCCGCACGTTATCCGCATCATTCCAATTGATGTTACCAAACATATCATTGAAATTGGAGAGAATGACAGACAACAGATCCATTTCCGGTTCAACGATGTGTCCGACCTTTCCCGCCGGTACTGGAGCCACCTCCGTATCGGCATCTTCCAGGCGAATGGACATGACCTCGCGCGCCTCGTTGCGGTAACTTTCGAGGTCAATCGTTTCAAGAATCCCCTGCGAAAGATCGTCCTCGCGCGGAGACGGCAGCTTTGGTATCAGCAAATTAAGAAAGATGGATAGCCGTTCCCAGTCTGCATTACCATACGGCAAAATCGCTCCGAGGAAGCCATAGGTACGCACAAACGCCTTGGCAGCGCTCTTGAACTTAATCTGATCATCCGTGTCAAGCAGCTTGTAAACGGCAGTACATGCATCTAATGTGGGATCAAGTTTGTCGCGATCCGCTCCATCCAGGTACAAATTGACCAGCCGCTCGACATCTTCGTTGGAGAACACCTGGTATTCCTCCATTGTTGCAACAAGGTCGTACAGCTTGTTCGGATCGGTTTCGCCGGACAGAATCGTGGTGCGGTAGTAGCGGGAGAATGATTCCTGAATTATCTCCGGCTTGTTTGCAAAGTCCAAGACGAAGGTATCGTACTTTTTCGGGCAGCAGCGGTTCAAGCGGGAGAGCGTCTGTACCGCCTTGATGTCATAGAGCATTTTGTCCACATACATGGTGTGGAGCAGCGGCTCATCAAAGCCCGTCTGGAACATATCCGCAACGATGAGAATGCGATACGGGTCTTTTTTGAACTCTTTCGGTATCTTTGCATCCGGGAAGCCGTTCAATCCGGCAGAGGTAAGCGGCGGTTCCTGCCCTTGATACTTGTTCTCGCCGGAAAAGGCGATGATTGTCTTATACGGACTGCGCCTGTCCGCAAGGCATTTATTGATGGCGTAATAATACTCGATACAGCGGGGGATGCTGGAGGTCACGACCATAGCGCGAGCTTGCCCGCCTATTTTTCCTTTGGCAATGACCTGTTCATGAAAATGATCTACCATCATAGCCGCTTTCTTGGCAATGGTATAGCTGTCACTTTCCACAAAGCTGCGCAGCTTCTTCTGCGCCCGCTTCTTATCGAACATCGGGTCATCCTCGACGGTCTTCATCAGCTTATAGAAGCTGTCGATAGGCGTGTAGTATTGCAGCACATCCAGAATGAATCCTTCCTGGATCGCCTGCTTCATCGTATAAACGTGGAAAGGTCTGTGTTTAACATCGTCACTGTCCTGATATGGAACGCCGAATGTTTCCAGCGTTTTATTCTTTGGGGTTGCGGTAAACGCAAAGTAGCTGGCATTGTTCAGCAGTTTGCGCCCTTCCATCATGGCGTTGATTTTATCCTCGTTGTCCATTTCGTCATCGGAAGCAAGTCCGGAAAGCGCAAGGTTCATCTGCGCAGAGTTTCTTCCGCTCTGTCCGGAATGAGCTTCATCGATGATGATGGCGAAATGGTTATCCTTGTGTTCTGCTCCAATTTGCGGAACAATGTACGGGAACTTCTCAATCGTGGTCACGATAATACGCTTTCCATCGGTAATGGCTTTCGTGAGATCGCCGGAGTGTTCTGCCCATGCGACCGTGTTGCCGACCTGCATAAACTGCTTGATCGTATCCCGAATTTGCTTATCGAGGATCCGGCGGTCAGTGACTACGATAACGGAATCCAGCATCGGACGACCGTCCTGTTCAAGCCCAATCAGTTGATGAGCAAGCCAAGCGATAGAGTTGGATTTGCCGCTACCTGCGCTGTGCTGAATAAGATACTTTTTTCCGACACCATTTGTTTTCACATCGGCAAGCAGCTTCGTTACAACATCGAGCTGATGGTAGCGGGGGAAAATCTGCTTTTCCTTTTTCTTTTTGGTGTCCTCGTCCACCTCGACGACGACCTGCGCGTAGTTTTCTATGATCAGCGTCAGCTTTTCCTTGGTGAGGATATCCTTCCAAAGATAATCGGTCATAATTCCGTCAGGGTTCGGCGGATTGCCGGCACCGTCGTTATATCCCTTGTCAAAGGGCAAAAACCAACTGTCTTTCCCTGCAAGCTTCGTGCAGAACTTGATGCGGGCATCGTCTACGGCAAAATGCACCATGCAGCGCTTGAACTGAAAAAGCATCTCTCTGGAATCACGGTCATCCTTGTACTGCTGAACGGCATCATCAACATTTTGCTTTGTGATCTGATTCTTTAGTTCAAATGTAATAACCGGGAGGCCATTGATAAATACGCACAGATCCAGTGCCAGTTTGGCTGCATCCTGTGAATAGCGGAGTTGTCGGGTGACGCTGAAAATATTCTTTTGGAACAACTCCTTAGCTTTTGCGTTGCCCTCAGAGGGAGTCAGGTAAAACATGATCAGGTCGGCGGGGTATACTTTGATGCCGTTTCGCAGCACGTCAACTATGCCGCGCTTAGAAATCTCGCCCTGTAAACGGTTGAGAAACTGTGCGTATTTTTGATGACTTTTCCGGATGCCCAGCTTCTCTAATTGCTCCGGTTGCGTATCTTGTAGGAACCGAAAAAGCCGTGTCTCATCAATGGCGTATTCTTTGTTGTAGTCGGTGTTGGATCCTTCTTCATATCCGTTGTGCTCAACAAGCCAGTTTATGATCAGCGTTTCAAGTCCGCTTTCTTTGGTGTTGGTAAACATAATCACACCCCCATTTTACAAGTTCATTCCAGCGATAAAATCATGAATATCGGTGTACACTACATCATTCAAATCGGGATATGTTTCCAGAACTTCATTTACCCATTCTGGGCCATGACCACCTACCGTCTTAATAAAGCATTCCAATTCACCGACAGGAACGAGGTGTATCCCCGCTTCGCACAAGGCAGAATTCAGTCGTCCATATGCTGCGGTTGCATCTCCTGCGGGCAGTGATCTAAATCCAGATGTTTTCAAAACCTTCCATTTTGACTCTGTGCTTATTACATTACGGATCTCACTAATCTCTCCGCCAGAAAGGTCTTTGGTTGTTGATCCATCCAGTATACGTGTGATTTCTGATTTCGCAACGCTGCGGACAACAGACTCTTTTGCGCTATGAAAATTCGAAATTATTATTTTGTAATCTGTGCTTACTGAAGTCCAAGCTACTCCAAAAGCTTCAACAATGCCCTTGAAGACAGACTCATCATTCAAGACATCAATATCCGGGACTAATCTTATGCTAATATTAAGAGAACGTAGTGCTTTTGCTATCTTAGCCATACGGTGTTTGCCACCGCAATGAATAAATAAGGTTTCTGAATATTTCCCTTGCTTTTGCTTTATATGGTTTTCGATGATTGAGTACATTTTGCAATCTGAGTCACTCTCGCATAGCACCACAGTTTGGTAAAACAGGCTGGTCATTATATTAGAATATTTCAGAAGCGGATCTGACCAGATTTCCTGGAATTTCTGATTTTCCAATAGAGAAAACGCATTTGTGTCACCATTTCTGGTTATCCGTATGATTTTTATGCGTTCGGGACTGGCATCCAATAAGCCCTTTATTATTTCTTCACTATGGGTCGAAATAAATGCTTGCTGTTGATCGCCAAGAGTTTCTCCAATAATTTGCCCCATAATACGAGCCTGGGGTGGATGGAGGAATGACTCTGGTTCATCAATCAAATATGTACAGAAATAATCGAGCATAAGGTACAGGAGAATACCCGTGAAACTTTTTATTCCATCACCCTGATTTTGAACTTGCTTATACTCGTTCAATATTGCGGCATATGCTTCTTGGCGCACTTGCTCATCTTCGAATTCCCCTTCTAATTTAACCGGTTCACCAATACACAAAGGGATTTGACCGCCAAATTGTGTGTTGGGAATCACTTCTGTACCAAAGGCTTTTTTGAAATTTGAAGCCAACCACTTTCTGTAACGCGGCTCAAATGCGGCATAATGGATAGGGTGCTGTTTATCTGCATTTCGTGCAATAGAAGAGGCAGCTTTACATATGCTTAATCGGGCTTCGGTATGTAAATTAGCAACAAATAAATCTCGGAAATCTCCAAAGCAAGGCTCATTGGGGAAATTTTGCGCTGTAGTATCCCAATAGTTGATGTTGTGCCCCATAAAGCTGTAAGTAGTATAGCGACCCTGTTTTTTGCCAACAGAAACAGAGTCCAGCAAAGATTCAAAAGGGAGATTGCTTTTAGTTATTTTTACATTGGATATCACAACCGATGGCAATTTCTTACCGGTTAATGTATAAATATCTTTCAACGACTGACTTTTTCCTGCATTATTAGGACCGACAAAAACGACAATATCATTGCGGTTTATTTGAACTTTTTCGCCCGTATTAAACTCTAATTCGGAAATATAGCCGCCCGCCTTTTCAACAGTCATTTCTCCGCACCCTCCTGTTCCTCAATTTCTTCTTCGCCGCCGTCCCCGTCCTCCGCATCGGTGTCTTCATCCACGAATTCATATTCTGGGATCTCAATGCCACGGACATCGATTTTGCCGGTGACTATATCGGAGGATATAGAAGCCTTATATTTTTTTAGTAATGATATTTCCTTTATGCGGGCATCTATGCGGGCATCTATGCGGGCATCTATGCTATCAAGGTACGCAGCAATTTTAATTTGTTCCTCTATTGGCGGTACAGGTATCCTGATACCTTTCAGCTTAGTATAGTCGATATTCTGTCCTTCTCGAATACCTGTAACACACTGCTTCAACAGTTCAATAAACACTTTTGATTTTGCAAGGTGCTTGAAATATTCTGTAGTAATTCCTTTTGGAATCATTACAGTGTATGCAGGACTAATAATCCCTTGGTAATGGGCAAGTTCTATTCCTCCTTGGAATGATCGCAAGCTAATTACAAAATCTCCTTTGCGAACCAACTTTAATAGTTCCAAGTCCTTGGTAGCTTCAACAGTGCGCTGTCCATATACGTTTTTAGGGACTACGCCCATGTTTTGAGTTGCCGCCAGCAGCGGTTCTTCGGGGTATCCTTTCTCAACGCGCTCATCAAAGAGACGCTTGATTTTTACAGTTTCCCAGTGCATGGGAAGTTCGTGAATCCAAATTTCATCCACATTTCGATACGCATCATATGGTTGAGGGTTATTAACAAAGAAATCCAGCGACATATATTTTTGTAACTCACTGATTTTTTGCGCAATTGCCATCAAATTTACTTCGTCTATTTTTGGCTTAAAGTAACGAGTGAATCTGATTTCATAGCCTATCTTTGTTTTCTTCTCATCCACCCATGCATCCGGTGCGTAGGTCAGAACCTCGTTTTTTATAAAGGCATCAACACCGCCCGCATAGGTGAATGGAATATTCTCCGTGTCGCGCAGGTCAACATCCGGCTCGCCCTCGATTGGCTGCGCGGCCGGGTCTTTCTCGGTGATGAAGGGGCGTACCTTTTTCAATGCGGCGGCTTTCAGCTTGGTAGCTTTGGCAAAGACGGTCCAATCGTCCAACGGCGCAGTTTTTGCAGCCTTTTCAATAGCTGCGATCACGCTGTCGTATTCATCCGACTTCTTGAATGTATCCGCCGGAATTGCTCTGTCAGGATACACGCACAAACGCAGCGGCCGCTCCACCGTCACATTCCAATAACCGAAGTCCTCGTTGTTCAGAATTATGCTGACTTCGCTTTCCTCCATTGCAAGGAAAATGCGAACGATCTCCTTGCGGATTTCTTCGGTAAATTCGCAGTTTTTCTTGCCCATATTCTTGCGCAGTGCCGACTTCATCGCCGTTGCATCGATAAGCTGAATTTTACCCTTGCGGCGATCTTCCTTCTTATTGGAAAGCACCCAAATGAATGTGCCGATGCCCGTATTGTAGAACATATTCTCCGGCACGGCGATAATGGCTTCCACCAGATCGTTCTCGATCATATAACGTCGGGCATTACTCTCGCCGCTTCCCGCATCGCCCGTGAAGATGGACGAACCGTTATGTACCTCTGCAATGCGGCTGCCGAGGGGCGTATCTTTCTTCATCTTCGACACATTGTTCAGCAGGAAAAGAAGCTGACCGTCACTCGTGCGCGGGATCATTGTAAGCTGCTCACCGCCGTCCAGATAAGTGTTGAAACGGCTGTCGAGGATTTCCTTTTTGCCACCCATTTTTTCTGCATCGGTTTTCCAGCTCTTGCCATAAGGCGGATTTGAGAGCATAAAGTCAAACTGCCGTGTAGCATTGCCGTCCAAAGACAGCGTTGAGCCGTAGCTGATATGTTCTGCCTGGTCGCCGTCACCCTTGAGCAGCATATCCGCCTTGCAAATGGCATAGGTTTCCGGGTTGATCTCCTGCCCAAAAAGGTGGATAGAAACATTTTTGCCGCGCCGTGCCGCCAGTGTCATAAGCCGATCCTGTGCAACGGTGAGCATACCGCCTGTTCCGCAGGCTCCGTCATAGCAGGAGTACGTAGCGTCCTTGATCTGATCGGCAATTGGCATAAAGATAAGGTCTGCCATCAGTTCAACAACATCACGGGGCGTCCAGTGTTCGCCGGCCTCCTCATTGTTTTCCTCGTTGAACTTACGAATCAGTTCCTCAAAAATCGTACCCATGCCGTGGTTGTCCAGACCCGGATGCTTGAGAATTGTCTTTTCTTTGTCCTTATACACCGGGTTCGGACTGAGGTTAATGTCCGAAGATATAAATTTTTCAATAACTGCGCCGAGAATGTCTGCCTCGATCATGGTATCGATCTGATTACGGAACTTGAACTTCTCCAGAATCTCCTGCACATTCGGAGAGAAGCCGTCAAGATATGCTTCAAAATCCGTTTTTAAGGTCTGCTTTTTCGCACGGCTGGTAAGGTCACGCAGACGGAACGGCGACGCATTGCAAAAAGCCTGTCCTGCTACATTGCACAGCGCAGGCCACTGGTTATCGATACCTGCCGCATCCAACTTTTTCTTCATATTCAGGACAGCCTCTTTACTGTCCTCCAAAAGAGCATCCAAACGCCGGATGACAGTCATCGGCAGGATCACATCACGGTACTTGCCGCGCACATACACATCTCGCAGGCAGTCGTCTGCGATGCCCCATATAAAACTAACTATTTGATTATGCACCTGATTGTCCATATTTCTTCGTTTCCTTTCGCACTGTGATGAGATTCCGGCGCATTATTTCTTTCATATCGCACGGTGCAGCTCGTCCCGTTCCTGCTCTTTCTTTGTATCAATCATCGGTCGTATGCTCCTTTTCCTCAGGTATGAACTCCAGAATATCATCCACGCCACAGTTAAGGGCATAGCAGATTTTTTCAATGCTGTCTAACGCCACATAGTGGTCACGCTTTAATCTGGTTATGATGTTTGCGCTGAAGCCCGCCTTTTCCATCAGCTCGGCGTTGGTCACGCCCTTGTCGATCATCAAATGGAACAGCCTCTTATAGCTTACCGCCATTTTTCGCCCTCCTTTTTTCGCGATTGACTTAAAATTTATTATATCACGCAAATGTGAAATAATCAACATATACGCCGTAATATTCGAGTTGTATTCTTTCCCTGAAATGCCCGATTCTGCACGGTCAAGGCAGGGTATGGGTTTATACGCGCTCATACGCTCACGGTCAAAAAAGCGGGTGCAGATGCTGCGTTTTGATTGTAAATGCTCCCTAAACGCCGCATTATTCTATCCGACTCTTGAAGCCGTTCTGTTTGGCGTTCTCGCTCGCTTTTTGTCTGCGTTCCTCGCTCATGGGCGGTTGCAGACGGATGGATAGTCGGGACTTGTCCAGCACATAGGAAACGTCGCCTTGCTCATGGGTCTTTTCCTGTCGGCAGAAGTCAGGGTACTTTTTTGCGAACATCGCCAGCCGCTTTTTCAGCCCGGCATTGAAGGTGTAGATGCTTGCCGTGTCCTCTCCCTCGTTGAACAGAATGATGGTTTCTTTCTCATATTTTGTCAGCTTCGCCATAGAATCCTCCTTAATCTCCGAAAATGAAAAGCGGCAGGGACTTCACAAGGAAATGCCTGTCGCTTTTGCTGCGGTATGAAATTAGCGGATCTGAACTTGGAATATCAGCAATAAATCAGCTCATGCTTGATGATTTCCTCGGCTCGGCTGCGGATGGAGTTCATGGACTGCACCCATAGCATCTGGTCGGAGGCTTTCAGGGCTTCGTCCACGCCCTCGGCTTCTGCCATCTGCTCAATGATAAGGCTGCATCTTTCCGTTGCCTGCTCGTTCAGGTCGGCAAGGTAGGTGTGTAGCTTGCAGGAGAGAACGAGTTCACTGTAAAAACCGGGACGGCACATCCGCAGGTAGGCTTGATGCAGTCTGCCCCAATGCCCGACAGGGCGTATTTCCTCCGGCAGCTTCCAGTCCGGCACATAGTAATCGCCCACAAGAATGTAGTCGATGCCATTTTCGTGGATTCGAGGTTTCAATTCCTTCATAATTATCATGCTCCTTTCGGTTTTGCGACTTTTGGCTCTGCTCTCGGCAGATTGCAAACGGGAACGAACACGCCCTTTGCAATATCCTCCGCACGAATGGCGGCTTTCTTTGCGTCGATGTCGGCTTTACGCTTGTCCTTGATTTTGTTCTCGTAGGCTTGATGTTTTCCGCTGGCTTTGCGCTTCAAGTAGTTCTGATGCAGTCTGTCCTTGCGTTCCTCTTTTTTGCGGCGTTCCTCCAATTCCTCCGGGGTCAGCTCCGCTTCTCCGAACGCCGGAGGGACGAACCGCCCGACAAAGTTGAAGTAAATCTCAACCTCCTGCGTAGTTTCCCGGCTCCCCTTGCGGTCGCGCTCATGCACAAGGATTTTCTCGATAAACTCGTTGAGCATGGCAATGGTCAGGTTGTCAAAGCTCTCGTACTTGTCAATCAGAGAAATGAAGCGGTCTGCATCCTTTTCGTGCTTCTCATAGCCGTGAATGGACTTCTCTAAAGCAGAAACCTCCGCAGTCAGTTTGGATTGCTCACTGTCGTATTGTGAACCCAATGTTTGATAGCGGCTGTCGGATAATTTGCCAAGAGCGTTGTCCTCATAAATCTTGCAGAGCAGAGTCTCAAGCTCCGCCAAACGCTGTTTTGCCGTGGCAAGTCGTGTCCGGTTTTTCCTTACTTCCGCCGTCTGCTGGCTGGACTGCGCTTCCTGTACTACTCGGACAAACTCGGCTCGGTCATGCCTGGCGTACTCTGCAATGGCTTTGAGCATATCGGAAATGAGCGTCAGCACAACGTCCTCATTGATGCGGTGCTGCGTGGAGCAGAGCTTTCCGACCGGGATTTTACTGTACTGCGAGCAGGTATATTGAGAGATGCGCTTGCCGTTGTTGACACGGTGGACATACATCTTACCGCCACAATCGGCGCAGTACATCAAGCCCGTGAGGGGAGCAGCTTCGCCCCAGCCGTTGGGATAACGTTTGACGCTTCCCCGTATCTTCTGTACAAGGTCATAGGTCTGCTGGTCGATTATGGCTTCGTGGGTGTTCTCGAAAATCGTCCACTCGTTCTCCGGGACGTAGTGGCTTTTCTTGTCCTTGAAGTGCTTGCGGGTCTTGAAATTGCAGGTATGCCCCAGATACTCCCGCTTTTTCAGAATGTGAACGATGGTGGAGGAACCCCAGCCGTACACGTCCTTAAATGTCTTGTTTTTGTTCACGCCCTCGTCGTGCTTCGCAAAGTGTGCTGCCGGAATGAGTATCTTTTCCTCTGACAGCTTCGATGCAATCTGATACGGACCGTAGCCCTCAATCGTCATGGCAAAAATGCGCTTGACAACCTCGGCGGCTTCGGGGTCAACGATCCACTTGTCCCTTGCTTCGTTCCAGAGATAGCCGTAAATGACCGTGCCTGTGACGTGCTTGCCGGACTTGCCCTTAGCCTGAAACACGGATTTGATTTTGCGGCTTGTGTCTCGAAGATAGTATTCGTTCATGATGTTGCGGAAGGGCGTGAAGTCGTCCTCTCCACGGAAGCTGTCAACTCCGTCGTTTACGGCAATCAGGCGAACGCCCTTCTGCCGCAGCAGTTCCATGACCTGTCCGACCTTGAGGTAATCCCTGCCGACCCTGCTCATGTCCTTTACATAGATGCAGTCCACGTTCCCGGCTTCAACTTCCTCCAGCATTGCCATGAATCCGGGACGGTCGAACCGACTGCCGCTCACCCCGTCATCGGTGAAATGGCATAGACAGGTGTGTCCATTCCGCCTTGCCGTTTCTTCCAGGTATGATTTTTGGTTCGATATGGAATTGCTCTCGCCCTGCTGGTCGTCGTCACGGCTCAATCGCTCGTAAAGAGCAGTGATTTTCTCGTTTTTTCTCATAGCTTGCGCTCCTTTCATGAGTGTTGGAGTTATATTGTAAGATACTTCTCAATCACCTGATAGACCGTGGAAATCAAGTTCTCAAAATGGGAACTTGATTTTGCTCTCCCCGGCAAATCCTGTGTGTTCTAAGAGCCTTCCAATTGCTTTGATTAAGAAGTCTCTTAGAGCATACAACACCGCTTGCCAGCTTGTACTTCTTATACTGTCGCACGGCAAAATGATTGGGTTCGCGCTTTTCCAGTCCGGCCATCATGTAGTCCACGGCGTTCTTGAAATTGTCGTCGTCCTCCCGGGTCTCCATGCTGTTTATCATGTCCACAAGGGTGTTGATGTTCTTGTCCTCGGGCTTGCCCTCAAAGACGATATAGGCCACAAGCGCACAGTACAAAAGGGTCTCTGCCTTTGTCCAGAACTCGTCGCCCTCCTTGCCGTCGCCCTTGGTGTTGGAGATCAAGGCATTGACGAATTTCAGAATATCCGCCTCGTTGCGGATATACGACAGGGGGTTATAGTGCATGGATTTGGAGAAGTCGATGCTGTTGAATACCTTGATCTTGTACCCCCGGTTTTGGAGGAAAGTTCCCACCTGCCCTAACACGCTGCCCTTGGGATCGACCACCACATAGGAGGAATGGGCCTGCAAAAGCTGGGGAGTGAGCCAGAACCGGGTCTTGCCCGAGCCGGACGAGCCGATCCCGCAGAAATTAAGGTTGCGGGCGTTGGCGGGATTTTTCGGGCGGGTATTCATGGTGAGCCGTTCCGTGGCGGTCAACAGCATATTGTTTTCAAACTTGGGATCGACAAAGGGCTTGATGTCCTTTTCGTTTCCCCAACGGGCGCTGCCATACTCGATATTCTTCCGAAACTTCCGCGCGTTCTTCCCCTTGACGTAGACGGCAAGCCGGATGAGCAGGGCGGCGGCAACGCCCACGCACAGGTCGATGGGGTGGAAGCTGGGGAGCGCGGACTGAAACGCGGCGGCGAAGCCCTCCATGATGTGCAGCGCCTTTTGTGAAAAGTCCGCGCCGGGAGCCAGCCGCGCCGCCTGCCCCAGCTTGGTGGCAAAGAGCG
>ERZ779888.2399-NODE-2399-length-15557-cov-10.677525_pt1 | contig 15557 bp, 17 predicted proteins | sample MGYA00511245_ERZ779888 | MGnify/ENA primary metagenome ERZ779888 (study PRJEB29588, sample SAMEA2155255) | human gut metagenome | biome: human gut; feature: human-associated habitat; material: faeces | place: Denmark | collected 2008/2010 ... | reverse complement strand
AATTAAAATAAAAAATAATGATAACACTTCAAACAAAACTATACTTTTTATTAAAGAGAAAACACTATAAATTAAATTATTAATACTATAATCGCGATACATAATTATAGAAAAATCATTATTCATAAAATTCATAAAAGTAAATACTAATATATAATTAAGAATAAGAACTATAAGATTTATTATAAGTGCTAAGACAACAGACTGCTTAAAACAATTACTTTTAGTGTGAAGCCTGAGCATCACTGTATCATATTCATTAAAAATATCCAAAGAATTATAAGTCATAAAAAGTAGAATCAACCCAAGAAGAAATAGATATACACCAGAAGAAACAAGGTTGATAATTCCATCAAAGTACGAAACATTAGTAGCATAATCACTAACAAAAAATAAATTAAATAATAAAATTAATGATAGTAATAAAACAAATCTATTAGACTTTATAACTTCAATTACAAAATATTTATTTATATTATGTTTCATTATTTATCAACACCTTTTCTTTATTTTTATAAATACAAAGAAATACAATAAAACTTATAAATGCAAGGAAAAATTGTATAAGCGTAAATACTAACAAATTATCAACGCCAACATAATTCCATATAGTAGGTAATGAAACATATTCATATATTAAAGAATTATTAAATAAGAAAACTCCAACAAATTGCCCAATAACTATTTCCAAAAAAGCCCATATAGCTAAATAAGTTAAAAATGATGTAATATAAGTAAGGGGAATATTCTTACTATTAAAAGAACATATAAACCCTAAATTAATCCAAAATATAGATTGGAAAATCATGTTAATCATGAATACAAATATCCATAATGATATATTATTAAAAAAACTAAAATTAAACCAAAAAGTATCAGAATTAGCACTAGAATAATCTAAATTATGAGTTATTAGTAAAATAATAAGAAATAAAAATGTAACATATAATGGTATTATAAAGACAAACTTAAGTGATGAAAACCATTCTTTTAATATGAAATCTTTATAGTCTATTCTAGTCAAATAATTCTTGATAGTTCCGTTTTTTAACTTATACAAAAAGCTATTAAGAGAAATAATAATTATAAGAAGCGGAGCAATATAAGTTATAAAATTAAACCTATTTAAAACCTCGGATAAAACAGTAAAAGAATCATTCCAAGTAGGTTTTTTACTATTTAATACTTCTTCACAATAAGAATCATTATCACCAGACATCTCACACTCATGAATCCTTGTTTCATAAGCTTTCAAATTAGTGTTATGTTCCTTTACCATAACACCAATCGAATATAAGCCAGATATAAGAAATATTAAAATAATTAAAATAAATGTTATATGTTTACGCAGTTTCATCAAAATACCTCCATAAATAATTAAGAGAGAGCGATAAACTAATTATTTAGCCCAATCGTATTTCCAAATACCATAGTATTTTTTACTGGTAATATGGTTTTTAACAGTTTTTAATTGCAATTTATATTGATTTTTTGAAGTATTTTCACTACCCCAATTCTTTTCTTTTTTAACTTCTTGTGTAACCCATGAACTATATCCAGCAGATGCAAAAGTAGCATAAGTTCTAGCCTTGACAGTAGCATCCATTGCCACTGTTTCTAAATATTGTTTTGGTCCACTTTTAGTCTTATCATATGCAGATGAAGTGTAAATCCTACTTAATGAAGGCACCTCAACACCATTCATTCCAACAAAAACTTCAGCTTTTGTAGATGATACAGAAAAAAATAAACTCACAATAAATAATAAAAATATTCCTTTAATTAATTTCATTATCCCTCCCTATTTTTAAGCTCTCTCCTATTCCGAAAACATAAATCGTTTTCAAAGTAAGCGGAGCATAAAAGAGAGGCAAAAGCAACAAACAAAACTAACTTTTATTTAATTGTACTTATATTGTGCAAAAGCATTATCTACTTTACACATTTAATGTAAAGTAGATATTCTTGAAATTAGTATTTAAACATAAAATATCTTCATTAAAAGTTATTCTCTTTAAAATATTTCTTACACTCCTCAGTAACAATTCTCCCACGAGAAGTTCTTTTTATATAACCAATTTGTATTAAATAAGGTTCATACATGTCCTCAATTGTAGAAACTTCTTCTCCAATTGCGGTAGCTAAAGAATCAATTCCAACAGGACCACCATTAAACTTATTAATTATAGTAATAAGAATTTCTTTATCAGTCTCATCAAGACCCTTAGCATCTATCTTTAATCTATCAAGTGCTTTATTTGTAACATCAACATCGATATAATCTAAACCATCAACTAAAGCAAAATCTCTAACTCTTTTAAATAAATTATTAGCAATTCTTGGGGTACCTCTACTACGAGTAGCGAGAACATAAGCCGCATCATCAGTAATCATCATATCAAGAACTTCACTAGTTCTTTTAACAATATCAGTAAGTTCTTCAACTGAATAATATTGAAGCTTATTAACTATCCCAAACCTATCACGAAGTGGAGAGGTAAGATCTCCAGCACGAGTAGTCGCACCAACTAAGGTAAAAGCAGGTAAATCAATCTTAATATTTCTACTTTGTCCATCGCTACCAATAATTATATCAAGAGTAAAATCTTCCATCGCTGGATAAAGTATTTCTTCAATAAATCTTGGCATTCTATGTATTTCATCAATAAATAAAACATCCCCAGGTTCCAAAGTAGAAAGGATTGCTGCAAGATCCCCACTTTTTTCAATTGAAGGACCAGAAGCAGTCTTAATATTAACACCTAACTCATTAGCAATAATATACGCCATTGTAGTCTTACCAAGCCCTGGAGGGCCATATAAAAGAACATGATCAAGGGCTTCTCCTCTTATTTTAGCAGCATCAATAAATACTTTCATATTTTCTTTTACTTCAGATTGACCAATATATTCATCAATAAGTTTAGGTCTTATACTCTTTTCAAAATCATCCATAAAATTACCTCCTTAACTTTTTAGCAACACTTTTTAAATCAATTTTCTTAACTTTTTCTAAATAACAACTTCCACAAAGAGGAACATATAAAATATTAAATGTCCCATCAATAACTACTTCCTCTCCATCAGTAACAAAATTATCACCAACTTTTCTGCCAACATACCTAGCAATCTTGCCACATGGACATAAAGTAGTAAGCTCCTCTAAAACATCGGCAATTTCAAGAAGTCTTTTACTACCCGCAAAAGATTCCATCTTAAAATTAATACGAAGTCCATAACATATTACAGGTATATCACAAGCCTTAGATATTAAAAATAACTCATCAACTTGATTAATAGACAAAAACTGTGCCTCATCCACTAAAATACAACTAATATCAGTAAGCTTATCTTTAAGTATATCTAAAATACTATCAGAATATAAAACTAAATAATCAACTTTTCTTTCCAAGCCAATCCTTGATGAAATACAATCTCCACCCTTATTATCAACCGCAGGTTTAATAACAAGAACCTTATAACCATTTTCCTCATAATTATGAGCAGTTCTTATTAAGTCAATACTCTTACCAGAATTCATAGTAGCATGTTTAAAATGCATCTTTGCCATAATATACCTCCTTATTTAAGTAACATTTTTAAAGCTTCTTTTACTTGTTCTTCAATACACTTATCATTAGAAACCTTATTAATTATTCCCTTATAATCTTTTTCTTTATAACCAAGTCCCTTAAGCACTTCGATCAACTCTTCCTTAGTATCACAAACATCAGTACTAATAACACCAAACTTACCCTTTAAATCAAGTATTATTTGTTTAGCAACACGTTCACCAATCTTAGGAAATTTAGTCAAATATAAAATATTTTCTCTTTCAATAGCATCCACTATTCCATTAATACTACCAGTAGCAAACATAGGAAGAGCAATCTTTGGACCAACTCCCTTAACACTTATAAGCTTTAAAAAAAGCTCTCTTTCCAAATCTGATTTAAACCCAAATAAACTATGTTCATCCTCCTTAATTTGTTGATATAAAAACACTTTTATTTCTTCACCAATCATAAAAGAATAAGGATTAGCAACATATATTTTATAACCAATATTATTAACTTCTAAGGTAATATAAACAGACTCTTGCAAAGTCACTTTACCAATCATATAAGAATACATAATATACCTCCTAAAACATTATAATAAAATTAAAACAAAACTACAACCTCATTGGATTAAAATCAATTTCTACTTTAACACTTTTATTATTAAAATAATGTTCATTAATCTTAACTAAATCAGAAACAATCTTACTCTTATCTTTATACTTAAGTATTATTTGAAAATGATACTTATTATTAACCTTAAACATATTACACATCGAAGGTCCAAGCACAATACAACCATTATTTTTCTTCATAAAGGAACCAAGTTTAATACTAACTTTACTAGAAACATCATAATCATAAGAAATAACTCTAATCAAACATATATAAAAATATGGAGGATAACCAAGCTTATTCCTAATCTTCATCTCTTCATTATAAAAACCAATATAATCATTATTCTTAGTATATAAAATAGCATAATGATCAGGATTAAAAGTCTGAATCAAAACAAGACCATGCTTATCACCTCGACCACTTCTTCCTGATACTTGATTCAAAAGCTCAAAAGTATTCTCACTACTCCTGTAATCAGGAAAATTAAGACTAATATCAGCATTAATAACCCCAACCAAAGTAACATTAGGAAAATCAAGACCTTTAGCAATCATCTGCGTACCAACCAAAATATTATAATCCCCTCTAGCAAACGATTCTATTATATTCTTATGAGAATTCTTTGAAGTCGTAGTATCAACATCCATCCTAACAATTTTAGCACCATCAATCAAAGGCTCAAGCTCCATAACAACTTTTTCAGTACCAATACCCATATCTCTATACGGAATATGACAATTTAAACACTCATCACTTTTTTTCTCGGCATACCCACAATAATGACACCTAAGCATATTAGAACTCTTATGATAAGTTAAAGATATATCACAATTCGGGCACTTCTTAACCTCACCACAACTAGGACAACTAACTATTGAAGAATAACCCCTCTTATTAAGAAAAAGTATTACTTGTTCATTATTATCTATTCTAGATTGAATCTCAGAAATAAGTCTTTCTGAAAAATATCCATTAGACTTCTTAAACTCCTTATTCATATCAATAATATCAACAGTGGGCATATTCAAATTATATCTATTTTTTAAAGTAAGAAGTTTATAAACACCCTTTTGAGCCCTAGCAAAACTCTCTAAAGAAGGAGTGGCTGATCCTAAAACTAAAGGGCAATTATGATACTTAGCTCTGTATTTAGCTATATCAATAGCATTATATCTAGGATTATTATCTTGTTTATAAGTACTAGAATGCTCCTCATCAACAATAATCACTCCAATATTAGAAAGTGGGGCAAAAATAGCACTTCTAGCACCAATAACTATATTAACCTTTCCCTCACGAATCTTACGATACTCATCATACTTCTCTCCATCGGAAAGACCACTATGCAAAACAGCAATATTAGAAAAACAAGAAGTAAACCTTTTAATAATCTGAGGAGTAAGAGATATCTCAGGAACAAGCACAATAGCACACTTACCCTCATCCAAAACACGTTCAATAAGCTTCATATAAACATTAGTCTTGCCACTACCAGTAACACCATAAAGTAAATAAGTATTATAACTATCAAGTAAAACACTAGATAAAACTTCTCTTTGTTCATCATTCAAACTAAAAGAAACCTTATCCACATCATCATGAATCAATCTATAAACCTCACGTTCCTCAACTTCAAGAACCCCATTATTAATAAGAGTCTTAACACTACTAGAAGAAACCATATCTAGATTCTTTTTAAGAACAATAGAATCTTTAAGCAATATATCAATAATCTTTTGTTGAACACTATTAAACTTATAACTAGATAAATCAATATCACTAAGTTTAATATATTTATCCTTTTTCAAAGAAACAGATCCTTTCTTCTTAGCTTTATAAGCAAGAGGCAACATACATTGATAAGCAGACATCAAACTACAAAGAGTCTCATCCTTTATATATTTACCAAGCAATAATAACTCTTCATTTAAAACAGGTTCATCATCAATAACCCTAATAATAGACTTAAGATCCATATCTAAAGAATCAGAATAAACTCTAAGAACAAATCCCTCTAGAACTTGCTTACCAAAAGGAACCTCTACCCTTACACCAACCTTAACAGGACCAGTTACCTTATAAGTAAAAGTCTTATCAATAAAAACATGAGAAAGTTCTACTAAAACATCCGCTACCATGATAACACCTCCAGTAATTTAAATATAGCAAAAATAAAAATCAAAGTCAAGCAAAAAAGTACATTTGTTTGTAAAAGAAAAGAAATTATTTTAGGCTTAAAACAATTTCTTTTCTTTTTTCTTCATCAAGTGCTCTATAAATAACACCACAAGCATCAAAAAGTCTTTTAGATGCAACAACTTCATCAGTAGCACTATACTTATCAGATAAATATATAACTTCCTTAATACCAGATTGAATTATCTCCTTAGCACACTCATTGCATGGAAACAAATCAACATAAATCTTAGCATTTATAAAATCTCTACGATTACCCCTGTAATTAAGTATAGCATTTCTCTCAGCATGAACCACATACAAATACTTAGTTTCAAGAGGATGCCCTTCCCTATCCCAAGGAAAAACATCATCATCAAAACCATTCGGAGTACCATTATAACCAATCGATAATATTCTATTATCATCACTAACTATACAAGCACCAACTTGAGTCGAAGGATCCTTACTTCTTTTAGAACTAAGCTTAGCAACAGCCATAAAATAAGTATCCCAATCTAAATAATCTAATCTCTTATTAGACATAATATCACCTCAAATATATTTTATAAAATAATAAACAAAAAGTAAACAAAAAGATTTCAATAGACAAACTTGACACGCAAACATCTATTTATTATTGTTGCTCCAGAAGATATGTTACTCCTCTGTTCTACTGCTTCTTAAGGAGACAAGTAAACAGGGGTGATATCTATGGTGAAAGGATTTAATTATGTACAGTTTGATTGCATTTTGTGTAGTTTTATTGTTACTAATTTTGTCAACAAAACATAAAGGCTAAAGAAAAGTACCAACTCATCATGAGCAGGTACTTTCTCAACTAAAACTTTAGAACAGAGATAGTACTAACAGCCAAATTAGCATATCTCTTTTTTAGTATATTCTTTTTTATATACTAAATATGTTCCTTAGGTAAATTATATCAATATTTTTATTAAAATACAATACTAATTCCATAACTTTTCTGGATATACTCCATCCTTTATCTTATTTTCTATTCCCTTTACTACATCATCTTTATCTTCTTTATAAGTAACACCATAAGTTTTTTCATCAGTTGAATAAACCTTTACTTTACAATCTCCTCTTTTAATACAATTGAAAACCACACTAGGTAAAAAGAACTCATCAGAAGATAAATCGCTATTATCAAGAAAATCTTTAAAATCACTTACTATATAATTAATAAAATCCCTCTTAAAACCAAATAAGTTCATAGACACCAAAGTATCCTTATCAATAATAGAAACATCTCCAGTTATCATACTAGTCTTACGAATCTTATCATCAACTACCTCAATAACAGACTCATCAATACCCTTCAAGTACCCATCTTCTACTTTACAAACACCTCTTTTAACACTACCATTTAAAGTAATAGTATTACACACCTTATAAGCAACCATTACATACTCATTATAAGAAGCATTATCAAGTGCCGCACTAAGTACCCTAAACGCATCATACCCATAAAAATCATCAGCATTTATAACAACAAAATCACTATCAATCAAATTTCTAGCAGAATATATAGCATGAGCAGTCCCAAGAGGCTTAACCCTATCACTAGGAATACTATATCCCTCTAAAACATCATCAAGCTTTTGAAAAGCATACTCTACTTTAATATATTTAGATACTCTATCCCCAATCTTTTCCTTAAATAACTCATAATTTTCTTCTTTTATTATGAACACTACTTTATCAAATCCTACTCTTTTAGCATCATAAATAGAATAATCAGTAATAAGCTCACCATTCGGACCAAAACTCTCTATTTGCTTTAATCCTCCATACCTTGACCCCATTCCTGCAGCCATAATAACAAGCGTTTTTTTCATTTAAATCCTCCTAATACTCTTATGATTCTTAAGCAACTTCTTAATACCTATACCATTCTTAAATGCTACAGTTATTATTGTCTTAGAAACCTCAATTACAACACCAATACCATAAGTATCATGTTCTATCTTATCTCCATAAGTATACTCTTGATCATTATCATACATTTTATTTTCTTTTTTTATAACTTTTAATTTTTCTTTATTATCAAGCTCTAATAAATCACTATCTATCTCATTAATAAATCTACTCTTAATACCAATTTGATCCATACCATATATTCTTCTTTGCTTTGCCCAAGTAATATAAAGCTTCTTTTTAGCACGAGTAACCGCTACATACATAAGCCTTCTTTCCTCTTCAAAATCCTCTTTAGAAAAAGAATTCTTATGAGGAAACAATCCTTCCTCCATACCTACTAAAAAGACATAATCAAACTCTAATCCCTTAACAGAATGAACAGTCATTAAAGTAATTCTATTTGGATCATCCCTATATTCTTCAATATCACTAACAAGACTTACTTCAAGTAAAAAGTCCTCCAAAGATATTATACCACTTTGTTCTTCAAAAGTCTTAGTAACAGACTTAAACTCTTCTAAGTTTTCAAGTCTTATATCAGCTTCTAAAGAGTTTTCTTCCTTTAAAGAAGCCCTAAGTCCACTCTTTTCTAAAACAACTTCAACAAAATCAGTAAGAGATAGTTCATCTTTTAATTTACTAAGCTCTAAAATCATATTCTTAAACTCTAATTCCTTTGAAGAACTAATTGCATCAAACAAACTACAATTATTTAAACTAGCCTTCTCTTCCAAATTAGCAATACTCTTAAGCCCTATACCCCTTTTTGGTGTATTAATAACCCTAAGCAAACTAATATCATCATTATGATTATGAACAAGTCTAAGATAAGCAAGTAAATCTTTTATTTCTTTTCTACTATAAAAGTAAAAAGAACCAACTATTCTAAAAGGAAGATTAGCCTTCAATAACTCTGACTCAAATACACGAGATTGAGCATTAGTCCTATAAAGAATAACTATATCACTATAAGAAATACCACTTTTAACAAGTTCCTTTATCTTCCTAATACAATAAAATACTTCATCAACCTCATCAAAAGCCTTATAAACACTTATCTTATCACCAACACAATTATCACTCCATAAATTTTTATCCTTTCTTTTCTCATTATTCTTAATTATACAATTCGCAGCACTAAGTATATTTTTAGTAGATCTATAGTTTTGTTCTAACATAATTGTCTTACACAAAGGATAATCCTTCTCAAAATTAAGTATATTCCTATAATCAGCATTCCTAAACGAATAAATAGATTGATCATTATCTCCAATTGCACATATATTCTTATACTTTGCACTTATCATCTTAGAAAGTATATATTGAGCTCTATTAGTATCTTGATACTCATCTATTAAAATATATTTATATTTATCTTGATAATACTCTAAAACATCCTTATTTTCATTAAATAACTTAATAGGTAAAATAAGTAAATCATCAAAATCAACAGAATTATTCTTAAACAAAATATCTTGATATTTCTTATACACTTTATATACAACATCATCCTCTTCTGAACAAACAAACTTCTTATATTCATCAGGCATAATAAACTCACTCTTATTACTAGAAATCTTATTTCTAATCATATAAGGACTAATTCTTTTATGATCTATATTATAATCCTTCATTATCTTTTTAACCAAAGTAAGAGAATCATCGCTATCAAGTATTACAAAATTCTTATCATATCCTAACCTATCATAATTAGAACGAAGTATACGAACTCCAAAAGAATGAAAAGTACAAGCAAGTAAATTAGTATTAGGAATAAGCCTATTAATTCTTTCCTTCATCTCACTTGCAGCCTTATTAGTAAATGTTATAGCAAGTATTTCATCAGGTCTAACACCATACTCTTTTATTAAATAAGCAATCCTAGTAGTAAGAACCTTAGTCTTTCCAGATCCTGCTCCCGCAAGAATAAGAAGAGGCCCATCCTTATGTTTAACTGCTTCAATTTGCATCTCATTTAAATTATCCAGCATACTATCACCACAAACATTATACTATCTAAAAAAAAGAAAAGCAAATTATTCAATAAAAAAACACATCATAAGATGTGTCCAATTATTTTTCTAATTTCTTTTCAACTTGCTTAGTAACTTTTAAAGCATACTTTCTTAAATCATCAACACGCTCCATAACAACTGGAGTAGCTTTATCCTTAGCAAGTTTAGCAAGATCTTCAATCTTATCACTAATTTGTTTTAATTTTTCTTGTGCTACTTCTTTTACTTTTTCTTTGTCTAAATCTTCTAAATCTTCTTTTATTTCATCGATTTTTTCTTCAATAACAAGTTTTACATCTTCTGCATCAAGTTCCTTAACTTCTTTTACTAAATCATCTAACTTTTCTTTAAGTTTCTTTCTAGTAACTTCTCCTTTTTCAGGTGCAAATAAAACACCCAATCCTGCTCCTAAACCAATCCCTGCGATTAAACCAAATAATCCTTTTTTAGCCATATTATCTCTCCTTTTTTCCAAATAATTTTTCTACTATTAAAACTAATCTATTAAATACTACATCACTAAATGTTGAAAGTCCATCAGTAACAGTATCAATCAAAGAAAATACTCCACTAACACTATTAAGCTTCTTTTCAACATCTGTTAATATTATATTAACTTTATCAGTAGTATATAACAACTTTATTGAAACAACTATTAAAAATACAACAAGTACACAACAAAGTACTAATAGTACTGACAACAACACTTGATTAAAATCAGTCATTCTATCACTCCTTACTATCGTACATCATGTCAATTAAATCATAAAGATTCTTTTCTTCTGCTTCATCATCTATTTTCTTTTTACTTTTCTTACTCTTAGTCTCTTCTTCAATTAATTTATCTTCTTTAATTTCTTCATCAACCATTTCAGTAAGTTCTTTGTTCTTTTTACTTCTAGTCATTTTTTGTTTTTCTTTTTCTTTATCAGCATCTTTATAATCTATATTATATTCTAACCCTAAATCCTGATAATATTCCTCTGCATCTCCGATTGTTACTTTATCTACTCCAACAACATCATCCTTCATTTCAAAAAACAAATCAGTTGAAGTATCCTCTTTAACAGGATCCTCAGTAACTTTAACCTCTTCCTTTACACCATAAGCTTTCTGTCTTATTGCATCAAAATTAACTTCTTGTCTTTCTTCTTTAAATAAACTTTCTAAAGACTTCGAAGGAACTTCTTGACGTTCTAAATCTTCTTTATGTAAAAGACCATATACTGGAGATATAACAGGCGAAGGCTTAAACTTTTCTTTAGTCTTCTCATCCCTTAATCCATAACCACCATACAAAGGCTTAGACTCTTCCTTCTTTTTAATAGGCTCTTCATAAACAACATCCGAAGAAACAAAATCTTCCTCATCAAATATAATAGGTTTTTTAGTATCAACCTTAGGAACAAACTCTTCAAAAGTAGTAACAGTCTTTTCCTCAACTGTATCATTCAAAGAAGTATTTGTAGTTCTTTCAACATCAATCTTCTTGACAAGTTGTTCCCCTTCTAACTCATCCTCTTCTTCATCCATAATTGCTTTCTTAATCTTATCAATTAATTTCATAATCACACCTCTATTCTTTTGGTTTAATCTCTATCTTATCCTCATCCGGTGCCTTACCATCATCTTCATAAGTACCATACTCTTCTTCATACTCCAAGAAATTTTCTGTATTAACCGAAGGACCTAAAAGTTCAAACTTTTCTTCATTATAATCTATACTATTACCAAGCAATGTTTCAATAACACTATCATTATAAGAAATACTATTAAGAACCACTAAAGACCTAGAAATAGCATTCTTTATATCACTAGAAATAACTTCTATCTTAGCATAATTATACATCACTTCAATAAAATATTCACTATTATGCTTAGTCACTAACACATACCCATTATTAAGTATCTCACTATAAATAGCATTACTATCATCGTTTACTTTATAACTATTAGAAACCTTATTATAATAACTAACTAAATCAACATATAAATAATACTTATCGCCAAAAGAATATAAAACATTATTACCATTCACATCATTAAGTAAACTCATATCCTTAGGAAGATATATTTTATATCCCTTTAAAGCAGTATTAGCCTTAGCCTTGTTTTCTAAAGAATAACTAACAACATCATTATAAGATAAATCATTGATATTACTACATCCACATACTAACAAAAGTAGCATTATGACCCCTATCAAATATTTTCTCATAAACACCTCTTATTTATTATAACAAATATTATATAGAAATTACTAGTTTTTTGTCGCTTTTAACATAAAAATTTTACACCCTTTACTAGCAAACTTCTTTTCATATTCTGTTTCTATATTATCATTTTTTAAACAATTATGCAAATCTAACGATAACTCTTCAATAACATAACCATAATTACTAAGTGAAACTATAGAAAAAGCAAATAAAGATTCATTATCAGTCTTTTGTATAATAGTCTTAACAGATTTAAATATCAAATCATACTTACGTAAAAACTCTACACTAGTAAGCCTTCTTTTAGCATGCCTACTCTTAGGCCACGGATCAGAAAAATTAAGATATAAAACATCAATCTCATTAGAAAAAATATCTTCTATCTTATTAGCATCATAATTAATAAGCCTAAGATTAGGAATAAATCTATCAAGTGATTTAAGTCCAATAGCTAAAACAGAATCAATTCTTTCTACTCCAATAAAATTAATATCAGGATATCTAAGAGCATTCTCTATAATAAAATTACACTTTCCTGGTCCAATCTCTAAATGAATAGGATTATCATTTTCAAAACATTCACTCCATCTTCCCTTATAATCTAAAGGATTATCTATAACACAAGAACAATTCTTAAGTATATCCTTTTTATTTTTAACATTTCTAATGCGCATAAAATCAACTCCATATAAATATTATACTACACGATTATCACAAAATAAATACTTGCATAAAATATTGTAAAAGGAGGAATATTATGAATCAAATGCCATTCATGCCAAACATGCCTATGATGAGCAATCCTTATCAAAACATGATACCAAATCAAGATAATAGTTTTATTGAACAAAGACTACAAACACTTGAACAAAAAGTTCAAAATCTAGAAAATAACATCAAACAATTAGAAAAAAAACTAAATAATACAAAAGAAAGTGACTACTTTAAATATCAAAGTAGTATGCATATGATGTAATGAATATAAAAAATAATTCAAAAAATATAAAAAAAAATGATATATTTATATGCACTCATGATGAATATGAAGATAGACATGAATACATAGATCAAGCAATAGAAAAAGGTGCAAAAGCTATCATAACAGATAAAAATATTAGAAACAAAAAAGTACCAATCATAAAAGTAGAAAACACTAATAAAACACTATATCAAATATACAATGATTACTATAATAATCCATTAAAAAACATAAACACCATTGCAATAACAGGAACAGATGGTAAAACAAGCACTGCCTTAATAATTAAAAACTTACTAGATAATTATACAAAAACAGCATACATGGGAACAAATGGATTTATATATAAAGATAACCATATAAAAATGAATAACACTACACCAGAAATAAAAGAAATACTAAAAAATGCCAAAATATTAAAAGATAATCAAATAAATAACTTAGTAATGGAAACATCAAGTGAAGCCCTATTACATAATAGATGTGAAGGACTTCTATTTGATAGAGCAATACTTACAAACATAACCGGAGATCACCTAAATGCCCATAAAAACTTTCAAAATTACTTAGAATCAAAACTAAAACTATTTACAAAACTAAAAGAAAATGGTATTGCTATAATAAATATCGATGATCAAAATAGTGATAAAGTAATAAACATACTAAAACAAAACAATAAAAAATATATTACATATGCTAAAAATAAAAAAGCCGACTTTTATATAAAAGATATAAAAGAAGAAAGCAATAAAACAACATATAAATTAATACACAATAAAAAAGAATACAAAGTAATAAGTTCATTACTAGGTATTTATAACACTTATAACTTAACCGCTGCAATAGCTACTCTAACAACATATAACTATAAAATAAATGATATAATTAATAATATCTATAATATAAAAGAAATACCAGGAAGAACAAATATTATGTATGATAAAAAATACAAAGTAATATTAGACTATGCTCACACTATAAATGCTACAAAAAATATATTAGAATATGCAAATAAAATTAAAAAAACAAGAATCATCACAGTAGTAGGATGTGCTGGTGGAAGAGAGCATGAAAAAAGACCAATACTTGGTAAAATAATAACTACTCTATCAGACTATGTAATATTTACAACAGATGATCCAAGATACGAAAAAGTAACAGATATTATAAAAGACATAACCAAAAACGTAGAAAAAAATAACTATAAAACAATTATAAATAGAAAAAAAGCAATAAAATATGCCATAAAAAATGCCAAAGAAAACGACATAATACTAGTACTAGGTAAAGGAATAGATAATTATATGGCAATAAAAAATAAGTACAAAAAATACTGTGATAAAGATGTTATTGAAAAGATAATTAAGAAGAAATAATCTTCTTTTTATTATGAAAAAATAGATATGATTAAAAAAGACAAATATTTCTATTTGTCAATAAATCAAAACAAGATTATCTACTTGTGTATTTTTGTGTGATTTTTCCACCAAGTTCATTAATTGAAAAATTAGTACAAGCATTAATTATTTCTTCATCTGTATATCCACGTTTCATTAATTCATTATAATATATTTGTTTTAAAACATTTAATTGTTCATCAACAGACATATTACCTACCTTTTCATTTAAAGGCACATCTTCGCCAAAAGAATTAACAAAATGTACACGTGATTTTAAATCTACAGTATCTGAAATAAAGCAAGATGGATATTGTTGTAATTTATTTTCAACAACTTCCTTACTATAATCAGTAGGTAAGAAAGCAGAATCATACTCATTGCATTCAGAATAATGCTCAACGAAATCTCTAAAAGCCTCTTTCTTTAAATCTTCAGCACAAATACAATAATTAATAAAATCAAGATCTTGTTTTTGTTCTTCAGTTAAAGCATCAATATCAATTTCTTCTAAACCATTTTGATTGATTTTTTTAGGAAATGCATCAAAATTAAAAGCACTCCTAGATAATTTTTCATACTCATTACTAATCAATTTTTCCAAATTTTCTTTTTCATTCATAAAAATATTCCTCCCTTATATTTTCATTATA
>ERZ779888.2398-NODE-2398-length-15560-cov-5.779233_pt1 | contig 15560 bp, 11 predicted proteins | sample MGYA00511245_ERZ779888 | MGnify/ENA primary metagenome ERZ779888 (study PRJEB29588, sample SAMEA2155255) | human gut metagenome | biome: human gut; feature: human-associated habitat; material: faeces | place: Denmark | collected 2008/2010 ... | reverse complement strand
AAATTATATCAAAGGAGGATATATGCAGTTAATAGAACTAAAAAATATATATAAAAGATATCCCAATGGTGTTACTGCTTTATGTGATGTTAATCTTGAAATATCAAAAGGAGAATTTGTATTCATAATAGGCGCATCAGGTAGTGGAAAAAGTACACTCATAAAACTTTTATATAGACAAGAAAAGCCATCTCGTGGTGAAGTATATGTAGGAGGAGTAAATGTTTCTAAACTTAGAAATGGTAAAGTATACAAATTAAGACGTAAACTTGGAATAGTTTTTCAAGACTACAAATTATTACCAAAACTAACAGTATATGAAAATGTAGCATTCGCTCTTGAAGTATATGGACTTCCAGAAAGCGATATTAGGAAAAGAACATTAAAAGCAATCGAACAAGTTGGCCTTAAAGATAAACTTAGAAGTTATCCTGATGAGCTTTCTGGAGGAGAACAACAAAGAGTATCGATCGCAAGAGCCATTGTAAACGATCCAAAAGTTCTTATATGTGATGAGCCAACTGGTAACCTTGATCCAGAAACATCAATGGAAATAATGAACGTAATAGATAATATCAATAAAGACCTTGGTACCACTATAATAATGGCAACTCATGACAAAGAAATAGTCAACAAAATGAAAAAAAGAGTTATCGTTATAGAAAAAGGCTTAGTAGCAAAAGATACTATGAAAGGAAGATATAAGAGTGAAGGCATTTAGAATTTTAGAAAATAATATAAAAGAATCATTTAAAGGTGTTTTTCGTAATTTCTCTTTATCATTAGCAAGCATATCATGTATAACAATAACACTTATATTAGTAGGGTTTAGCATTCTTTTATCTTGCAATGTTAACAACTTCACAACTGAAATAGAAAAAGACATGACAATAGTTGTATTCTTAGAAAGAGGAGTTACAGAAACAGAAATAGAATCAATAGGTGTAAGACTTAAATCATTACCAAATGTAAAAGAAGATGGTGTTACATTTAATTCAAAAGAATCAGTTAAAAATGACATGCAAAAAGAATCAGAAATATTCAACAGTATAATGGCACAATATACAGAAGAAACAAATCCACTTCAAGATACATACTTAGTTAAAGTAGATGACCTTGCTGATATAACTGAGACAGTAAATGAAATTAAAAAAATTGACAAAGTTGATATAGTTAAATATGGTGAAGGTAGCGTTGAAGAATTAGTTAAAATATTTGATGTAGTTAAAAATGTTACATATGTAGTAGTAATAGCCCTTATAATAGTTACAGCATTCTTAATATCAAACACTATCAAAATTACAATTCAATCAAGAAGAAGAGAAATAGAAATAAGAAGACTTGTAGGAGCAAGCAATACATTTATACGCCAACCATTCTTCTTTGAAGGAATCATTTTAGGATTCATGGGATCAATTATACCAGTACTAATATGTTGTTATGGATATAGTTATTTATATAAAAAATTAGGTGGACAACTATTTACAGCGATAATCAAATTAGTAAAACCAAGCACAATCATATATACTTTAATGCTAATTTTAGTAGCAGTAGGTGTAGTAGTTGGAGCATTTGGTAGCTTTAAAGCAGTAAGGAAATATTTGAAAATATGATGAAGAAGATATTTAAACTTATATTAATCATTTCTATTTCAATATTTATATTTATTAAAGTCGATAGTATTTATGCAGTTAATCAAAACTCATCACTAAAAGATTTAAAAAACAGTATGGCTAAACTTGATAAAAAAAGACAACAAGCAGCCGCTCGCAAAAATCAAACAAAAAATGAAATCAAAAATATGGAAGGCGATATTGATAAGATAAATAAAGATATCGAAGATAATAATAAAGCAATAGAAGACGCTTATGATAAAATCGCAGACCTTGATGAAGAAATAATCAATAAACAAAAAGAAATAGATAATTTACTTTCATTCTTACAAGTATCTAAAGGAGAAAACGTTTATCTTGAATATGTTTTTCAAGCAAAAAACTTTACTGATTTTATATATAGAGGTGCTGTTGTTGAACAACTTACTAAATATAATGATGAACTTATAGATGATATGTATAAGAAAATAGAAGAAAATAAAGCATTACAAGTTCAACTTCAAAAAGATATCGAAAAAGGCGAACAAACAATTAAAACACTTGAAGAAAAATTAAAAACTTCAAATTTAACGCTTGATGACTTAATTGAAGATGAAACAGATGCTGAAGCAGAATATGCAGCTAGTAAAAAAGAAGTACAATATTATGAAAAAATATTTAAAGAAAATAAATGTAAAGAAACAACTAGTATTAATGAATGTCTTGGAGTAGCATTTGCCAACAAGTTAACAAGACCAGTGAACAGTGGATGGATTAATAGTGAATGGGGACTTCGTTATCATCCGACTAAGCATGTATGGAGACTTCATAATGGTATAGATATTGGTGTATCAACTGGTACTAAAGTTTATGCATCAGCACCAGGCATTGTTGTTAAAAAGATAGTTAGATCAAGTTGTGGTGGTAATGAACTTTATATTAGACATAATTTAAAAGGTGTAGGAACAGTTCAAACATATTACTACCATTTATCAAAATTTAAAGTAAGCGTAGGAGATAAAGTAGACACTAATACAGTAATCGCTTTAAGTGGAGGAGGAGAAAGTTATGATGCTTGTTCAACCGGACCACATCTTCACTTTGGAGTAAGTGTTACATCTCCTAGCAGTAACAGTAGAAACAATCCAAGAAACTTTGTAAATTTTCCTAAAAAAGGAAAAAAATTCAAAACTAGATATTATTAAGAGAATTCATACATTTTGAATTCTTTTTATTTTTATGCTATTATTATATTGGTGAAGAAACATGTCATTTACTAGCAATATAAAAAATGAAATATCAAGTATAGAATATGGTGAAAGTGAAAAAATGGCAGAACTTTCTGCAATACTTAACATAGGCGTTAAAATATATGAAGATAAATTTGAAATATATACAGAAAACATAAGTGTTGCAAGACGTATATATTTACTTATAAAAGAAATATATCATGTAGAAATAGATATGGATACAGGTTACAATAGCTTACGTGGTAATAAACTTGTTTTATTAAGTGTTCACGATAAAATAGATTTAATTTTAAGTGATTTATGCATTCAAAAAAATAATGAAAGAATATATGTACCGGATAATTATCTAGTAGATGAAGAACATGATAAACAAGCATACTTAAGGGGAGTCTTCATGATATGTGGAAGTATAAATGATCCTAAGACAAGTAGATATCATCTTGAATTTGTTATATCAAATGAAGATACTGCTAACTATGTTAATAATCTTTTAAATGAATTCTACTTCAATAGTAAAGTTATCAAAAGAGATAAAAACTATATGGTATATATAAAAGAAAGTGAAAAAATAAGTGACTTTATAAAATTATTAAATGCAAGAACTTCATTATTCTATTATGAAGACATAAGAATATATAGAGATCATAAAAATATGACAAATAGACTAAATAATTGTGAACAAGCTAATGTAGATAAAATGATACAAGCAAGTAGTGAACAATTAGAACTTATTCGTAAATTACGAGAAACAAGAGATTTCGACCTTTTAGAACAAGGTATAAAAGATATTTGTATCTATAAAGAAAAATATCCAGAAAGTTCAATGGCAGAACTAGCAGAAATAATAAGTACGGAAACAGAAAGACCAATTACAAAAAGTGGTATAAATCATAGATTTAGAAAAATAAAAGAAATGGTAAAATAAAAACACTTAAATAATCTTATCAATAATTCCATATTTAAGTGCTTCATCACTATCCATATAATAATCTCTTTCAACATCTTTTTCTATTTTAGAAAGAGATTTTTTTGTATTACGAGATAATATAACATTTAACTTCTTCTTAATCTTTAGTATCCTTTCAGCAACAATTTTAATTTCAGTAGCCTGTCCATTAACACCACCAAGTGGTTCATGAATCATAATTTCAGTATTATTTAAAGAACATCTTTTGCCTCTAGTACCACTAGATAAAAGAAAAGCAGCCATAGAAGCACAAAGTCCTATACCAATCGTAACACAATCACTTTTAATATAATTCATCGTGTCATATATAGCCATACCAGCAGTAATACTACCACCAGGAGAATTAATATATATATTTATATCATCATTACTAATAGAATCTAAATATAAAAGTTCACTTACAACTAGATTAGCCTTTTCATCATTTATTTCTCCTTCAATAAATATAATTCTTTCCTTTAACAACTTAGAATATATATCATATACTGTCTCTTTCTTACTATCAACATCTACTATGAATGGTATTTTCATGCATCCTCCTAGTAATATTTTAGTAAAGTAATGCCATATTTATTCACAAAATTAAAAAAATTTGCTATTATATTTATATGATAGAGGTTGATAGTGTGGAAAAAGAAATAAAACTTATATTTGAAGATAGCAATATTATAAACGTAAAAATTGGTACAACAGTAGGAAAAGTAATAGAAATGCTTAATAATGACCAAGTTATCGCACTTCGTATAAATGGTAAAATAGTAAGTAGTGAAACAGAACTTACAACTGATTCATATGTAAACTATATAACTATTGCTAGTAGAATAGGAAGAAAAATATACATGAAAGGTCTTACTTATGTATATCTTTTAGCAGTGAAAGAATTATATGAAGATAGAGCATCTGTATATATAAAGCATTCACTTGATAAATCACTTTACACAGAAATAAAAATGAAAAGCCAAGTTGATCATTCAGTAGTAGCACAAATAAAGAAAAAAATGAAAGAAATAATAAAAAGAGATATACCATTTAGAAATATAAGTGTAGATAGAAATGATGCAATAGAATATTCTAAAAGTGTAGAAGAAAATGAAAAAGTACTTAACTATACTTATATGACTAAAGATTCAGTTACTATGTGTGAACTAGGAGATATGTATAATTATTTCTATTATATAATGCCTGCTTCAACTAAAATATTAAAAAGATTTGATTTAACTTATGTTTCACCATGTGGAGTAGCAATAAGTTATCCAATAGATAATGTAGTTCCTAAATTTAATCCAACACCTAAAGTATTAGAAGCATTTAAGAAATATGAAAAGAAACTATCTACTTTAGGAGTTCACTATGCAGGAGATATAAATAAAATAGTATGTGATGGTAATATAAGTGATTATATACAAAAGAACGAAATTTTATATGATGAAAATATAAGAGAAGTAGCAGAAAAAGTATCAAAAGATAAAAATATAAAAGCAATATATATAAGTGGTCCATCATCATCTGGTAAAACAACAACTTCTAAAAAACTAGCACTTTATTTAAATGCTAAAGGATATGATACATTAGTTATTTCTACAGATGATTATTTTGTAGATAGAAAAGATACTCCAAGAAAACCAGATGGAAGTTATGAATATGAAATAGTTGAAGCACTTGATATAAAATTATTTAATTCACATATAAAAAGTTTACTTAATGGAGATGAAATAATTAAACCAACGTATAATTTTATTACAGGTGAGAAAGAATATAAAGGTAAACCTATATCACTAAAAGAAAATCAAATACTTATAGTAGAAGGACTACATGCGATAAATGAAAGATTGAGTTCAAGTATAGATAAAAAGAATAAATTAAAAGTATACATTAGTCCATTTACACCAGTAGGATTAGATAGACATAATCATATATCAACAACAGACTTAAGATTATTAAGACGTATGGTAAGAGATTATAAACATAGAGGATATAGTGCTACTGATACATTAGGGACTTGGAAAGGTATGAGAAGTAGTGAAGAAGAATATGTTTATCCATATCAAAGAGAAGCAGATATGGTTATAAATACTTCATTATCATATGAAATAGGAGTATTAAGAACATATGCTGAACCATTACTATATTCAGTAGATAAAAATAATGATTGTTATGAAGAAGCAATAAGAATACTTAAATTCTTAGATGGATTTTTAGCAATACCTAGTGAGTACGTACCATATACAAGTGTACTAAGAGAATTTATTGGAGATAGTTATTTTGAATAAAAGGGAGATGAATAAATAATGTTAAGAATAGCAATAAATGGATTTGGAAGAATAGGAAGAACTGCTTTAAGGTTACTTGAAAATGATAAAGATATAGAGGTAGTAGCAATAAATGATTTAACTGACCCAGTACAACTTTCATATCTTTATAAATATGATTCAGTTCATAGAACTAATAAAAGTAAAATAAGTTTTGATGAAGACGAATTATTCGTAAAAGGAAGAAGAATTAAAGTATATGCAGAAAGTGATCCATCTAAATTACCATGGGGAGAACTTAATGTTGATGTAGTTCTTGAATGTACAGGAGTATTTACTTCTGCTGAAAAATGTCAGGCACACTTAGATGCTGGAGCAAAACATGTTATAATAAGCGCTCCTGCTAAAGATGAAGTTAAAACTATAGTATATGGTGTTAATGATGATATATTAAGTTTAAGCGATAAAGTTATAAGTGCAGCAAGTTGCACAACTAATTGTTTAGCACCAGTACTTAAATTAATAGACGATAAATTTGGTATTAAAAAAGGATTTATGACAACTGTTCATGCTATGACAAACGATCAAGAAACACTTGATATACCGCACAAAAAGGGTATAAAAGCAAGACGTGGTAGAGCAGCATCATTAAATATTATTCCAACAAGTACAGGAGCAGCATCACAAATAGGTAAAGTTATTCCACATTTAAATGGTAAACTAGATGGTATAGCATTTAGAGTTCCAGTTGGAGATGGAAGCGTTATAGATGTAACACTAGAACTAGAAAAAAATACTACAGTAGAAGATGTTAATAATATGTTTAAATCTAATCAAAGTAAAGTACTTAAATATATAGAAGATCCAATAGTAAGTTCAGACATTATTGGTGAAGAAGTAGGTGCTACAGTAGATGGACTTCTTACTAACATAGTAGAAGAAGATGGAAAACAATTATTAAAAGTAGTTGCTTGGTATGATAACGAAGTAGGTTATACTGCTCAAATGATTAGAACAATGAAATTATTTATGTAAAGGCCAAAAGCCTTTTTTCTTTTATTGTAAAATTCTTTTCAATATGTTATCATTTATATAGATAATAGGAGTGACAAATATGTATATAGATAAATTAATAAAAAAAGAAGTTATTACATTATTAGTATCAGTATCACTACTTGTTATAGTATTTATAGGTGTTACTTATGCTAAGTTCTTAAGTGTTGATAAAGGACAGGATACTGTAATAAATATGGGAGACTTAAACATAAGTTTCTGTAAAGATACAACATGTGATTCAACATATACAAATATAGGTCAAGTTATTGGTACAAAAGTAGAAAATGGAACAACAGTGCCAGCTGGCATTTATCCATTTAAAGATAATAGTTCTTATTCAAATGAAACACCTTATATATTCAAAGTGGAAAACACTGGTTCTCTTGACTCAACTGTTAAAATAAAATTAAAAGAAGACGTGTCTTTTACACCAAGCGGAGACTATAGTGATTATGCAAGACTAACAAGTAAATATGCAAGCCATTTAAAAGTTGCAATAAAAAAGAAAATATTATATAAAGACACAGAATACCAATTTGGCGATGTTAATATGGATGGATTAGTGAACGTACAAGATGTAAATTTAGTATTACAAGCATCAACAGAAAATGCAACATTAACAGATACTCAGAAAAAATTAATTGGTTTAGATAGTAGTGCAACTATATCAGCTGTTCATGCAGCAAATATATTAAAAATATTAAATGGTACAAGCGAATCTTCTTATTCAACAAAAGTATATACTTACACAGACCTAGAAGATGGAGTAATATTTAAAGATGATATTATTAAAACTGGAGAAAGTGCAACATACTTCTTATGGCTATATTTAGATGAGACAACGCCTAATGATGCTCAAAAGACATACTTTGTAGGAAATATAGATGTTGATGGAGAATATATTCCTAAAGTAAATCCAGTATCATTTAGTAGTGATTCTTGGGATACTATTATTAGTGCTGTTAAAAAAGGGAATATAAGTAAATATAATGTAGGAGATACAAAAACTATAGATATGGGTACATATGGAACTCATACACTACGTATTGCAAATACATCAACACCAAGTGAATGTTCAAGAACAGGTTTTTCACAAACTGCTTGCGGATTTGTACTTGAATTTGCAGATATTATAATTGAGCATACAATGAATGGTACAGCTACAAATGCAGGAGGGTGGCCAGCAACAACAATGAGAACATTTGTAAATAATGATATATATAATGCAATACCAGATGAAATAAAGAATGCAATAATAGATACAACAGTAGTATCAGGACATGGAAAAAGTGACACAGAAAACTTTACATCAACAGATAAATTATATTTACTAAGTACAGCAGAAGTATGGTCACAAGGAAGTTCAAATACAATAAGTACTGATACAGCAAGAGATAATACTAGACAACTAGATTACTATAAAAATTTAGGAACAAGTACAAGTAATTATAGTGGAGCAATAAAGAAAAACGGAACTAGTGCTTCAAGGTGGTGGCTTCGCGCGGCTTATTCCAATACTGCTTTCACTTTCTTATTTGTTTCCGACTCCGGAGGTTGGAGTGCCAACAATGCTAGTATTGCTAGTGGCGTTGCGCCAGCTTTCCGATTGGGCTAAAAGATATATTAAAAAACAATATATCTTTTATTTTGCAATTAATTATGTTAAAATTATCTTAAAATAAGAGGTTATATATGTATATAGACAAATTAATAAAAAAAGAAGTTATTACATTATTAATATCAGTATCACTACTTGTTATCATATTTATAGGTGTTACTTATGCTAAGTTCTTAAGTGTTGATAAAGGACAGGATACTGTAATAAATATGGGAGACTTAAACATAAGTTTCTGTAAAGATACAACATGTGATACAACTTATACAAATATAGGTCAAGTTATCGGTACAAAGATAGAAAATGGAGCAAGTGTACCAGCTGATATTTATCCATTTAAAAATGATGGCTCTTATTCAAATGAAACTCCATATATATTTAAAGTAACTAATACAGGTAGTTTAGATTCTACTGTTAAAATAAAATTAAAAGAGGATGCATCTTTTACACCAACTGGAGATTATTCAAGTTACACAAGACTTACTAGTAAATATGCAGACCATTTAAAAGTAGCTATAAGAAAAATAATATTATACGAAGATACTGGTTATCAAATTGGCGATGTTGACATGAATGGAATTGTTAATAAAAAAGACGCAAATTTAATTTTAGATTCATTACCAACTTTTACTGATTTGCAAAGAAGACTAGCAGATTTTAATAGAGATGGAACAATAAACACGTCTGACTCATCAGACATATATGATATGGTTTACAATAGAGGCACTTCAAATGCATTTGAGAAAATATATACATATACATTTAGTGAACTTGAAGATGGAGTTATATGGAAAAATGAAATTATTAAATCAGGAGATTCAGTGGCATATTCTTTATGGCTATATTTAGATGAGACAACTCCTAATGATGCTCAAAATACTTTCTTTGTAGGAAATATAGATGTAGAAGGAGAATTTATACCAAAAAATACTATATTATGTACAACAAATACTGAGTTAACACAAGGCGCTGAATATGTTAATGGACAATATACTTATAGATATATGCAGGAAGGAAAATATTCAAATTCAGGACTAGCATGGCAAAATATAACTTCTGATGGTTGGGGCGTGCAACTAACTGATAAAGCAAGTACTGATGCTGTAAATAGTGAAGTTTGTACCTATATAAACAATAAACCAATAACTTCAATGGCAAGTATGTTTTCTTATAGTCAAGCAACTTCAATAGATTTAACCAACATTAATACATCAAGCGTAACAAATATGAGTTATATGTTTTCTGATAGCCAAGCTACAACATTAGATTTAAGTAGTTTTAATACATCAAAAGTAACAAATATGCAAGGCATGTTTACAAGTATTAATGCTACAACATTAGATGTAAGCAATTTTGATACATCAAACGTAACAGATATGAGTGTTATGTTTGCTGATAGCCAAGCTACAACATTAGATTTAAGTAGTTTTAATACATCAAAAGTAACAAATATGCAAGGCATGTTTACAAGTATTAATGCTACAACATTAGATGTAAGCAATTTTGATACATCAAACGTAACAGATATGAGTGTTATGTTTGCTGATAGTCAAGCCACAACGATAGATTTAAGTTCTTTTGATACGTCAAACGTAACAGATATGAATAATATGTTTTTTCAAAGTCAAGCTACAACTTTAGATGTAAGTAATTTTGATACAAGCAATGTTACGGATATGAGTTATATGTTTAGCTTTGCAGCCAATCTTAAAACAATATATGCAAGTAATAAGTTTAATACTAATAATGCTACTAATAGTACTGATATGTTTGCTGAATCTACTAATCTAGTAGGTGGTGCTGGTACAAAGTATGATGCTAATCATGTTGATAAAACATATGCTCACATAGATGGTGGAACAAGTAATCCAGGATACTTTACTGACATTGCTGATAAAGATATTCCAGCACCTAATTCATTTGCAACAGATTCGTGGAAAACAATAATTAAAGCAGTTAGAAATAATAACATAAGCAAATACAAAGTAGGAGATACTAGAACAATAGATATGGGAACATATGGAACACATACACTTAGAATTGCAAACACATCAACACCAAGTGAATGTAGTACAACTGGTTTTTCACAAACAGCATGTGGATTTGTACTAGAATTTGCAGATATAATAACAACACATAATATGAATGATACAAGGACAAATGTAGGAGGATGGCCAGCATCAAGTATGTACACATTTGTAAACACAAATATATATAATGCACTACCAAGTGATATAAAGAATTCAATAATAGATACAACAGTAGTATCAGGACATGGAAAAAGTGACACAGAAAACTTCACATCAACAGATAAATTGTATTTATTAGCACCAAAGGAAGTATATACAGATTGGTCTAATAATTATGATACAGCAAAAGATTTAACAAGAGCATTAGATTATTATAAAAATTTAGGAGTAACAACAAATAATTATAGTGGTGCTATAAAGAAAAACGGAACTAGTGCTTCTTATTGGTGGCTTCGTTCGGCCATTTCTGGCATTAGCAGTAGCTTCTTCGCGGTGGACAACTATGGTTACTACAATAACGGCGGTGCTAATAGTACGTACGGCGTTGCGCTAGCTTTCCGATTGGGTTAATGTGTAAAGTATATGTAAACGAGAGCAAAACAAAATTAGTTAAGAGAACTAAAACAAATCCGAATAAAAAATAATAAAGTATAATTGATGTTATAAAGCGACTACTCCATGCGAAAGCATGGATAGGCGATTATGAGAAAACAAATAAAATAATGATATAAGAAAGTAACCTGCCTAAAGGCAGGAGATGGAAATTTTGAATTTATGTAAATTCAAAATTTTTTTAATGAAAATTAATGGTGATAGAAATGAAACTATAAAAAAGTAATATATTATATAAAGATTAAGAATGTAATTACACTTTTAACTCATCTTTTTATTAATATTTGTATCGAAATGTCACTGTATTTAAGATAAGTATAATACCTTTACTGTAAAGTTTCACGTTAAAATTGGCTTTTTATATATCTCTATTATATAATTTAAGTATAAGGAGAATTATTTATATGTGTGGAATTGTAGGTTATAAGGGAAAAAGAAATGTTAAAGATGTTCTTGTTGAAGGATTATCAACATTAGAATATAGGGGTTATGATTCTGCTGGTATAGCAGTTCTTGATAATAATAAAGTAAGAATTGTTAAATCAATAGGTAAAATAGAAAATCTAAGAAATAAACTAAAGAAATATATATTCAATAATACAACATGTGGTATAGCACATACTAGATGGGCTACTCATGGAAAAGTAACTGAAACAAATTGCCATCCTCATAAAGTAGGTAGAGTAATAGTTGCTCATAATGGTATAGTTGAAAATTATAAATTGCTTGAAAGTGAACTTAAAGGATATAAATTCATAAGTGATACTGATAGTGAAAGAATAGCTGCTTTAATTGATTCACATTATAATGGTGATAATGAACTTGAAGCTATAGAAAAATCCATTGAAGAAATGAGCGGTAGTTACGCTCTTGCGATAATGTTCGAAGGCAAAAATAAAATATATGGTGTTCGTAAAGATGCTCCGTTAATCGCAGGTATTGGTGATAATGAATATTTTATATCAAGTGATATATCAGCAATATTACCATATACTCATAAATATATTGTTCTTGATGATAAAGAAATAGTTGAAATAGATAAAGAATGTAATATTTATTACAATGGAGTAATACTTGATAAAGAAATACTTACTGCTGATTTTGATATGGAAAGTGCTCAAAAAGATGGATATAATCATTTTATGCTTAAAGAGATTCATGACCAAATTGAACTTAGTAAGAAATTATATTCAGTATATCTTGAAAATGATATGATTAGTGATAAAGTTATTGATATTACTAAATATAAACGTATTGATTTTGTAGCTTGTGGAAGTGCTTATCATGCTGCTTTAGTAGGTAAATATTTTGCTGATAAGTATTGTACTACTAAAGACTTTTATGTAAATGTGTATGCATCTAGTGAATATAGATATACTAATCATTATTTTGATAATGATGTTCTTGTAGTTTTCTTATCACAAAGTGGTGAAACAGCAGATACTTTAGCATGTCTTCGTATGGTTAAAGAAGAAGGTGTTGATACTTTAGCAATAGTTAATGTTACATCTTCAACAATTGCAAGAGAAGCTAAATATATAATGCCTATGCTTGCTGGACCTGAAATATGTGTTGCGACTACTAAAGGATACTTTAGTCAAAGTTATTTATGCAGCTTACTTATGCTTAAATATATGTATAAGAAAAATATTATCAATAAAGATGAAGTAGATAGAATACTAAAAGAGTTTATTAAATTACCTAAGTATGTAGAAAAAGTTATCAACATTGATTATAAAAATATAGCTAAAAGTATATATAAAAATGAAGATATATATTATATAGGACGTGGTATAGATATTTATACTTGTTATGAAGCAAGTCTTAAACTTAAAGAAATATCTTATATACATAGTGAATGCTTTTCGGCTGGAGAACTTAAACATGGACCAATTGCTTTAATATCAAAAGGTACTCCAGTTATTGCATTGTTAAGTGAATTCTCTGTTTATGAAAAAACAGTAAGTAATATTATTGAAGCTAAAAGTAGAGGTGCTAAAATAATAACTATACGTAAAGAATCAATTAATATCGATAAAAATATTAGTGATTTTGATATAGTAGTTCCTCTTACCAGTGAATATATTCAAAATTTAGTAATTATGGTAGCATGTCAAATGTTATCATATGAGGTAGCATTACTTAGAAAATGTGATATAGATAAACCAAGAAACCTTGCTAAAAGTGTTACAGTTGAATAGGCTCATATTTATGAGTCTTTTTTAGTTACTGTTAGTTATACTTTTGTTCCACAAAATCATATATTGTAGGTACGAAAGTAATTGAAACTTTAAAAATGGTATAGTAAAACGCTGAAAATTGAGATAGTAAAACACTGAAAATTGAGATAGTAAAACGCTGAAAATTGAGATAGTAACTATTGAAAAAGTAATAATTATAGTGTATAATGCAGTTAGAGGTGTTTAATATGATTAATTATAATGGTGAATATAAAGTTAGATTAATTGATGAAAAGGTTGAAAGATATTTGAGGATTTTTGGTGCGATTAGTATTGAAGGACCTAAATGGTGCGGAAAAACAAGAACAGCTGAAAGACATGCTAATTCTGCTGTGTATTTAGATAATTCGGCAGAAAATTTTGATTCTAGGAATAAAGCAAAAATGGATGTATCATTAATTTTAAATGAAACGCCACCTGAATTAATTGACGAATGGGGAGAAGTTCCTGAAATATGGGATGCTGTAAGACACAACTGTGATAAAGATGGACAAAAGGGTAAATATATTTTAACTGAATCAACAACTCTCAGAAAAAAAGAAGATGAAGAGAAAGTGCATCATTCTGGAGCTGGAAGAATTGATAAAATGAAAATGTGTTCAATGAGTTTATATGAATCAGGTGAATCTTCTGGTAAAGCGTCTATTATTGATATGTTTAATGGTACACAAAAGAATTGTAATGATAAAAAATATTCATATGAAGAAATAGCTCGTTTAATTATAAGGGGTGGATGGCCTGGTAACTTAGATATTCCAGATAAGAGTGAACATATTTTACCAAGAAGTTATATGAAAGCATTACTTGATAATGATATAAATAAAGATGGAGTAGAAAGAGATAGAAATAAAATGGAAATGTTATTGAAATCTCTTGCTAGAAATGAAAGTACTGTGTGTACTAATAAAAAAATAATAAGTGATATGACTGAAGATGGTAATGATTATATTAAAACTAATGTTACTGTGAGCGATTATTTAAACGTTTTAGATAAATTAAATATACTAGCAAATGATCCTGCATATTCTCCAAATATAAGATCTTCTGTAAGTATAGGTAAAAACCCTAAAAGACATTTTGTTGATCCCTCTTTAGCTTGTGCAATGCTTGGTTTAACTAAGGAAAAATTAATGAATGATACTTCAACATATGGTTTTATGTTTGAATCATTGGTTGAAAGGGATTTGAGAATATATATGGACTATTTAGATGGTAAACTTTATCATTATAGAGATAATAAAACTGGTCATGAAGTAGATGCTGTAGTTGAACTTCCAGATGGTGATTATGGAATTATAGAGATTAAGTTAAGTCCTAATGGAGTAGAAGATGCTAAAAAATCTTTAAATAAATTTGAAAGTCAAGCAGTGAAAAAACCAAAATTCAAATGTATAATAGTAGGACTATGGGATGCAGTTGTAAAAGATCCTGAAACAAATATTTATATTGTACCTATAACAAGTTTGAAGCCATAGAATGTTATAATACATATTACATAAGAAGTTGCTCGAAAATTAATTATTTGATTTTATAGCAACTTTTTAAAATTTAGTATTTACAAAAGTGTGATTTTTTTGACATAAAACCTTGCAAAAGTGTGATGAAAACATCAAAAATACTTGCAAAAATGGAAATTATATGGTATATTATTGAATATTATCGATAGAAATGGGGAAGAAAACAAGCATGGATGCACTGAATCGAATTGTTCTGAAAATCAACGACATTGTTTGGGGCATGCCGCTGATTATTTTTATTCTGGCAGTTGGAATTTATTTAACCGTTCGCTTGGGCGTGCTTCAAATACGACATTTGCCCAAAGCATTAAAGTTCATGGTGAAAAATGAGGAGGGCGGCGACGGCGAGGTTTCAAGTTTTGGCGCGCTGTGCACGGCGCTTTCAGCTACCATTGGAACGGGAAACATTGTAGGCGTGGCGACTGCAGTGTG
>ERZ779888.2394-NODE-2394-length-15592-cov-7.829439_pt1 | contig 15592 bp, 15 predicted proteins | sample MGYA00511245_ERZ779888 | MGnify/ENA primary metagenome ERZ779888 (study PRJEB29588, sample SAMEA2155255) | human gut metagenome | biome: human gut; feature: human-associated habitat; material: faeces | place: Denmark | collected 2008/2010 ... | reverse complement strand
TATAAAAGCTTGGTTTTCAACATATAAATTATAAAAACACTAGGAGGATTAATTATGTTTTATGTAATAAATTAAAAGATGTTATTAGAACTGGTTGGAAAAACTGGAATGTTAAAAGAGATAGACTAGAAAGTGTTGCTGAACATGTTTATGGCGTTCAAATGTTAGCAATTGCTATGAAAAGTGAATATAGTTATGATATTGATATAATGAAAGTTATTTTAATGTTAGCTGTTCATGAATTAGGTGAAACTGTTATAGGTGATTTAACTCAGTTTGATATATCCAAAGAAGAAAAAGAAATAATAGAGCATGAAGCAGTTTCTAAAATATTAAGTGGAATACTTGATGGAAAAGAAATTGAAAATTTATTTCTAGAATTTGATTCGCATTCAACAAAAGAGGCAATGTTTGCTTATATGTGCGATAAACTAGAATGCGATTTACAATGTAAATTATATGATGAAGAGGGTTGTGTAGATCTAAATAAGCAAGATGGAAATAACACATTAAATAATAAAATAGTTCATGAATTACTTGCATCAGGTGCATCTTGGTCAGAAATGTGGTTAAAATTTGGACAACAGATTTATCCTTATGATGATAATTTTATAGCAGTTTCAAATTATGCATTAAATAATAATATTAAAAAACTAAAATAGAGTAGTGAAAAAGATCTTACTTGAGATCTTTTTTCTTGTACATTTCTTTATTAATGATTTATAATATAAGCAAGAGATAAATTGTTTTGGTTTGATGGAGAAATTATATGAAAATAATAAGCATTGGAGATTTAGTAACAGATTATTATTATAAAAATGATAAGCTTGTCGGAGTAAATGGAGTGTGTGGTAATGATATGACTGGTAAAATAGCAATTGATGTTTCTAAGACAACATATAGTGAAAATGCAATGAATATTTATTTTTATAAGGGTAATTTATAAAACAGGATACTTTTAAAGTATTTTGTTTTTTTATGTTTGATGTTATAATTATCTAGAAAAAGGACTGATAATATGAATATAAAAAATCTTTCGATGTCATTTGGTAACCAAGAACTATTTAACGATATAAATATTCAAATTGATGAAAATCAAAAAGTTGGAGTAATTGGATTAAATGGTGCAGGTAAAACTACATTGTTTAAGATAATTATGGGTAAAGAGTATCCTGATAAGGGTAAAATAACTTTTAAAAATAATGCACGGGTTGAGTGGCTACCACAAGTTATCGAAGATGATTTAGAAAGTTTAGATATAAATGTTTTAGAATATTTAATGAGTGCAAGACCTATTGATAAGCTAAATAATCAGTTACAAGATTGTTATGAAAGACTTGGTAATGCTTCTTTAAAAGAACAAAAAGATATAATTAATAAAATAGATAAAATACAAAAGAAACTTATTTATTGGGATCAATATAATGCCGATGGTATTTTATTAAAAATAATTGATGGTATGAATATTGATGATAGTCTTTTAGATAAGAAAATACATGAGTTATCCGGTGGACAAAAATCAAAGATAGCATTTGCTAAACTTCTTTATTCTAAACCTGAGGTAATACTTTTAGATGAGCCTACTAATCACTTAGATAAAGATACTAAAGATTATGTAATTAATTATTTAAAATCATATAATGGTAGTGTTTATATAATATCTCATGATATAGATTTTTTAAATAAAGTAGTAAATAAAATATTATATTTAGATAAAATAACTAAGAAGTTTGAATTATATGATGGTAATTATGATAGGTTTATTAAAATACACACTGAACATGAAAAAGCATTAGAAAGACAAATGAAATTACAACAACAAGAAGAAAATAAGTTAAGAGAAATAGTCCTTCATTATTCTAATAGTTCTGGTAATAGAAAGAAAATGGCTCAGGATAGAGAAAAAAAGCTAGAAAAATTACTTAGTAACAAGATAGAAATTAATCCAAAGAATAAAAAAGCTAAGATAGATATTCCTATTAATAGAGAGGGATCTAAAATACCTTTAGTAGTTGAGAGAATAAGTTTTTCTTATAATAAGAAAAAACCTATTATTAAAGATTTATCTTTTTCACTTTCAAGAGGAGAAAAGTTTTTAATCGTTGGTAAAAATGGGGTAGGCAAATCCACATTACTAAAATTAATAATTAATCAGTTACAGGTAGATAAAGGTAGAATTGTTATAGGAAATAAAACTGATATTGGTTATTATGCACAAGAACATGAATTACTTGAAGACGATAAAACTATTATGGAGAACTTTAAAGAATATAAATTGAGTAATGAAAAATTAAGAAATCATCTAGGTAGATTTTTATTTAATAATGATGAAGTATTTAAAAAAGTAAAAGTATTATCACCTGGTGAAAAAAGTAGAGTAGCACTTGCTAAGTTATCTCTTTCTAAAGCAAACTTTTTAATACTTGATGAACCTACTAATCATTTAGATCCTACCACTCAAAAAATAATTGCAGAAACTTTTAGAGACTTTAAAGGCACTATGTTAGTAGTATCACATAACCCAGAGTTTGTAGATAATCTAGGAATAGAAAGAGTTCTAGAACTACCAAAGGGAAAAATATCTTTTTATGATAAGGATTATGTTGATTATTATAGTAAATTAAATGAAAAACCTTGAATAATACTATAAATTGTTGTATTATATAGGCAACATGAAAGGAGTACTAATTATGGAAAAATTTAGTGAAATTGAAAAGAATTATAAAGAGGAAATGAAAAAGAATAATGAACAGTTAAAAAAACTATCTGATGATTTTGCTAGAACATCAATAGAACTTGATCTAACTAATAAAACTATTCATTGTGGTGGAAGAGATGAACTAGAAATAATTGGAGAGGAAAAACTATATATTACTTATTTAGGATATATTGATAGTCTACTTATAGATCTTAGAAGTGATATTGAAATGGAACTTGCTTTTGAAGATTATGTAGAAGTAGTAAAAAAAGAAAATAAATATAAAAAAATAATGAATAAAAGAAATGAATTAGTAAGACTAATTAAGGAAAATACTAATATTTTTGAATATTTTGACTTTGCAGAACAAGTAATTAATAAAGTACCATCATTATCAGAATTTGGTATGATTTACGATAATATTTTATCTTCAAGAAGAAATTTAAATACAAAACTAGAATTCATAAGCGCATATAATCATGGTTGTAGAGAATATCAATATGCATCACTTGAAAATATGAATGAAATATTTAATGAATGTCATAATGACTTAAGAGAACATCGTTTAAATAATGAACATATAGTATCTAGAACTGTTTTAACAAAGAAGTTTATTAAATAAGATAGCATTTTGCTATCTTTTATTATTTGATGAAATGAAATACTTTCAAAATGCATTAAAATGTGGTAAAATATTCTAGAAGTTGGTGATATTGTGAAAACAGATGATTTTGATTACTACTTACCAGAAGAATTAATTGCACAAACTCCTCTTGCTAATCGGAGTGATTCTAGATTAATGCTTGTGGATAGAAATACTGGTAAGATAAAACATGAACATTTTTTTAATATAATTAATTACTTAAATAAAGGGGATGTTTTAGTACTTAATAATACTAAGGTTATTCCTGCTAGAATAATTGGTATTAAAGAAGAAACTAATGCTGTAATTGAGTTATTGTTATTAAAAGAATTTGAAAATGATATATGGGAATGTTTAGTAAAACCTGCTAGAAGAATTAAAGTAGGAACTGTAGTTAAATTTTCCGATAAGTTAAAATGTGAGTGTGTTAAAGTATTAGACGAAGGAATATGTCATTTTAAGATGATTTATTCTGGTATACTTCTTGAAATACTTGATGAACTTGGTACAATGCCTCTTCCTCCTTATATTCATGAAAAGCTTGATGATAAAAATAGATACCAAACAGTTTATGCTAAATATAGTGGTTCTGCTGCTGCACCTACTGCGGGGCTTCATTTTACCAAAGAATTACTTAATAAGATTGAAGAAAAAGGCGTAATAGTTTGTTATGTTACTCTTCATGTAGGACTTGGAACATTTAGACCGGTAAAGGTTTCTGATGTTAAAGAACATAATATGCATTATGAAGAGTATCAAATTACTAAAGATGTTTGTGATATATTAAATAAAGCTAAAAAAGATAAAAGAAGAATAATAAGTGTTGGGACTACTACTACTAGAACATTAGAGTCAGTAATGACTAAATATAATAAATTTGTTCCAACTCATGAAGAAACTAATATATTTATATATCCTGGTTATAAGTTTAAAGCAATAGATGCACAAATAACTAATTTTCACTTACCCAAATCTACTCTTGTTATGTTAGTTAGTGCATTTGCTAGTAAAGATATAATACTTAATGCATATAATTGTGCAGTAAAAGAAAAATATAGATTCTTCTCTTTTGGAGATTCTATGATGTTAGGAGACTTTAATTATGAGAATAAAAATGACAATTGAAGAATTATATAATGGTATAAAAGATTATTTTAATCTTTATGATACTGAACTATTAAAAGAAAATAAAAAACATATGAAAAAAGAAATAAATGATTTAGTAGGTAATAAAGTAGTAGCTTGTAATAATGAATATAGTGTAATATTCGATACTGAAGCATTATATGTAGAGTTTTTTGATGACTTAATTAGAATATCATTCGAAGATGGTGAATATATTATTAATTGTTTAAAAGAAGCTCATATTGAGTATGTTCCTGTTGATTTGGAACTACCAATTATTAAAGATATATTCGGTTATAAACTCGCAAAAAGAAGAGTAAAAAGTAGGTAATAATATGAGTAAGATGAAATATGAATTATTAAAAAATGATAAAAAAGCAAGATATGGAGTCATTCATAGTAAATATGGAGACTTTAATACTCCAATGTTTATGCCTGTTGGTACACGTGCTACTGTAAAAACCCTTTCAGTAGAAGAATTATATGCTTGCAATACCGGAATAACTTTAGCCAATACTTATCATCTTTGGTTAAGACCAGGACCAGATATTATAGAAAAAGCTGGAGATATTCATAAGTTTATGAACTATAATAGACCAATGTTAACTGATTCTGGAGGGTTTCAAGTGTTTTCTCTTGCTAATTCTAAAGATATTAGTGAAGATGGTGTTAAGTTTAAGAGTCATATTGATGGTTCAAATCTATTCTTAACACCAGAAAAATCAATTGAGATACAAAATAAAATTGGAGCAGATATTATAATGAGTTTTGATGAGTGTCCATATTACCCGTGTACTCATGAATATATGAAAAATAGTGTTGAAAGAACTCTAAGATGGGCAAAACGTGGTAAAGATACTCATAAGAATGATAATCAAATGTTATTTGGAATAGTACAAGGCGGAGAGTTTAAAGACTTAAGAGAATATAGTGCTAAAGAAACAGTAAAAATGAATTTTGATGGTTATTCAATCGGAGGTACTTCAGTAGGAGAAGATAAAAAAACAATGTATGAAATGATTGATAATTGTATAGACTTTCTACCTACGGATAAAATAAGATATCTTATGGGAGTTGGAGATCCTCTAGATATTCTTGAGGGAGTAGAAAGAGGAGTAGATATATTTGATTGTGTCCTACCAACAAGAATAGCAAGACATGGTAATGCTTTTACAAGACATGGTAAAATGAATCTTAAGAATGCTAAGTTTAAAGAAGATTTTACTCCAGTTGAAGACTCTTGTGACTGCTATTGCTGTAAAAATTATACAAAGGCTTATATAAGACATTTATTTAGTGTTGATGAAATATTAGGTCAAAGACTTCTTTCAATTCATAATATTAGATTTTTAACTAAACTAACCGAAGAGATAAGAGACGCAATAAATAATGATAGTTTTGATGAATATAAAAAAGATTTTATAGAAAAGTATACAAAAAGTTAAAAAAATGCTACAATATAGATGTAGTAAAATATATAGTAAAGGATGTGACAAAGTGAAGTTAAGTGAAAACTTTTTTTACACCTTAAGAGAAGATGTAAAAAACGAAGATTGTGTAAGTAGTAATTTATTAGTAAAAAGCGGTATGATTAAAAAAGTTTCAAGTGGTATTTATATGTACATGCCTATTGGATTAAAAGTATTAAATAACATAGAACAAATCATTAGAGAAGAAATGAATAATGCTGGAGCTTTAGAACTTTCTATGCCTTGTTTAATACCTAGTGAAGTATATGAACAAAGCGGAAGAAAAGAAAACTTTGGTAATAGTATGTTTACTTTAAAAGATAGAAATGATAGAGAATATGTACTTGGTCCAACTCATGAAGAGTTATTTGTTAATGCTGCTTCCAGTATGATAAAATCATATAAAGATATGCCATTTAATATTTACCAAATGGCTAATAAATATAGAGATGAAGCTCGTCCAAGATATGGATTAATTAGAGTAAGAGAATTTATTATGAAAGATGCTTATACATTTGATAAAGATGAAAAAGGATTAGATAATTCATATAGAAAAATGTATAATGCATATCGTAGAATATTTGATAGATGTGGTATTAATTATAAAATAGTAGAGGCTGATACAGGTGTTATGGGAGGACTTTTATCCGAAGAGTTCCAAGCAATCGCAGATATTGGTGAAGATAGTATAGTTTATTGTAAGAATTGTGGTTATGCTGCGAATAATGAGGTATTTGATGTTATTCCAGTATTCGATAAAGTGCCAGTATCACAAAAAGAAAAAAGATTAGTTCATACACCAAATACTGGTTCAATTAAAGCACTAGTAGACTTTGGATACGATATAAATAAACTTACTAAAACTATGATTTATAAAAATGAAAGAGGAGAATTCTATGCTTGTGTAATTCCTGCGACTAGGGAAATAAATGATTATAAGTTAAGAAGAACTACTAAGTCAGTTGATATAAATCTTGCAAGTGCAGAAGAAGTTAAAAAAATAACAGGTGCTGATATTGGATTTGTTGGTCCATGTGATTTAAATATACCTATTATTGTAGATAAAGAAGTAATACTTATGGAAGATTTTTTAGTAGGTGCCAATAAAACAGATTATCATTATGAAGATTTTAATGTTGGAGATATTATGCCTGGTTATAAAGTGGCAGATATTAAGTTTGCTATTTCGGGCGATCATTGTCCTGAATGTAAATATGAAATAGAAATTGCTAAATCTATTGAAATAGGTAATACTTTTAAACTTGGTTCTAAATATTGTGAAGCATTAGGATTAAAATATTTAGATCAAAATAATGAAGAACAATATCCACTTATGGGTTGCTATGGAATTGGTGTAGAAAGAGTACTTGCTTCACTTGTTGAACAAAACAATGATGAAAATGGCATTATATTCCCACTTTCAGTTGCTCCTTATAAAGTAGCAATAGTTTTAATTGATAAAAATGATAGATTACAAAATGAAGTGGCACAAGATCTATATAACGAATTAATGAGCAAAGGTATAGATACAATACTAGATGATAGAGATGTAAGACCAGGTGTTAAGTTTAATGATATGGATTTAATTGGTATTCCTATTAGAGTTACAATTGGCAAGAAAGTATATAGTGATCTTGTTGAATTAAAACAAAGACATAAACATACATCAGAAGACATCAATGTAAAAGATATTTATAAAGAAATAAAAGCAATTATGGATTAATAAAATTAAAACAGCAGTTAGTTTACACTTTCCATTGAAAATACTTAATGTTACGTGTATAATTTAAATAGATAGTAAACTATAAATGAGGTGATACCATGTTAAATGCTAAAGATTTTACAAAAAAAGTAAAACAAAAAGAGGAAATAGAAGCAGCTTTAAAGAAATGTGATGAAGATATGAACAATATATCTAATCCTTATAAAGATGAAATTGATAAGATTAATAGCGAATTGAAACAAATATTTAAAGAAATTAAAAAATGTAGTATGTTTGATCGAATTGCCGAAAAACTAAAACTTGGAAAAAAATATCAGTTAAATATTAATTTTAAAAAGTTGAAAGATGAAAAAGAAAAGGCATATGATAGATACTATGAATATGAAAATAATACAAAAAAGGAACTTGAAAGCAGAAAAAAAGCTTTAGAAAAAATGTATAATGAGTATGAAGAAGTGCCCGAATATATCGAGATAAAAGATGGAAATCTTGTAATAACTGACAAATCTAATGAAGAACTTCAAAAATTCGATTTATCAAATGAAGAATTTGAAAATGAACCTAATAAAATTCTAGTACATGTAACGAACTTTTTTCCAAAAAATCATACTATTTTAAATCAGTATAGTGCTAATGTAGTATCTAGAACTACGGTAAAATATAATGGAATAGATAGATATGTTCCATGCCTACTTCACAGACATACTACTCATTTTACTGTTAATACAGTAGTATCGTCGTCTCATGGCTATGGAAATTGGGATGACTGTCGCTTTGTTATAATTGACGGATATAAAGAACATGAAAATGAACTACATGGAAGTAAAAATGATGCATGGATCATCGACAACGTAAAGCTTTCTAAAAATGCAACAATATTAGTTAATATTAATGATAAAGAAAAATTAAAAAATGAAAATCTAGAGGACTACAATATCATATATTACAATGGCGAAAGAGATAAATGCTTTGATAATTATTTAAGATTAAATCAATATAAAAAAATTGAAAATGAGTCGAGGGACCACAGCCATTCCAAATCAATAAGTTTGTGGCAAGAAAGAATGTGTAACAAAAGAGATGCAATACTAAATTTTATTAGTAATAACAAATATTTATCTCGAGATATACCAATAATTACTCAAGAAGAGGCAATTTTGTTCTTTGATGTTTTATTACAAAATGTTTCATTCACTGAGTATAAGGAATTCTTACAACAACTTCCTGAAAGATATCGAAGTTATGATGATACTCAAGGTGCTGTTGAAGAATTAATACAACTGGGATTTCATAAAACAAGCGATAATATGTACACATTTGATTCAGATGAAAAAATACGTGAAAATATTCAAAAATATCGAGAATGTCAAAGCAATAAAGTACTTATAAATTTTGCTGATACTGAATCAATTGATGAATTGCTTAAACTACATCCACAATTTATAAAAAGAAAAAATGAAAAACAAGCATTGCCAGAACCTGATATCACTCAAGTTTTTCAAATGAAATTATCTGACATATACAAATTTGAAAATATGTCATCATTCAGAACTTTGGAAAACTATAAATCTGAGCTTTGTGCTAAATTTGATTGTTTATTTAGTTTTAGAGAATATGATAACAAATGTACAGAGTTAAAATCCACAATATTTAATGAAGTAGATGCACCTATAAATACATTAACAAAATTTATTGAATCAGATAAAACAGTGCAGGAAATGGTAAATCAACTATTAGCAATACATGAAGAACAAGTACAAAAGTTTTATGAAAAAGATAGTGCAAAATCAAAATAATAAAGTAGTAAAAAGCTACTTTATTATTTTATTTATTTTTTCATACACTTCTTTTAATGACTTTTCATATTTTGAAGTTTCTTTAGGATAGTAATAAATACTATCTTTTATTTTATCTGGCATATAATTTTGTTTGACCAAACTATTTGGATAATTATGAGGGTATAAATAGCCAATATTAGGACTTTTTATTATACTTGGTACTTCTCCAATAGCATGTTCTTTTATCTCGTTAATAGCCTTATCTATTGCAAGATAAGCACTATTGCTTTTTGGAGATAAACACATTTCAATAACTATATTAGAAAGAGGAATTCTAGCTTCTGGTAAACCAACTCTTTCACATGCATCAATAACAGCATTAAGCTTAGGACCAATCGAAGGATTTCCAAGTCCAATATCTTCATAACATATAACACAAAGACGTCTAAAAATAATACTTAAATCTTCCATAATAAGAAGTTGTGCTAAGTAGTGTAGGGCAGCATTAACATCTGATCCTCTAATAGACTTTTGAAGTCCACTAAGAGAGTTATAATAGCTTTCTTCATTTTTATCACCAGTAATAACTGAAGTATTATTAATACTTTTAATAGTATCTACACTAACACTATGATCTTTATTATAATAATAAGATACTTCAAGTAAGTTATAAGCGAATCTTAAGTCATATTTAGATATTTTAGCAATATATTTTAAAGCATCATTAGTTATTTTAATATCTTTTAAATATTCTGTTTTAATAGCTTTTTTAAGTCCTTTTAATATATCTTCTTCACTAAGAGGCTCTAGTTTAAATATTTGACATCTACTTCTTATCGCAGGATTTATTGCATGATACGGATTAGAAGTAGTAAGACCAATTAGAGTAATAAGACCACTTTCTAAACATGGAAGAAGTATATCTTGTTTATCTTTATTTAATCTATGAATTTCATCTACAATTAAAATCATTCCATCATACATTTTGGCTTCTTCAATTACTATATCAAAGTCTTGTTTTTTATGAATAACTGCATTTAAAAAACGATAATTCATACCTAAATCATTTACAATCGCAGTAGCTATACTAGTCTTACCAATACCTGGTTCTCCATATAAAATCATTGAAAATATTTTTTTATTTTTAACCATATTAGATATAATTTTATCTTTACCAATTAATGTTTCTTGTCCTAAAACATCTTTTAAAGTTTTAGGTTTTAGTTTTATTGCTAATGGTTCATTCATACTAACACTTCCATTCATATATATTTTATCAAATATATTTATATATTACAAACAATTATTCTTAAAATGTTTCTTTTTTAACTTTTTCTTTATTTTTATCGTTGTTTTTGATATAATATACTCAAAATTATTTAACTGAAAGGAAGAGTTTATATATGAGACATGCTGATACTTATGTTTTTGAAATCAATCATGAAAAAACAGTAACTAAAACTGAAATCTTAGAAGAAATACGAAATGTATTACTCTCTGAACCTAACAAAGATGATGATTGTATTTCTTTATATGATGTTGCTCAATTAATAAAAAGAAAACGAGAATATTATGAGAATATTATAGAATCATATGAGAGACAACTTACGTTGATATCAAAACGTAATGGTTTAGGTTATACAAATATAGTTGTTGATAATGATTTTGAGGATGAAAATAAGATAAAAATAGATTTTAATACTAAATATAATAATAAACTTGATAATGCACTATTCTTTAAAGAAGATGATGATTTATATATTATACGTCCTTTGATATATGATTCACAAGGAAAACAAATATTACTGATTTTAGGAAATACAATTTCACAACTTTATGATGTAGTACTTCAATATAACAGAATTTTTGATTATTATGTTCGTGATATTAAGTCAATGAATTCAGATGTTTCAGTTGATATTATTGGTGATTCTATTGATATATCTTTTGCACATGATTCTGAAGAAAAATTTAAATTAGAACTAAATAATAGGTCTGATCAATACGAATGGAGGACTAACTCATATATAATTGCAAGTACAATTTCAGAAAGTGAACATGCAATATTTAAAAAAGTATTTGTTAAAATTGAAGACTGTCCTGAATGGAGTAGAGATGATTTATATAAAATTAGAAAAAATCAATTAGAGGGAAAAGACACATATTTAGAAGAAACACAACCTGAAAAAACAGGAATAAAAAGAAAAATACTTTCGTTTTTAAAAAGATAAAGCCATTAGGCTTTTTTTAATTTATAAAGTTTAATGGTTATATTGCGAATAAAGTGTTTTATATGCTATAATTGTATTGAGGTATAATATGAAAGATAAGTATGAAGTTAATACATTTATTTTAGATTATATTGATTATTTAAAATATGAAAAAAATTTAAGTTCTGAAACAATTAAAAAGTATAAGTATAATCTAATTATTTTTGAAAAGTATATGTTAAATAAGAATATTAATTTATTTGATGTAACACAACAAGATATAATGGACTTTATTACTAATTATTTTAAAGATAAAGGTGTTAGTTCTAAGACAAATAGTATTACTTCGATTAATAACTTCTATATATATCTAGTAAAGGATAAAAGGATTGATATTAATCCTTGTGAAAATATTGATAGGCCAAAGATGAAGAAAAGGTTACCTGATGTATTGACTGTAAATGAGGTTGATAAATTATTAGATATTCCACTTCATACTAAAGAAGATTATAGAGATAAAGCAATACTTGAGGTTTTATATGCTACTGGTATAAGAATTAGTGAACTTACTAATTTAAAAATGCAAGATGTAGATTTTACTAATAAAGTAGTTAGAGTCTTTGGTAAGGGTTCTAAAGAAAGAATTGTCCCTATTAATAAGTATGCTTTAAAATATTTAGGAATGTATTTAGATATAAGAGGATCTTTCTTAAAAGGTAAACTTACTGATTACATTTTCTTAAATAGTAAGGGTGAAGCTATTAGTAGGGAAAGTTTTGGATTAGAACTTAATAAAATAGTAAAGAAGCAAGGATTAAATAAAAGAGTTACACCTCATATGCTTAGGCATTCGTTTGCTACTCATATGCTAAATCAAGGTGCAGACTTAAGAAGTATACAGGAATTACTTGGACATTCTGATATTAGTACTACTACTATATATACACATGTAAGTAATGAAAAAGTAAAGAATGATTATTTAAAATACCATACAAGATAGGGAGGATTATTATGAGATTTAAAAGAGTATTTTTAATAGTTTGTGATTCACTTGGCGTTGGTGAAGCACAAGATGCAGTAAATTATGGAGATATAGGTGCTAATACATTGAAACATATTAATGATAAACACAACCTATTTATACCTAATCTTAAAAAACTTGGATTTTTAGACACTATTAATATGAATGAAGATGATGATGTTGAAGCATACTATACTATTGCAAGGCCTAATAATAAGGGAAAAGATACATTAAATGGTCATTATGAAATAGTAGGCTTAAGAAATGAAGTACCATTTAAAACATTTACTGAACATGGTTTTCCAGATGAATTAATTAAAGAAATAGAAACTCAAACAGGAAGAAAAGTTATTGGTAATTGTGCAGCATCTGGTACTGAAATAATTAAAGAATTGGGAGAGGAGCATATAAAGACTGGTGCACTTATTATTTATACATCAGCAGATTCCGTTTTACAAGTAGCAGCACATGAAGCAGTTATTCCAGTAGATTTGTTATATAAATATTGTGAAATTATTAGAAATATAACTACTAAAGACGAGTGGAAAGTTGGTAGAATTATTGCAAGACCATTTATTGGTAATAATAAGAATAATTTTAAAAGAACAGGAAATCGTAGAGATTTTGCATTAAAGCCACCTACTAAGTCTATTTTAAATAAGCTAAGTGATAAGGGATTGAGTGTTATATCAGTTGGTAAGATATATGATATATTTGATGGTGAAGGAATAACTAAAAAACTTACTTCTCATTCAAACAAAGAAGCTGTAGATAAAGTACTTGAAGTAATGAATAAGAACTTTACCGGTTTATGTTTTGCTAATTTAAATGATTTTGATACATTATATGGCCATAGAAGAGATTCTTTAGGATATGCTAATGCCATTGAAGAGCTTGATGTAGAAATACCAATGATGTTAAATAACTTGAATAATGATGATTTACTTATTATAACAGCTGACCATGGTAATGATCCAACATATTCAGGAACAGATCATACAAGAGAAAATACTCCAGTTATTATTTATAGTAGAGTATTTAGAGAACCAAAAAATTTACCAATTATGTCAACATTTGCGGATATTGGTGCTACTATAGCAGATAATTTTGAAGTAGATCCTCCAATGATTGGGGAATCATATTTAGACAAACTAATATAATAGGGAAGGGGAAGTGATATTATAAAAAAAATATTTAGTTTTCTAATTATTACACTTTTAGCATTTACAATGATTGGTTGTTCTAACAAAATACCAATAAAACCAGAATATAGCGTAAATGAACAGGCAATTGCAGATGATATTGAATTACTCATAAATGAGGTAATTTATAATGAAACGCATCAAACATTGAGAATCAAAGTTAAAATGACTAATAAAAGAGATAATACTGTTACAATTAAATCAGATGAAATGTTTAAACTATATGATATAAATAAAGTTCAAATTCCAAATAGTTATAATAATACTACTAATATAATTAAAAAGGATGAAACTATTACTTATATATTAGAATATAGTATTGCTAAAAAAGAAATATATGAATTGTATTTTTATTCAGGAGTTGTGGAAAACAATATAAGATTTAATATAACTAGTAAAGATATCACTAATGCTATTGAATAAAATAATCTTAAAAATGTCATAATATCAATTATCGGAAGTTGTATATTTATTAAAAAGATGAGGTTTAATCCTCATTTTTATTATATTTTAATTTGGTTTATATTATATTGTATTATGTTGTTCTTTATTGTTTTATTTCTTTTCATATATTTGATTATTATTTAAATATTTATAGACCATAGCCATTACAATATCAATTGATATAGTTTGACCATTTTTGTCTACTATTCCTACTCTATCGGCGTCTCCATCAAGAGCAACTCCGATATCAAATCCTAGTTCTGATACTTTGTCTTCTAACATTTTCATATTAGCGCGAACACTTGGGTCTGGGTGATGATTAGGGAAATTACCATCACTTATGTCATTAATATATACTGCTTCAATTGGTAACTTGGAGATAATTTTTTTAATTATAATTGAGCCTGTTCCATTTCCCGGATCAAATACAGCTTTTATTTTTTTATTTCCAAGATTTAATGATTTAATAATGTAGTTTGCATAATCATCTTCGATATTTATTTGTTTTAAGGTACCATTACCGGTTTTAAAATCACCTTTTTTAGTATATTCATAAAAGTTTTCTATATTTTTTCCATAAGCATTTCCGATACTTGTGAAGGAAAATTTAAATCCATTATATTCTTTTGGGTTGTGACTTGCTGTAATCATAATACCGAATGGGTTATTAAGGTGTTTTCGGGCAAAATATAACATTGGTGTTGTAACAAGGCCTAAATCAATAATATTAATGCCCGTTTCTAATAGCCCTTGAATCATTTTTTTATGAATACTCGGGCTAGATAAACGGTTATCATATCCAACTATTACTTCCTTTGCACCCATTTCAAGTGCTTTTGAGCCATAACTTTTACCTACTAAATAACCTGTTTCATCATTAAGAGTAACATTATATATTCCTCTTATGTCATATTCTCTAAACGTTTCTTTTTCTAACATATTTATTTACCTTTCTAGAACAAGCATTATTTAATTCCATTAATTCATTAAATGAAGGAATAAATAGTACATCATTTTCTTTTATTTCTTTATCTAGACAATTGTATTCTCCAAGTAATGATCCTAAAAGAATGTCACCATAAAACTTAAGCGCGATTAAGGATAAATCTTCATTTTCTTTTACTTTATACCAAAAGCTATAACTATTTAAGGTTTCTTCGCTTGGGAAAACAATTTTTGTTCCTTCTTTTAAGTCCATTTCTTCTAAACCGTTATACATAAGAACGCGATAATTATATTTTAAATCACGATATTTTATAAAACATATTCTATTAAATGT
>ERZ779888.2385-NODE-2385-length-15616-cov-6.962984_pt1 | contig 15616 bp, 10 predicted proteins | sample MGYA00511245_ERZ779888 | MGnify/ENA primary metagenome ERZ779888 (study PRJEB29588, sample SAMEA2155255) | human gut metagenome | biome: human gut; feature: human-associated habitat; material: faeces | place: Denmark | collected 2008/2010 ... | reverse complement strand
ATGGCGGAAAAGACATCGCCAGACGCGCCGCCGAATTGTGCGGTGGTGCCTTAGCGGATGCCCGACCAGAGCGCGTCATTTTCCGCTTGAAACGCTTCCCTCAGCGCATTTTCATCTTCAGTAGATACATCCTGCTCAAAAATCAGGATGCCGTCCATATCCGGATCATGCTCCCAGACCTGCAGGGTCAGCACATCATTGTAGTGCCGGACGGTATAACCATCCGCGTCGAACGTCCAGTCCTCTTTCTCCTCGCCGACCGCCCAGCGCAGCAGCACCGCCTCCGTCCCCTCAAAACGGTACAGCGTTTCTCTGTGAATGCCGCCCGCCAAGCCGCCGTTCACAGAACTCCTTACAATTTTGCGTTCTGCATCAAGGTCGTAATTCGTGAACGTCAGCGGACAGAGAACATACTGTTCGCCATCAAAAATGAAAAACTGGTAGACGAAATTGCTCGCGCCGCGCTGTGTCAGTATCACCGCATCGTTGATGCCGTCGAAGTTGACATCCGCATAGGAAAGGTACGGGTCTTTCTCGCCGGACACGAAGCAGAGTTCCTGCCCGTTGTCCGCAATCAGGCGGTGGATGTACTCGTTCTCCGTCGTCTGCCCGATAATTTCCGCGCGGACAGGGGCGATGGTCATCAGGAGAAGCAAGGCAAGCAGGCAGAAACGGGAAATACAGTTCTTCATAAAATATACTCCTTTCGCATTGGTATGCTAATGAAAGAACGAATACGGGGCGGCAATTCATCCGCAGAAAAAAAGGAAATTTCTTCATCGTCTGAAATGGAAATGCTTGCAAATTACTGATGTTTGCGTTATAATGAAAATGGTAATTTATGATTCATACTATTTCCAGATAAGAATGCGCCAAGATGCGCGGCGAATTTTTCATTCTGGCTAACGTGAATGGAACGCAGCGTAGCAGCGCTACGCTAAGTGGAATGAGCGGACGCCAGAAGGGAAAAGGCGCAAGCAGATGGCGCAGATGAATCTGGAAATAGTATCAAGGTTTCTTGCTGGGGAAGTGGGGAAAGGGGTGTTTGCCACGGCGCACGAAGGAGCAGCGCAATACTGCCGCAAAGTGGACAAGCGTGAAATTCCGGTCTGTCCGATTTTAGGGGTCAATATTGCAGTCATCAACATGAATTGGCTGCTGAAATATTTGGCGCAGAATATTCATCAATTGCAGGGAGATTACATCTGCGTATCGAATGTACATACAACCGTCGTCAGTTACGAGGATGCGGACTACCGTGCCGTGCAGAACGGCGGTTTGATGGCGATTCCGGATGGCAATCCGCTGGCGCAGGAGGCGCGGCGGCGCGGGTATCCGCAGATTCAGCGGACAACCGGGCCTGACCTGATGATGGAGGTCTTTCGGCAGTCCACGGCACACGGCTGGCGGCATTATTTCTACGGCAGCACGCAGGAAGTGCAGGAGAAAATGATTGTGCGCCTGCAGAAGGAGTATCCGGGGCTGGTAATTGCGGGCACAGACGCGCCGCCCTTCCGCGAACTGACACCGGAGGAAGATGCGCTTGCCGTGGCGCGCATCAATCAGGCGCAGCCGGATTTTGTGTGGGTCGGGCTGGGAGCGCCGAAGCAGGAGCGCTGGATGGCGGCACACCAAGGGCGTGTGCATGGGCTGATGATTGGCGTCGGCGCGGGCTTTGATTTCTTTTCGGGCAACGTGAGGCGCGCCCCGTTATGGATGCAGAAGCACAGCCTGGAATGGCTCTATCGCCTGATGCAAGACCCGAAGCGGCTATTCCAGCGCTACTGGAGCACGAATCTGAAATTCATCTGGAACGCGACCATCAGGAGAAAGTAAATGCAGCAAGCGACAAAACAGCCCGCTGTACTGCTGGTACACGACTATTATCAGATTCCCGGCGGCGAGGATGTCGTTGTGGCGAACGAGAAGCACCTGCTGGAAACGCACGGTCACGCTGCGGCGCTGTATGCGCGGCGGAACGAGGAGATTTCGCGCATGGGAGCGCTGGAGAAAATCCGCAGTGCGCTGGGGATGTTTTTCAGCATCCGTACATACCGCGAGGTTCGGCGGAGCATCCGCGAAAACCGGATTTCGCTGGTGCATGTGCACAACACGCTGCCGCTGATTGGCCCGGCAGTGTATTACGCGGCATTGCGCGAGGGCGTTCCCGTGGTGCAGACGGTGCACAACTTCCGCCTGCTCTGCCCGAACGCGCTTTTCTACCGCGACGGTCATATCTGCGAGGACTGCACGAAAAAGGGGCTGCACTGCGCGGTGAAGCACCGCTGCTACCGCGGCAGCCGCCTGCAGACGGTGCTCTGCGTGCTCAGCACACGTTTGCACCGTGCCCTCAAAACGTACAGCCGCCTGCATTACATCACCCTGACGGACTTCAACCGGCAGAAGCTGCTGGCGCTTAAGCAGATTCCGCCGGAAAACGTGTCCGTAAAGCCGAACTTTGTGGAACCGCCGGAGACGATTGTGCCATATGCGGCGCGCGAAAATCAGGTGGTGTACATCGGTCGGCTGGATGCGCTCAAGGGCATTCGGCTGCTGCTGGAAGCGTGGGCGCGCTACGAGCGTTCAGGCGGGGGCATGAAGCTAATCATCTGCGGTACAGGGCCGGAGGAAGCATGGTGCCGCGAATATCTGACGCGGGAAAAGCTGAAGCAGGTGGAACTGCGCGGCTTTGTGCCAAATTCGGCGGCACGGGCGCTGATGGGGCAGTCCAAGGCGCTGATTCTGCCGACACAGTGGTACGAAGGCTTCCCAATGACGATTGTGGAAGCCTTCAGCGCCGCCACGCCGGTGATTTGCTCGGATTTAGGCAACGCGGGTTCCCTGATTTCGGACGGCGTGACGGGCTTCAAGTTTCCGGCGGACTCGGCGGAGCAGCTGGCGCAGACGCTCAACCGGCTGCAACACGCGGAATCCGTCAGCGAGGGCGCGCTGAAAACGTATCAGGAGAATTTCACGGCGGAAGCAAATTATCGTCAGCTGATGGCGATTTACAGCAAGGCGATGCAGAAAAGCGGCGAAAGGAGCGAACCATCATGCGGCTGATTGTGGCAGATGTACGGAGCACCAGCACAGACGGCATTGCCGCTGGGCATTATTTCACCGTCGCGCAGAATTATCTTGACCTGTTCGGCGCGGAGATGGATGTGCGCATTGCGGGCGGGCCGGTGTACGGCGACCGCTTCGGGGACAAGCTGATTCGTCTGCCGCATGATTACATCGTGGGCAGTTCGGCGGTGCGTAACAAACGCGCCGTGTTCCAGAACGTGCGCGCGCTGCTGCGGGAAGCGCAGGATGACGTGATTGTCCTCCAGTGCAGCGCCGTCGCAACAGCGTATCTGGGGCTTGCACTGTTCAAGAAGAAAGAAACGCGGGTCTACGCCATCCAGTACAGCACCGACGGCGTCAATTCGCTGCTGAAGCGGGGGCTGTATGCGCTGTGCAGGCGGAAAATCAGCGGCGTTATCTGCCCCAATGCAGCCATTGGCGCGGCGTATGGGCGGCCGATGTGCGTCGTGTCCGATTACATCAGCACAGGAACGATGCAGCCGCCTGTGCCGTATGCGCAGAAGTGCTATGATTTCGGCATGGTCGGGCTGATTACGTCGGACAAGGGCGTTGTTGAAGCGGCAAAGCAGCTGCGGAACACGCCGTATCGGGTGCTGATTGCGGGTCGGGTGCAGGAAGCGCCGCTGGAGGCGGAGCTGCGGGCAGTCTGCGCGGGGGCGAAGAACATCGAGCTGCGGCTGGAATACCTGTCCGAAGCGGCGTATGACGAGGCGATTCGCCAATGCCGCTACTGCATCCTAAATTATTCGGAGAATTACTCCCTACACAGCAGCGGCGTTGTGTTCGATATTCTCTTCCGGGGCGTGCCGATTGTGGGCAGCCGCTGCGGGACGCTGCAAATGGTGGAAGCAAACGAATTGGGCAAAACGGTATCCCGCATGGCGGATTTTGCGCCGGAAAGGCTGCTGGATGAAGCCGTGCATGACCGCTATGTGCGCAACATTGCGCGCTACTGCCAATCGCAGGCGCAGGAGCGGGAAAAGCTGCGGGATTTTCTGACGCGGGGCGCGGTGGAATAACCATGCCGCACAGCGCAAAGTGAAAGGAGGGGCTGAAGCGTGAAGGTCATGTGGATGGGGAATATTATCCTCCCTGCCATTGCGGAAAAAGAATCGCTTCCCCCGGTGTATATCGTGGGCTGGCTGGTCGGGCTGTCGCGGCGGCTGACGCAGCTGCCGGATGTGGCGCTGACGTATGTGTTTGACGCGCCAAAAGCGCTGACGGGCGAAGTGGACGGCTACCGCTATTACGGGCTTGTCAACCCCACACGCCCTACGCAGCGGTGCGGCGAAGCCTACACCCGGCAGCTGGAGGAAATCCTGCGCAAAGAGCAGCCGGATGTCATTCACCTCTGGGGCACGGAAAATCAGCACACGCTGGCCATGGTTGATGCGGCGGAACACCTGGGGATGCGCGAGCGGATTGTAATTTCCATTCAGGGGCTTCTGTCCATATACGCGGAGCATTATCGCGCTTATCTGCCGGAACACGTCTGCCACGGGCACACGCTGAAGGACTTGGTGAAGGGCAATATCGTCCGGCAGGAAGCAATCTACCGCCGCGTCGGGCAGTATGAACAGGAAGCCCTGCGCAGGGTGCAGCACGTTATCGGGCGCACCGACTGGGATGCTGCCTGCATGGCGGAGCTTGCCCCGCAGGCGGCCTATCATTTCAACAACGAAACGCTGCGGGACGAGTTCTACACCGGCGAATGGTCGCTGGACAGCTGCGAGCCGCACAGTCTCTTCTGCAGTCAGGCGCATGTGCCACTCAAGGGGCTGCATCTGCTATTGCAGGCGCTGGCGATTGTCCGCAAGCGCCATCCCGATGTCAAGCTCTATGTGGGGCGCAAGGACTATGGGCGCATTCCGTCGCTTGCGCGCAATGCCTATGAACGGTACATCCATCGTCTGCTGCGCGAAAACGACCTCTACGACCATGTTGTTTTTACCGGAAGCCTGAATGCACAGCAGATGAAGGAGCGGTATCTAAAAAGTCAGCTGTTTGTGCTGCCATCGAGCATTGAGAACTCCCCCAATTCGCTGGGCGAGGCGATGCTGCTTGGCGTGCCGTGCATTGCGTCGGATGTCGGCGGCGTGCGCTGTCTGATGACGCACGGCGTGGAAGGGCTGATTTATCCGGCAGACGACCCGCATTTGCTGGCGCATGATATCTGCGAGATGTTCGCGCATCCGGAAAAGGCGGCGCAGATGGCGCGCGCCGGGCGAGAACATGCCGGAAAAACGCATGATGCGCAGAAGAATCTGGAGATACTGCATCAGATTTATACGGAGATTGCACGATGAAAATCCGAATCACAAAGAACCATGTGGATGCACTCTGCGTGCTGATTGGCGTGCTGGGCATGGGCTCGCTGTATTTTCAGGTGTTGCGGATGCCGCTGATGGCAGCCATGCTGATTGCGTCGATTCTGCTGCTGACGCGGGCGCATCATCCGAAAATCAGCGCCCAGAACATACGCCTGACGCTGCTGCTGACGGCGGCGCTGCTGCTGACGAGCTTTGTCAACCCGCAGAACGGCATCCACATCAACGATATTGTCATTTGGCTGTGCAACATCGGCTATGTGCTGGTGCTGCAAAGCTGCATCGGGTATCAGACGTATATGCGGCTGTATACCAAAGTCATGCTGGCAGAGGCGGCCATCAGCCTGATTTCCTTCGTCATCGGCGATTTGCTGTCGCTGCCGCTGCCGCTGCTGCACTACGAAGTTTCCAGCGTCAACGGATTTTATCTGACGCCTTATTTTACCTTAGGCTGGCTGAACATCCCGGTTTTCCACCGCAATGCGGGTATGTTCAACGAGCCGGGTAGCCACCAGATTTTCCTGAACTTCGCGCTGCTGTTCCTGATGAGCGACGAAACGCGCATGGGCATGAGCAAGAAGAAATACTGCTGGGCAATTGCGCTGCTGATCGTCACCATCCTCAGCACGCTGTCCACAACAGGCTTCATTTGTCTGGGCGTTGTGCTGCTGACGGTGGCATTCCGCAAAAAGGGCAGGAAAATGGCGCGCAGCATCAAGATGGCGGCGTTCGTTGGGCTGGTACTGCTGTTTGTCATCGAGTCCGTCACGGGCGTGGTGGAACGCAAGATTGTCGGACGAAATTCCGGCGGTTCGTTCTACACGCGGTGGAACGACACCTTCAGCGGCTTTGAAATCGGGCTGGAATCCCCCATTGCGGGACAGGGCGTTTTCTCGGAGCGAAAGGCGGAAATCCTGCTGAAACACAGGGTGCAGAATATTTCCAACGGCTTTGCCGCCTTCGTCATGGATACAGGGTTGATTCTCCCGGCAGTTTGGCTGTGGCTGACGTACCGCGGTATCCGCACCAAATTTGCCAAGGCGCGGCTGCTGTATGTGCTGGGCGTTTTCCTGCTGTATTTCCTGTGCATCAACACGGAGGGCGTTTTCCTGAACATACTGTTTCTGGGACTGCTGGGCAAGTGGCAGCCGGACGCGGAGGACACGCCTGATCAGCAGGCAAATGCGCGCAGCCAGAAGAAGCGCAGGTGGCGATGCACTGTGCCGCCGGAAAAACTGCGCCTGACGTTTAACCCGCAGCCGGGGGACGCGGCGCAGGAGCAGACGGGCGAAACAGGCGGAGAGGAATCATGAACACAGCATCAAGGAGCGAAAACACGGCGCGCAACATCGGTGTAGGCGCAGTGCGGCAGGTGGTTACGCTGCTGCTGGCTTTTGCCGTGCGAACGGTGTTTGTGCGCCGGCTGGGCGCGGATTATACGGGCGTCAACGGGCTGTACAGCAACATTCTGGCCATGCTGTCACTGGCGGAGCTGGGCGTGGGCAACGTGCTGGTGTACAGCTTGTACGCACCGCTGCACCGGGGCGACACGGGCGAAATCCAGCACCTGCTGGGCTATTATCGTCGCATTTACCGCCTGATTGCGCTGGCGGTAGCGCTGCTGGGCGCGGCGGTAATCCCCTTCCTGCCGCTCATCATCAGCAGCGAGCTACCGATGGCGCAGCTGATCGTCTACTATGTGCTGTACCTGGCGAACTCCGTGGCATCCTATCTGGTCATCTACAAAACGACGCTGATTCAGGCTGACCAGAAGGCATATTTGCAAAACATGGTTTCCGCCGCGGCGCTGGTGTTGCAGTATGCGGCGCAGATCGCGTGCCTGCTGATTTGGGGCAGCTATCTTGGCTATTTGCTGATTCAGATCGCCTGCACCCTCCTGCAGAACGCGGTGCTGAGCCATTTAGCGGACAAGATGTACCCCTTCCTGCGGAAAAAGCAGAAATGTGCGCCGATGCACCGCAAGCAGGAACTGAACGACAACATCCGCTCCATGTTTCTCTACAAGCTGGCGACAATACTCATCAACAACACGGACAACATTCTGATTTCCGTCATGCTGGGCACAGTGTTCGTCGGTTACTACTCCAACTACGCGTCGCTGACGACGTATGTGACGACGTTCGTCTCCATCGTGATTACCGGCATTTCCGCCAGCTTGGGAAATCTGAATGCCGAGAAGAATTCGGAAAAGTCATACGCCATGTTCCGCAACCTGATTGTCCTCTTCGGGGCGATTACAGGCTTCTGCGTCGCCGCATACGGCGCGGTTGTGCAGGACTTCATCCCCATCTGGGTGGGCGAAGAATACCTGATGGACACAGGGACGGTAGCAGCGGTGCTGTTCACGTTCTACCTGAGCACCATCGTCGCGCCCGTGTGGATGTACCGCGAAACGCTGGGTCTTTTTCGGCAAATGAAGTATGTTATGTTTATGACGGCGCTGGTCAACATCCTGCTGTCCATCCTGCTGGGGCACTTCTTCGGCGTGGCGGGCATCATCGGCGCAACAGGGCTGGCGCGGCTCTGCACCATCTTCTGGTATGAGCCGAAAGTGCTGTTCCATCGCACCTTCGGGCGCAGCGCTGCCGCGTATTTCAAGGCGCAGGGAGGCTTGCTGCTGCTCAACGGCGCGGTGATGGCGCTGTCGCTGCTGCTGTGCGCGCGGATGGGGCATACGCTGATGTGGATTATCATCAAGGGCATCACCTGCGCGGCGGTGACAGCGCTCCTGTACACGCTGGCGCTGGGGCGGACGGCAGAATATCGCTGGATGCTTGAAAAAGGGCGGAGTTTCTTGCGCAAATGGAGGAAGAAGGCATGATCGATCAGGAAATGCAGCACTGCCGTAAAATTGTGCGTTTTGACCCTACCATTTCAACAGCGAATCAGGGAGATTTCATCATCCGCAACGCCTGCGAGCATGTGCTGCACGACTGCTTTCCTGTGCAGCTGTCCGTCGCCGTGCCGGTTCGGGACAGGCTGTCGAAAGTGTCGATGAAGCACGTCGGCAGTGCGGATTACGCATTTGTCTGCGGGACGAATCTGCTTTCCTCGGACATGCGCCGCCAAAGGATGTGGAATATCCGCCTGCGGGACGCGGTGATGATGCGCTGCGGCGATTTGCACAAGCGGGAGCTGCTGAATTTCCGCCTGATTCATGAAAAATTTCAGCGCACGCATGTCATTTTGCTGGGCGCGGGATGGTATCAATACCAGGACGAGCCGACAGGATACACGAAGCGGATTCTAAAAACGCTGCTGGATGGGCAGTACCTGCACGCGGTGCGCGACGAATACACGCGCCAGCGCCTGCTGAAGCTGGGCATCACGAACGTGCTGAATACGGCGTGTCCGACAATGTGGGGGCTGACAGACGACAAATGCGCGCAGATTCCGACGCACAAGGCGGAGCGCGTCGTGACAACGCTGACGGACTACCGCAGCAGCCCGGATCAGGATGAGCAGATGCTGACCATGCTGCAAAAGCACTATCGCGAGGTGTATGTGTGGCTGCAAGCAGTTGAGGACTACGCCTGCCTGCGCCAAATGGATGCGCGTGTGACGCAGAATTTGCACCTGATTCAGCCGAATCTGCGAGATTACACGGCGCTTTTGGCGTCAGGCGGGATTGACTACGTTGGCACGCGGCTGCACGGCGGCATCCACGCAATGAACATGGGCTGCCGAAGCCTGATTCTGGCGGTAGACAACCGCGCAAGTGAAATCGCGAAGGACACGAATCTGCCCATCCTGCCCCGCGGCGGGAATTTGGATGTGCTGGAGGAGCGAATCTGTTCCGCATGGGAGACGCAAATTGATTTGCCGACCACGGCAATTCGGCAATGGAAAAATCAGTTCCGCGAGACAGATGCAGAGAAAGTGCCTTGATTTTCGTATAAAATGCGGCTTTCTGCGCGGTAAGTATTGACAGCCGACTTGTAATTTGTTACAATATAGCTGGAATTGGGAAAGAGATTGCTATATCCACCGGGAGCACTGCAGCTCGCCGCGAAAAGAAAGATGGAAAGCAGCAATCGCTTGCCATTGGCACAGCCATACGTCGTGCCGGAAGATTGCACGGAACAAGGAGTGAGGACGATGAAGGACAAAAAGTGGATGCGAAAGGCATTGTCTTTCCTGCTGGCTGTATTCATGGTAACGGGCAGTATGGGAACAGTGCTGACGGCGGCTGCAGAAGAGCCGGAAACTCCGCCGGCGGAAACGGTTGAGGTCGTGCCGACGGAAGCACCGGAAGCAACGGATGTTCCTGAGGTAACGGAAATCCCCGAAGCGACGGATGTTCCCGAAGCAACGGAAATCCCCGAAGCGACGGATGTTCCCGAAGCGACGGATGTTCCTGAAGCAACGGAAATCCCCGAAGCGACGGATGCTCCCGAAGCAACGGAAACGCCCGAAGCGACGGATGCTCCCGAAGCAACGGAAACGCCCGAAATCGTGGACGAAGCAGCCGTAGATTACAGCCGCTCCGTGCTGGATAACGAGTTCTTTGACTCCGGCTTTGCCGCGACGTTCAGCAGCGCACAGCTGTACCTGAATCCGACGGGCGATGAGCTGGTTGGTCAGGTAACTGGCGTAGTGTATGTGACGCATCGTCCGCAGAAGGGTCAGCTGAATGAACGGATTTCCGTCTGCGTGTATGACCAGACGGCTGGCGTTGCATATGGCTATCTGGCGGCGGATGCAGTGCATCCTGTGCCGGAAGAGGGCATTGAGAATCAGCGTCACACCGGTGTTTTCGCGAGCGGCGTGGAAATGCCCTGTGCCCTGCTGGTGCTTGCGGCTGCGACGGAAGAACCCGTGCCGACCCCTGCACCCACGCCCGTGCCGACGGAAGAGCCTGTAGTTGAGCCGACGGAAGAGCCTGCTGTCGTGCCGACCGAAGAGCCTGTTGTCGTCCCAACCGAAGAACCCGTTGTTGAGCCGACCAAAGAGCCCGCTGTCGTGCCGACGGAGGAACCCGTTGTCGTGCCGACCGAGGAACCCGTTGTTGAGCCGACGGAAGATCCTGCTGTCGTGCCGACCGAGGAACCCGTTGTTGAGCCGACCGAAGAACCCGCTGTTGAGCCGACCGAAGAGCCCGCGTCGACCCCCGCGCCTACGGACGTGCCGGATGACCTCGAAAACATCGACCGCGCGGATGTGATTATTCCGGGCAAACCGACGTTCGAAATGGACAAGGCGACGGCGGAGCTGGGCGAGAATATCACCTTCACCATCCACACGAAGAATGCCACCAAGATTTTGATGTACATTGACGGCAGCGTCAACCGCTACATCTACGACGTACCCACCGACACGTCGACGCTTACCATGTCCTTCTCCTCGATGGGGAGCAAGGGGGGCAAGCGCACCATCGCGTTCCAAGCCTACAATGGCAATACGCCCGGTGAAAAGTCCGCTGAACAAACGATTACGCTGACGAAGCCGTCTGTCAAGCCGCAGGTAACGGTAAAGAATATCGACAAGACGACCGTGGGTCTGGGCGAGAACATCACCTTCACCCTGAGCGTCAAGAACGCCACGAAGGTGCTGATGTACATCGACGGCAGCGTCAACCGTCGCTTCGAGGACATCACCCCCGACATGACGGAATACACCTTCACCATGTCCTTCTCTTCGCTGGGGAACAACGGGGGCAAGCGCGCCATTGCGTTCCAAGCCTATAACGGCACGACGGCGGGTGAAAAGACCTCCGAACGTGTTGTGACTGTCGCAAACGAAAGCCCGAACAAGCCGACCGTGACCAGCTGGAGTTTGAACAAATCCACGGTTGATTTGAACGAAACCATCACCTTCACCATCAACACCAAGAACGCGACGAAGATGCGTGTCTACATTGATGGCAAGCTGAACCGCTACATCTACGACGTGAAGGACGGCGCGACGACATTCCAGATGTCCTTCTCGACGCTCGGCTCAAACGGCGGCGTGCGCACGGTGGCGTTCCAGCCCTACAATGGCAACACGCCCGGCGCTATGTCCGACACCAAGACGATTACCATCAGCGTGGCGAACAAGCCGCGGGTTGAGCTGCTGAAAATCAGCAATCCGAACGCGACGCTGGGCGAAAATATCACCTTCACCCTGCGCATCAAGAACGCCACGAAGGTGCTGATGTACATCGACGGCAGTGTCAACCGCCGCTTCGAGAACATCACCCCTGACATGACGGAATACACCTTCACCATGGCGTTCTCTTCGCTGGGGAACAACGGGGGCAAGCGTACCATTGCGTTCCAAGCCTACAACGGCGCAGTCGGCGGCGACAAGACCTCCGCAACCACCATTTCCCTGACGAGCGGTTCGTCTGCTGCCCCCGTGATTGCGAATGTCAAGATTGACAAGACGACCGCGGTACTGGGCGAGCAGATTAAATTCACTGTTTATCTGGACAACGCAACGAAGCTGCTGATGTATGTCGATGGGCAGGTGAACCGCCGCTTTGAGGACGTAACGACCAGCATGTCGAAGTACGAGTTCACGATGTCGTTCTCGTCGCTGGGGAATAATGGCGGCGTCCGTACGATTCAGTTCCAGCCTTACAACGGCACGACCGCGGGCGAAAAGTTTAAGGCGTACACGATTACACTGACGACGACCGTGGTCAACAAGCCGGAAGTCGTCAACTTCACCATGAATCCCAGCCGCGTGAAGCTGAATGTGCCGGTGACGTTCACGGTCAACACCAAGAACGCGACGAAGGTCGTCCTGTATGTGGACGGCAAGGCAAATACCAGCTATCCGACGACTGGCGATGTGACGGTTATCGAGCGCGCCTTCGCTTCGCTGGGCAGCGGCAACGGTGTCCGCACGATTCAGTTCAGGCCCTACTACGGAACGACCGCTGGCGAACTTTCCCCGGCGCAGTCCCTGACGCTGTATGTGACCGACGATCCGCTGACTGTGACCATTCCTGCCGCGAAGCAGGGCGAGGACCTGACGGTGACGTGGACGGCTGCTGGCGGCGCAACGAAGTATCAGCTGCTGCTGACCGCGCCCGACGGCACGGCTGCGCTGCTGGGCGAAACGGCGGCGCTGAACTACACGGTGCCGGGTCTGAAGCTGCTGCAGCCGGGCGACTACGCCATCACGATTAAGGCGCTGTCCGGCAATACGGAGTTGGAATCTGTCAACAAGGCATTCACGGTGACAGGCGACTTCGTGTTCGCGGTTCGTGACGACTCGACGGGCATTGTGGTCGTCAAGTACAACGGCACGGCATCGACGCTGACCGTTCCGAACACGGTGGCGGGTCTGCCGGTGGTGGAAATCGGCGCGCAGGCGTTTGAGGGCAACACGAAGCTCAAGAGCGTAACCCTGCCCGCGACGATTGAAATCATTGGCCGCCGCGCGTTCGCGGAATGCAAGAACCTGCTGGAAGTCAAGTAAGGGTTCATTGGGATTACGAAAGCCGGGGGGTGCTGGTAAGGCAGTCCCCGGCTGTTTTGTGCTTCATACGATTCTTTCAATTCACCTGCGTTATCTGCTTGCCCTTTTCTCCTGCTCCATTTTCCACAATTCTTCCACCGAAAACTCCGCATGGCAGTTCGGACAGGAAAAATACGGATTGCGGAAGTCAACTGTGCCAATCATCCTGCCGTCTTCCGTGGAAAAATCGTAGTTCTTTGCTTCTTCGGAACGGGAGTTCACCAAATGATGCGCCGTTTCCACTGTGAGTGCTGCCTTGCAGTGCGGGCAAAAATGCTTCTTCATGAACACAAAGATAGGATGCGTGACGGTGTACTTGATATTTTTCATCAGGGCAGCCTCCTTCCCCCTTGATTGTAGCAAAAGCAGCAGATTTTCGCAAGCCTCTCTATTCCCCCTGAAACAATAACGCCAAAAATCCCCCGGAAGCCCATACTTCTGGGGGACAAACTATCTTATTCCGCCTTTGCGCTCTCTCTTGTATAATTCAGCAGTCCGCCATAGAGGATGCAGCCCTGCTGGCGCGCGGTCAGCGGCATCAGCACAATGTAATCCTCGTCCTTTGTGTCGTTGTGCAGCACGAACGTGTCGCTGCCGCTTTCCACCGTCTCGCGGACGTGCGGCAGGCTCAGCGTGTCGCCCTGCGCGATGCGGTCGTAATCCGCCTCATTCTGGAACGTCAGCGGAAGAATGCCATTGTTGACAAGGTTCGCCTGATGAATACGGGCGAACGACTTCGCGACGACGGCGCGGATGCCCAGATACAGCGGGACAAGCGCGGCGTGTTCGCGGCTCGACCCTTGCCCGTAGTTCATGCCCGCAACGAGGATGCCGCCGCCTTCCTTCTTCGCGCGCGCCGGGAACGTCGCGTCCACAGGGGTCAGGCAGAAGTCCGACAGGTACGGCACATTCGAGCGGAACGGCAGAAGCTTCGCGTCCGACGGCGCAATGTGGTCGGTGGTGATGTTGTCCTCCATCTTCAGCAGCACCTTGCCGGAAATGGCATCCGCCAGCGGCTTGCCCAGCGGGAAGGGCTGAATGTTCGGACCGCGGACGACCTCCACCGTGTCCTCTTCGCCCGGCGCGACCGGAGGGATGACCAGATTGTCGTTGACGGTGTACGTCTCCGGCATCGGGATGTCGAGGTCAATGTCAAGGCAGCGCGGATCCGTCAGCACGCCAGTCAGCGCCGTGACAGCCGCCGTCTCGCAGGAGACCAGGTAAATACCGGCGGATTTGGTTCCGCTGCGGCCGTAGAAATTGCGGTTGTTCGTGCGAACGGAGACGGCGTTCGTGCGCGGCGACTGCCCCATGCCGATGCATGGCCCGCAAGCGGATTCCAGAATGCGCGCGCCCGCCGCAATCATGTCCGCCAAAGCGCCGTTGCGCGCCAGCATCGTCAGCACCTGCTTCGATCCGGGGCCGATGACAAGGCTCACGTCCGGGTGCACAGTCTTGCCCTTCAAAATGCGGGCAACGCGCATCATATCCGTATAGGAGGAGTTGGTGCAGGAACCGATAAACACCTGATCGACCTTAATCGGGCCGCACTGCTTGACGGTTTCCACGATGTCAGGCATATGGGGCTTCGCGACGAGCGGCTCAAGCGCGGTCAAATCAATGTCGAGGATTTCGTCATACGCCGCATCCGGGTCTGCGGACAGCGGCACGAAGTCCTGCTCGCGCTGCTGCGCTTTGAGGAACGCATGGGTCACTTCATCCGACGGGAAGATGGAGGTCGTCGCGCCGAGTTCCGCGCCCATGTTCGTAATCGTCGCGCGCTCCGGGACACTCAACGTTTTCACGCCGTCGCCGATGTACTCCATCACCTTGCCGACGCCGCCCTTGACGGTCAGCCGGCGCAGGACTTCCAGAATAATATCCTTCGCCGCAACGCCGTAGGACAGCTTGCCATGCAGGCGCACGCCGACGACACGCGGGCACGCCAGATAATACGCGCCGCCGCCCATCGCGACCGCAACGTCCAGTCCGCCCGCGCCGATGGCAAGCATCCCAATGCCGCCACCCGTGGGCGTATGGCTGTCCGAGCCGAGCAGCGTGTAGCCCGGCACGCCGAAGCGCTCCAGCTGTACCTGATGGCAGATACCGTTGCCGGGCTTAGAGCAGTAAATGCCATGCTTTTTCGTCACCGTTTGGATGTAATAGTGGTCATCCGCATTTTCAAAGCCAGTTTGCAGCGTGTTATGGTCAATGTACGCCACGGACTTCTTTGTCTTGACGCGCTTGACGCCCATCGCCTCGAACTGCAGGTACGCCATCGTACCGGTGGAATCCTGCGTCAGCGTCTGGTCAATGCGGATGGAGATTTCCGAGCCGGGAATCAGTTCACCGCTGAGCAGGTGCGCCGACAGGATTTTCTGGGTCAGATTCATCGCCATGAGGAAAGGACTCCTTTCATAATATGCACAATGCCCAAACGGGCAGAAACAGCCGAATGAACAGCTTCATGATACAGGATTCGGCGCGGTGCGTCAATGCTTTCGGGCGGAAAGAACACAAAAAGCGCAGGCTATGAAAAACTCTCCGGATGTTTTAGACATACAGCCTCTTGACAGCAAAGCTCCTGTATGGTATTATTTGAAGTAAACTACTATATAGGAGCATTTGCATGAAAATGAACGGCGGATTTCTTGTTACCAAAATAAAACAGCTTGGGGACCGGATTTTTGAGAAGATTCTCAGCGAAAAGAATATTGATGCGTTCAATGGAG
>ERZ779888.2381-NODE-2381-length-15666-cov-12.986292_pt1 | contig 15666 bp, 12 predicted proteins | sample MGYA00511245_ERZ779888 | MGnify/ENA primary metagenome ERZ779888 (study PRJEB29588, sample SAMEA2155255) | human gut metagenome | biome: human gut; feature: human-associated habitat; material: faeces | place: Denmark | collected 2008/2010 ... | reverse complement strand
CTAATAATATAAATTGTACTCTTACTCATAAGACCACCTACTATAGATATTTTATCATAATATTTTTTCATATTCAATAGAAAAATAAAATCTCTAGACTACTTAGTCTAAAGATTTATAAGTAAATAAAATTAATAATTAAGGTTTATCATTTTTATTCAACGAAAAAAAGAGCATTCGCTCTCTCCTTCCTCCGATATACCAAATATATTGGAATCATCTCAATATAAATTATAGCAAAAAATATCATTTTTGTCTATAATCAAAATCTAACTAATTTCTTCTCAGTATCCTCATAATCAACAAGATCTTCATATAACTCTAACTCTTCATCTATTTTAGAAAGAATATTTTGTCTTTCTAACTCATTAAGGCACTGAAGCATTAAATAAAACTCCATTGCTTCATTAAAATCAAAATCAAATAATACGTTAGAAACCATATATGATGATGAAAACAATACTATTGCCTTTAACACCATATAAAACTTATTCTTATACTTTTTCTTTAATTCTAATAAATATAAAACTACATCATTATTATTTTCCATCATACACTCTCCTTTTACTTTTTATATCTTGATAATTATATAAAAGTTCATAAGACAAATAAACCATTTCCTTAGATACATCAGTTCTTAAATACTTAGTATTAAGACCCCATCCACAACCACGTACTCTATCAAGTCCATCAGAATCTTTTAAAATATTACAAAGTATTCTTAATCTTTCTAAATCATTAACATCATATATCTTAGCAATTTTTAAAAATAACTCATCATCAACACTATGATATGTAACCATAGCAGACAGTATCTTCATATCATTTTTATTAAATTTTTCAAATAATTCAAGTTTTTGAGAACTTCTAAAACCATGAAGATCATCCTCGTTATCATTTACTCTTCCAATATCATGATACTTACAAGCTTCAAGAAGTAATTTCATATCACATTTATCTAATTTATATCTTAATCCCATATAATATCCATATAAACTAACTCTTATATTATGATCAATTCCATGAATATTACTATTATAAATATATTGCTTTTTTGTTCTATCTAAGCTTTTAATAAGCATTTTTCTATTATTGTTTATTTCATCAACAAATAAATTTAAAGTAATTTGATTAGATAAATTCTTACTTTTTTCATTCATATATTCAAGGCAAGATACAAAGGATGGATCAATTTCTTTAAAATTTTTTTCATTTAATAATTGTTTATAAATCTCTAGTTCTTTTTTCATAATCTTATTATAAAACAAATAAGTAATAAAATACAATAAAAAAAGATATTAGTTCTTAGATTGAACTCTATATCTTTCCTTTTCATCTAATATTTTCTTTCTTAGTCTTATAGCATCAGGAGTTATTTCAACATATTCATCATCTTCGATAAACTCTAATGCTTCTTCAAGAGTAAATTTCTTAGGATTAATTAAAGTTAAAGCTTCATCACTACCAGCTGCTCTTGTATTAGTAAGTTGTTTATTCTTACATGGATTAACATTTAAGTCATTATCTCTATTATTAATACCAATTATCATACCTTCATATACATCAACAGATGGACCAACGATCATTGTACCACGATCGCTTAAGTTAAATAATGAATATGCCATAGTAGTACCATTTTCACATGAGACAAGCACACCATTTTTTCTACCTTTAATTGCACCAGCATATGGTTTATAATCATCAAAGCTTCTTACCATAATACCCTCACCCTTAGTATTAGTAATAAAGTTACTACGATATCCAATTAAACCACGAGTAGGAACAGAAAATACTATTCTAGTATAATTTTCATTATTTGATAGCTCTTCCATAATTCCTTTTCTTTCATTTAAATCATTTATAACAGTACCACTGTAATCATTAGGAACATTTATTATTACCTTTTCATATGGTTCCATCTTAACACCATCTATTTCTTTATATAAAACTTCTGGTTTAGAAACAGATAACTCATAACCTTCTCTTCTCATTCTTTCAAGTAAAATAGATAAATGAAGTTCACCACGTCCTGATACTTTATATCCATCAGAATTAGTAAGAGGTTCTACTTTTAACCCAACATTAGTTTCAAGTTCTCTATCTAATCTTTCTTTAATATGTCTATTAGTTAAGAACTTACCACTTCTTCCTGCGAATGGACTTGAATTAACTACAAAGTTCATTGATAAAGTTGGTTCTTCTATTTCAATAGGATCAAGTGGATTAACATTATTTATATCACAAATAGTATCTCCAACATGAATATCTGGGCTTGTTTGTACAATAACTATTTCCCCGTATTTAGCAGAGATAACTTCTTTTTTCTTAATTCCTTCATTTACAAATATCTTACCAACACGATTATTTATAACAGTACCATCATTCTTACTAATAGCAATCATACTACCACTTTTTAAAACACCTTTTGTTATACGACCAATACCCATTCTTCCTAAATAATCATCATATTCTAGTGATGATATTTGAAGTTGTAATGGATCATCTTCACTACCTGTATAAACATCAGTATGAGAAATAATAGTATCTAAAAGTGGAGTTATATCATTAGATTCATCCTCTAAATTAAGTTTAGCTATACCAGAACGTGCTATACCATATACAATTGGAAAATCTAATTGCTTATCATTCGCATCTAACTCTACAAATAAATCAAATGTCATATTTACTACGTCATCAATTCTTGCATCCTTCTTATCAATCTTATTTATAAATAAAATAGGATTTAGATTTTGTTTTAAAGCTTGTTGAAGTACAAACCTAGTTTGAGGCATAACTCCCTCAGCAGAATCTACAAGTAAAACAACTGTATCAACAGTCTTAATAATACGTTCTACTTCACTTGAAAAATCAGCATGTCCTGGAGTATCTACTATGTTAATTTTATAGTCTTTATATCTAATAGAACAGTTTTTAGAATAGATAGTAATCCCTCTTTCTTTTTCTAAGTCATTACTATCCATTATTTGTTGTTCACCAGTATCCTTTTCTAACGCATCACATTGTGACAATAATGCATCTACTAAAGTACTCTTTCCCACATCAACATGCGCCACTACCGCTATATTAATAATTTTTTCTTCTTTATTCATTTTACCACCTCTTATATGCGACTTGTAAATTATATCACAAAATAGTACAAAATACAATAAAATTACAGAAAAAAACACCCGTTAAGGTGCTTTTCAAAAATCATTCTATTTATTTAGAAGTTCTAGTATAAGTATTACTTTGACTATGACAACTACCATCATCTACTATAACAGACCATTCATATTTATTGTTTTTAACAGTAGACAATGTATAACTATAATAATATAACCCACTACTACTTCCTTTACTAGTCATCTTTTTAGTAAATGTTGTACCCTTAGTTAAATTAGTAATCTTAACACTAACACTCTTAGCTTCTTTTGTGATATAAGCATTAAATGTTATAGAACCCCTGTTGGTTGTAGAATTAACTCTATTAATCTTAGGACAACCACTTGTACTAGTTGAACTTTCAGGTCTAGTACTAGGATTAGTTGATGGAGTACTTGGTGTTTTAGTAGTACCATCACCCACTATTGTAATAGAACTTGTAAATCTATAAGATACTCCCGATGTATCAGTAGCAGTAACAGTAAGAATATGATTTCCTTTTTTACTATTATTTTTATTATTAATAACACCATATTTCATAAACTTTTTAGTACTAATTCTATCTTCTCTAACACTAGAACTATCCATTGCACTAGTATCAGTCTTAAATAGAACATTTGCAATATTAGTATTTCTTCCGATACATTCTACTTCAATTGAAATCTTAGAAGTATTAATACTATTAGTATTTGCTATCTTCTTATTATTAGAATCTTTAAATATAGTAGTACATGAAATAGATTTATTTGAACTAGCACTAGAACCAGTACCTGAACCCTTTACACGAACAGTAACCTTCTTGTAAAGTTTACTATCAGCATCAGAAGAAACTTTTATAACAGCAGTACCAGCTCCGACAGCTTTTACAGTACCATATTTATTAACAGTAGCCACTTTAGTATTACTACTACTATATAAAATCTTATTATTCGAAGCATTTTCTGGTAAAACAACCGCATCTATATATCCAGTAGATCCCACTGATAAATTCATTGATCTTGGATAAACATTTATAGTTTTTACACCAACACTAGTCGAAGGCTTAGTAGCACTACCACTTGATTTAACAACAACATTCATATTAGCAGTAGCAGAACCATCAGCAGTAGATACAGATATTTTAGTTTTTCCTGCTTTTACTCCGGTAACTTGACCTTTATTATTAACTTTAGCAATTGTATTATCTGAACTAACCCATTTTAAATTCTTAACACTAGCATTCTTTGGTGTAACAGTAGCACTAATGCTTTTAGTAACACCAACATTTATAGTAAGTGAACTTGGACTAAGTGTAATCTTATTTGCTTTAACTGAATCACGTTTTATAGCATTAATTTCAATTCTTTCATACACTTTGTTATTACATGATACATTAACATATGCTTTTCCTGTACCAATAGCAAGAACATTACCTTTTCTATCTACTTTAACAATAGTTGGATCACTTGAAGACCATGTAACTAAGTCATTCACTAAAGAATCATTAAAATATTTTACATTAATTGCTTGTAAAAATGTTAAAGTATAACTTTTCTTTGAAGAGTCTTTTTCTAAAGCACTCTTACAAACACTATCCAAATTATTGACTTTTTTAGTAACTGTAACATTTACATTAGCACTTTTATTACCATCTTGAGTAGTAACAGTAATAACAGCATTACCTACTCCAATTGCTTCAACTACGCCTTTACTTGAAACAACAGCAACTTTTTCATTACTAGATTTCCAATCAACAGATTTATTAGTAGCGTTACTTGGTAATACATCTACTTTTATTTTACTAGTTTTTCCTTCTTCTAAACTAATTGAAGTCTTATCTACTTTAACATCAGTGACTAAAACTGTATCAGATGATGAAACAACTTCAACATTTGTAGAAATAGTTTTAGTACCATTACTAACCTCAATAGTAGTAACTCCTTCTTTTAATGCAGTAACAATACCTTCTTTTGAAACAGTTGCTACATCATTATTAGTACTAGTATAAGTAAGATTAGCATAGCATTCTTTATACTTACTTAAATCAACATTTAAATAGGTAGTTTTTCCGACAGATACTTTGTAATCTGAATTAGAAAACATACTATTATCAAAAGAAGAACAAACAGTAACTTCTTTCTCATAAACACTAATTTCAGTGCCATTACTAGTAGCAATAACCTTAACTTTAGCCTTACCATTCTTTTTAGCGATTATAGTATTAGATGAATCATTTGATGATAATGTTCCATATTCAAACTGAAAAACTTCATTGTTATCACTTATAAACTCATAAACTGTATCATCTTTCTTGTTTCCAATCGGTAAAAATTCAACCTCATTCCCTGCATAAACAACATTTGGAATATCCAAACTAAGTAAATTTTCTTTTTTATCTTTCTTAAAATAGATAAAAAGAAACATAGAAATAACTAAAAGTGCAATTATCATTAAAATAACTGGTACCACTATTTTAGTATTTCTTCCATTTTCATTATAATTCATAAAACTCCTCCTTATTATTACTATTTAAGTATAAAATATAACTCGACAAAAAACAATAATTAAAACAAAAGATATGTAAACTAATCTACATATCTTTTACGACATTAACTTAAAACAAATAACTATGACTACCTGCATTAACCGATAAAAGCAATAATTCTTGATCATTATATTGATAAATTAATAACCAATCTGGTTTTAAAGTACTTTTTAATTCTTAAACCCAAATTTAACACTAGTATCTTTCTTTATAGCAGTATTTTTTTTAACTGATTGACTACTTACATAACCATATCCTTTAAATGTACACTTAATATTTAAAAGATTACATACTGCTCTTACTTGTTTCTTAGAATACCCTTTTAAATCAGGCATTTTATATTCATTATCATTAGTAAGTAGTATTATAGTATCATTTACGTTTACTACATTTTCTTTTTCCGGATATTGATTAATAACCTTATTACCATTACCCAAAACTAAATAATTTATTTTATTTTTCTTTAATGTTTGTTTTACTTTAGATAAATCTCTATTTATATAGTTTTCTACTTTATAATTGTTTATAGTCTTATCTTCTGCTGTATCATATATTTCTAAATACTTACTAACATTCTTTACTATTGGTTTTACAGTGTTATAAAGAGGAGCAGAACTACCATATAAAGAATCCTTTACTGATATAAACACAATCACTTCAGGATCATCCTTTGGCCACATACCTGCAAATGACTTAATAGCATGAGTCTCATCACCATAATATCTACCAGTCTTAGCATTAACATATTGAGCAGTACCAGTTTTACCAATCAAATCATATCCTTTTAAATAATAACCAGTACCAGTAGCATAAGGAGATGATGAATGAACAACATCATACATTAAATCTTTCATCTTTTCTACCGTTTTATGAGATGCAACAGTACCAAGTTCTTCCTTTTGTCCTTTAAAAACTATCTTTTTGTTCTCATCTACTACTTTATCAATAATATAAGGTTTTAACATCACTCCATCATTAGCAATTGAAGTAAGAGCTTGTATATGTTGCATTTGAGTAGTTGTAATACCTTGTCCAAAACCAGCATTAAATACTTCAGTCTCATACTTAAAAGAAATTTTTCCCTTTGCTTCATTAGAAAGTGTAATACCAGTCTTTTTCCCAAAACCCAACTTTTCAAAATAATCTAAAAGAATAGTTTTATTCATATGTTTATCAATTAAATTAATAATACCAACGTTAGATGAATAAGCAAACCCCTCGTCATATGTAATATTTCCAAAACCACTCTTTAACCAGTCATAAATATTAGTGCCATCATAAGTAGTATATTTACCAGACTTAAACTTATCATCACCCTTATAAGTACCAGCTTCCATCGCAGCCATATATGTATATGTTTTCATAACAGAACCAGGTTCATATGCATAAGAAACATTATAATTATTCCAATCACTAACATTCATTTTATTAGGATCATAACTAGGCACTTGAGAAAGAGCAAGAATCCTTCCTGTTTTAGCATCCGCTAAAGTAATTGCCATCCAATCAAAACTATACTTATCTCTTGAATTAGCAATAGCCTCTTCAACAAAAAACTGAATATTAGAATCAACTGTTAAATAAACATCATTTCCATCTACTGCTTTTTTTGTCTTTTCTTTAGTACCCGCAATCTTATAACCATTTAAATCAGTCTGATAAGTTGTATACCCATCAGTACCAGATAATACATCATTAAGCAATAACTCTAAACCATATTCACCATTTACTTTACCATTTTCATCTCTTTTGGCATAACCAAGTGTATATGATAAAAAATTTCCGTTTGGATAATATCTTTGTTCATCCGCTATAAAATCAATACCAGGTAAATTAAGTTCTTTAATCGCATCTTTTTCAAGTTCAGTAAGTTCTTTACCAGCAGTACCAAATTCTACTTGGTATAAATCTTGTTCTAATATTTTTAATATATCTTCATAAGACATTTTAATAACTTTAGACAATGCCTTAGCAGTAGCCTTCTTATCCTTCACATGATATAACTTGCTTTCATTCTCACTACGAGACTCATCTAAATATGCAATCAAAGTATATGATGAAACATTAAGAGCTAAACTATCTCCCTTAGAATCATATATACTACCCCTTTTAGCATTAATACTCTTTTTTACAACACTACGAGAATCTGCAAATTCTTTTAGATTTGTACCTTCATAACTATCTTTAAATATCATATTAGAAAGTACAAATAAAAAAACAAAAAAACAAAAAAGAACAAAAATCAAAAAGAAATTTATCATTTTTATATTTTTGTTCTTATTCATTTATAATCACCTACTCTATTGTTTTAACACTATTACTAGTATAACTCAATCCTACTTTTTTCGCAACCTTTTGTAAGTTTTCTAAAGATGCTAACTCATTGATCTTCATTTGTAAACTTTCATTAGACTTTTCTTGAGTAGAAACTTCTTTTTTAGTTACTTCAACATCATAATTAGCCTTAGAAAGTAGTGATGAAGCACACACTGATGCAAATGGTGAAAATATTAATAATGTAATAGTTAAAGTAAGTAACTTTTTCTCAAAACCAGATAACTTACTCTTCTTTTTTCTACTCATCTAAATCCCTCCTTATTTTACTTTTTCGATTACTCTTAACTTAGCACTTTTAGCACGACTATTATATTCTAATTCACTTGAAGTTGGTAATATTGGTTTTTTTGTAATTAACTTAAAATCCGGTAAATGATCATCTTCAATAAAAGGATTACCCTTCACTAATTCATCAACATCACTAACTTCTTTAAATATTTTTTTACATATCTTATCCTCAAGAGAATGAAATGTAATAACACATATTCTTCCTCCAACATTAAGTAAAGAAAGGCTATCTCTTAAAGATGTTTCAAACTCTTCAAGTTCATTATTTACTTCAATTCTTATTGCTTGAAATACTCTCTTTGCAGGATGTCCATTCCTTTTTTCTTTATATGGAATGCATCTATCAATAATATCTACAAGTTCTAAGGTAGTAGTAATTTCTTTTATATTTCTTTGTTTTTCTATTTCTTTAGCAATACGAAGTGCATGTTTTTCCTCTCCATACTCTCTAAATATTCTAGTAAGATCCTCCACTTTGTAATTATTTACAATCTCATAAGCAGACAATTCACTATCCTGTTTCATTCTCATATCAAGCTTAGCATCTTTCATATAACTAAAACCACGACTATCTTGATCTATTTCCGGGGATGAAATACCAAGATCGTATAAGATTCCATCTACTTTATCTATTCCTTCATCTTGTAAACACTTCTTTAAATTAATAAATCCGGTATTAAATATTTTGTAATTATCACCAATCTCATCCAACACTTTAGAACTATGATTAATTGCATCTATGTCTTTATCAAAGGCGAATAAAAACCCCTTTTTATCTCTTTTTAATATTTCCTTTGAATGACCAGCATAACCTAAAGTCATATCTACATATAATCCACCATCTTTTATATTTAGATTATAAATTGATTCATTTAGTAAAACACTCTTATGTAACATATTAATCACCAAAATCACTTTCAAATAGATGGTCCGCTAAATCTGATAGAACTTCTTTATTTACATCAAAGAAACTATCCCATTTATCTTTAGCCCATATTTCTAATCTGTCATTTACACCAAGAACAATACATTCTTTATCAAGAGAAGCATAACTACAAAGTTGTGGTGCAAGTTTAATTCTTCCTTGTTTATCAAATTCACAAACAGTGGCACCGGATAAAAATATTCTAGTGAAGTTTCTAGCATCTTTCTTAGTAAATGGTAATGTTTGTAACTTAGAGACAATAACTTTCCATTGTTCTTCCGAATATAAAAACAAACAATTATCTAAACCACGAGTTACAATTATTTTGTCTCCTAACTCATCACGTAGTTTTGAAGGAATTATTATTCTTCCTTTATCATCAATATTATGATGAAATTCACCCATTAACATAGAAATCACCACTTTCCACCACTATTATCCACTGTCTACCACAATTTTACTTCCTTATCTTATTGTTGTCCACATTTTTTAACGAAAAAAAAGAAAAAATCAACAAATAAAAACAAGTGTTTGTCAACACTTGTATTACTTTACATAGTTTTTTGTAAATTTTTGTCTTTACTTAATTTACTAATAGAACGATTATAAGATAAATCACAATCTCTAGCATACTCTAAATCACTATATTCACCACTTATAAATACTTTATATCTAGGTAGTAAAACATCAACCCTTATATCATCATCACTAATCATATAAGACATCAAAGATAAAGCACCATTATTATCACACATAAGAGTACAAAGAACACCTAAATCTTTAGCTTTTTCATAAGCAACTTCATTTACAATATAACCAGTACTCTTATTAGTATCATAATCAATTATTTCTTCATATGGATACAAAATTCGTACATTAGCATCATCATCAGTAAGTGAAGAATTATATTTGACTATATCAGGAAAATTATCTCTAAAACTTTTAAGTTTAGAAACGTCATCTTGTTCTAACATACTATTAAGTACATTCTTAAGAGGTTCTTCTAGTTCGTAATTATTAAGAATTGCAATTAAAGAACTGTTGAAACCATCTTTATACATTTTACTAATTATATACTCTTTGTCAATTCCATCAACTTCTTCGAGTACTCTTATTAAAGTATCATAACTATTAAGTTCAATTAACTTATCAATTGCCTTTTTAGTAGAGAAAGAATCTCTAAAAGATATTAGCTTAATAAGTTCAAATATATAATTTGAATTATTAAAGTTAATGATACTATCTGATAGTATTCTAATATCATTTAAAGTAAATAAATTAGATTTAATAAAATACATTTCTATATTGTAAAGCAAAACTGAAGGAATGCTTTTACTAAGGCAAGATATTATTAAGTCTTTGTTATCAGTATAATCAAGCATAAAAACAAGCAATTCATCATAACTATTTTCTTTAGCAAAAGATGCAATCTTTTCTACTGGGAAGTTTTTTACGTTTTTAATATAGTCTTCTAAATCAATACCACAATATAAATAGTTATTTAGTAAATAGTCTAGAATGTAATCTAATGATCTCCTTTCATCGCCATCATAATCGGGCTTAGTATTCTTAATTTTTTTCATTATTTTACCAATATTATTATCAATATATTCGTTAAAATCAGTAGTAAACATAGAATCACCTCAAATAATGACTATATTATATGACAAAATTTGGAAATAAGCAAGTAAAAGATGTAAAAAGACTTAATTTAAGTTGGATATTACTGCGCGGGCGGAGTAGATAGTGTAAGCGTAACCGAAGTTGCTGCTGAAGAAGAAGGCACCGGCCTTAGCACCATTGTCATAGTTCCCACCACGATTGAACCAAGAGTTGCTACTGTTAGGGAAGTTGGCGTCTATTTTACAGTTTATAACCTATTTCATCAACACGATGAAACCAAAAACAATTCACTACCAGTTTCCTTTTGAAGGAAAATGGTATATTTCAAAAATCAATCACCTTTTCATTTTCTTATCAAAGAAAATGAAAAGGAAAAGTACGAAAGTAAAACTTTATTTTTTCCCTTTCTTTCTATTTTGCTGTGCCAGTTCTTCGAACTGGGTCAGTACGGGTATTAAAGAGCCCGAACTGACACCAACGTTGTTTGGTCACAGTAATCAATTATTATTTCAAATAACAATTTGTCCTTCATCTGTCCCGAAGGAGCCACTGACTTCGTCAGTCCAGAACGCCAAGCACAGCGCGAGACGAGCCGCCAATGTAGGCAGAACCATCACCGAGGCTGAAGTAGAACGCGCCGGCGTTAGCACCATTGCCATAGTACCCACCACGGATGAACCAAGGGATGGAACTGCTAGGAAAGCTAGCGTAATCTGAATACCATGAAGTATTAGATGAAGATACTGGCGCCATTTCTTTTGTTGCATCTCCTAGTTTTCCTCTTGTATATGTAGTATTTGATGAAGCATCATAACTATATTTATCATAATACTTTGCATTAGGAGTGCTACTAAAACCCGCACTTGATGAATAGAATGCTCCTGATGAGTTTACCATATTACCCATCACATATTCCCATGATCCACCACTCATATCATATACTCCACTTATATTTCCTGTGGTACTTGCACTTTGTCCTAATGCTGTTGTATATCTATTACATGTTGAACCACTACTTGTTGAACCTGCACTTTGTGGTCCACATCCTGTTGTATATGTATTTGCACTATTTATCGCTATTTCTTTATTTATTCCATATTTACTATGTGATAGATATGTTACTGCTCCCCATTCCATATTCTTCATCATATGGGTTTCATCAGTTGTTTTAAATCCAAAAGCATTACCATTATTTCTCATATTATATATACTTGTATAGAATTGACTTACAGTTTGACTTCTTAATGAAGTTACATTTGGTTTTATTATTTGTCCACTTGATATTTCAAACTTGCCTACCCAGATTCCTGTTAATTCTTCATTTTCTTCTCTTACGTTGTTATCATTCTTATCCCACCAGAATGCTGGATGAGTATATGTTGAGGTTCCTGCTTTTAATCCTCCATTTGTTGTATCTGTACATGTTTCACTTGTACTACTAGTACCTGTTACTGCATCAGTACATTTTATTGTACCACTACTTAAAGTACCTTTTTCAAACTTAATCTTTATTTCTTGTGGTGTATTTGTATTTAAATATGTATAAGTATATCTTGGTATCCATACCCACATTGTATTTATATCACTCATTGGTATTGTAGTTCCAACACTTGCATTTAAATAAGTGCTTCTATTAGTTTCAGTAACAGTTACAGCATTAGCCCATATCTTATTATCATAATCATACCATTTATTAGCCTCTTTAGCATTATTACTATCAGCTTTCTTCCAACTATCACTAGTACTATCATAATAAACTGGTATCATATTACTTGTTAAAGATGGTGCATTTGCTCCGCTGTTATCTATATTAGGAATCTTAACTCCTAATTTTAATATATTTTTAGACTCTACACTACTATTCCATTTTGCATATGATGTATTTGTGTAATTGTAAGATATTATTCCTGAAAGTAATAGTACAAAAATACCTATTAATGATAATAGATATTTATTATACTCTCTTATATCTTTAAATAAGGGGTTTATCTTTCTAGTATTTTGCCCCCCCCCATACGAATATTTGTTTTTCATAGTTTTACCTCCATAGTTTCTTATAAGTTAATTTTATAATAAAAATAGTACTTTTTCAAGTACTATTTCTCTTTTTGGTTTCTTCCCTTCAACAAACTTGACACGCAAACATTTATTTGTTATATTTATGTTGCACGTTAATTATGGGCGTCGGCTTCACTACTTTTTTTAAGAAAGTGAGGTGATGTTTAATGAGTAGAAAAAACGACATGATTTTCATCTTGCTTATTATCATACTTTTCTTATTAGTTATCATCTATAGATTGATCTAAATGTTTTAATTAATTAAAAAATGCGACGCCTCTTTATATAAGGAAGCGTCGCTTCAAAAACCAATTGAAGCCGACGTTCATAAAACGTGCTTCTTTATATATACTATACTACTTTTAGTAGTTTTATACAAGTACTTTTGATAACTTTTATATTTCAGATATAACAGTAATAATCATAGGTACACTACCAGTTTCTTTTTCAAAATAATGACTAAGCACATCTCTTATTCTAAGTTTTAAACCAGTAAAATCAACCTTTTTATTAGGTTCAACCAAGTCAAGTATTACTTCTTTACATAATTCTTCAGTCTTGGCAATAAGATCAAGATTATCTTTTACATAAATGAATCCTCTTGTTATTATTTGAGGTTCTACTAATATCTTTTTAGTTTTTTTATCTAGGCTTGCACTTACTATTACAATACCATTCTTACTTAATAGTTGTCTATCTTTTAATACTAGCTCACCTATATCATCAGATTGATTACCATCTATTAATATTTCATCAGTTTTAATGTGTTCATTATTATCTTGTAAAACTCCATTATCAAATTCTACTACATCCCCATTTAATTTAAGTAATATATTATCTTTATTAATACCAGTTAACTCTGCTACATTGGCATTCATATATTGATATCTATATTCTCCACGAACAGGCATATAATACTTAGGATTCATAAGATTAATCATTTGCATTAAGTCTTCACTAGAGGCATGATGTAATACGTGCTTCTTCATAGAAAGACTAATTGCTTCAACATCAAGTCTTGATAAATCATCAATAATCTTTGAAATAATCTTTTCATTACCAGGATAAACAGGTTCAGAAATAAATACTGTATCTCCTGCTTTTAATTTGATATATTTATCATATCCATTAATAATCTTTTCTAAACTTGCAACTTCTTTTTCTTTATCATCTGCCACTATTATAACTACATCTTTATCTTTTATATTAGATAGATTTCCAATAATACTCTTATCTACATTTAAATAATTATTATCAATTGAATAATCAACTGCTTCTTGTAGTTTTTTACCCATTATTACAATTTTTCTTTTAGTTCTAGATACAGCATCAAATATTTCTTGTAATCTATAAATATGATCTGGATATAAACTAACTATAATTCTATCTTCAGTACCATTCAATATATCCCACATCTTAGAATATATTCTATGGCTTGGACTAGTATGCCCAGTTCTGTAAGCATAACATGATTCACAAAGAAGACATAATACTCCTTGTTTACCTACGTATGCAAGCTTACCTATATCAGTTTTATATGATCCAAGCATAGTAGAATCAAATACAAAATCAGTTGCATAAACAATTGCACCATCATCAGTATATAAAACATATAGAACAGCTTCAGGTATAGAATGAGTTACTTCGATTGGAAATATTGAGAAATTGGCTACATCAATCTTAGAATGTGGTCTAATTTCTTTTAATTTAGTTGCTTTAATATTCTTCTCATCTAACTCTTTCTTAATCAAATTCATTGTAAACTTCGTAGCATAAACAGGTATATCAGGCATTTCATTAAGTATATCAGGAAGTGCCCCCATATTACCATCGTGACCATGAGTAATAAAAATACCACGTATTTTATCTTTGTTTTCTTTTAAATAATCAAAATTAGGTATTATGTAGTCAACACCAAGCATATTAGAACTAGGGTATTTTAATCCTGCATCAAACACAAATATGTTGTCATCTACATCCACTATATACATATTTTTTCCATTTTCATTTAGTCCACCAAGACCAAATATCTTAATTTTACTCATATTTTATTTTTTAATTCTCCTTTCATTTTTTTATATTAAGTAAGCAACCTAATAAATTATAACATAAAAAAGACTAAAAAAGCAATATCAATCGATATTGCTAATATCTTCTGAAAACTTTTAAAAACTTTTTTAAAGTAAATATAAACACTATTAAAGAAAATACAAATATAAAAACACTAAGTATTGTAAACCATTCCCCTCTTATTACTTTAACTATATCAATACCAGGTTTATTTTCTAAAACAATATCAATACTTTTAATAAGTTTATCTTTATAATAAACATCTAAAACCCCTAGTGTTTTACCTTTTTTAGTAAAAGGTTTAACTTGTTTCATACCTGTATGAGATAACTTAATATTATTTTTATACCTAATTTCATCAGCACTAATTGATTCTAGGTTTTCATCCATTAGCTTTAATCTTGTATCTAAAAAAACAATCACACGATTGATTAAACTTTTAATAAAACGGTTTTCATAAATACCAATATTATCTTCCGCATATGTAGATAATATTTTTGACGGAATAACTTCATTTTGCTCATTTATATCACGTATATATTGGGTATGAGAGGCTAAATGTCTAATCGATTCTGAATCAACCTTTTTAGCCTTTTCCATTGCTACAACCTCTTGCATATAAGCAAGTGTCTTTTTAGGATCACGACATATTTTTAACAAGCTTGGATATGCCCCTATA
>ERZ779888.2364-NODE-2364-length-15731-cov-2.708854_pt1 | contig 15731 bp, 14 predicted proteins | sample MGYA00511245_ERZ779888 | MGnify/ENA primary metagenome ERZ779888 (study PRJEB29588, sample SAMEA2155255) | human gut metagenome | biome: human gut; feature: human-associated habitat; material: faeces | place: Denmark | collected 2008/2010 ... | reverse complement strand
ATGATGGCTATTGTATCAATATCCTGGATACACCGGGACATCAGGATTTCTCTGAAGATACTTACCGTACACTGATGGCTGCTGATTCAGCTGTCATGGTTATTGATGGAAGCAAGGGTGTAGAGGCACAGACCAGAAAACTCTTTAAAGTCTGCGTTATGCGTCATATTCCTATTTTTACTTTTATCAACAAAATGGACAGAGATGCAAATGATACGTTTGATCTTCTGGATGAAATAGAAAAAGAACTCGGAATCGCAACATGTCCGATCAACTGGCCGATCGGTTCCGGTAAAAAATTCCGCGGAGTTTATGATCGTAATACACATAAAGTCCTGACTTTCTCTGATACACAGAAAGGAACCAAGGAGGGTGTGATCGAAGAAATTGACATTGATGATGCACGGCTGGATGATATTGTGGATCCGGATCAGAGAGAACAGCTGATGGAAGAAATCGAACTTCTGGATGGAGCGAGTGTGGATTTTGATCAGGAACAGGTAAGCAAAGGAAATATGACACCTGTCTTTTTTGGTTCTGCGCTGACAAACTTTGGTGTGGAAACATTTCTGGAACATTTCCTCAAGATGACAACATCGCCACTTCCGAGAGTATCTGATGAAGGCGAGATTGATCCGATGTCAGATGATTTCTCGGCATTTGTATTTAAGATTCAGGCAAATATGAATAAAGCACATCGAGACAGAATCGCATTTATGAGAATCTGTTCCGGCAAATTTGATGCTTCCCAGGAAGTTTATCATGTGCAGGGGGATAAGAAGATGCGTCTTCTTCAGCCACAGCAGATGATGGCAGAATCCCGTCATGTGGTAGATGAGGCATATGCAGGAGATATTATCGGAGTATTTGATCCGGGCATTTTTTCTATCGGAGATACGATCTGCGCACCTGGAAAGAAATTTGCATTTGAAGGGATTCCGACTTTTGCACCGGAGCATTTTGCAAGAGTTCGTCAGATCGATACCATGAAGCGTAAACAGTTTGTTAAGGGAATCAACCAGATCGCACAGGAAGGTGCAATCCAGATCTTTCAGGAGTTTAATACAGGTATGGAAGAGATTATTGTCGGTGTTGTTGGTGTCCTTCAGTTTGATGTACTGAAATATCGTCTCGAGAATGAATATAATGTAGAAATCCGTCTGGAAAACCTGCCATATGAGCATATCCGCTGGATTGCAAATAAAGAAGAAGTTGATGTTGCCAAGATTGTCGGAACTTCCGATATGAAGAAGGTTACAGACCTGAAGGGCAATCCACTGCTTTTGTTTGTAAACGCATGGAGCGTAGGCATGACAGAAGACCGTAATCCAGATCTGGTACTGACAGAATTCAGTAAATAAACGCTTTTATTTTGCAGTCAGATTTGATATACTAAGCCTATAAATAATTGACAGATTCGTTATTGTGAACGGAGTGAACAATAACAAAATTCGATTCGAAATCCGCAGGAGGAATTGGAATGGCAGAAAAAAGAACAACTTATAAATTACAGGATGTAGGTGGGATTGGTGAAGTTAAGATTGCTGATGAAGTAGTAACTGTTATCGCAGGACTTGCGGCCACAGAAGTTGAGGGTGTCGCTTCCATGGAAGGAAATATCACCAATGAACTGGTAAGCAAGCTTGGCGTCAAGAATCTTTCCAAGGGTGTTAAGATCACTGTACTGGAAGGTGTGGTTACCGTGGATCTTACTCTGAATATTGAATTTGGAAAGAATATTCTGGAAGTCAGTAAGAAAGTTCAGGACAAAGTTAAATCATCCATTGAGAATATGACAGGCCTGGAAGTAGCAGATGTAAACATCCGTATTGCAGGTGTTGATATGGAGAATGATAAGTAAAGGAAATTGGAAGAGAGAAAAAAGGAAAGTAAACCTTTCCTTTTTTCTTTAGGAGGAAACATGCGAAGAAGCGAACAGAGAGAACATATTTTTAAACTGCTGTTTATGACACAGTTTAATTCTGAAAATGAAATGTCAGATCAGGTTTCCATGTATTTTGATACACTAGGAGAACTGGAAGAAAAAGATCAGGAAGCAATACAGAACAAATATCAGCATATTCTGGAACATCTGGATGAGATCGACCAGATCCTGAATGAATACAGCCGTGGATGGAAAACTACACGAATGAACCGTGTTGACCTGACTGCATTGCGTCTGGCTGTTTATGAAATGAAAATGGATGAAGAAGTACCGGTTGGAGTTGCTATCAACGAAGCAGTAGAACTGGCAAAACTTTTTGGTGGGGAAGACTCCGGCTCTTTTGTTAACGGTATTCTTGGAAAAATCGCCAGTGGTAAGAAGGACTCCGGTGAGGAACATAAGAAACCACGTCGTCAGACTCATTCTGCAAAGATTATCATTCGTTCATCCAAAAAGGATGGAAAAGCTTCCAAAGATCAGAAAAATCCTGAGAGAGCGTCTGAAGAAAGCACAGAATAATAAAAATGAAAAATATTTTTTCAGTGGGCCAGATCAATCGATATGTCAAGAATATGTTTACACAGGATTTTATTCTGCAGAAGATCTATGTAAAGGGAGAAGTTTCCAACTGCAAATATCATACCAGTGGACACATTTATTTTTCACTGAAAGATGAGACAGGAGTGCTTTCCTGTGTAATGTTTGCCGGACACAGAAGAGGACTGGCATTTCGAATGAAAGACGGTGACCGTGTCGTAGTAGGTGGTGCCGTGGATGTATATGAGAGGGATGGCAGATATCAGCTGTATGCAAAAGAAATTTCGCTTGAAGGAGCAGGTGCACTTTATGAGAGATTTCTGGCGTTGAAGACAGAGCTTGAAGAGATGGGAATGTTTGCACAGGAGTACAAACAGCCAATTCCGGCTTTTATCCACAGGCTGGGAGTCGTTACTGCGCCTACGGGAGCGGCCGTGCAGGATATAAGAAATATTTCACTGAGACGTGATCCTTATCTGCAGATTATTTTGTATCCGGCACTTGTACAGGGAGAAGGAGCAGCAGACAGTATTGTACGTGGAATCCATATGCTGGATCAGGCAGAGGTTGATGTGATTATTGTCGGACGAGGCGGTGGATCGATCGAAGACCTCTGGGCATTTAATGAAGAAAAAGTTGCCAGAGCTATCTTTGAGTGCAGGACGCCCATTATTTCGGCAGTAGGTCACGAAACTGATTTTACGATCGCAGATTTTGTGGCAGATCTTCGTGCCCCAACGCCTTCGGCAGCTGCAGAACTTGCAGTGGCGGATTTCAGACAGATACTGCAGAATATTGCTGGCCTCAGAGACCGTATGCAGAAGGCAATGCAGCGCAGGGCAGAACTTGGCCGTGCACAGCTGATGCAGTATCAGATGCGTTTTCAGTATCTGAACCCGGAAGCAAAGCTCAGGGATAACAGACAGCGTCTGGCTGATCTTGATGAATTGCTTCGAAGAGCAATGAAAAACCGCATTGCAGAAGAAAGACATATGCTTGGAATCTATCTGGAACGATACAGAGGACTGTCTCCTTTGTATAAATTAAATCAGGGATATTCTTTTGTTTCGGACAGAGAGGGAAATGGAATTATATCCACAAAACAGGTACATTCCGGAGATCTGTTGGAGATTTCTGTGACAGATGGTGTGATCGAGGCAGAAGTGCGAAGCAGCAGGAAGGAAGACTGGAATAAATGACAGAACAGATTCAGAAAACAGATACACAGAACAGAGAAATAGAAGAAGTCTTTCAGGAACTGGACACCATTGCTGAAAAGCTGGAGAGTGGTGACACATCGCTGGAGGATTCTTTTCGTTTATACAAAAAAGGTATGGAGCTTCTGAAATACTGCAGTGACAGACTGGATACTGTAGAAAAGAAGATGCTTCAGATGGATGAGGATGGGACATTACGTGAATTTTAAAGAAGAATTACAGCAGAGAACAGATTATGCAGAAGAAGTGATCCGCAGATGGCTTCCGGAAGAACGTGGATTTTCCAAAACGATGGCACAGGCGATGAACTACAGCATGTGTGCCGGCGGCAAGAGACTGAGGCCGATCCTTCTTCTGGAGACTCTTCGATTATTTGGAGGGGATGAGAAACTTGCTGAACCGTTTATGGCGGGAATCGAAATGATTCATACACATTCTCTGATACATGATGATCTGCCGGCAATTGATAATGATGATTATCGCCGTGGTCGTCTGACTACGCACAAAGTGTATGGTGAGGCAATGGGCGTATTAAGCGGTGTGACACTTTTGAATTATGCTTATGAGACCATGTTTCGTGCATTTGAACTGACAGATGACAAAGACAGGGTGATCCGGGCTGTGCGGATCATGGCAGAAAAAACAGGTATTTACGGTATGCTGGGCGGTCAGAGTGTTGATGTGGAAAATGATGGCAAACTATTGGAGAAGGACCTTCTCGATTACATTTATGAACACAAAACTTCTGCACTGATCGAAGCGTCCATGATGGCAGGAGCTGTTCTGGCAGGAGCGGACGAGGAACAGACCTCCATGATCGAACAGGCTGCATCGGATATTGGTCTGGCATTCCAGATACAGGATGATATTCTGGATGTGACAAGTACCAGTCAGGAACTGGGAAAGCCGGTACACAGTGATGAAAAAAACAACAAAGTTACTTATGTGACTCTTTTTGGGGTACAGAAAGCATCTGAGCAGGTCAGAGAACTTTCTGAAAAAGCTCTGGCAGTTCTGGACAGACTGTATAATAAAAATGAGTTCCTGACGGAGCTGGTCATGGAAATGGCAACCCGCAGGAAATGAAAGAGGGATACGAAGGATGTTGGAAAAGATCAATAAGCCTAATGATATACACAAGATAGCGTTGGCAGATTTTCCACAGCTTGCAGATGAGATCAGACAGTTCCTGATTGAGTCAGTCAGCCAGACAGGAGGCCATTTGGCATCGAATCTTGGGGTAGTGGAACTGACACTGGCTTTGCATAATGTGCTGAATCTTCCACAGGATAAGATCGTATGGGATGTGGGACATCAGGCATATACCCATAAGATTCTGACAGGAAGAAAAGAAGGATTCAAAAATCTTCGAAAAGAAGGCGGAATGAGTGGATTTCCGAAACGCTGTGAAAGTGACTGTGATACATTTGATGCAGGCCACAGTTCTAATTCAATCTCAGCGGGGCTGGGCTATGTAAGAGCCAGAGATCTGCTTGGACAGAATTATCGTGTCGTATCAGTGATCGGAGATGGTGCACTGACAGGTGGCATGGCATATGAAGCATTGAATAATGCAGCAGAATTGAAAACCAATTTTATTATCGTACTCAATGATAATAATATGTCTATTTCCAAAAATGTTGGTGGAATGTCTTCTTATCTCAGTGCATTGCGTACAGCGGAAGCTTACACGGGAATGAAACTGAATGTAACTAAGACGCTTAAGAAGGTACCGAAGGTAGGTACTGCGGTTGTAGATACCATGCGCAGGACCAAGAGCAGTATCAAACAGCTGATCATACCGGGAATGCTTTTTGAAAATATGGGACTGACGTATCTTGGACCGGTTGACGGACACAATATGCGGCAGATGATGAAACTTTTTAACGAAGCAAAACGTGTGGAAGGACCAGTGATCGTTCATGTCCTGACGCACAAAGGCAGAGGATATGAACCGGCAAGTCTGCATCCGGATCAGTTCCATGGAACTGGCCCGTTTGACATAAAAACCGGCAGACAGCTTTCTGTGAAGAAAGGAACGACGTATACAGATGTATTTTCACAGGCTATGGTGAAACTGGGAAAAGAAAATCCGAAGCTTGTCGGCATTACAGCGGCAATGAAGGAGGGAACTGGACTGAAGGCTTTTGAAAAAGCTTTTCCGGACAGATTATTTGACGTTGGAATTGCCGAAGAGCATGCAGTCAGTTTTGCAGCCGGCCTTGCCCTGGGTGGCGTGATACCAGTCGTAGCGATTTATTCTTCTTTCTTACAGAGGGCAGTAGACCAGATGCTTCATGATGTCTGCATGCAGAAGCTGCACGTGATCTTTGCGATTGACAGGGCAGGTCTTGTAGGAGCAGATGGAGAGACACATCAGGGAAATTTTGACTTGTCTTATCTGACAATGATGCCCAATATGACGGTCATGGCACCAAAAAATGGAAGAGAACTTGAAAAAATGCTGGAATTTGCAGTTCATGCAGCAGGACCATGTGCAATCCGTTATCCCAAAGGCACTGCATATCAGGGACTGGAGGAATTTGACAGCCCGATACGTTTTGGAAAAAGTGAAGTTCTTTACCGTGGAGAGAAAACAGCACTTCTGTCTGTTGGAAGCATGACGGCGGTCTGTGAACAGGTCTGCAAAGAACTGAAGAACAAAGGTGAAAATCCAACATTTGTAAATGCAAGATTTGTGAAGCCACTGGATACAGAGCTTCTTGATGAGCTTGCAAAAGATCATAAATTATTTGTAACAGTAGAAGAAAATGTCAGAAACGGTGGATTTGGTGAGCATGTGGCAGCTTATATGGAAGCATGTCATCCGGAAGTAAGAGTACTTCCGATTGCTATCTGGAATCGTTTTGTAGAGCATGGAGAAATTGCCAGTCTGAGAGCCAAAATCGGGCTTTCAGCACCGGATATTCTTGATGCGATTGAGGAATATGAGGAGCAGGAATGAAGAAAAGACTGGATCTTTTGATGGTAGAGCGTGCACTTGCACCTTCCAGAGAGAAAGCAAAAGCATATATTATGTCCGGAGATGTTTATGTGGACGGACAGAAAGAAGATAAAGCGGGAACAATGTTCAAGGAGACGGTGAAGATTGAAGTACGCGGAAATACACTTCCATATGTAAGCCGTGGAGGACTGAAACTGGAAAAAGCCATGAATAATTTTGGCGTTTCTCTGGATGGAAAGGTATGTATGGATGTTGGTGCATCCACTGGCGGATTTACAGACTGTATGCTCCAGAATGGTGCGGTGAAGGTCTATTCAATCGATGTCGGATATGGACAGCTTGACTGGAAACTTCGTAATGATCCGAGAGTGGTATGTATGGAAAAAACGAATATCCGTTATGTACTTCCGGAAGATCTGCAGGAGCCGGCACAGTTTTCATCGATAGATGTTTCTTTCATTTCTCTGACAAAAGTGCTTCTTCCAGTGAGAAACCTCCTTACAGATGATGGAGAGATCGTCTGTCTGATCAAACCGCAGTTTGAAGCCGGAAGAGAAAAAGTTGGGAAAAAAGGCGTTGTACGTGATCCGGCAGTGCACTTGGAAGTCATTGAAAAAGTGATCGCTTATGCGTCTACAATTGCAATGGAGCCGTGCCATCTTTCTTTTTCACCGATCAAGGGACCAGAGGGAAATATTGAATACTTGCTTCATTTGAAAAAGAGACCGGAAGGGGAAGTGATCCAGTCCTCTCTTGAAGTAACACCTGAGGCTGTAGTGCAGGAGGCACACAGTCAACTGGATTAAGGAAGGTCTAGGGGAGATGGATAAGTTTTATATCATCACAAACAGTGATAAAGATAAAGATTTTCAGATCACAAATGAAATTGTTTCTTATCTGAAAAAAAATGGAAAGAAATGTCAGGTTCAGCAGGCGGAACGTAAGTTGGAAGGGGCATACCATTATACAAATCCGGAACTGATTCCAGAGGGAACACAGTGTATTCTGGTTCTGGGCGGTGATGGTACACTCCTTCAGGCTGCCAGAGATGTTGTTTACAGAAAAATTCCAATGCTGGGAATCAATCTCGGGACGCTGGGGTTTCTGGCTGAAGTAGACAGACAGTCGATACATGCTGCACTGGATAAACTGATCGCAGATGACTATGAGATCGAAGAAAGAATGATGCTTACAGGAACAGTCTGGCATGGTGATAAGATCATTGGGCAGGACATTGCACTGAATGATATTGTAATAGGCAGAGAGGGCCCCCTTCGAGTTGTAAGATTTAAAAATTATGTGAATGATGTCTATCTTAATTCGTATAATGCAGATGGAATTATTATTGCCACACCGACAGGTTCTACCGGTTACAGCCTTTCATGTGGAGGACCTATTGTATCTCCAAATGCGGCGATGACGCTGATGACACCGATCGCTCCGCATACATTGAATACCCGCAGTATTATTTTTCCGGAGGAAGATGTTATTACAGTAGAGCTTGGAGAAGGCCGCAGGCAGGTTCAGGAACAGGGGCTTGCTTCTTTTGACGGAGATACAGAAATTCCGATCGTGACGGGAGACAGGATTGTGATTCAAAAAGCTTCAGCCAGTGTGAAAATCCTGAAATTAAATCATTTAAGCTTTGTAGAGGTATTACGGCAGAAGATGGAATAACAGTGACAATGTGATGGAGGTAATGCAGTGAAAAGTGCAAGACATGAAAAGATCATAGAACTGATCCAGGAATATGATATTGATACACAGGAGGAACTTGCTGCCAGACTGAATGAGGCAGGATTCAAAGTAACACAGGCTACAGTCTCCAGAGATATCCGGGCACTGAAGCTTATGAAAGTTGCAGGAAAGGATGGAAAATCCTGTTATGCGATTCTTACAGAACCGTCTGCGGAACTGGGAGACAAATACACAAGGATTCTCCAGGATACACTGACATCACTTGATGTAGGTCAGAATATGCTTGTGATCCGCACTGTGCCGGGAATGGCCATGGGGGTGGCGGCTGCGTTGGATGCCCTGAAATGGAAGGAGATTCTTGGAAGTATTGCCGGAGATGATACAGTCATGTGTGTGGCACGTGATGCAGAGCAGGCAGAAATTGTTGCTGAGAAGCTGAAAGGAATTCTGAAATTATGTTAGTTCATCTTCATGTGAAGAATCTGGCACTTATTGAAGATATTGAAGTAGAATTTGGGCCGGGACTGAATATTCTGACTGGTGAGACAGGAGCAGGTAAATCGATTCTGCTGGGTTCCATGCAGCTGATCCTGGGCAGCAGAATTGCAAAGGATATGATCCGCGAAGGTGCGTCATATGCACTGGTGGAGCTGTTGTTTCAGGTAGAAAATCCAAGAGCTGAAGAAGCACTGGGCAAACTGGGGATTGAGCTGGAAGAAGGACAGGTATTACTGACACGTAAAATTCTGGATGGCAGGAGTATCAACAAGATTAATGGGGAGACCTGCACGGTTGGACAGATGAAAGCAGTAGCTTCCTGCCTTCTGGATATACACGGGCAGCATGAGCACCAGTCTCTGCTTTATCAGGATAAACAGTTGGAGATTCTGGATGCATATGGTAAAGATGAAATCTATCCGGTCAAAGAAAAAGTGAATCGTGCATATCGTACATATCGTGACAGCCTGAAAAAATTAAAGTCTCTTGATATGGATGAAGAACAGAGAAACAGAGAGCGTGCTTTCCTGGAATTTGAGATTAAAGAAATTGAAAGCGCGAATTTGAATCCGGGAGAGGATGAAGAACTGGAAAAGCTGTACCGTAAGCTGGATAACGGGAAGAAGATTCTTGAGACTCTGCAGGAGGTGCGGGATCTGACAGGAAATGATTCCGTGCAGGGAGCCGGAGAAGCGGTTGGAAATGCAGTGAAAGAGCTGATGCGTGTCACGGAGTATGACAGCCAGCTGGAATCCATGTCATCAGCACTTCAGGAAATCGATGGGCTTTTGAATGATTTCAACAGAGAGCTTTCCTCTTATGTGGATGAACTGAACTTTGACGGAGAAACATTTTATGAAACAGAAAGAAGATTGGATCTGATCAACAATCTCAAAGCAAAGTATGGACAGTCAATCGAGGCAATCCACACATACTGCGGCAACCAGAAACAAAAACTGGAAGATCTTGACAGATATGAGGAGAATTTCCGGAGAGCAAAAGCTGAAGTAGAAAAAAGCAGAGCACAGCTTGAAATTGTTTCGGATAAACTTTCTGTTATCCGGAAAAAATACAGCCAGATGCTTACGGATAAGATTATTGAGGGATTGAAGGATCTGAATTTTCTGGACGTACAGTTTCATATTGATTTTCAACGAAAAAAAGAATATACAGATAATGGGTTTGATGATATAGAATATGAAATTTCTACCAATCCGGGTGAGAGCGTAAAACCATTAGGCAGGATTGTATCTGGCGGTGAACTTTCCAGGATCATGCTTGCAATAAAAGCAATTCTTGCAGACAGAGATCAGATAGAGACATTGATCTTTGATGAGATCGACACAGGTATCAGTGGCAGGACAGCGCAGAAAGTATCCGAAAAAATGGCAGTTATCGGAAAATGTCACCAGGTATTGTGTATTACGCATCTTCCGCAGATTGCTGCAATGGCAGATACACATTTTGAAATCGAAAAACATCAGAAGGGTACAGAAACGATCACGGAGATTCATCCGCTGGAAGGAGATGATTCTGTGAGAGAACTTGCCAGACTTCTGGGTGGAGCTGAACTTACACAGGCAGTTTTTGAAAACGCAAAAGAAATGAAAGAATTGGCACGGGTTCATAAAAATACAAGACTGAAATAGCTGTATTCACAGCATAATAAGAGAGGATGATCCAACAGGATCGCTTCTCTTTTTTTTCTGTAAAAATGCTGGTGGAAGAGAGTTTGGTTTTACAAAAGAAAGGATGTGGCAGAATGGACAGAAGAACAAAATACAGACATCTTCTCTGGTGGATCATATGCCTGGATCTGCTGACGGTGATATGGCTGGGATATCGATATCTTGACAGGAAGATTCCTGATGAGCTTTATGTGACAGAAAGTCAGGAACAGCAGGTGAAGAATGTACTGGATTATCCGCTGCTTTCTTTTGATGATGCAATTACGGTTTCCGGAGATGGAAGTTATCTGTTATCCAGCAGAATTTTGGGAGTGATACCGTTTAAAGATGTCAAAGTAATTCCCACAGACAGTACGACAGTGCTTGTTAGTGGAAGCACTGTCGGAATCTATATGGAAACCGACGGAGTACTGGTAATTGATACCGGTGAGATTATTTCTGAAGAAGGCCGTGCGGAGGAACCGGCAGAAAAAATTATAGAGCCGGGAGATTATATCGTTGCATTTAATGATGAAATTATTGAAACTAAAAAAGATCTTGTAGAAGATCTCGAAAAGCTGAAACAGGATACTGTGGAGTTGCAGGTAATAAGAAAAGGAAAAAAGATTCCTCTGTCGCTGAGTCCGGTAAAAGATATCAAGGGCGAGTATAAGCTGGGTATATGGGTGAGAGATAATACACAGGGAATCGGGACACTCACATTTGTTGATCAGAATGGAAATTACGGAGCACTTGGTCATGGAATCAGCGATGTAGATACCGGAGAGCTTCTTCATATTGATGATGGTGACCTGTATCAGGCACAGATCGTTGGAATCCAGAAAGGAAGCAGCGGAAGTCCGGGTGAACTTTCCGGTCTGATTCATTATGAGGCGGAAAAAATCATCGGAAGTATAGAAAAAAACTGTGAACAGGGAATTTATGGAAAATTATCAGAACTGCCGGAGGAGCTTGGATTGCGAAAGATGGAAGTTGCATACAAACAGGAACTGGAAATCGGGCCGGCATCCATATTGTGCTGTGTGGATGGAACGGTACGTGAATTCGATGCTGAGATAACAAGAATTGACATGAATCATGAAGATACAAATAAAAGTTTTGTAATTCAGGTGACAGATCCCGAACTTCTGGAACTGACAGGAGGAATTGTACAGGGAATGAGTGGAAGCCCGGTGATTCAGAATGGAAAATTCGTGGGAGCTGTCACGCATGTTTTTATACAGGATTCTACAGGAGGATATGGCATTTTTGCAGAAAACATGCTGGAAAATATCTGAAAAAGTCGATTCAGGACGAACGAAAATGCCGTATTTCAGCCAGTTTCGGCTTGATTTCGCGAAGGCCTTTCCACTATAATGTCCTTGTTGTAAGGAAGAAGATTTTTGTTGGTTAGGAGGGAAAGGCCTCATGGAAAAATTAAATGTGGCGATTGCAGATGATAACGTTAGAATGGCTGACATACTCGGTCAGATGATCGAAGAAGATAAAGACCTGACTTTGGTCGGAAAAGCACACAATGGAGAAGAAATCTGCAGCATCATCAGAGAAAAAGAACCGGATGTTGTTGTATTGGATATCATTATGCCGAAGATGGATGGACTTACCGTTATGGAACACTGCAGTCATGACAGTTCAGTAAAGAAACAGCCGGCTTTTATTGTAGTATCGGCGGTGGGACAGGAAAGAATCACAGAAGATGCGTTCAATCTTGGCGCATATTATTATATGCTGAAACCTTTTGACAAACAGGTGCTCTTAAGTCGTATCAAACATATACGCAGGGGAAATGAACGAAAAATGAGAGAACCGGTGCGACAGGCGGTGAGAGAGGAACCGGCTCCTTATGGAAAACGGAATCTGGAAACAGATGTGACGAATATTATACATGAAATTGGTGTTCCGGCACACATAAAAGGCTATCAGTATCTGAGAGATGCGATCATTCTGTCTGTTAACGATATGGAAATGTTGAATTCGATCACAAAAGTACTTTATCCGACAATTGCAAAAAAACATCAGACTACTCCGAGCCGGGTGGAGAGGGCTATCCGTCATGCGATCGAAGTTGCATGGAGCAGAGGCAAGATGGATACGATCGATGCACTGTTTGGGTACACGGTCAGCACAGGAAAAGGCAAACCGACCAACTCAGAATTTATTGCACTTATTGCAGATAAAATTCGCCTTGAATACAAAAATCACTCTTTTCAACAAGGTGGTTTTGGAGTATAATAAACAAAAGGTCTGTCACAGACAGAAATGTCAGAAAATAACGAGCGGATGTTCGAAATAACAATAATCTGGCATCGAGATACAAGGAGGGGTATTTACAGATGAAAAGAATTTTATTTGCAACATCAGAAGCGGTACCATTTATTAAAACAGGAGGACTTGCCGATGTAGCTGGTGCACTTCCGAAATGTTTTGATAAGCGCTATTTTGATGTCCGTGTTATCTTGCCGAAATATGCCTGTATGAAACAGGAATGGAAAGATAAAATGGAATACATTACTCATTTTTATATGGATCTGGGATACAAAAACTGCTATGTTGGCATTATGCATATGGAATACGAAGGAATCCAGTTTTATTTTATCGATAATGAATATTATTTCAGTGGACCGAAGCCATATGACAGTGCCCCATGGGATCTTGAAAAATTTGCATTCTTCTCAAAGGCTGTATTGTCTGTCCTTCCGGTTATCGGTTTCCGCCCGGATGTGATCCACTGTCACGACTGGCAGACAGGTCTTGTTCCGGTATATCTGCATGATTCCTTCCAGCAGAATGAATTTTTCTGGGGAATCAAGACAGTTATGACAATTCACAATCTGAAATTCCAGGGAGTATGGGATGTAAAGACTGTTCAGGGAATCACAGGACTTTCTGATTATTATTTTGCACCGGATAAACTGGAAGCATACAAAGATGCAAACTTCCTGAAAGGTGGAATTGTTTTTGCTGATGCAGTAACTACGGTAAGTAATACTTATGCGGAAGAGATCAAGACACCGTTCTATGGAGAAGGTCTTGACGGACTGATGGCAGCAAGATCAAATGATCTTTGCGGTATTGTGAATGGTCTGGATTACAATGACTGGAATCCGGATACAGACTACCGTCTTGCAAAGAACTTTAATATTAGCAATTTCAGGCGGAACAAGCCGGCAAATAAGATGGCATTACAGGAAGAACTGGGACTGGATCAAGGCTAAGGCGCTGGAGCTTTGGAACAAGGTAACCGAGGTCTTCACCAACCTGAAAAACACAGTGACGGAAAAGGTCACAGCGATTACCTCTTCTGTAAAAGAGGAATGGGAGAACATCAAAACCGCCGCCTCCGAAAAGTGGAACGCGGTCAAAGGTGCGGTCGGCACGGCTCTGGACGCCGCTAAAACCGTGGCGGCCGAGAAGCTCAGCAACATCAAAAACGCATATGCCGAACACGGCGGCGGGCTGAAGGGCGCGGCGGCCGCGGCAATGGAAGGCGTCAAGTCCTATTACACCGCGGGCTATGACTATATCGACAAGATCACAGGCGGCAAGCTCAGCAGTGTGGTGAACGGCGTATCCGAGAGGCTGGCGCCGCTGAAGGAGAAGGTTTCCGGCGCGTTTCACAGTGCCTGGAGCTTTATCAAGGATTCCTACAACGAAGGCCAGCTCAAGCCGGTAGTGGATCAGATTGCGGGAACCTTTACCACGGTTAAGACAGCCGTGGCGGAGAAGTTTAATGGCGTAAAGGAGACAGTAACTGAAAAACTGGCCCCGCTTTATGAAGCGGCGGTATCTGTAAAAGACCGGGTGGTACAGGGCTTCACCGGAATCAAAGAGAGCATAACAGGGAAGTTTGCCGGACTGAAGGAGGCTTTTGCGCCGGTACAGGAAGGGATTTCTGCATCTATGAACGGGCTGCGCTCTGTTTTTGTGACTGTGTTCCAAGGGATTAAAAGCGTGGTCCATACGGTGACTGACGGGATCAAGACGTTCTTTATCAATTCCTGGCTTCTCATAAAAGCCACATTCCAAAACATCGTCAATGGCATAAAACAAAACTTCATCAACTTTGGCACCAGTATCAAAACCGCCTTTGACGGGGTCGTGAATGGGATTAAAACCATATTCTCCGGTATCGTTGGTATTGTGAAGAACGTGTTCGGCGTGATCGTCGGGCTGTTTGCGTTTAACGGCGAGACGATCAAAAACTCGCTGCAGGGGATTGGCCAGAGCTTTCTCACGGTGTTCGACGGCGCAAAGCAGATCGTCCTTGGCGTCTGGAACGCCATCACATCGTTCGGTTCTCTGGCGTTTGAAAATATCCGAACTATCGTCAGCGGTGTCATCAGCGGGGTAAAGGCGCAGTTTGAAAACGTCCGCAATACGGTATCAACTGTGTTTACTTCGGTGAAGGATACGGTATCCACCGTGTTTGAGAACATCAAAAGCAAGATTGCCGGCGTGATGGATACGGTTAAAAACACGGTCCGGACTGCCATTGACACCATAAAGGGCTTTTTCAAATTTGACTGGAAACTGCCGGATATCAAGCTGCCGCATCTCAAGGTAACCGGAAGCTGGAGCTTCAATCCGCCGTCTGTGCCCAGCTTTGGGATAGACTGGTATGCCAAGGGCGGTATTTTAACGCGGCCGACGTTGTTTGGCATGAATGGGAGCCGCGGCATGGCTGGCGGCGAGGCCGGAGCGGAAGCGGTTCTGCCTCTGTCCATGCTCTGGAAGCAGCTCCGCCAGTTCCTTCTGGAAGCACAAGGCCGACAGACGCAGTCTGGAAAGACAGGCACGGCAAACAATAATACGTTCTACATCACGATCCAGACGGGCGAGAGCCTCAGCGGACAGCTGGAGGAAACGGTCCGGCAGGTCAAGATTATCCTTCGGAATATTTGAGGTGTGCGGCATGAAGATTTATTTATCAGTGAATAACGGGGCGGATATCCTGACGGTTCCAGTGATACCGCCGGAGTTTACCGTGCAGAAGCCCCAGGGCGGTTCCGCCTTTGAGACCATATCTTCCGGGGAACTGAACCTGATCGGAACACCAAAGCTGAAATCCATCAGCTGGTCCTCGTTCTTCCCCATCCGCGGCTACTCCTACCTGCAGGACACTTCCATGAAGGGGTTTGAGTATGGGTACAAGCTGGATACATGGATCATCCAAAAGCTGCCGA
>ERZ779888.2361-NODE-2361-length-15740-cov-1.957157_pt1 | contig 15740 bp, 8 predicted proteins | sample MGYA00511245_ERZ779888 | MGnify/ENA primary metagenome ERZ779888 (study PRJEB29588, sample SAMEA2155255) | human gut metagenome | biome: human gut; feature: human-associated habitat; material: faeces | place: Denmark | collected 2008/2010 ... | reverse complement strand
CAGCAAACCTTCGAAATCTGCATTTGCATCGAACGAAAAATCCATTTGCCAGCCAACCGCCTCTTTTGTGCGGTATTCCTTAGGTGTCATGTTATATTTACGGGCAAATTCCCTATAGAAGTATGATTTGTTAGAAATTCCTACATTATAAATAATTTCCTGAACGCTCATGTTGGTATTCACGAGTAATTGCGCTGCATAGTTTAACCTATAATCCTTTATAAAATCACTCGGCGTCATAGTAGATATTTTCTTGAAACGACGATATAAGATGCGAGTGTTTATATTCAATGCGTCCGCTACCAGCTCGGGACCGAGTCCTTCCTTGCTGACATTTTCTTTGATGATAGAGGTTACGGTGTCAAGGAATTCCTTGTCTTCTTGATGTAATAATTGCCCTTCCGTATATTGATAAGCACTTTCCGGAGAATAGAAATACTCTTTTAATTCTCTTTGGTTAGTCATCAATCGATTCACGACGGATAGGAGAACTGTTGGCGAGAAAGGCTTGGTTAGATAGGCATCCGCTCCGATATTAAGTCCTGCCGCTTGCTCTTGGTCTGATATTTTAGCAGAGATGATAATAAGCGGGATATGGCGGGTATATTTATTTTCTTTGATAAGCGAGATCAATTCTAATCCGTCCATATTAGGCATCATGATATCGGTGATGATAAGGGACGGAGTGTATTGTTTGAGGAATTCCATAGCCTTTTCCGCATTATAAGCTTCTTGAACCTGATATTCGGAAGAGAGGGTTTCCGTGATTAACCAGACGATGTCTTTATGATCGTCGATAACGAGTATCATCGGTTTATCTTCCGTCTCTTTTTGTGCCGTATGTGAGATTTGCGGCTCTTGTATATCCGTGTTTGGGGAAGGAAGCGATACGGGAATCTCTTCGTCTATCGTGTTGTCTGAGGTCTCCTCTACGATGCCAAAAGGTAAGGTAACTGTAAATTCAGCATATTGGCCGACCTCACTCTCTATATTGATTTTACCACCTAAGGATTGTACGAGGCTGTGACAGATAAATAAGCCGAGGCCATTCCGTGTCGTATTTTGCCTGTTATCATCGTTATCCATCGTGCCAAGGATACGATATCGGTCGAAAATATTTTGCATGTCTGCCTCCTCGATTCCTTTGCCGGTGTTGTAAACTTTAAGGACGAGGAAGTTCTCCTCCTCATGTAAGGAGATACGAACCGTGCCCCCGTCTTCCGTATACTTAAATGCGTTGGAAATCAGATTTGCTAGGATCTTCTTGAAATAGACGGAATCCGTATTCCAATAAAGCTCTTTGGGAGCATCAATCTTGAATTGGATTTGGTGTTGCTCGGATAGTGGGTAAAACCATTCGAATTGAGTTCGCAAAAGAGAGGATACGGATACTCTTCGGATGTGCGTATGACTGAATCCAGCGTCTTCCGCTTTCCGGAAATCAAGGATTTCTTGGATAAGTCCGTTCAGTTCCTCTACATTTTCCCGGAGGACTGAAGTGTATTTTTCTAATGTCTTGTCTTTTGAGGTGGCGGCATAGGCTTGGATATAATTCTCCACGCCATTGATCAAGGTAAGCGGGGTGCATAGTTCATGCGTAATATGGGTAAAGAAATTCAGCTTGGACTCGTATAGCTTCTCTTTTTGCTCCTCCTTGATCTTGTCTGCGATCTGCTTCTGTTTCTTTAGTATTTGGTGATGGATACGATAGGTGGCGATGATGAGCAAAACTGTACCGATAAAAAGATACGTGAAAATGGCTAACGAGCTTAGATAAATAGGAGGTAATACCTTGATGGGTAGAGTGTATTCTTTTGCCGACGAATCAATGACATCGTTGCGATAACGGACTTTCAGCAAATATTCCCCGTACGGTAGGTTCATGAAAGTTACCTTGTTTGTCTTTTGCAATTTTTCCCAAGAGGAATTATAGTTGACCAACTGATACGAATACTCGTAATTCTCCCCGTTGATGTAATCCGGAGCGACGAACGCAATCGTTAACGATTGCACATCAGCCGGAACCGTTACACCGTTCCGGCTGATGTCCTTATATAATGGAAGGATTTGTTTATCCATTTGCAACTCGAAGAAACTTAATTCTGGTTGATAGGTATGCTCCGGCTCCGTTTGTTTATTTACCCAGACTAATCCGTTGATGCCTCCAAAGAATAAACGCTCGGAGTATGGGCATTTCCAATAAGCGTCATCAGAGAATTCCGTGACGCTAAAGTAAGGCTGATGATAATTATGGAAAAAGTTGTTCCGGGGATTATATTTGGTGAGACCTTTATTGGTACTAAGCCAGATACAGCTATCGTTCCCCTCATGGATACCATGGATCATGTCGTTTACGATCCCGTCGCTTTTATCGAATTGGCGTAAACGCATCTTTCCCCCTCTGAATTTAATCCGGGTGAGACCGGAGCTGGCGCCTGCATAAAACGTGGAATCTTCGGTCTGGCATACGGAAAGCACATCTCCAATGGCCGGGTTTCTTAAATTGTTGGTTTGCAGGAATTCATATCCTTGATTGAAAATATTGAAACGAATGACTCCGTAACCGCCACGGCTCCCGAGGAACAGGGTAGAGTCGTTGTCATATACCATCGATTGGATTTCTTTACAGATGTTCTTTCCGTTTTTTAACGGGAAGGTTTGTACCTTCCCGATTGTAGGTACGGCTTTATCTATATGTAAGGTAACCTTTTGCAATCCGTTACCCGTTGTCGCTAGCCATAATGTGGAATCATCTACCTCGCAAATAGAGTGGACATAGCGTAGAGGGGTGGTGTCTTCTCGTTGCGGTATCGTTTTTATTCGTTTCTCTTTATACGAATAATAGGTCAGTCCCGGGCCTTCCGTGCCAATCCAGATACATGGATGGTACTCGCTTTTTTGGAAGCAATACACACGGTTGCTGGATAGGCCGTCGGCGGTGGTAAAATGCGTGATAGCGCTTTGTGGGATCATCTTTTTGTTATGGTAAGTGTCATACGCTTGTATCCGGACAATACCGTCTCCTTTTGTCCCGAGCCAAAGGGATTGATCATCGTCTGTATATAAAGAACGTATGGGGTTCTGTATATTAATCGGTAAATCCTTGAGTAAGATAGAGCCGAAAAGATCGGGTTTGTCATAAAACATCCGTATACCTTGCCCGTCTGTTCCCAACCAGAGAATCTCCTGCCTTTTATCGTTCATTAGGCAAAAGATACCGATGCCCATATTTATCGTGTTTTCCGGTTGGCTTAGGTCTAGAATATTGCCGTTACGGAAAACGATATACACATTGGATTGGAAGGTGCATATCTTGATGATGTTACCATATTGTTTTGTCATTTCAGGCAGATCGAACAGGAATTCTTTCCCCTTTCCGTCTACATGCTGTCGATATAATTTATTGTCGGTATCTACTATGAAAATATGATTATTCTCGTAAAATGCGGATAAGATCGGTTTATTATGGAATTGGCGTTCTTCCGATAGCAAATTAAAAGTAGTATCGGAGAAATCCGGAGTCAACTTTTTCAGTATGCCCGAGGCTAATAATAAATAAAAATGTCCGTCCGTCCCGGCGAATAAGGTACGTACGGTTTGAGGGCCTACTCCTTCTCTCGGCAGGTCCCGGAACCCATCGCTAGATGGGGTGTAGCAAGAGATTCTGTTTTCCTTACAAATAGCGAGCGTGATGCCGGATGAATCGGAGGCCAATAGATCGCATTCCATGTATCCGGGGAAAGACTCGGTGACTTTCCGTTCTTTTAGTGAGAATTTATTGATACCTAAAGAGGTTGATATCCATAAAAAGCCGGGTTCTGCGTCGGATATTTTGTGAATGATATTACTACAAAGAGAGTTTTTGTTATTTAATTCGAAACGATATACATACGTATCTTTTCCGTTGTATAAGTTAAGTCCGTCGTAAGTCCCGATCCACAAATAGCCATCCGGATCTTGATGCATGCAAATAATAGCGTTATTTGAGAGATCAACCATAGAAGTTTTATGCAATACGGTTGAGGCAAATAGGTCTGTTTGCGTGATCAATATAAGGAAACTGGTTAACGCTAGAATAAGCCTTGTGAATCTCATGTATTTAAGATTTAGTGTTTGTTTTCAGCGCAAAGATAATATCTTTATGAACGAACAGAAAAGAATTCACTTTTTTGTTTACTTTTGCAAAAAGCAGGGCTTTCGTATAAATTAGAATGTCTGACGTATGATAATACGAAATAAAGTAAGTGACAGATGGAACAATGTGAAGAGAATTCTCAAGAAAATGACGATGTGATAATAGAGAAAGAAATTTCTAAATTAATAGAAGAACAGCGTTTATTTACGGAGAGTATATATGCTTGTCTGCCGGTGGGTATTGAAATTTATGACGCACATGGTGTGCTGCGTAGTATAAACGACCATGCGTTGAGGATGTATGGTGTGGACGACCGGACATCGGTGGTGAATATAGTCAATCTTTACAAAAGTCCATTTGTTGATTCAGAACTTTTAGCTCGGATACAATCGGGTGAAGATATTTCCTTGGAGTTTGAGTATGATTTTGATCGGGTTAATAAGGATGCTTATTATTCTTCCCATAATAAAGACACGATGATCTATGGGGTTAAAGTTATCCCGATATGGAGTAGAAAAAAACATCTTATCGGACATATATTACTCGCAAATGATATGACTTCCGTGAAAGAGGTGGAATTCCGTACGGAAGAAAGCAAGAAAAATCTGGAGATGGCCAAGAAAGCGCAGGATCTGATCGCAAAACGTGATCTGGCCATGAAAGTCAGTAATATTGTTCATTGGGATTTTGATGTAAATTCCCAGAAATTCGAATCTTATAATGATCCGATCAACGATTACGTTTCAGATCGGTTATTGACCGTTTCGGAGTATATGGATGTTATATACCCCGAGGACCGGTCTGTTTTTTACGACGCAATGCAATCCCTGATAGCTGGAAAGAATGTCACCATCAATTTTACCTGTCGCATACAAACCAAGTATGATGAGACTTGGCAGTATTGTGATTTTATGGGTGTCCCTTTCGATCAAGATGAAAATGGAGATATAATACGCTATACGGGATTCAGGCAAAACATTCCTAAGATCCAGCAATTGAATCGGGAACTTAAAGAAAGAAATTACAAGATAGAGCTTTCTTTCAAGACGGTTGGTATGTCGTATTGGGGTTTTGATGTAAAAAGCCTGAAATTCAGTGCTTTTAATGATCCTATCAATGATTTTTATTCGGAAAAGACAATCACTCCCGAGGATTATTTGAACGCTACACATCCGGATGATGTGGTTTTTGTGCGGAAATATATGGAGCATATGTTCCGGGGCATAGATAAAGATTTCAACGTTAAATATCGTTCCAAAACCAAATGGGATGACGAGTGGCAGACCTTATTGGTTACTGGAATCCAGGTTGAAAGAGATAAAGAAGGCCATGTGACTCGCTATACCGGTATTACGATCAATAATACGAAGTGGGAGAAGATGATTCAGCAATTGAAGGAATTAAAGGAGAAAGCGGAACTTTCGGATCGTCTCAAGTCTGCGTTTCTCGCTAATATGAGTCACGAGATACGTACCCCGTTAAACGCTATTGTTGGTTTTTCAGAGTTAATGGTAACTTGTGATGATCCGGAAGAAAAAAAAGAATATATAAATATCATCCAATCCAATAATGAGTTGTTATTGCGATTGATCAACGATATCCTTGATCTTTCCAAGATAGAGTCAGGCATAATTGAACGTAGGAAGGAGAATTTCAATCTGGCTAAGGTTTGTAATGAGTTATTTGTTACGATTCAGGCGAAGATGACAAATCCGAATGTCGAGTTACGTTTAGATGGTCCCAACTCGGAGTGCTGGGTACTTCTGGATAGAAACCGGCTTAAGCAAGTATGGATGAATTTCCTCACTAATGCGGTAAAATGCACCAAATCCGGATATATTAAAATGGGATATGGTATTGAAAGGGAAGGTCTTCGTATCTATGTTGAGGATACGGGAATCGGTATACCGGATGATTTGCATGACAAAGTATTTACCCGTTTTGAGAAATTGAATGAGTTCTCGCAGGGTACCGGACTTGGCTTGACGATCTCCAGAGCTATCGTAGAAGCGGCAGGAGGAGAATTGGGCTTCACTTCAAAACTTGGTGTCGGATCTACTTTTTGGGCATGGTTGCCTCTTCGCCCTTAGGGCTGACTCCCCATTTATTGGTAATGTCCTTTTAAAATAGTGAAGGATGAGAAGCTTTTTTATCGCAATTTATAGGGATTTTAGAACTGGTGTAGCATATGTGACAGAAATATGACGATAATTCTTCTACCTTTGCGGCGGTAAAAATGTGGTATTAGATAAGATTGTTTATGAAATTTGAGAATGAGTGCTGGGATCACTTTAAGGGTGAGACCTGGAAAAGAGAGATCAATGTAAGAGATTTTATCCAGAGTAACTATACGCCTTATGAAGGGGATGATTCCTTTTTAGTCGCTTCTTCCGAGAAGACCCGTAAGGTCTGGAACAAGCTGACCGAGATGTTTAAGGTCGAGAGGGAAAAGGGAGTTTATGACGCCGAGACAAAATTACCTCAAGGGATCGATGTATATGGCCCGGGCTATATTGATAAGGAGAATGAGGTTATCGTTGGGTTACAAACCGATGCTCCGCTGAAACGTGGTATCTTCCCGAAGGGCGGTATCCGTATGGTCGAGAATAGCTTGGAAGCTTATGGTTATCATTTGGACCCGATGACGAAAGAGATCTTCACGAAGTACCGTAAAACTCATAACGAGGGCGTTTTCTCCGCATATACGGAAGAGATGATTGCCGCACGTCGTTCGGCTATTATCACCGGTCTGCCCGACGCGTATGGTAGAGGACGTATTATTGGTGACTATCGTCGTGTCGCTTTATATGGTACGGCAATCTTGATCGAGGAGAAAAAGCGTTTCTTGAATCGTTTGGATATCCAAGAGATCACGGAAGAGATCATCCAGAGCCGTGAGGAGATTTCCGAACAGATCAAGGCTTTGAAAGCGTTCGAGAAAATGTGCGCTAGCTATGGCTTTGATGTGACTCGTCCGGCACAAAACGCTCGTGAGGCGGTTCAGTTTGTGTACTTAGCTTATCTGGCGGCGGTAAAAGACCAAGATGGCGCGGCGATGTCTATCGGACGTACTTCTACGTTTTTGGATATTTATATCGAGAAAGACATCCGTGAGGGTAAGTTGACCGAAGAGGAGGCGCAAGAATTGGTAGACCAGCTGATCATCAAGTTGCGTATCGTTCGTTTCTTACGTACGCCGGAATACAATGATTTGTTCTCCGGTGATCCGGTTTGGGTAACAGAGTCCTTGGGCGGCCAAGGAGTGGATGGCCGTTCTTTGGTAACAAGAACTTCCTATCGTTATCTCCATACATTATATAATCTAGGTCCGGCACCAGAACCCAATTTGACAGTTCTGTGGTTTAAGAACGCTCCCGAGAACTGGAAACGCTTCTGTGCCAAGGTCTCTATCGATACATCGGCTATCCAATATGAGAACGACGATTTGATGCGTCCGGATTATGGAGATGATTATGGTATCGCTTGTTGCGTTTCTCCTATGAAGATCGGTAAGCAGATGCAGTTCTTCGGAGCCCGTGCGAATTTGGCGAAATGTTTATTATATGCGATCAACGGAGGACGGGATGAGCGCAGCGGCGTACAGGTAGCCCCGATGTTCGAGCCGGTTCGCGGCGAGTATCTGGAATACGATGAGGTGATGGCTAAGTATGAGCAAATGATGCGCTGGTTGGCGAAAGTGTATGTGAACGCCTTGAAGATAATCCATTATATGCATGATAAATACGCATATGAGGCATTCGAGATGTCGCTTCACGATGGAGATGTAGAGCGTATCCGTGCGACAGGTATCGCCGGTCTTTCTATCGTTGCCGATTCGTTGGCTGCTATCCGTGATACGAAAGTACGTGTGATCCGTGACGAGCGTGGCTTGGCGGTTGATTTCGAACGTGAGGGCGAATATGTTCCTTTCGGTAATAACGACGATCGTACGGATAGTATCGCTGTAGAGATCACCGAGAAGTTCATGGAATATTTGCGTCAGCACGAGACCTATCGCCATGCGAAACCTACGCAGTCCATCCTTACGATCACCTCTAATGTGGTATATGGTAAGAAGACTGGTACGACACCGGATGGCCGTATCGGTGGAACTCCTTTCGCTCCGGGCGCGAACCCTATGAACGGTCGTGATACGAAAGGTGCTATCGCTGCGCTAGCTTCGGTAGCGAAGCTTCCATTCCAGCATGCGCACGACGGTATCTCTTATACTTTCGCTGTTTCTCCGGCTACGTTGGGAAAGGAGCGTGAAGTGCAGATCAATAATCTGGTTAGCTTATTGGATGGCTATTTTACTCCGGATGGAGGTCAGCATCTGAATGTTAACGTATTTGATAAGGATTTGTTGATCGACGCTATGGAACATCCTGAGAAATATCCGCAACTTACGATCCGTGTATCCGGATATGCGGTAAACTTCGTGAAACTGACTCGTGAACAACAGTTGGATGTTATTTCAAGAACCATTAACCATTCACTGTAAGTGATAAAAGGTAAGATACATTCATTAGAGAGTTTCGGGACCGTAGATGGTCCCGGAATTCGCTTTGTCGTTTTTATGCAGGGCTGCCCGTTGCGTTGCCTGTATTGCCATAACCCGGATACTTGGAACCCGAAAGGGAAGGTGAAATATCAGATGACTCCCGGCGAGCTATTGACGGAAGTCTTACGGTATAAGAGTTTTATCGCCCGTGGGGGGGTGACTGTTACCGGTGGGGAACCTTTATTGCAACCTGAGTTTCTGAAAGAGTTTTTCCGTTTGTGCCAAGAGCAAGGTCTTCACACAGCTTTGGACACATCTGGTTTCGTATGTACCTCAAAAGCTTGGGAAGTCTTGGATTATGCGGACTTAGTGTTATTGGACATCAAAACCTTAAACCCGGATTTACATCCGTTACTGGCGGGTGTCAAGCAGGATAATACGCTTCTGTTCTTGGATGAATTGGAGAGACGTGGCATAGATACTTGGATTCGCCATGTTATTGTCCCCGGATATACGGATAATGACGAGTGGCTGGAGGCGTTAGCTCGGTATGTCAGTTCATATAAAGTGGTTCGCAAAGTGGAATTATTGCCTTATCATACGATGGGAACCTATAAATATGAGCAATTAGGTCTCGATTATCCGTTAAAGGGGGTGGAACCCTTATCAAAAGAACGTTTAGATAATGCGAAAGCGATATTCTCTCGCTACAAACCAGAAAATAACAAGGCCTGATCTCTCGATCAAGCCTTGCGATTATGCAACAGCTAATCAGGGAAAACAATCTAATCCGATTAGCTTTTAAACGATAGTAATAATTTTTTGCCTAGACTAACCTTGACTATTTAATATGTGTTTGTTTTGTTATATGCAACAAATATCTATTTTTGTAAGGAGATAAAAAATGATATAGATCAGAAAATGATGAATAGTATGAAGACACCACAAGAAATAGCCGAAATGATATCCAAACGTTTTTATCCATTACCCGATGCGGATTTGGATTCTCTGGCGATCATAGAATCAAGTAAGGCTGCGAAAGGAGAATTATTGTTGGATAACGGACAAATATCTAAATATTTATATTATGTGGAATCGGGATTATTACGCCAGTTTTACTATAAGAATAAACGTGATATTACCGAGCATTTCTCCTGTGAGGGAAATATCGTTATTTGTATAGCCAGCACATTCCAAAGAGAACCGACGCGTTTATTAATCGAGGCATTGGAACCGACGGTTTATCACCGGATCTCTTTTTCGGAATTTAGCGATTTATTGAAAACATCTTTAGCTATTAATAGATTGTACCAGAAAATACTGGAGTGGGCTTTGATGCTTTCGCAAGAGAAAGCGGACTCTTGGCGTTTTGAGTCGGCAAGAAAACGTTATCTGCGTTTTCAACAGGAATATCCGGAAGCAGCGAAACGTGCTTCTGTCAATCATATCGCCTCGTATTTATTGATGACACCCGAATCTTTGAGCCGGGTGCGGGCGGGAGTGTTGTAGTCTCTACCTACATTCAGGTATTATTGAGGTGAAAATAGCAATTTGTGGTGATTTCACGGTTCAAGTAATCCATCTATATTTGCGTCAGTTTAAAAAACGTAGAAGCAATGAAAATAGAAAAGATTACAGGACGTGAGATCCTAGATTCAAGAGGTAACCCGACAGTAGAGGTTGATATTTTACTAGAGTCCGGCGTTATGGGCCGTGCGTCTGTGCCTTCCGGTGCGTCCACCGGCGAGAACGAGGCTTTGGAGTTGCGTGATGGCGATAAGAAGCGTTATGGTGGTAAAGGCGTATTGAAAGCGGTTGAGAATATCAATACGATTATCGCTCCGGCATTGAAGGGGATGTCTGCCTTGGATCAGATAGGTATCGATCATGCGATGTTGGCTTTGGACGGTACGAAAACTAAATCGAAACTAGGTGCGAACGCTATCCTTGGCGTTTCTTTAGCTGTAGCGAAAGCTGCCGCAAATTATTTGGATATTCCTTTATATAGATATATTGGTGGAACGAATACCTACGTGATGCCTGTTCCGATGATGAATATAATCAATGGCGGTTCGCATAGCGACGCTCCGATCGCTTTCCAAGAGTTTATGATTCGTCCGGTAGGTGCCGCTTCTTTCAAGGAAGGCTTACGTATGGGCGCTGAGGTATTCCATGCGTTGAAAAAGGTATTGCACGATCGTGGGTTAAGTACCGCTGTTGGTGATGAGGGTGGTTTCGCCCCGAATTTGGAAGGTACGGAAGATGCCTTGAACTCAATTATCGCCGCTATCAAGGCGGCTGGTTATGAACCGGGCAAGGATGTGATGATCGGTATGGATTGCGCTTCTTCTGAGTTTTATAAGGATGGAATCTACGATTACACGAAGTTTGAAGGAGAAAAAGGAGTGAAACGTACTTCCGACGAACAAGTGGATTATCTGGAAAAGCTGATCAACGAATACCCGATCGATTCCATTGAGGATGGTATGAGTGAGAATGATTGGGCTGGTTGGAAGAAACTGACAGATCGTATTGGTAACCATTGCCAATTAGTCGGAGATGATTTGTTCGTGACAAATGTAGAGTTCCTTTCAAGGGGTATTAAAGAAGGTTGCGGTAACTCAATCTTGATCAAGGTAAATCAGATCGGTTCCTTGACGGAGACACTGAACGCTATCGAGATGGCTCACCGTCATGGATACACGACCGTTACTTCACACCGTTCCGGTGAGACGGAAGACGCTACGATTGCCGATATCGCTGTCGCTACCAATAGCGGACAGATCAAGACGGGATCATTAAGTCGTTCGGACCGTATGGCTAAATATAACCAGCTGCTTCGTATCGAGGAGGAATTGGGAGACCGTGCCGTATACGGATACAAAAGAATCAATTAAGTATATAAAGTAAATTATAATCGCTAATTATGTAGTAATCCAAAACCCAAGATATTGAAGGGCTTATCCGTGAGGATAGGCCCTTTTTATTGATTGATAAAGTATTATCTATAACCTCATAAAATATATCGATTAGAAAAATTGTTTTAATGAATAAATATGTTATATTTTTGTATCGGAAATAAAAACAAATAGTATTCATTTAAAAATAGGAACAAGTATGGAACCGATTATTAATTCTCAACTTCCGGAGTTTAAAGTACAAGCTTTTCAAAATGGTAATTTCAAGACTGTAACCAACGAGGACGTCTTGGGTAAGTGGGCTATCTTTTTCTTCTACCCGGCCGATTTTACATTTGTTTGTCCAACAGAGTTGGTCGATATGGCTGAGAAGTATGAGCAGTTTAAATCAATGGGAGTAGAAATTTACTCTGTAAGTACAGACTCTCATTTTGTACATAAAGCTTGGCATGACGCTTCCGAGACTATCCGTAAGATCCAATATCCGATGTTGGCAGATCCCACTGGAGCACTGAGTCGTGCGTTTGGTGTGATGATTGAGGAAGAGGGTATGGCATACCGTGGCACTTTCTTGGTAAATCCGGAAGGAAAGATCAAAGTGGCCGAGATTCATGATAACAATATCGGTCGTGACGCTTCCGAGTTACTTCGTAAAGTTGAAGCCGCTCAGTTTGTCGCTTCACATGATGGTGAGGTTTGTCCCGCTAAATGGAAGAAAGGGGAGGCTACCTTGAAACCTAGCATTGACTTGGTAGGGAAAATCTAAATAATTAAGAGTATAGATCGTGTTAGAATCAACATTAAAAGAACAATTAAAAGGTATATTCGCAGGGTTAAATGCGAATTATACCTTTGATATATCGATCTCTCCTGCGCATGAAAGTAGACAGGAATTGTTGGATTTATTAGGTGATGTTGCCTCTTGTTCGGATAAAATATCTATGCAAGTATCTGATGGGGAGGGATTGGAATTCATTTTATTAAAGGATGGAGCGAAAACGGGGATTAAGTTTCGTGGAGTACCTAATGGACACGAGTTTACTTCCTTGCTGTTGGCGATCTTGAATTCAGATGGGAAAGGCAAGAATTTTCCGGACGAGAGCATTTGTAATCGTGTTAAAGCCTTGAATGGCCCGATACATCTGACGACCTATGTCTCTTTGACTTGTACGAATTGCCCGGATGTGGTACAGGCATTAAACGCTATGACGACTTTAAATCCTCAGATCCATCATGAGATGGTAGATGGGGCTATCAATCAGGCGGAAGTTGATGCCTTGAAGATACAAGGCGTCCCCTCTGTCTTTGCGGATGGAAAACTGATCCATGTAGGACGTGGGGAATTCGGTGAATTGTTATCGAAGCTGGAAGCTCAGTATGGAATCAATGAGAGCCTGACGGAGAAGACGGTAAAACGATATGACGTGGTTGTGGTCGGTGGGGGTCCGGCTGGTGCTTCTGCCGCTATTTATTCCGCACGAAAGGGGCTGAGTGTCGCTGTCGTGGCGGAGCGTATCGGCGGGCAGGTGAAGGAGACGGTAGGAATTGAGAATCTGATTTCAGTTCCGGAGACAACAGGTACCCAGTTGGCTGACAATCTGCGCTTGCATATGCGGCAATATCCGATTGACCTGCTGGAGCATCGTCGTATAGAGAAGGTAACGATAGAAGGAAACGAGAAGGTTTTGTCTACGGCTGGAGGTGAGATATTCAAGGCTCCGGCGGTTATTATCGCTACGGGCGCTAGCTGGCGTAAATTGAATGTACCGGGTGAGGCAGAGTATATAGGGCGTGGAGTGGCTTTTTGTCCTCATTGCGACGGTCCGTTTTATAAGGGAAAACATGTTGCCGTGGTTGGCGGTGGAAATTCCGGTATCGAGGCGGCTATTGATTTGGCGGGGATCTGTTCGAAAGTAACCGTTTTGGAGTTTATGGATGAGTTAAAAGCGGATCAAGTCTTGCAAGAGAAAGCGAAGAGTTTGCCGAATGTCGAGATCTTTGTTAGTTCACAAACAACCGAGGTGGTTGGAAATGGCGACAAGGTAACCGGTATCCGTACAAAGGATCGTAAGACAGGGGAAGAGCGTGTTATTCATTTAGACGGTATTTTTGTTCAAATCGGCTTAGCCGCTAATAGTGGTGTCTTTAAGGAGATTGTCGAAACAAATCGTCCCGGTGAGATCGTGATTGACGCACATTGCCGGACGAATGTCCCGGGTATTTATGCAGCGGGCGACGTTTCCACCGTACCCTTTAAGCAAATCATTATTTCTATGGGAGAAGGCGCCAAAGCGGCCCTTTCGGCCTTTGAAGATCGGGTACGTGGTGTACTCGGTTGATGAAATACCTACAAATAGGTAATTTTTGAACAGCGTATCTCTTTTATCGGTTATATTACTATATTTGCGATCGAGAGAAAAGAGATGGATAGATTAAGAAAATATCTGAGGATATTACTCCCTGCGCTGTTCATAGCCTATTTGGGATGTATTATTGCGTTTACCCACGTTCATATTGTCAACGGGGTAACAATCGTCCATTCTCACCCGTATCATAAAACGGACGATGGTCGTCCGGACCATGAACATGGCTACGCCGAGTTTCAGTTGCTTCATCAGTTATCTGTCTTGCAGATAACAGGTGCGGCTTTCGTCGCTATTCTGCTGGCGGCTTTTTATTCCTTTATTCGTAACTTATCTTTCGCTCCGGTCTATCCGGACTATATCGTTCCCTTCCGGGGAAGACGTACGCTTCGGGCTCCTCCCATATTCTGATATTGTGAGATTAATAACATTGTATTACTTATCAGAATAAATTAAAATGAATAAATTTTTCATCTTTATACTATGCCTGTGCTGTGCCCTAACGGTAGCTCAGGCCACGGGAGAGGACCGTCTAAACGACTCAGACGCAAATGTTTTCGGACATGTATTGGATAAGAAAACAGGGGAACATCTTCCCTTTATCAACGTATTGTTAAAAGGTACCACGATCGGTACGACCACCGATAACTCGGGACATTATTTCCTGAAGAATCTGCCGGAAGGTAAATTTACGCTAGAATATAAAGCGCTCGGGTATAAGACTATCTCTAAAGAAGTGACCCTAAAGAAAGGAAAAACCTTAGAGATTAATGTAGAACTGGAAGAAGACCAGATCGCCTTGGATGGCGTGGTGGTATCTGCGAATCGTGCGGAAACTTCCCGCCGGTTGGCTCCCACATTAGTGAATGTATTGGATGCGAAGGTTTTTACTACGACCAATGCGGTGAATTTGGCACAGGGACTAAATTTCCAACCGGGTGTACGGGTAGAGACGAATTGCCAGAATTGCGGTTTCCAGCAAGTCCGGATCAATGGATTAGACGGACCTTATACCCAAATACTGATTGATTCACGTCCCATATTCAGCGCTTTATCCGGCGTATATGGGCTTGAGCAAATACCGGCGAATATGATCGAGCGGGTAGAGGTGATGCGAGGAGGGGGATCGGCACTGTTCGGCTCGTCCGCTATCGCCGGGACAATTAATATCATCACGAAGGAGCCCTTGAGAAATTCCGGGGAATTGTCGCATACGTTAACCTCGATCGGTGGGACATCCGCTTTCGATAATAATACGACCCTAAATGCCTCTTTGGTATCGGAAAATGGGAAAGCGGGCTTATATCTTTTTGGCCAGAACCGTCATCGTTCCGGTTTTGATCAGGATGGAGATGGTTTTACGGAGTTGCCTAAATTGAAGAATCAAACGGTTGGTTTCCGTTCGTACCTGAAAACGAGTACTTATAGTAAATTGACATTCGAGTATCATCATATGAATGAATACCGCAGGGGAGGAAATCTGTTGGATCGTCCGCCTCATGAAGCGGATATCGCCGAACAGTTGGAGCATTCGATTGATGGAGGAGGTCTGAAATTCGATCTTTTCTCCAAGGATTACAAACATAAATGGAGTGTTTTCACTTCTGCCCAGAATACAGACCGGGATAGTTATTACGGGACGAACCAAGATCCGAACGCTTACGGCAAGACTACGGACCTGACGGTTATGGCCGGTACGCAATATGCTTATAGTTTTGATAAATTCTTGTTTATGCCATCGGATTTGACTGCCGGTTTGGAGTATAGTTTCGATCATTTGAAAGACGAGATGATCGGGTATAATCGCTTTACGAATCAGAAGG
>ERZ779888.2349-NODE-2349-length-15812-cov-8.240972_pt1 | contig 15812 bp, 20 predicted proteins | sample MGYA00511245_ERZ779888 | MGnify/ENA primary metagenome ERZ779888 (study PRJEB29588, sample SAMEA2155255) | human gut metagenome | biome: human gut; feature: human-associated habitat; material: faeces | place: Denmark | collected 2008/2010 ... | reverse complement strand
ACAATAAATACAAAATGAGATAGAAATATCTCTTTTTTAAATAATTAAAAACTGTAGGTAATGAGTATATGTTATCTATTAACTAATAATTGAATGATATGCAATTTATATGTATATATCATTTTTCTTATTGTTTACTTTTTATATAAAATATGCTATTATATTTGATACGTTCGGAGTGATATAATGAGTGATAATAAAAGGATTAATCGAAGTAATATACATGATTTGATAACTATATCTAAATTACTTACTAATGGTGATATTGATAAGGCTGAAAAGTATTTAAAAGATTATCAAGATAAGTATCCAGATTCTAAACATTTTGTATATTTGACAGTTTATGCTAAGTTTCTTGGATATTTAGATAAAAAGGATATGGCAATTGATATTTTTAAAGAAAGTTTGGTACAAGATAAAAAGTCTAATAATGTGAGTGAGGCTATTTATTATTTAATAATACTTCTTTTAAAACAAGGAAGATATGATGAGGCTTATTATTATTGTAATATGATAGATTATAAGGAATTGGAAACAAGGCCTACCAGATTTACTATTAATAGTATCAGAACTTTAAATTATTTAAAAAAAGAGCTTGGTTTAGATTCTGATGTGTATGATATTAATACTTATTCAATGATGCAAATATATTATTATAGTGATTATATTGCACTTAGTCATATTTATGAAAAACATAATATTGATACTCGTATTAATATAGATACTTTTCAATATTCATTTAATATGGATTATGAAATTTTTGAGAAGTTGTATTCTACTATTAACTTAGCACTTTTATATGCAGAAAAAACATTTGATTATATCTATGGTGATGTTTATTATTTTAGAATTAAAGATATTGGAATAAATCTTCAGGATGGTTCTTATACTGATGTATTAAAAGTAATAACTAATAACGATAGCTTAGAAATATTATCTATGTTTCCTGTTGAGGATCAAAAAAATTCTAATAGAGTAATTAATGAGATAATAACTGAACCAATCGTGGAATATCACTCTACTAAAAAGAGAAAAGTTGTATCTCAAATAGATAAGTTTAACTCCAAGTATAAAACTTTACAAAAATAGAAAAATATGATATAATATGCACTAATTAAAGGGGTAATTGTTATGTATAATGATCTTTTAAGATTGAAGAAAATAAGAAAATTGATATTAGAATATGATTATAAGAATGCACGTAAGAGTTTGGATTCTTATATAAAAGAGTATTCTACTGATTATGTTGCTAGGTTTTATGATGTTAAATTACTTATGTGTGAGAATAAAATTAATAAGGCTGAAAAAGAAATGGGTAAGCTTTTGAAACATATCGAAGATAATGATAGAATTAAAAAAGATTATATATATGTTACATATATTTATTTATTAATGGAACTTGAAAAGTACGATCTTGCTATGGATTATTATAAAAAGATTAATTTTGGTAATTTGGTTGAGTATTCAGATAATGATTTTTATAAATTAAGAGGAATTTATTTATTTTTACTTAAAAAGAATTGTGTTAATACTAGTACAGTATCAGAACAATATTTTATTAATCAACAAATAGAATATAATAGATGTAGAGCCTTAGAACATGTTTTGGATCGTCATGTGTTTAGCGAAGAGTTTAAATTATCTTATGGAAAAGTAATAAATATGTTTAGTGATTTAGAGGATATTATTCCTTCATCTATTAAGTATCCTCATTATGATGGAGTAGATCATTATATATTTTCTTATAATGATAATGGTATATCATCGCTTCTTGAGGTACTTACTATTAAACATAGTAATCAAATAATTACAGTTTATCCGGTTGAACTTAGTGATAAGATAATGACTGAGTATATAAATACTCTTCTTGTACAAAAGGAAAGGTGTGGTAAGATTAAGAATAGACCTTCACAAATAGATAAGTTTAATAAGAAATATAATATAAGGGGATGATAATATGATAAAAGATTATTTATTGAAGTTAAAGGATCAATTATTTAATAAGAAGGAACAAGAATACTTAGAATATATCAATAAAAGAGATCTAGTTATTCATGATTTAACAAGAGATTGGAGTAGTGAGGAAATTGCTTCTTTTAACGAAGAACATTCTATGTTTTTAGCAAAAAGAAATGAACCTCAAATAAAAAGATATATTTTAGATATGAATAGACATAAGTATTTTAATGATGATGACTATGACTATTTTAAGAAACTATTTGATGGACAAGAAAAAGATATTAAAAAATTAACAAAATAATTGGAGAAATCTAATTATTTTTCTATATATTTTAATATTTTAGTGATATAATTTATTTTATAAGAAGGTGATATTTTGGATAAAATACTACTAGTTAATAAAGATAAAGGGTATACTTCTAGGGATGTTGTAAACTGTTTGTCTCAAGTTTTTCATACTAATAAAATGGGACATTTTGGTACACTTGATCCTCTTGCTACTGGTCTTTTAATAATAGGAATTGGTAAATATACCAAGGTTGGTAATTTATTTGAGAGTGATTATAAGGAGTATGTAGCAGAAGCTCTTATTGGGACTTCTACTGATACATATGATGTTACAGGTACTATTACTAAAAAAGTGGATATTAAAGAAATAGATAAAGATGTAATTATTAATGTTTTAAATAAATATAGAGGCTTATATTTACAAGAAGTACCTATTTATTCAGCAGTTAAAGTAAATGGTAAAAAATTATATGAATATGCTAGGAAAGGAGAGTCTGTTACTCTTCCTAAAAAACTCGTTAATATTCGTTCTATAGAGTTAATTGATATTTATGAAAGAGATAATAAATTATATTTTTCTTTTAGATGTAATGTTTCTAAGGGAACCTATATAAGAAGTTTAATTAATGACATGGGTAAAAGTATTAATATACCTATGTGTATGAGTAATTTGAAAAGAACTAAACAAGATAAGTTTTCTCTTGATGATGCCTATACAATAAAGGATATAAAAAGTGGTAATTATAAGTTACTTGATATTGAAGATGTAATTGACTTAGATGTGGTTGAAGTTCCAAATTCATTATATGATGTAGTAAAGAATGGAGGCTTAATAGAAAAAACTGGGGATAAGCCAATATTATTTAGAAGAGATGGCAAGAATATTGCTCTTTATATGGATTATGATAAAAATACAATGAAACCATTTATATTTTATGGAGGTAAATAATATGGAATTTAATTCTCTTGAGGATTTAAGAAATAGACTTGAAATAGCAATGACTACTAAGGTTGATGAGTTAAAGGATAAGGGTATTACTTATATTACAAATGATGATATATGGGATTATTTAACTAGCACTAAGTGGAAAAAAGCTAAGGGGTTAACTCTTGCAGAAATGGTTGATGATATACTTAAAATAGAAATAAAGTAGGTGGTATTATGGTTATTAAAAGTAGTGACCTAAGAAAAGAATTAATAGATAAATTAAATTATTTAGATAAAGATGAAATAGATATAATAGAAAAAGCAATTGATTATGCTTACTTTAAACATGAAGGACAATATCGTAAAACAGGGGAAGAGTATATAATTCATCCTTTATCTGTTGCAATAATACTTACTACTATTAAGGCGGATAAGGATACTATAATTGCATCTTTACTTCATGATGTTTTGGAAGATACTCCAACTTCTAAGGAAGAGTTAGAAAACTTATTTGGTAAAACTGTTGCCAACTTAGTAGATGGAGTAACTAAGATTAATAGTATTAATGTTTCTACTGAAAACGAATATCTTACTAATTATTATAAAAAAATAATTGTAGGTATGAGTGAGGATGTAAGAGTAATAATAATTAAACTTGCAGATCGTCTTCATAATATGAGAACTTTATATGCAATACCAGTAGATAGGCAAAAACTAAAGGCAAAGGAAACTCTTGAAATACTAGCACCAATTGCGCATCGTTTAGGTATGCATAAGATAAAGTCTGAGCTTGAAGACCTTTCTTTAAAATATTCTAAGCCTGATGTATATTATGATGTTGTAGAAAAACTTAATAATACTAAAATTGAAAGAGAAGAATGTGTTTCTAAAATGATGGATGAGGTTAGTACCCTTTTAAAGAATAATGGAATAAAGCATGAGATAAAAGGTCGTGCTAAGAGTATATATAGTATTTATAAGAAGTTAGATAAGGGAAGAAGTTTTTCTGATATATACGATTTACTTGCCATCAGAATACTAGTGGACAAAGAACAAGAATGTTATTTAGCACTAGGTCTTATTCATTCTAAATATAAACCTGTATCTAAGAGATTTAAAGATTATATTGCAATGCCTAAAACTAATCTTTATCAAACACTACATACAACTGTATTTGGATTAGATGGTAATTTATTTGAAATACAAATAAGAACATATGATATGGATGAAATTGCAGAAAATGGTATTGCATCACACTGGGCTTATAAAGAACATAAAAATGCTTTCTTAGAAATGCAAAATGTTACTGAACAAAAACTTCAATTTTATAAGTCAATAATTGAATTAAATGAAGAAAAGATGACTAATGAAGATTTTGTGAATAGAGTAAAAGATGAAGTATTAAATAATAATATTTATGTTTATACTCCTAAAGGAGATGTATTCGAACTACCAAATGGTTCAACTCCAATAGATTTTGCTTATAGAATTCATACTCAAGTTGGAGATAAAATGACTGGTGCTATTGTAAATAATAATATGGTTAACTTGTCATATGAGTTACAAAATGGAGATATAGTTAAGATACTTACTAATAATAATTCCAAAGGGCCATCTAGAGAATGGTTAAATATTGCAAAAACAACACAAGCAAAAAGTAAAATCAAAGCATTTTTTAATAAAACTACCAAAGAAGATTATATTGAATCGGGAAAAAGTCTCCTTGAAAAAGAACTAAGAAGAAAAAAAATCTCTTCTGTTGAGTTTTTAAAACCTGATAATATAAAAGAAATACTTAAAAATCTTAAACTAGATACTATTGAGGATTTATATTTAAATATTGGTAATAATAAGTTTTCTGTTAAGAGTGTTGTAAAGAATAAGGATGAAGAATCTAATGAACAAAAGAAAGAAATAAAGGTTAAAGTACTTGATACTGATAATGATATAATTGTTGGTAATACTAAAAATATACAAACTCATATAGCTAATTGTTGTCTTCCAATACCAGGAGACGATATAATAGGTTTTATTACTAAGGGAAGCGGTATAAGTATTCATAGAAAAAACTGTCTTAATGTTAATGATATGGATGATAGAGTAATAAGTGCTAATTGGAATACTAAGATTAAAAACAAATATTATTCTGATATAGTTATATATACTAATACTAAAGATAATAAAATAGTAGATATAGTACAAACTTCTGCTAGTATGAATATTCAAATAGAAAGTATTAATTTACTTAATAAGAGTGATAAGAATATTTATAGTCTTGAAGTAGTTATTTCATCACTTGACGAAATGAATAAGTATTTGAAAGAATTAAGAAAGATACAAAACGTAGTAGAAGTAGAAAGGATAATGCAATGAAAGTAGTAGTGCAAAGAGTAAAATCATCAAGTGTTAAAGTAGATAGTAAGATAGTAGGTTCTATTGATAAAGGCCTTTTAGTACTTGTTGGATTCACTCATGATGATAATATTGATAAGATAAAATGGATGGTTAATAAAATAGTTAATCTTAGAATATTTGATGATGAAGAAGGGGTAATGAATAAATCAGTCCTTGATATCGGAGGAAGTATTCTTTCAGTATCACAGTTTACTTTATATGCAGATGCTAATAAAGGAAATAGACCATCATATATAAATGCTATGAAGCAAGAAGATGCATCCTCTTATTATGATATTTTTAATGAAGAATTAAAAAGTAGAATTAATACACAGACTGGTATTTTTAGAGCGGATATGCAAGTAGAGTTAATTAATGATGGACCAATTACTATAATAATAGAAAAATAAGGAGAGATAATATGAATTTAGAAAAAATATTTAATGATTTTATAATCGATGCAAGAAAAAAATCTATTTATGCTGACAGAAAAGATATAGAAGAAGTTGCAAGAGAGGCCCTTAATATAATTAATAATAATAAAGACGCAACACCTGAAGAATTAGTAGAATTAATGATTAAAGACAACCTTAACCACTTAGAAGACATAAGAAGAAAATATCCTACACCTGGTTATACTGTTTCAATAAATGTTTCAAATATAAATGTTAAACTATATGGAGGAAATATTAACTACTTAACAGATCCAATGCCAAATAATGCTTTATTTGATATTGCATCAATGACTAAGTTTTATACTGAAGTATTAGCGTATAACTTAATAAAAGAAGAATACTTTTCTATGGATGATAAGATTAGTGAACTAGATAATAGATTTACTAATTTAGGAGATTTGACAGTAAGAGATATTTTAACATTCGCAGTAGAGTTTAGGACTGATGGTAGAATATCTGATAAGAAGACAATTGATGAGGCTCTTGATACTTTATATAATATTAATGTTGTAAATAAAGGAAAGTATAATTATAATGATATGGGTATGATGATTATGAAGGAAGTAATGGAAAGAGTAACCGATAAGAAGTACGAAGATTTAATTGATGAGTATATTACTAAACCATTAGATTTAAATGATACCCATATAATTGTTCCTCAAAAGAAGTTTAAATTACTTACTGGTAGTCCTAATGTAGAATATGGAAGAATAAATGATCCAAGTGCTTTGGCAGTCGGAGGTTTTTCTGGTCATGCTGGAATATTTGCTTCTTCAGATGATGTTATAAAACTAGGCAAAGCAATATTTGATACTGATATACTACCAAATAAACAAGATGCTTATACTAATGATGTAAGTGTTGCAAGGGGAATAATGGGTTCTACTTATACCTCTCATCCTAAAGGACTTGATGTAAGTTATGTTGATAATCTTTCATCTACTGATTCATTTGCTATACAAGGATCAACTAGAACCCATGCTGAGTTTGCTCCTGAAAAAGCATTTACTATTATGTTTAATCCTGGTAGTATGGGAGTAGAACAAGCATTAATAGAGCAAGAAAAATTAAATAAAAGAAGAGAAGAAAGAGGACTTGCTCCTATTAACATAGTAAAAGAGTTTGAGTTTGATAGAAATGGTAAGTTAGTAAAATATACATTAATAGATTCAAGACAATTAATGCCTTCTGCTACTACAGTTGAAGAAGTTATAAAAGAAAATGCTAAAACTTGTTTGAAGTTAGAATTTTTAAAACAAGTAATTGATGAGTACGATAAGTCTTATGATAAAGAAATTAATGTAGAAAAAAGAGGTATGTAATGAAATTAATACTTGCTAGTACCTCTAATTTTAAAAGTAATGTCTTAAAACAAGCATGTATCAAGCATACAAAAAAAGAAAGTAACTATATAGAAACAAAAAAGAATAATGAAGACGTTTATGAATATGTAAAAAGATTATCTTTAGAAAAAGCATATTCTGTTGACTCTAATGATTGCATTATTTTAGGACTTGATACAGTTGTTTCAGTGGGAAATAAAATATTAGAAAAACCGAAATCTATAAATGAAGCTAAAGATAATTTAAGACTTTGTTCAAATAATACTTTTAAAGTAATTACAGGTATTGCTTTAATTAATAAAATAAATAATGAAATTATTAATGATTATCAAGAAACTGTTATTACTTTAAATAAAATAGATGAATGTGATATAGATTATTATATAGATAATGATCCTAATGTTTTATATGCCTCTGGTTTTACTATAGAAACTGTAGTTTCTAATTTTATTAATAAGATAGAAGGTAGTTTTTATAACATATTAGGAATACCTGTAGAGAAAATATATGAGTATTTACTTAAATGGAATATTCATTTAAAGGATTTAGAATAATATGAAAGTAATATTTTTAGATGTAGATGGAGTACTTAATGATCAAGATTTAATTTTTGAAAAGTTTAAGACTAGAGAAATAGAAATATCAAAAGATAAGTTATTGTTATTAAAAAAAATAATTACAAGTAGTAATGATACTAAAGTTGTACTTTCTTCATCATGGAGAATTGGTCTTTTAAGAAAAGATGGTAAGATAGTCGCAGATACTACTTATCATAAAGAGTTTTTAGAATTATTAAAGGAATATGATATAGAGATATATGATATTACTCCTTCGATGATGAGTAGGACAGAAGAAATAAGATATTATTTAGAAAACAATAAAGATATAGAAAGTTATATTATTCTAGATGATGAAGAATTAAATGATGATAATCAAGTTAAAACAGACTTCTTTAATGGAGGTTTAACTGAGGAACATGTGCCCCTTGCAATAGATATTTTAAAAAGAAAGAAGAGATAAAGTGAGTTTAGTAAAAGTAAAAGAATACTTTAGAAAGTATGGAATAGATGATGAAATAATCGAAGTAGATGGTATTAGTGCTACTGTTATGCAGGCAGCACATGCTCTAGGAGTAGAGTCAAATCAAATAGCAAAGACTCTTGCATTTATGTTAGATGAACCAATCTTAATAGTAATGTCTGGTGATGCTAAAATAGATAATCATAAGTATAAAGAATATTTTGGTAAAAAAGCTAAGATGATACCACAAGAAGATTTAGATAGTTTGATTGGTCATAAAATCGGAGGAGTATGTCCTTTTGCTATAAAAGATGATGTTAAAGTATATCTTGATGAATCTTTAAAAGCTAATCATTATGTTTATCCAGCTTGTGGTAGTGAGAATAGTGCTATTAAGCTTAGTATTGAACAGTTAGAAAAGTATTCTTCTTATGTAGAATGGGTTAATGTTACTAAGTAGTGCTTTTTATAGAGTGAAAACTATTGTATAGAATAAAACTAATTGATATAATGTAATTGTACTGATTATATTGCTTTTCATTAGTATGACAACTCAAACGATAATGTATATTTTCTTTTAGCAATGAAGAAAATATGCATGATGCGGGATATGCCATTAGAGGTGGTATATCTTTTTTTTGACTGGAGGGATAATTGATGAATGAAATAGTTGAACAAGAACATATTGAGGGAATAATATATGAAATTAGAGGAGTGCAGGTGATGTTGGATAGTGATCTTGCTAACTTATATCAAGTTGAAACTAAAAGAGTCAATGAAGCAGTTAAAAACAATCAGGAAAAGTTTCCAGAAAGATATTGTTTTCGATTAAATGATGAAGAGTGTTACAATTTACGCTCTAAGTTTTCATCTGCAAATATAAATGAAAAATCAAGAAGTAATCCTAGAGTTTTTACTGAGCAGGGAGTATATATGCTAGCAACAGTTCTTAAAGGAAAAAAAGCTAGTATTGTGACTCTTCAAATAATGGATGCATTTGTATTGATGAAGAAATATATTTCACATGATATTATGAGTAATAGACTGTTTATAAATCATGAAGAGAGAATACTGAAATTAGAGGAATCATTTGATAAGTTTTCTTCTAAACAGAATACTATTATTTATGATGGAAAGATATATGATGCATATAGTACTTTGCTAGATATATTTAATGATTCAAAAAAAGAAGTGATAATTGTAGACAATTATGCTAATAAAGAGTTATTTGATATATTAAGAAACATTGATAGAAGGATTATTGTAATATCAAAAAACTTAGATGATGTTTTAATGAAAAAGTATAATAATCAGTATTCAAATATTATTTTTATAAATAATGATTTTTTTCATGATAGATATATTATTTTAGATAGAACAGAAGTATATGTAAGTGGAATGTCATTAAAAGATGTTGGAAAGAAATATAGTTATATTTATAAAATGAATGAAAAAATGTTTATTGATGAATTGATTAAAAAAATTGAGGATATAGTAGAACTTTGATGATTTGCGGTCGAAATTTTCGACCGCAAACTTGATTTTTTATTTGAAACCATTGATATTACGGCATATTTGCGGTCGAAAATTTCGACCGCAAAATATAAATAGTTGATTTTTATTGATTAAAGGTGTCATAAAACTTTAATTTTTAGAATAATTTGCGGTCCCAAGAATGACTAAAAAATTGATGTTTTTTACTGAAATCCTTGATATTACTATGTGTTTGCGGTCACAATTTGTGACTGCAAAATGATTAATTTGACAAAAGCGAAAAAATGTGCTATAATTTAGACATTTTAAGAGGTGACAGAATGAGTAATATTAATAGAGAAGATGAACTTAAATTAGCTAATTATTTAATAGAATTAATGAATAGTTCTCTTGATGGTAATTTATCTTTTGATAAGTATGAAGAGTATTGTAAGTTTTTAAAAGAAGCAATTTCATCAGATGTTGTTGAAGATCCATCATTGTTAGCTAATATTTTACTTAATGCTTCAGTTGTGACTGATAATAAGAGAGAAGAAGTAAAATATGGAGTTTATGAAAGATATTTGAAGAGTATAATTGCTAGAGAAGTACGTAAGACACTTGGTGGTAATGGCAGTTTCTTAAAGAAAGAAATAAAAGAATTAAGAAATAGATTTGATGATAGTACTATTACTTTATATAAATTTTATAGTTTTTGTGAAAAGGTTAATTTAGCGCTTATTGCACAACTTGGAGATGTTGATTATGTTAGTTGTTTACATACATTGCAAACTGTTAAGGTTTATACACCAAAGAATGCTGATGAGTATATGGCTTTACAAGAATTTAATTCTATATTGTCTTCATTAGAGGTTGAAAATAATGATGATTTCTTAGATGATTTTCATAAGGCTTTGAATAGTATAGTGTCAAAGAGTGAAGAATTACAATCTAATTTAAAGAGAAGATAGTTTTTTAAGGGGGATTTATGAGTAAATTAGATAGTCTTTTAGTTGTAAAAGAAGAATTATTAAAAAGAGTAAATAATTATGAAGAGTATAAAGATATATATCTTTTAGAAACATTAAAAAATCAATTAGTACAAAATGATAAGTTAATTAAAAAAGAACTTAATGACATGAGATCAGTTTCTATAATTTCTAGGGAAGATATAGTAATTGGCTTTGAGGATAGATTAGTGCGTACTAATATAGATAATAATAGACCTGTTGCAAAATGTATACAATCTGGTGATTATGATATATTAACCTTAGATGATAGAATGAACTTACACATAAAAAGTGGTATTACTAATCAAGTTTATGTATCTTTTGATGAAAGAGTTATTATTGATAAAGGTAAGGAACTTGGATATTTAGTGCCATGTAAAGAAATGAAAAAGAGTGAAGTAAAAGAGCGATAATTATTGCTTTTTTTTTATATATTTTATATAATTGTTCTAGGATGTGATAATTTTGAAAACAAGAATAATTAGTGCAATAATAATGATAATGGTAGTTATACCTCTTGTATTGATGGGAGGATTACCTTTTAAAGTACTTGCAATAGCACTTGCAATACTTGGATTAAAAGAATTAATTGATTTAAGAAAAAAAGAAAGTGATATACCAATAGTAATGGAAGTTATTTCATATTTATTTGTTATTTTTTTAATAGCGTTTGGAAATAATTATTATTTTATAGATTATTCATTAACGTATCAAATATTTATAATACTTTTCTTGGTATTTTTATTACCATTAGTATTAATAAACAATAATGAAAAGTATAATATAAAAGATGCTTTATATTTAATGGCATCAACTTTATTTTTAGCAATATCTTTTAATACTTTTATATTAATTGAAAATATGGGTGTTGTTTATATTATATATATAGCATTAATAACTGTTATGACTGATACTTTTGCCTATGCTGGTGGTAATTTAATAGGAAGACACAAGCTTTGTCCTAAGATTAGCCCGAACAAAACAGTTGAAGGTGCAGTAATAGGTAGTTTAGTAGGCACTGTTATACCTATTATGTTTTATGATCTTATAATTACTACAAATGAGAATATACTAGTAGTAGTCTTAATAACATTATTACTCTCAATTGTAGGACAACTTGGCGATTTAGTATTTTCAAGTATAAAAAGATATTATAAAGTAAAAGATTATTCAAACATTATACCTGGTCATGGTGGTATACTTGATAGATTAGATAGTTTGATATTTGTAGCACTTACATTTATACTATTTATGAATATTTTATAAGGAGGCTTAATATGTTGACATTAATATTATTTATATTTATTTTGGGTATTATAGTTTTAGTACATGAAGGAGGACACTTCTTATTTGCTAAATTAGTAGGAGTTCATGTATATGAATTTTCTATTGGAATGGGTCCTAAAGTTATTCAAAAAATAGCAAAAGATAAGACAAAATATTCAATAAGATTAATTCCAATTGGTGGATTTGTTTCATTAGCGGGGGAAGAAGTTGATCCTGAAAAGTTAAAAGAACATAAAGGAAGTAATCTTCAAGATAAAAAACCATGGCAAAGATTTTTAGTAATGTTCATGGGAGTGGGATTTAATTTTGTATTTGCATTTTTAATATTAATTATATCTGGTTTAATATTCGGTTCCCCTAGTACGGAGCCTATAATTACTGAAGTAGCAGATAATTATCCTGCTGCTATTGCAGGAATTGAAGCTAATGATAAAGTATTAAGAATAAATAATCATAAAGTTACTTATAAAGATGATATATCACTTTATTTAGTACTTGAAGATTTAAATAAAGAAGTAGTTTTTGAAGTAGAAAAACAAGATGGAACTGTAAGAACATATCAAGTTAAACCAATAAAAGAAATAGCAAGTGATAAGAGTGAAAGATATATTGTAGGTATAGTGATGGGAAGTGAAACTCATCATGGACTTGGTAATGCTATAAAGTATGGCATAAACGAAGGACTATCAATATTTAAACAAATGTATATTGTTTTAGGTAACTTATTCACCGGTGGAGTATCAGTTAATCAATTAAGTGGTCCAGTTGGAATATATTCAGTTGTGGGACAAATGAGTAAACAAGGATTAGTGGCTTTGATATATTTAATGGCACTTCTAAGTATAAATGTTGGAGTAATCAACTTATTACCATTACCAGCATTTGATGGAGGAAGAATACTATTCTTATTAATTGAGAAGATCAAAGGTAGTCCAGTAGATCCTAAAGTAGAAAATACAATTCATTCAATAGGATTTATTCTATTAATATTATTGATGTTATATGTAACGTTTAATGATATATTGAGATTATTTTAAAGATGGAGGTAAAACTAAGATAAACAATAATTCAATTGGGGGGGGCAAAATACTAGAAAGATAAACCCTTTATTTAAAGATGTAAGAGAGTATAATAAATATCTATTATCATTAATAGGTATTTTTGTGCTTTTACTAACAGAAATTATTTCTTATAATTATACAAATACATCATATGCAAAGTGGAGTAGTAGTATAGGGTCTAAAAATATATTGAAAGTAAGCGTAAAAAAGAAAGATTATGTTTTAAAGTTTGCAGGAGATAACGTAGGAACAGGTACTAGTTCTGATTCATATCAATTGAGTGTGTAAATCTAATGTAAATATATGTAAAAAAGATACGTAAAGTACGTATTTTTTTTATTTTTTGTAAGGAAATTTTTATAAAGAGTGCGTTCTATATATATGAGAGGTGATAATAGGTGAAAAAATATGACTATGTCTTACAAACTAATTCTTATGACTGTGGCGTTGCATGTTTACAAACAATCTTCTTACTTCATAATAAAAGAATTAATAGAACATCACTTACGTCTTTAATAAATAAAGAAAAATATGGTGTATCTATGTACGATTTAATTACATCAAGTAAATCTCTTGGACTTAACGCACTTGGTGTATCAGCAAAGATTGATAATATGAAAGAGAGTTTGCCATGTATTGCTCATACTATTATTGATAAAGAAATGTATCATTTTATAGTAATCTTAGAAATTGAAAACAATTATATTTTAGTAATGGACCCTAGTTATGGTTTAAAAAAAATAGACCGGTCAGTATTTGAGACCATAACAACCAATAAATATATAATATTTTCTAATACTAAGTTTAAAAAGGCTAAAGATGTAAGACTAAAAAACATAATACTTAAGATATTCTCTTTAAATAAAGGAATAATATTTAAGAGTATAATTTTATCTATAATTTATTCACTTTTTTCATTAGCATTTAATTACTACTTATCTACCATTGTATCTGGATATATTAAATCATTTAATTATCTTCTGATAATATTTTATATTTTAAACATTCAAAATACTTTGTTTCAAGTACTTTATCTTTTAATATTTCATATACATTACTAGGAACTTTATCTTGTATATTTTGTTTATTTAAAAGTCTTGTTCTTATATTTGAAGCAGATACTATTTTAGAATCGGAATCTAAGTCATGATAACTACTTGTTCTTTTAATATTATAAGTATCCATAAAGTAACCATTTCTATATATTTCCTTTAAATAACTAAGAGCAAGTATATCATTAGGTTCAGTTATAGTAACGTTACAAAGTTCATTAAGTGCTTTATTAAGTGCAGTAGGGTAACTCACTCCTTCATTTAAATATTTTTTAGTTATTATATCAAAATTAATATCTTCAACTTGATATCTAGCAGCTTTTTTAATGTCTTCTATGTCTTCACGTTCACTTCCAAAACATAATACATCAACATATAACTTATTTAATAAAGCAACAGAATATTTCGCAAATATATCACTACTTTGTGTTCCATAAACATAAGGAAGTTCAATAACAATATCAACACCATTTAAAAGTGCTACTTTTGTTTTTTTCCATTTATTTAATACAGAAAGTTCTCCTCTTTGAGTAAAAGAACTATTTAAACAAGCAATTATTATAGAATCATTATATCTTTTCTTAATCTTATTAATTTGATATAAATGCCCATTATGAAATGGATTATATTCACACACTATTCCTACTACTTTTCTCATTACTACTATAATCTCCTTACTAATGATTTTACTGATGCAGTTTTCCTAATACCATTTCTATAAAGAAGTGGATTACTATTAATCATTCTATATCCATTATATCTTAATAACATATTTTTATCAAAAAAATCATTTCCAACTGTATATATTGCTTCTTCAGTTATACTTTCTTTACAAGCTATAATATCAATGCCATCAACTTTATCCATCTTCTCACTAAAAACAAGTAAATGAAAGAATGGAGTAGAGCATAAATAATTTAATTCTTCTTGTATTTGATTTAATTTATCTAAATTATCTGTATTAATAGTACAAATAATATCACATACTTCGTTTAAATCAGTTGTTATATTACCATAAAAGTCCTTGAATAATATACGTTTTAATATACCTAATTTATTTAAATATTTTAATGTTTTTAATAAAGAACTATTAAGTACAGGATGAAAGAATATTATATTGTCATCTTTATCAAATACAACACCACCATTATTACATACTAAATAATTATATGGTATTTTATATTTATCTGCTAATTCTTGAAGCCATTTAGCTCCTGTTCTACCTGGTGCAATTATTACATTTTTTGTTTCTATGATTGTAACAAATGATGTTTCCTTATTAACTTTTGTGCCTTTAACAATTATATTAGCAGATAAATCAAATGCAAATATGATGAATACAATAATACTTGAAACAATTGCTGCAAATATAGGAAGTAGTCTTACACCTGTAGGAAATCCCCAAAATCTTTATTTATATGCCAGAGCCAATATGTCTGCATTAGCACTCATCCGACTCATGCTGCCTTATTCTATTGCAGCCTTGGTGCTGCTTCTTGTGTGGATACAGATTGCTGCGCATAGAGCACCTGGCTCAACCAC
>ERZ779888.2348-NODE-2348-length-15812-cov-15.653360_pt1 | contig 15812 bp, 18 predicted proteins | sample MGYA00511245_ERZ779888 | MGnify/ENA primary metagenome ERZ779888 (study PRJEB29588, sample SAMEA2155255) | human gut metagenome | biome: human gut; feature: human-associated habitat; material: faeces | place: Denmark | collected 2008/2010 ... | reverse complement strand
TAACTCTCAAATTTCGTTTGTGTAATTCGCAAACCATTTCTTTTTAACTATAAAACGGTGTGAAGTTTTTCTGTATCAAGACATCAATATCTCAATACTCTAAATGAGAAATTCTGTTTATTGTAGTAGAAATAATCTACAACTTTTATGCTGCAATATAGATTTTGCTGTATTGCAGTAGAATTGTCCATTACGGCTTGTGATATAGGCTTTATTCTGGCTCGATACGGGCTTTATCAGAGGTTAATACAGACTCTTTCATAGCGCGATATGAACTTTTTTAGAACGCTCGGATATTTAGGTTTTAAAAGTATATTCATTTAACTAACGTTAGATACGGAAAATGACGAAAGAGTCTGTGAATAGAAAGAATGTGATATATTGGTAAATAGAAATGTGGGGTAGGCGGGTGGCGTTCTGTCTGTATGGTGAATGTATAATTATGGAAATGGAAAAGATGAAGGAAAAATGATGTAAGGAAAGACGCAAACGGTTGTGTGTCAGTAGGTAACGGTTGCGTATGTATAAGGACATAAAAAAACACCTGCGGGACATCGGAGCCTCGCAGGTGTTTTGAGTATGGGCTGTTCAATAGAACACTATCGAGCAGCTGATCGCAGCTATGATTGTAATGATAAGTGCTATGACGCGGAGAATGAACAATATGCGTTCCCGGTTGTCATTGGTCATTGCCCGCCTCCTGTACGCCGAGTGCGCCGAGAATCGTGGTGGCGATGGCTATCAGCACTTTCATTATCACTTTCCATCCGTTTGTGTTCAGTTTACTCATAATCTGATGTTGTGTTTTTCAATGGTTATCAGAGCGTTGTCTGTTTAAACGGTTTCCTCGGTTCCGGTCTCCTTGTCGATGTCGTAAGGTGTCGCTTCCTGCACCTTTGCGCCTGAGATGAATGTCTGCATGCGGTTGCCCTTGGCGTCGATCTTTACCTCAGGCAGGAAGAGCACGTGGACGTTCTTTATGTTGCTGCTTGCGGAGAAGTCCATTGCCGTGTCTGCCGGTGATGTGGAGATGCCCAGCTTGAAGGTTCCGAAGTGGTCGATTTTCACCTTCATGGAGTTCTGGAGCTGGGTGGTCATCGCCTCGACCAGCTCGCTTATTACCGCCAGGATGTCCGAGCGCTTCACCGTGCAGTTGTCCTGCATGATGTCGGCGAGGTCGTCTGTGGTCACTGTTCCGTCGTGCACGGCGCGTGCATACCATTTGCCTTTGAATGCGTCCTTACGGTTGCTCTGATAGATTTTGTACTTAACTGCCATAATGTGTTTTCCTTTCTTTGTGTTTTAATGGTTAGATTATTTGGAGAGATTGTTGCCTGTCGGTGCAGACTGCCCGTCGTTGTCCCGTCCGGATCGGTTGACCGGGAGCCTTGCCGGCTTTAGCTCCACGTGTCATACAAGTTCTGGGCGCTGCCTCCGTGTGGCTGTTCTTTGCATGAAAGAGTGTTCTCCGCATGGGATTTTCCCTGAATGCGATGCAAAGGTAGGCAATGGCTATGAGATAAGCAATAGCGGTTGGGTGTATATATCGGGGTATGTTGTATGTCGCTGTCGGAAGAGGCGTTTTTTCATAGAGTGTCTGTTTCCGTGTCATAATGGAGTATGGGCTGTGTAGGGATGAATGGTCCGTTTCTTCTCAGAGGGTATGGCGTGGAGCCGGGAATGTGTCATGGTGGTGCGTAATACCCTTGGGGACATTAGTTATATGTGTGTCTGTCATGCTTATGTTTTATTGTTTCCATTGTTAAAATAAAGTATTCCACGCATAGAAAAATGTTTTGTTTCATTTGTGTTTATCTTAGTTTTGTGCTATCTTTGCGTTCAGAATTTTTAAATTTTTGAATATGAATTTGAAGATACGCCTTATCGTGATGAACTTTTTAGAGTTCGCCGTTTGGGGAGCATATCTGACCTGTATGGGAAACTATCTCGGAGTAGCAGGTCTTGGCTCGGAGATTTCATGGTTTTATGCCATTCAAGGCATAGTTTCAATATTTATGCCGACATTGATAGGTATTGTCGGTGATAAATATATCCAGCCCCAGAAGCTGTTGGGATATTGTCATCTTCTGGCAGGACTCGCAATGATTGGATGCTGGTATATGGGTATGTCTGCCGGATTCGGTAACGAGATAAGTGATAAGGCTTCTTTCATAATTATGTACACCTTGAGTGTGGCGTTCTATATGCCTACGCTTGCGCTGTCGAATACTACGGCATTCACGCTTCTGAAAGGCCACGGCTTGGATACGGTGAAGGATTTTCCTCCAATAAGAGTATTCGGTACTGTAGGTTTTATCGTAGCAATGTGGTTTGTAAACTGTGCCACATGGGATAACGGTTCGTTCTTCTTCACGCTGGACGAGAATGCTCACAAGTTCCAATACACATACATGCAGTTCCTTGTTTCCGGACTTCTCAGTGTGATATTGTTCATTTATTGTATGACATTGCCTCCGTGCAGACTTGTAAAGAAAAAGTCTGTCTCGCTTATTGAGACATTCGGACTTGATGCGTTCAGACTTTTCAAGTCGAAGAGAATGGCGTTATTCTTCATATTCTCGACTCTTCTCGGCATGTCGCTTCAGGTGACCAACAGTTTTGCCGGACCGTTTATAACAAGTTTCAAAGGCAGTGAAATAGAAGGGATTAGAAACTCGTTTGCCGCTAACAATGCCACGCTGTTGACATCGCTGTCGCAGGTTAGTGAGGCTTTGTGTATATTGATGATTCCGTTCTTCTTAAAGCGTTTTGGTATAAAGGTCGTTATGCTGATAGCCATGTTTGCATGGGTATTACGTTTCGGATTCTTCGGATTAGGTAATCCTGCCATGCCGGGAGTTATATTGTTCGTGCTTTCGTGCGTGGTTTATGGCGTGGCCTTCGATTTCTTTAATGTTTCAGGAGCGATGTTTGTCGATCAGAAGTGTGATGATTCGATAAAGGCTTCGGCACAGGGACTGTTCATGCTTATGACGAATGGTCTTGGAGCTACTATCGGTACTCTTGCTGCTGGTGAGATTGTAAATCATTATTGCACATGGGAAGGCGCATATCTGCTTGGTGACTGGCAGACCTGCTGGTTGATATTTGCAGGATTCGCCTTTGTCGTTGGTGTAATGTTTGCACTGGTGTTTAAGTCGGAATGAGGTTATTTATTAAGAATGTTAATGAACAGAACAAGATTAATATTCAATGGTATTTCCGGAATAGTCGGTACAGACAAGGTTTGTCTTGTTGTGTTGACCGATGAGGCGGAACTCAGACAGATAACAATAGTGTGCGATTCGAACTCGGAATATCAATTAGGACTCAGAGTGGGCCGGGTAATGAGCACCGACCGACTGCTTCCGGAGGTGTTGCTGAAATTAATAGATGTAGCAACTAAAGAGGCATTGGAAATGACAATAGACGATGTTGTTGACGGGCAGTATAATGTTACGTTGCGCAATGTCAATACCGGTGACGCTTTTCCGTTGAGGGCAAGCGATGCTGTGCTATTATCATATATCAGCAATATACCGTTGTATATTGAAGACCGGCTGATGGACAGACAGAGTGTCGTGTATCAGAAAGATGCAAAAGGAATGTCTGTCCCGATAAATGCCATAAGTGATGAGATGTTGGACAAAGCCATGCAGAAGGCTATTACGGAAGAAAACTACGAGTTGGCTTCACAGCTGAGAGATGAGCGTAAACGCAGAAAGAACGACATTGAAAATACTGAAAAATGAAAGAAGCAAGATATTTTTATGTCCCTGATGCGGCGACGTCTTCTGAGTTGCCGGAGGATGAAGCTACACATGCAATACGTGTATTGAGACTTCAAGCCGGAGATGAGATATTTCTCATGGATGGATGCGGGCATTTTTATACTGCGGAAGTGACGGTGGCTTCTAAAAAACATTGCATGTACAGCATAAAAGAGACCGTAGAAAAGGAGAAGGATTGGAACGGACATATTCATCTGGCGATAGCTCCGACGAAGATGGCGGAACGTATGGAATGGATGATAGAGAAAGCTACGGAGGTGGGCTTTGATGAAATAACGTTCCTCAACTGCAAGTTTTCTGAACGTAAGACCTTACGCGTTGATAGACTTGAGAAGATAGTCGTGTCGGCGATGAAGCAAAGTCGTAAGCCCTGGAAACCGGTGATAAACCCGATGACTGATTTTTCGGAGTTCATAAAAAAAGATTTGGACGGACAGAAATATATAGCTCACTGCTACGATGAAATTGTGCGTAGCGATCTTTTTGAGAATATCTGCAAAAACAGCACAGCGGACAATATTACGGTTATGATCGGGCCGGAAGGTGATTTCTCGATAGATGAGGTAAGGCTGGCTATGGACAACGGCTATGAGTCTGTATCATTGGGTCGTAGTCGTTTGCGTACGGAAACAGCAGGTCTTAGTGCTGTCATGATGGCACAACTGATATTAAGGAAAAAATAAGATTATGAGATTTGTTTTCAGAATATTATCTTTTGTTTTAGTTTTGACGGTAATGTTTTTCTCTGCTTCATGTTCTGAGAAAAAATGTGTAGATGTTATTCCGTCGGGTAGTACAGCTCTGATGTCAATTGATGTGCCTCGGATGAAGAGCGAGAACATGAACTTGATAAAGAACTTATTCAATACGGGCGACATTGAGAACTGCGGACTGGATTTGGACGAGAGAATGTATATATTCGAAGCAGCCGATGGAAACTTCGGATTCTGTGCTGATGTTGCAGACGATGGCCAGCTTGCAGATTTTTTCAAGACCCTATCGGCAAAAGGTGTATGCACGCCTGTACAGGAACGTAGCAATATTAAATTTACATTAATTGATAATTCCTGGGTTGCCGGGTTTACTGATGATGTTATTATGATATGTGGTCCGGTCACTGCTTCCGCAGCTTCGGAGATGCAGGTGCGGATGGCTTCGTATATGCGGCAGGAAAAAGATGACGGTATTGAAAAGACACCAATGTACGACTGTCTTGACAGTCTGGATTCTCCGGTAGCTATCGTTGCAAAGGGAACTGCTCTTCCAGAGAATTTTGTCGCACCGTTCATAATGGGTGTGCCGAAGGATGTGGAACTGTCTGATGTCGTGATTGCGGCGTCGTTGGAGGCAAATAATGATTGTATATTCATAAACGGCAATACCATTTCTTTTGATAAGGAAAAGAATTCGAAAATAAAAAATTCTTCAAAAGTATTCAGACCTGTAACTGATAAATATATTAAGGCTATGTCAGCAGATGACTTTGCAGGGCTCTTTCTGAATGTTGATGGTGATGAATTCTTGCCGTTGCTCCAGAACAATAAGGCTATGCAGGCATTGTTGGCGTCCGTAAATACAGTTGTCGATATGAATAACATCATAAAAAGTGTGAATGGTGATATTGCGGTTGTCTGTCCGGAATATTCGGATAAGACAATGAGGTTCTTTATGAGTGCTCAACTGGATGACACGTCATGGCTTGCAGATGTTGATTATTGGAAGAAGTCATGTCCTGCCGGTGGTAAAATAGCAGACTGGAAAGAAAATTCTTACTATTATACTGATGGCGGAAATAACGCATATTATTTTGGTGTTACGAATGATAAACAGTATTTCAGTGGGACAGATTCAGAATTGGCCTTATCTTCTGTAGGCACTTCCAGCCGTCCATTGGATTCAAGTATTATATCAAAGTTGAAAGGAAACAGAGTTGTACTGATTGTGAATACACCGGGGGATAATGCTAACGGAAAATCTTCGGGGGTATCGGTGCTGAAACATTTATTGGGTAGTATTCGTACGATAGTATATTGTGTCAGATAAAAATGGATAGGATTGTTTTCGAGAATGTTGTTCCACATGTGTTTAAGACTGCCGGTAATATGGTGTCAGAGGTCTGGAACAATAATATAGAGTTTGAGAAGAACCATTTATATCTTGTAGAGGCTGCGAGTGGTAAAGGGAAAAGTACATTCTGTAGTTATGTAATAGGATATCGCCATGACTATGACGGAAGTATCTTATTTGATAATATAAATGTGTCAACGCTCAAGAAGTCTCAGTGGACAAGAATCCGTCAGGTAAATATAAGTTATTTGTTTCAGGAGTTAAGACTTTTCCCTGAACTTACAGCATATGAGAACGTAGAGATAAAGAACAGACTCACAGGATTCAAGTCAAAAAAGGAAATTGAGTCTTGGTTCGAACGTTTGGGGATAGGAGATAAACTATATTCCAATATCGGTGTGATGTCTTATGGTCAGCAGCAACGTGTCGCTTTGATCAGAGCTTTGGTTCAGCCTTTTGATTTCATCCTGTTGGATGAGCCGATAAGTCATTTGGATGATGCTAACGCAGATGTCATGGGATCGATATTAATTGAGGAAGCTCATAAGCAGGGTGCTGGTGTTATTATAACGAGTATAGGAAAGCACATAAGTCTTGATTACGAAAAAACATTTAGATTATGAATATGATTTGGAAATTACTCCGTCAGCATATTAGCATACTTCAGTTTTCCGGATTCTTTTTTGCAAATATATTCGGTTTGTTCATAGTATTGTTCGGCTATCAGTTTTATAATGATGTCTTGCCGGTTTTTACTGCCGGTGACAGTTTTATGAAGGCTGATTATATAGTATTGAGCAAGAAAATAGGTGCGGCAGGAACATTCTCCGGGAATACTAAGACTTTCAGTAATGAAGAATATGAAAGACTCGCAGAACAGAAATTTGTGAGCAAGATAGGAAAGTTTACTTCTACTGAATATAGAGTAGATGCGTCGATGTCTGTCGGTGGAGCGAATTTATTCAATACAGAATTGTTTTTCGAAAGTGTTCCTGATGAATTTGTGGATATACCGATGGATAAATGGAAATATGATCCGAGGACACATGTGGTTCCTATAATCCTTCCACGGTCATATATAACAATGTATAATTTTGGCTTTGCCCAAAGTCATTCATTGCCGAAAATCAGTGATGGGGTAATGGGTATGGTTGACTTCAATCTGTTTATAAGAGGAAACGGACATGCAGATCAATACAAAGGTAAGATTGTTGCATTCTCAAACAGGTTGAATACAATATTGGTTCCTCAAGATTTTATGGATTGGAGTAATAAGCGTTACGCTCCTGATAGTGAGACATTGTCAACCCGACTCATCCTGGAGGTTTCAAACCCGGCTGATGATGGACTTACAAAATATGCGGAGCAGAATGGTTATGATTTGTCCGATAATAATCTTGATACAGGGAAGACGACGTATTTCCTTAGAATGTTAGTTTTTATGGTTATTACGGTAGGAGTAATTATCTCTGTCATGAGCTTCTTTATGCTTATATTAAGTATATATCTGCTTGTTCAGAAGAATGTTTCTAAGTTGGAAAATCTACTTCTTATCGGATATTCTTCTGCAAATATTGCAAAGCCATATCAGCTGCTTGCTGTTTCGTTGAATTTTGTAGCACTCATTGTAGTCTGGATCATATTATATTTTATACGTTCATATTATATGGATGTTTTAATGACTTTGTTCCCGGGTGTTAGTGATGGAACATTGTTGTATTCGGTAGCGTTGGGAGTGATACTTTTTGTAGTTATTTCTTTGATAAATATAATAGTTATTCGTCGCAAAATAAATGAATTATGGCATTGAGCTAATAAAAACGTTTTTTATGCGTTATCCGTTCTTTTTATAGGCAGTTTCTGCTTTATTGACTTTTTTATTGTAACTTTGCAAAATAACGTAATATTATTAATTGCATCATGAAAGAGGTTGTTATAAATGAAACAGACATAGTTTCTGCGGCAAATGAAGGTATGGATAGTTTCCTTTCATTGTTTGTTAAATCGATAAAGGATTCCATTGGAGGAGAACTTACTGCTGAAACCATGCCTATGCTTAATGTCAACCAAATAACATTGTTGGCATACGATATCTTTCATGAGGAAGTTATGGATGGCGGATTCGTTCAGTTGATACATAACGGCTACGGCGGCTTTATATTTCAAAATCCGTTTGCGAAAGTATTGAAAATGTGGGGACTGAGAGATTTATCCAAGCTTATTTATAATGGAAGAGAATTGTATTTTAAGTATAAGGATAAACTGGAAAAAGATTGTAGCGATGAAGAATTCATGGCTCTGTTTGAACAATTCCCGGAATTTGATGACTTGGATGATGATTTTGTAGAGCACGAGGAAGAATGGACAGAGCAAATAGCCATATATGTGGATGAACATATAAGTGATTTTGCACGGGTAGAACGATAACTGAAAAGGTAATCAGATGAATAAGGAAGATGAATTAATCAGGAAAAAAAGTCCTGTAAATATAAAAAACAAGAAAGCGTCATTTGAATATTTCTTTGTTGATATATATACAGCAGGAATTGTTCTTACAGGTACGGAAATAAAATCTATCCGTTTAGGTAAGGCAAGTCTTGTGGATACATTCTGTTATATAAATAATGGAGAGATATGGGTTAAAGGAATGAATATATCACCATATTTTTATGGCTCTTATAATAACCATGACAGCAAACGTGATAGAAAGCTTTTATTGAATAAAAAAGAAATATACAAGTTGCAGAGCGCAACAAAGCAAACAGGCTTTACAATAGTTCCTATACTTGTCTTTATTGATGGAAACGGACGGGCTAAGATGGATATTGCGCTTTGCAAAGGAAAGAAGGAATATGACAAGCGACAGACATTGAAAGAAAAAGAAGATCGCAGAGAGATGGATCGTGCAATGAAAAATTACTGATTATGAGTATCGAGAATGTCATAAAACAGAGAATCCTGGTACTTGATGGTGCAATGGGAACGATGATCCAAAGTTATTCTCTTAAAGAGGATGATTTTCGGGGCAGTCGTTTTACGAATGTATCAGGGATCATGCAGGGAAATAATGACATGCTCAATATAACACGTCCTGATGTAATCTCAGATATTCATAGGAGATATCTTGAGGCGGGGGCTGATATAATCACAACCAATACTTTCAATAGTCAGATTATTTCGCAAGCTGATTACCACCTCCAAGACCATGCTTTTGAAATGGCTTATGAAGGAGCAAAAATTGCGAGAGCAATGGCTGACAGATATTCCACAAAGCAAAAGCCAAGATTTGTCGCGGGATCTGTGGGGCCTACAAATAAGACATGTTCTATAAGTCCTGATGCGGACGATCCTGCTAAGAGAGATATAACTTATGATGAATTGTTTGAAGCATATTCTCTTCAGATTGAAGCTTTGGTAAAAGGTGGCGTGGATGCCATACTGATAGAAACAATATTTGACACATTAAATGCTAAAGCTGCAATCCGTGCGGCAATGGATGTAATGGAACATGAGTCCATACAAATTCCGATAATGTTAAGTGTAACTGTCAACGATTTGGCAGGTAGAACATTAAGCGGACAGACTCTTGATGCTTTCCTCGCAAGTATAAGCACATTCCAGATTTTCTCGGTTGGATTGAATTGTTCATTTGGTGCGAGACAGATGAAACCGTATATTCGTGAATTGTCACGGCACGCACCATATTATATAAGTATTTATCCCAATGCCGGTATACCGGACTCATTTGGACATTATGACGATTCGCCGGAGAGTATGGCTATGGAGATATCAGAACTGGTTAATGATGGTATTGTTAATATCGTCGGTGGTTGTTGCGGAACAACAGACAAATATATTTCAAAACTTGTAAACGTTGTAGAAGGAAAGAGACCGCATGTACCGGGATCAGTATGTAAACATCTTCAACTAAGCGGTTTGGATAAGCTGGAGCTGACGAGTGAAGTTAAATTTATAAATGTTGGAGAACGGTGCAATGTTTCTGGCTCGCGTAAGTTTTTGCGGCTTATAAAGGAACAAAAATACGACGAGGCATTGAGTATAGCGAGAAAGCAGGTCGCTGATGGTGCCCTTGTTATAGATGTCAATATGGATGATGCATTATTGGATTCAGTTAAAGAAATGACGACATTTCTCAATCTGATAGCAACAGAGCCCGATATTGCAAAGGTCCCTATTATGATTGACTCTTCTAATTGGGATGTTATAAAGGCCGGACTAAAGTGTGTTCAAGGCAAGTGTATTGTCAATTCTATATCACTGAAAGAAGGTGAAGCTAAATTTATCAGCAGAGCCAAGGATATAAAGAAATACGGTGCGGCCGTAATTGTCATGTGTTTTGATGAGCAGGGACAAGCTACGAATTATAAACGTAAGATAGATATAGCCTCACGTGCTTACCGCTTGCTTATTGATAAAGTAGGGATGTCACCTTGTGATATTATATTTGACCCGAATGTGCTTACAATCGGTACAGGGATGGAAGAACATGATAATTATGCGGTCGATTTTATAAATGCTACACGTTGGATACGCGAAAATCTGCCGGGTTGTCATGTGTGCGGTGGAATAAGTAATCTTTCATTTTCTTTCCGGGGAAATAATTATATCAGAGAGGCCATGCATGCTGTGTTTTTATATCATGCAATAAAAAATGGTTTGGATCTGGGTATTCTGAATCCAGCTACGAGTGTTACTTATTCTGACATTCCGCAGGAACATGTAAATATACTGGAAGATGTTATATTAAACCGTTGTGCCGGAGCTGCAGATAAATTGATAGCCTTGGCTGAGGAGATTTCGGCAGAAAAAACATTGAAGCAGCATTCTTGCACAGATGATGGGAAAGCACTTATACCAGAATGGAGAAAAGAAGATGTCAAATCGCGTTTGGTGTATGCTATAACAAAAGGTATTTCTGATTTTCTTGAAGATGATCTTACAGAAGCAATAAAAATATATGGAAAGGCCATTGATATAATAGAAGGTCCTTTGCTGGAAGGTATGAATGTAGTCGGAGAACTATTCGCAAATGGTAAAATGTTTCTGCCTCAAGTAATAAAAACTGCCAGGACAATGAAAAAGGCTGTTACCATATTACATCCTTATATTGAGATGGGAAGCTCGGAACAAACCAAGAGGTCCGGAAAGATTTTATTGGCGACAGTCAAAGGAGACGTTCATGATATAGGTAAAAATATTGTATCTTTGGTATTGACATGTAATAATTATGATGTCGTAGATTTGGGTGTTATGGTTCCGGCTGAGCAGATTGTTAAAAAGGCAAAGGAGGAGGATGTAGATGTAATAGGATTGAGTGGATTGATAACTCCAAGTCTTGAAGAAATGCAGAATGTCGTAAATGAACTGAATAAGTATGACATAAAAAAGCCGTTGATGATTGGTGGAGCGGCGACAAACGAATTATATGTTGCCGTAAAATTGTCTCCATTATATCATGGTCCGGTAATATGGGTTCACGATGCCTCTCAGAACCCTGTATATGTGTCGAATCTATTGAACAAAGAGAAACAGAAAACATTTGTAAAAAATATAAATGATAAGTATATGAAGATGCGTATGAATTATGTCAATAATATCACACGTGTTAACATGTCTGTTGATGATGCAAGAAAAAACAGATTGACATTATTCGAATAATATATAATTATATAGGTATGGTATTTGGTAAAAAAAGAATATGGCATTGTCTGCCGGGACAGGAACCTACAGAACTTGATAAAAAAGTGATGTATTGGGAAAGTAAAGGAAAGGAAGTGCCATCAAGAGATCTGATAAAGACGCCTGAACAAATAGAGGGTATCCGTAAAAGTGGAGTAATAAATACTGGAGTCCTGGATGAGGTAGCAAAAAATATACATGCAGGAATGAATACACTTGAGATTGACAAGATATGCTACGATTATTGTGTGTCTCATGGTGGAACACCTGCGTGCTTAGGTTATGAAGGATTTCCAAAGAGTGTATGTACAAGTATCAATGAGGTTGTTTGTCATGGAATTCCTAAAGAAGAGGATGTTCTGCAGGAAGGTGATATTATAAATGTTGACTTTACTACAATCTACAACGGGTATTATGCCGATGCCTCACGCATGTTTATAATCGGAAAAACTACTCCTGAGAAAGAACAGTTGGTACGTGTAGCAAAAGAATGTCTTGAGATAGGAGCAGAGGCTGCAAAACCATATGGATTTGTAGGAGATATAGGACATGCGATACAGAAGCATGCCGATAAATATCATTATGGAATTGTGCGCGACCTATGTGGTCATGGTGTAGGATTGAAATTCCATGAGAAACCGGATGTTATGCATTTCGGACATATGGGGCAGGGCATGTTGCTCGTGCCAGGAATGGTATTTACAATTGAGCCAATGGTGAATATGGGTACTTGGAAGGTTTTCATTGATGCAGACGATGAATATGGCTGGGAAGTTATAACAGGTGATGAATTGCCAAGCGCACAGTGGGAACACACGTTTGTTATGACGGAACATGGAGTTGAAATATTGACAAAATAAGAGAAATCTTCTTGATAATAAATATAGTTCGATGAATAATAATGATATTTATATATTAGGTATAGAGAGCAGCTGTGATGATACTTCTGCAGCTGTGTTACATAATGATGTCCTGTTGAGTAATGTTACGGCATCCCAGAGTGTTCATGAGGAGTATGGCGGAGTCGTTCCTGAACTTGCATCAAGAGCTCATCTGCAAAATGTTGTACCGGTTGTAAATCAGGCATTGGTCAGAGCGAATATATCAAAAGAGCAATTGTCTGCTATTGCGTTTACACGTGGACCGGGACTTATGGGCTCACTGCTCGTCGGTGTAAGTTTTACTAAGGGACTCGCACGCAGTCTTGGAATTCCGCTCATTGACGTGAATCATTTACAAGGACATGTGATGGCTCATTTTATAAAGGAAAATCCTCAAGATGATACTCAGCCTCCATTCCCGTTCCTGTGCTTACTCGTAAGTGGAGGTAACTCTCAGATTGTAAAGGTCAATGCATATAATGATATGGAAGTTCTTGGCCAGACAATAGATGATGCGGCAGGTGAAGCAATTGACAAATGCTCAAAAGTTATGGGGCTTGGTTATCCGGGTGGACCGATTATAGATAAATTGGCACGTAAGGGTAATCCTATGGCATTCAAGTTTTCAGAGCCGCATATTAAAGGCATGGATTATAGTTTCAGCGGTTTGAAGACTTCATTCCTTTATAGTTTGAAAAAATGGATTGCCGATGATCCTGATTTTATAGAGAAGAATAAGGAGGATCTTGCAGCAAGTCTGGAATATACAATTGTAGATATTCTGATGAAGAAACTTCGCATGGCCGTTAAGGAGACGGGTATTAAACACGTTGCAGTGGCTGGTGGAGTGTCTGCAAATACAGGATTGAGAAATGCTTTCCATGAGCATGCTGCAAAATATGGTTGGAAAATATATATCCCTAAATTCAGCTATACTACAGACAATGCAGCAATGATCGGGATTGTAGGATACTATAAATATTTAGATAAAGAATTTTGTTCAATTGATAAACCGGCATTTAGTAAAGTAACATTTCAATAAATAGCATATTATGGAGTTCGAGAAGAAAGTTTTGAGTAGGGAAATTCAGCAATATCTTTATGAATCAGGCATGACACTGGGTACAGCCGAGAGTTGTACCGGAGGTCGTATAGCTGAAGCTATAATATCGGTACCTGGCGCTTCTGATTATTTCAAGGGAGGAATCATTTCTTATACAAATGATGTTAAAGAGAAAGTGTTGGGCATCGATTCTCAGCTGCTGAAAGAGAAAACAGCGGTTTGTAAAGATGTTGCAATCGCTATGGTAAAAGGTGCTATCAGGGTTCTGAATGTAGATTTTGCTATATCAACGACAGGAGTCGCTGGCCCTGGAGGAGGAACACACGAGATTCCAGTTGGAACAATATGGATTGCTTGCGGCAATAAAGACAATATTGTCACAATGAAACTGGAGGAAGATTATGGCCGTGACATAAATCTTGCTATCGCAACAAGCAAAGCGCTCCAATTATTCCTGAAATATATGGAAGATAATAAGGAGATGCTGGAAGTGAAAGACTGACAAGGCTGTTGATACATTCTCATATGGTATGTAGAATACTCTATTTAGGCTTAAAATGAAAAAATAACTTAAATATTTTTTTTATTTAAGTAAATGTTTGGCTTATTACAAAAAAAGTAATAATTTTGCATGCTGTTTGGAATAGTTATCAAAAGGAACATAAAAAAGCAAATTAGTAATGTCGAAAATTTGTCAGATTACAGGGAAAAAAGCCCAGATAGGAAATAATGTTTCACATTCAAAGCATCGCACGAAACGTACTTTCGATGTAAACTTATTTAAGAAAAAATTCTACTATGTAGAAGAGAACTGCTGGATAAGCTTGAAGATTAGCGCAGCTGGTCTGCGTCTTATTAATAAGATAGGACTCGATGCTGCTCTTAAACAGGCAGTTGCTAAGGGATATTGTGACTGGAGTGACATAAAAGTTATAGGAGATTAAACAGATGGCATCAAAGAAAGCAAAAGGTAATAGAGTTCAGGTAATACTTGAATGTACCGAAATGAAGGAAAGCGGTATGCCGGGAACAAGTCGTTATGTGACTACCAAAAACCGCAAGAATACTCCAGACCGTATGGAATTAATGAAGTATAATCCTATCTTGAAGAGAATGACTCTTCACAAGGAGATAAAATAATAATACAATTAAGATATGGCAAAGAAAGCGGTCGCAACCCTCCATGAAGGATCTACGGATGGTCGTGCGTATACAAAAGTTATAAAGATGGTAAAGAGTCCTAAGACGGGAGCTTATGTTTTTGACGAGCGTATGATTCCGAACGAGGCAGTGAAAGATTATTTCAAGAAATAATTTTATTTATATATCAAGGAAATGGAGTGCATTAAAATAATAATGTACTCCATTTTTTATTTGTAACAGATGGGTACAATGAAAATATGGAATCATGATTTATGATGCAATCATGGGGAATTGTTAAGTCTTACGTATTCTTACAAGGTTTATTTATGGTTATAAGTTAACGTGAGTTCGACGAATTCAAAACAAAGCGAGCTGTTTGTCAAGAGTTCTTGTAACATTGATAAACGGCTTCTCCGGAAAGCAACAATATGCCGCAATTGCACCCAATAGAGGTTCATTAGAAATCATGTAGGGATTTGTTTTAATTAAAAAAGCTTCTGCCTTAATCCGTTTTTTGTGGTAACAGGTTAAAAATAGATTTTTAATATTAAACGGTATTGTTATTTTCTGCAGAAATAAAAGCAATATTGACTACTTACAGATTTTCAGTGTTTGGTATTTTTTTGTTCAAGTTTTCAGTTATACCCCGAAAATTAAGTGAGTATTTGTGGTCGGTCTTTCCTTTGGATGCAAATACGCAAAATATGAGAGAAATACATAATATATTCAATGTCAGTAACTTATAATTAATGGAGGTTCCCTGGTTCTGTAATTAGCGCTGTTTTCGTAGGCGATAAAGCCTATATCATGGGCTGAAACGAACCAAACCGCGTCTATATATGGGCGTAATCAGACCTTCATACGGCCATAATCAGAATGCCGGATGGATTATTCCGGACTATAATACGAGGTATATGAGAAAGATGCACGGGCTGAAATAGCCTTTATAATACCGGATTTAACATCCCCTCGCATCTATTTTCTGAATTTATTTTGTCAAAAGAAAATGAAGAAAATCTGTAAGTCCGTAATGTGAGTTTTCTTTAAAAACAATGATATTTTCTCTAAAAAGAACGGATATGAAATGTGAAGAATAGCACGAGTATTATTGAAAAAAAGGTTCTTCCGAAATTTGGAGTGAAAAGTTATGTATAAAAAGAAGAAAAC
>ERZ779888.2342-NODE-2342-length-15878-cov-4.094672_pt1 | contig 15878 bp, 16 predicted proteins | sample MGYA00511245_ERZ779888 | MGnify/ENA primary metagenome ERZ779888 (study PRJEB29588, sample SAMEA2155255) | human gut metagenome | biome: human gut; feature: human-associated habitat; material: faeces | place: Denmark | collected 2008/2010 ... | reverse complement strand
TCTACCTCGCGGCGTGCCTTGTCCACCATCTCCTCGATGCGGGTCGGGTGGATACGGCCGTCGGCAATCAGTTTCTCGAGGGCAAGCCGCGCGATTTCACGGCGGACGGGGTCGAAGCCGGAGATCGTGATGACCTCGGGCGTGTCGTCGATGATGAGTTCCACCCCGGTCAGCGTCTCGATCGTGCGGATGTTGCGTCCCTCACGCCCGATGATGCGTCCCTTCATGTCCTCGCTCGGGAGCGCGACCACGGAGATGGCGGACTCGCTCACATGGTCGGCGGCGCAACGCTGAATGGCAAGGGAAAGGATCTCTTTCGCCTTTTCGTCCGCGTCCTCTTTGAACTGCTCCTCAAATTCGGAGAGCTTCTTCGCGGTCTCGTGCTCGATTTCCGAGGTCTTGCGGGCGAGGAGTTCGTTCTTCGCCTCTTCCGCGCTCATGCCGGCGATACGTTCCAGTACCGCTGTCTGTTCTTCGAGTTTCGCCTCGAGTTCTTGACGACGGGCGTCTGCCGCCGCAATCTTCTCGGCGAGGGTCGCCTCTTTCTTTTCGAGCGCCTCGACCTTACGGTCGATCGCTTCCTCTTTCTGCGCCAGGCGGTGTTCCTGGTGCGTGACTTCGCGGCGGCGATCCTTGAGCTCTGCCTCCGCCTCGTTTTTCTGACGGATAATTTCTTCTTTGGCTTCGAGCAGCGCCTCTTTCTTGCGCGTCTCCGCCGTCTTCATCGCCTCGTTGACGATCTGCATCGCCTGCGCCTCGGCAGAGCCGATTTTCGCTTCGGAAATCTTACGCCGCCACAGGTACCCGAGCCCCAGCCCGACAAGAGCCGCCCCGATCGCGATGAGCAAAACAAAATACCATTGCATAGAACGGGTTCCTCCTTTACAGTTTGTATCAGGAAACCGCCGCAATGGTAGTACACATATCCCGGCTCGAAGAGCCTATTTTGACAATATCCCCGCTACGGGCGGGGTGGTTTATCAGAAAAGCGGGTCATCCCGCGAGGCAAACTGTGCATCGTCCATTCGGCGGACTTGCTTCCTAATGTGCCCGCCACCGTGTATCATCGCACACATGTGGGGACAATCTAACAATATTATAATCTACGAAACGTTCCCTGTCAAGGACGAGACGCAATTTCTCTCCGCTTTTTGCCATTTTCGCCCCACGCGGAGCCGCTTTTACGGCTCCGCCTTGTCGAGAGAGTGCACCGACGGCACACCGAAAACGCAAAACACGGCGTAACGTATTGTTTGCATCATGTCTTTTGTGACGAAGATCCGACAAAATCTACCTTATAAATGCGTGCATCGCGCGCCCGCGCGCGTAAAAGGCGCCGCGGCGCGGTGGTTGTGGTTGCGGCGACGGTTTGGCACGGGCGGAAAAACGATGTTGCGACGGCGATTTTTGTAGGGGCGGCACCGGTCACCCCTGTGGAGAAGAAAATCTGTTTTCGAACGGTATAGAGACCGCCCGCGCGCGATCATCACGCCTTTAAAGGTTTTAGAGCGACTATATAAGGTTTTTGCGGGGAAAACCGAGGGGACTTCCTCAAAAAGCGCCCCGTAAAGGATTGTCTCCCGGGTCGCCCCCCGGACCTGCGTTAGCACTCTCGGAGCGAATTTACAATTTGGTAACAATTTTTCTGCCTGTACCCCTTGACAAAACGGCACCGCAGCGCTATATTAAGGGCAAAGATTAGCACTCGGACATTTTGAGTGCTAAAATCAAAAAGGAGGTACACCATGGAAGGTCATGATCTGTCGGACAGAAAAAAGCAGATTCTGAAAGCCATTGTGGAGGCGCACATCGCCTATGGCGAGCCTGTCGGCTCCAAGTACCTCTCGACGCAGGATCAACTCTCCTGCTCCTCGGCGACCATCCGCAACGAGATGGCAGACCTCGAGATGCTCGGGTATCTCGAGCAGCTGCATACCTCTTCCGGCAGGATTCCGTCCTCGAAAGGATATCGCTTCTATGTGGACGGCCTGATTCCCCCGAAGCCCGTGAGTGATGAGGAGAAAGTCCTCATCGACCGTTGGTACAAGGCAAGGGTCAAGCGCATCGACGAGGTCTTTCAGGAGACGGCGCGCATCATCTCGCAGGTGACGAAGAATGTTTCTTTGGTGCTTGCCCCGCAGATGACACAGGCTGCGTTCCGCTGTCTGCAGTTCCTGCCGCTCGATGACCGCCGCGTCATCACGGTACTCATGACGGATGCAGGCTTCATCGAGAACAAGATTCTTGAGATGCCGGACGGTGCCACGTTTGCGGACTTCCAGCGCATGGCCAAGGTCATCAACAAGAATCTTGCCGGTCAGACGCTGCGGTCGATTGACCATCCGGCCATGGCGCAGATCCGCGATGAGATTCAGGATGAGCCGCTTTACGAATCAGCGGTCGAAATCATTCATCGGGCCCTTGATTCCGGCAAGCGCGAACGCCTGTACCTCGGCGGTACGACGCAGATGCTGGAACAGCCGGAGTTCCACGACGTGGAAAAAGTCAAGGAAACGCTGCTCGTGCTCGAGAAGGAAGAGCTCATGAAAGACGTGCTGCATGCCCATATGGGCGACGGCCTTGAAGTCACGATTGGTCAGGAAAATGAAGACAGTCACTTCAAGGACAGCAGCATCATCACGGCGACGTACCATCTCGATGGACAGCTTCTAGGCACTATCGCAGTGCTCGGCCCGACGCGTATGGAATATGCAAAGGCCATGAGCCTGCTTGAATATATGAATTCCAATCTTACAGAAGTCATCAAGCGGTTCCACTGGTAGAGCCGCAGAAATCCAGAAACTACGTGAAGAGGTGATTGTTTTGCCATCCTTTATCAAAGATGAAATGAAGAAAAAAGATGAGCAGAAGATGCAGGAAATGAAGCAGGAAATCGACGAAGCGGAAGCAGCTGCTGAGGACGCTGCCGAAGGCTCCGAAGAAGAACCTGCAGATGAGGCAGCAAGTCAGGAAGATACGGCTGCACAGGAGGAGATTGAAGCCTTGAAAAGCCAGGTTGAAAAACTGACAGCCGATCTTCAGGAGAAGAAAGACCGCCTTCTGCGGCTGCAGGCAGATTTCGACAACTTCCGCCGCCGTTCGGCGAAGGAACGCGAAGAAATCTCGTCGGTGGTCACGCAGAACTTCTGCAAGGACATGCTGCCGCTGCTCGATAATTTCGAACGCGCGATGGCAGCCGAGACGAAAGACGCCGCGGCTTTCCAGAAGGGCGTTGAGATGATCTTCACGCAGTTCCAGGAAGTCCTCAAAAAGAATGGCCTTGAACACATCGAGGTCATCGGCCAGAAGTTCGACCCGAACTTCCATCAGGCGGTCATGCGGGTCGAAGACCCCGATAAAGAAGATGACACGGTTGCCCAGGAGCTCCAGAAGGGCTACATGGTCAAGGGCCGCGTCATTCGTCCAAGCATGGTTCAGGTTGTTTCGAACTGAAGTCACAAGAACGAAGCACCTGTTCATCAATATAGATCATTCAAGTTTTACATAAAGTTTAGGAGGATGTTACCATGTCTAAAGTAATTGGTATCGATTTAGGTACGACGAACTCCGTTGTATCTGTCATGGAAGGCGGCGAACCGACCGTCATCACGAACCCTGAGGGCAGCCGCATCACGCCGTCTGTCGTCGGTTTCACGAAAGATGGTCAGCGCCTTGTCGGTCAGCTGGCAAAACGTCAGGCTGTATCGAATCCGGACCGCACGATTTCGTCCATCAAACGTCATATGGGCGATCCGAACTACAAAGTAACGATTGATGGCAAGGATTACACGCCGCAGGAAATCTCGGCTATGATCCTGCAGAAACTCAAGGGCGATGCTGAAGCATACCTCGGCGAGACGGTCACGCAGGCTGTCATCACGGTTCCGGCTTACTTCAACGACAGCCAGCGCCAGGCAACGAAGGACGCCGGCAAGATTGCAGGCCTCGATGTCCTGCGTATCGTCAACGAGCCGACGGCTGCAGCCCTTGCTTATGGCCTGGATAAAGATAAAGATGAGACCATCCTCGTCTTCGACCTCGGCGGCGGCACGTTCGATGTTTCCATCCTCGAGCTCTCCGAAGGCACGTTCGAAGTACAGGCTACGAACGGTGATACGCACCTCGGCGGCGATGACTTCGACCAGAAGATCATCGACTGGATGGTCAGCGAATTCAAACAGGAGAACGGCATCGACCTTTCTCAGGACAAGATGGCTGCTCAGCGTCTGAAGGAAGCTGCTGAAAAAGCAAAGATTGAACTCTCGAGCATGACGCAGACGAACATCAACCTGCCGTTCATCACGGCCGATGCTTCGGGCCCGAAACACCTCGACCTCACGCTGACGCGTGCAAAATTCAATGAACTCACGAGCGATCTCGTTGAGCGCACGATGGGCCCGACGCGCAAAGCTATGGCTGATGCAGGCCTTTCGGCTAACGATATCGATAAGATCATCCTCGTCGGCGGTTCTTCCCGTATTCCGGCTGTGCAGGATGCTATCCGCAATATCCTGCACAAAGAGCCGTCGAAGGGTGTCAACCCAGATGAATGCGTATCCGTCGGTGCTGCTATTCAGGGCGGTGTCCTCGTCGGTGAAGTCAAGGATGTTCTCCTGCTCGATGTCACGCCTCTTTCCCTCGGTATTGAGACGCTCGGCGGTGTCTGCACGAAGATCATCGAGCGCAACACGACGATTCCGACGCATAAGAGCCAGATTTTCTCGACGGCCGCAGATAACCAGCCGTCCGTTGATATCCACGTCCTGCAGGGCGAGCGTGAGATGGCTGCCGGCAACAAGACGCTCGGCCGCTTCGAACTCACGGATATCCCGCCAGCTCCGCGCGGAGTACCTAAGATTGAAGTTTCCTTCGATATCGATGCCAACGGTATTGTCCATGTATCCGCTAAGGATCTTGGCACGGGCAAAGAGCAGAAGATCACGATTCAGTCCGACAGCGGCATGAGCAAGGAAGATATTGACCGCATGGTCAACGAAGCCAAGGCTCATGAGGCTGAGGATAAGAAGCAGAAGGAAGCCATCGACGCTAAGAACAATGCCGATAACATGGTTTATCAGGCAGAGAAGACCATCAAGGAGCTCGGCGACAAGGCTGACGCTTCTAAGGTCTCCGAAGTCAAGGCTGCCTGCGAGAAGGTCAAAGAGGCCATCAAGAGCAACGATACGGAAGCCATCAAGAAGGCTACGGAAGAGCTGCAGAAGCCGCTGTATGAACTCAGTGCCGCTGCTTACCAGCAGGCTGGTGCTCAGCAGGGTGCCCAGGGGGCTCAGGCCGGTGCAGAAAATGCCCAGAATGCCCAGCAGCAGAAGAAAGACGATGATGATGTCGTCGATGCCGACTACACGGAAGTTAAAGACGACAAGAAATAATCAGATGATTGGTTGAAGGTTGGGAGCTAAGGGGGAGCCGCAGGGCTTTCCCTGGACTCCCAATTTTTCTATAAGGATGGTGCAACGTGAGCGAAAAACGCGATTATTATGAAGTGCTGGGCGTTGACAAGAGCGCGGATGAAAAGGAGATAAAGAGGGCCTATAAGAAACTGGCCCGCAAATATCATCCAGACCTCAATCCGGACAATCCGAAAGAGGCAGAAGAAAAATTCAAGGAAATCAATGAGGCCTATGATGTCCTCAAAGACCCGAAGAAACGCGCGCAGTACGACCAGTTTGGAGCCGGTGCCTTTGACGGCACGGGCGGCTTTAACGGCGCTGGTGCCGGCGGCTTCGGCGGTTTTGGAGACTTTGGCGGTTTCGGCGCTGGTGCCGGCGCTGAAGGCTTCGGCGATATCTTTGATATGTTCTTTGGCGGTCATGGCGGCGCAGGCCACGCGCGCCGTCCGGGACCGGAGCGCGGCAATGACCTGCGCTACGATTTGGAGATCACCTTTGAAGAGGCTGCTTTCGGCAAAGAAGTGGAACTCACCATTCCGCGTACGGTCGAATGTTCGACGTGCTATGGCACAGGTGCAGCCCCAGGGACGCAGCCTGAGACCTGCCCAGTCTGCCATGGTTCCGGCCAGCAGCAGGTGGTCCGCAACACGGCCTTTGGCCGCATGATGAGCAGCCAGACCTGCTCGCACTGCCACGGCACAGGCAAGGTCATCAAGACCCCGTGCAAGGACTGCCATGGTACGGGCCGCAAACGCGAGACGAAGACGGTCAAGGTCGGCATCCCAAAGGGCGTAGACCAAGGGTCGCGCGTCCGCGTGTCCGGTGCAGGCGAGGCCGGCCGCAATGGCGGCGGCTACGGCGACCTCTACGTTTACATCTTTGTCAAGCCGCATAAACTCTACACGCGTCATGGCAATGATGTTATCGTGGAAGTGCCGATTACCTTTGTACAGGCAGCCCTCGGCGGCTCTGTACAGGTGCCGACGCTCGATGGTCCAGTCGACCTCAAGATTCCAGCGGGCATCCAGTCGGGCAAGGTCCTGCGCATCCGCAACCACGGCATCCCGTTCCTGCGCGGTTCGGGACGCGGCGACGAGCTCGTTCACATCAAGGTACTGACGCCGCAGAATCTGTCCGCACGTCAGAAAGAACTTCTGCGTGAGTTTGGCGAAATCAGCGGTGACAAGGTCAATCCGGAGCAAAAGAGCTTCCTCGATGACCTCAAGCGCTTCTTTAAGAAATGAGCAGTTAAAAAATACTGCCGCGAACGCGGCAGTATTTTTTATTTCTCTTGACATACATATACCCTTATGGGTATTATAAAGCAGAATAACTTATATCCCTATATATATCTTGGAGAGAGGCTGCGCTTATGAAATATGGCAGATTTATTTGGGACGGACTGGAGAAATTATTGGCATATGGCACGTCAAAGCCTCCTGTCTGCCCGAGACAAAGCTTGCGGCCGTACGGCAGATGGAAAAATCGTCTCTGCCGGTCTGCATGATTGGCGATGGCATCAACGATGCCCCTGCCCTCAAGGCTGCGCGCGTCGGCATCGCGATGGGCGGTGTTGGCAGTGACATCGCCGTCGATGCGGCCGATATTGCCCTTGTCGATGATGAAGTCAAGGAACTGCCGCATCTCTTTGCCCTCTCCAAGCATATGATGAAGACCATCCGCTATAATCTGACGTTTTCCATGGGCCTGAACTTCACAGCTATCGTGCTGGCCATGACGGGTATCCTGAATCCCGTGACCGGAGCGCTTGTCCACAATGCCGGTTCCGTCTTCGTCATCCTCAATTCGGCTCTTCTGCTGAAGTGGAAGATGCGGTATAATGATAAAGAAGTCAATATCGTACATGGGGATGAAGCAGTTTATGAGAAAGTGCATGGATGAGGCGAACCTGCATCGCCGTTTAAAGAAGATTATCGGTCAGGTCAATGCCATCGACCGCATGATTGAGGAAGATATCCCGTGCGAGGATGTCCTGTCGCAGATCAACGCAGCCAAATCGGCTTTGAACAAATGCGGCCAGATTGTCCTCGAGGGCCATATCAATCACTGCGTCAAAGAGGCCATTGAGAAGGGGGACGAAGAAGAAATCAAGACTTTCACAAAAGCTATTGAACGATTCGCCAATATGCAGTAAAAATCCGGACTGGCTGGTGCTGGTCCGGATTTCTATTATGGGATGTGCTCATGAATTTCTTTGTGAGCAATTTCCTTGTTTTTTACAGCCGCATCACATATAATAGAAAGACTTAGAAAAAGAAAGGACGATGCGCTTTGAAATGGGCCGAAGTCAGTATCCGCACGACACATGAGGAGACAGAACTCATCGCTGAAATCTTTCACGATGTAGGTGCCTCGGGGGTTGTCATTGAAGACCCGCAAGAACTCAACAGCTATATCGATGAAGGGCTTTTTGATTATTCCGACCTGCCGAAGGCAGAGCAGACGAGCGGTGTGACCATCAAGGCATATCTGCCGGTCGATGAAGAGCTCGATGCACGCCTGCGCACATTTGAGCAGCGCGTCAAAGAACTGGCGAAAATCGATGGCTTTGACGCTGCTTCGTGCCCGATTGAATGGCATACGGTGCAGGATGAGGATTGGGCAGACAACTGGAAGGCGTATTTCCATACGACGAAAGTCGGCGGGCTCATCGTCATCAAGCCGGCCTGGGAAGATTATGAGGCAAGCCCTGACGATATCGTCATCGACCTCGACCCGAGTGCTGCGTTTGGCACAGGTACGCATCCGACGACGGCCATGTGCATCCGCGAGCTCGAATCCCTCGTCAAGGGGGGCATGCGCGTCTTCGATGTCGGTACGGGCTCGGGCGTGCTCGCTGTCGCTGCGGCAAAACTTGGCGCCGGTGAAGTTATCGCCAAGGACTACGACCGTACGGCGGCGAAGGTCGCGCAGGAAAATGTCGAGCGCAATCATGTCGAAGACAAGGTGACGACGGGCGTTTCGGACCTCCTGAAGTCGTTTGACGGCAGGGCCGACCTCGTCATTGCAAACATCATCGCCGATATTGTCATCCGTTTGTTCGACGAACTCGATGCACATTTGGCCGAGAATGGCAGACTGCTGGCTTCAGGCATCATCGACGAACGCGTTGCCGATGTGACAGAAGCGGCCTTTGCTCACGGCTTCGTGATTGACAAGGTCATTGAGGAAAGCGGTTGGGCAGCCATGGTCATCAGCAGGGGAGATGCCAAATGAGAAGACTGTTTTACAAGGGCATTCTTGCCGATACGATAGAAATTGGCGGCCCCGATGCCCATCATCTCATGCATGTCATGCGCGCCAAGCCCGGACAGGAAGTCATTGTCGTTGACGATGAGAATCAGGTGGCCCGCATGGAAATGGTGGCTTTTTCTGCGGGAAAGGTGACGCTGCAGCTCAAAGAACGGCTGGAAGCGAATACAGAGTCGCCCATCGAGCTGGCCCTTGGCATGTGTCTGTTAAAAGCCGACAAGATGGATTTTGTCGTGCAGAAGGCCGTGGAACTCGGGGTAAACCGCATCGTGCCGATTTTCAGCCACAACTGTGTCGTGCGCTACGATGATAAAAAGGCAAAGCAGCGCCGCGACCGCTGGCAGAAGATTGCCGATGAGGCCGCGAAGCAGTGCGGCCGCACGGCACTTGTCGAGGTCATGCCCATCGAAACGATGAAAAAGCTCCTCGAGCATGCCCCTTACGAAGATGATATGGATACGGAATTCTTATTCTGCTACGAGAATGAGGATAAATTATCGCTGAAAGAAAGCCTGCGGCGCACGACGTCGAAGCGCTATCTGCTGCTGGTCGGCCCCGAGGGCGGCTTTACACTCGAAGAAGCCGAGGCCATTGTCGCGGCCGGCGGGCAGAGCGTGACACTCGGGCCGCGCATCCTGCGGGCAGAGACGGCCGCCGTGGCCGGACTCAGCATTGTACAATATGAAAAAGGAGATTTGGGGAGTTGAAAGTTGCACTGACAACACTTGGCTGCAAGGTCAATCAGTTTGAGACAGAGACCATGGAAGGACTCTTTAAGAAGCGCGGCTATGAGGTCGTGCCGTTTGAGCAGCGCGCCGATGTCTACGTCGTCAACACGTGCTCCGTCACGAGTCTTGGCGACCGCAAGAGCCGCCAGATTATCCGCCGTGCGCACCGCGAGAATCCGCAGGCCGTCATCGCGGTCTGCGGCTGCTACGCACAGGTCGCACCGGAGGAAATTAAGGCGATTGAAGGCGTGCGCGTCGTGCTCGGCACGAAGGAACGCGCGCATATCGTCGATTATGTCGAGAAAGCCATGCACGAAGACGGCATTCAGGGGACGATTACGGACATCATGCAGGCCAAGACATTCGAGGATATCCCGCTGTATGACAGCCTCGAGCGCACGCGCGCCTTTTTGAAAATTGAGGACGGCTGCCAGAATTTCTGTTCGTACTGCATCATTCCGTACGCGCGCGGCCCCGTGAAGTCGCGCCTGCCGGAGCACGTGCGCCGCGAGGCGGAAAAGCTCGTGGGCATGGGCTTTAAGGAAATCGTGCTGACGGGCATCCATCTCGGTGCGTACGGCCGCGATTTGCCGGAACATGTCACGCTGGCTGATGCCTGCCGTGAAGTCCTTGCTGTACCTGGACTCAAGCGCCTGCGCCTGGGCTCTTTGGAATCCATCGAGCTCTCGCCGGACCTCTTCGAGCTGATTCGCGGGGACGACCGCTTCTGCGCGCATCTTCATCTGCCGCTGCAGGCCGGCTCCGACAAGGTCCTGCACGATATGAACCGCCATTACGATACGAAGGAATTCGCGCGGCTCATCGAGCATGTGGAAAAAGAAGTCCCTGGCGTCGCTATTTCCACGGATATCATCGTTGGGTTCCCCGGTGAGACGGAAGAGGATTTTCAGCAGGGGCTCGACTTTGTCGAGAAGATGAATTTTGCCCGCATGCACGTGTTCCCTTATTCGCGCCGCACGGGCACGCCGGCTGCTGCGCGCAAGGACCAGGTCGATGAGGCCGTCAAGAAAGAGCGCGTGCACCGCATGCAGGCACTTGCGGACCGTAAAGCCGAGGAATTCCACAAGAGCTTCATCGGCCGCAATATGCGCGTCCTGTTCGAGACGACGAAGGACGGCGTGACGGACGGCCTTACGGATAATTACATCCGCGTCTATACGGATGATGCGGTCAAATGCGGCGATATCTACGAAGTCCATATCGAAAAACTCTGGCGCGATGGCGTCTTCGCGCATTGCATCCGATAAATTCTTGAATTAGTGTTCTTTCTCTTTTTTTCTTTGCAGATAAAGAAGGTATTTTGCAGAACGTGGCGAATAATTACTTATAATAGGCTTGAAACGGCCTATGAACAGCCGAAGGAGGTGAAGAAGATGGCAGATTGTATCTTTTGCAAGATTGCACAGAAAGAGATTCCGTCGAATCTGGTCTATGAAGACGACATGGTCGTGGCGTTCCGTGACCTCGAGCCGCAGGCTCCGCAGCATGTGCTCGTGATTCCGAAGAAGCATATCGAGAGTCTGCTGGCCCTCAAGGAAGAGGACAAGGCACTCGTCTCGCATATCCTTGTCGATGTCATTCCGCAGCTCGCCAAAGAGCTCGGTGTGGCTGAGAAGGGCTTCCGCGTTGTGGCAAACACGGGTGAAGAAGGCGGACAGACCGTAAAGCATCTGCATTTCCACCTCCTGGGCGGCCGCTCTATGCAATGGCCTCCGGGCTGAGGAACTGCATGGAGTCAGTTCCCTAAAACTTTTGGGAAGTGTTGACAGTGGATTGCGCCCTGCTGTATAATGGTGTGGTGTAATTCTTAAGACACAAACTCCCATGTTAAGTGGAGGGGGGGAAAATAGATGGCAAACGAAATCAAAGTTGGTAAAAACGAATCGATCGATAGTGCTCTCCGCCGCTTCAAGCGTATGTCCCAGAAGGCTGGTACGCTTGCTGAAGTGAGAAAACGTGAACATTATGAGAAACCGAGCGTTCGCCGCAAGAAGAAGTCTGAGGCAGCTCGTAAACGCAAGTACAGAGGTTAATCCGTGATTTGCGACCGGCGCCTGCGAGCCTATGCTCCGCAGGTGCCTTTTTAATTCCCGCAGGTTGGGAATATCAAAAAGAGAGGAAGATCGTTATGTCCATCAAGGAACAGCTTACGGCCGATATGAAAGAGGCCATGAAGAACCATGAGAAGGACCGTCTGTCCGTCATCCGCCTTGTGCGCGGTGCTATCCGTCAGGCGGAAATCGATGGCGGTCATAAAGAGCTCAACGACGATGAGGTCATCGGCGTCATCAGCAAGGAAGTCAAGATGCGCAAGGACTCCATCGATGAGTTCAAGAAGGGCAACCGCGATGACCTCGTCGCCAAGACACAGGCGGAAATCGATGTGCTCATGCCGTATCTGCCGGCCCAGCTCTCGGAAGACGAAGTGCGTGCGCTCGTCAAGGAAGCTGTTGAGAAGACGGGAGCCAAGACGCCGAAGGATATGGGCAAGGTCATGGGCATGCTGATGCCAAAAGTCAAAGGCCGTGCCGATGGCAAGATGGTCAATACGCTCGTCCGCAGCATGCTGCAGGGCTGAGATAAAGTCAAAACCATATAAACGATACAAGAAGAAGCTGCCGCGCAGGCAGCTTTTTTCCATATGAAGGGATTTGTCTTCCTGTGTCGAATTCTAACAAGAGATATAAAGCCATTGCTTTTTCCGTGGCTTCAGCGGCTTTATCCATCCATTATCGCTGAAAGGAGGCATGGATCATGGATATCGTCAGTATGCCCATCCTGCAGGTTTTGCTGCTGTCTATCATGTTTCTGGCCGTTTTTGTGGAAGTCAAGACGGGCGGCACGGGGGCCGGCATCATGCTCGGCATTGTCGCGGCCGGTGTGTTCTGGGGCAGTCAGTACGTCAAGGGGACTGTGGACCTTTTCCAGATTGCCCTGTTCCTTGGCGGCATTCTCTGCATCATCATCGAGATGCTGCTGCCGACTATCGGGCTTTTGGCCGGCGTCGGCGTGGCGGCGATGCTCTACAGCGTTGTATTGGCTCTGGGCGGCAATATGGCGGCCGTCTCGGTGCTGGTCATTTCCCTCATGGCGGCGATTGCCATCTTCGCTTTGCTGGTCAATCAGCTGCCGTCGAGCCGTCTCTGGAAGAAATTCGTGCTCAAGGACCAGTCGACGTCGAAGCGCGGCTATATCAGTGCTGTCGAGGAAAGCCACCTTGTCGGACAGCAGGGCACGGTCCTCACCGAGCTGCGTCCGTCGGGCTCGGCGTTGATTGACGGTCATCCCGTCGATGTCGTTTCAGAGGGCGCGTTCATCCAGAAAGGCGAGAAAATCAAAGTCGTTTCGGTCAATGGCAGCCGCGTCGTCGTTCGCCGTCTGGAACTGCCGGAATAAAATTTGCGTATCGTATCAGGAGGCGTTTTTATGGCTTCATTAATCACATCCGCATTCATTCTTGTACTCATTGTGGCGGCCATCATGATTTTCCTTCATTTTGTGCCGCTGGGACTTTGGATTTCGGCGCTGGCTGCCGATGTCCACGTCAGCATCGTCACGCTCGTCGGCATGCGCATGCGCCGCGTGCCGCCGGCAAAAATCATTCTGCCGCTCATCAAGGCGAACAAGGCAGGGCTTAACGTGCAGGTCAATCAGCTGGAAGCCCATTACCTCGCGGGCGGCAATGTCGACAAAGTCGTCGATGCCCTGATTGCCGCGCACCGCGCGCAGATTCCTCTGCCGTTCGAGCGTTCGGCGGCCATCGACCTTGCCGGCCGTGATGTCCTCGAAGCCGTGCAGATGAGCGTCAATCCAAAGGTCATCGAGACGCCGGTCGTCTCGGCTGTCGCACGCAACGGCATCGAGCTCAAAATCAAGGCCCGTGTCACGGTGCGCGCCAACATCGACAGACTCGTCGGCGGTGCCGGCGAACCGACCATCATCGCGCGTGTCGGTGAAGGCATCGTCACGACGGTCGGTTCTTCGGAAAGCCATAACGACGTGCTGGCCAATCCGGATGACATCAGCAAGACGGTGCTCGGCAAAGGCCTTGATGCCGGCACGGCCTTTGAGATTCTCTCCATCGATATCGCTGACGTTGATGTCGGCCGCAACATCGGTGCAGAACTCCAGACCGACCAGGCTGAAGCCGATAAGCGCATCGCTCAGGCCAAGGCCGAGGAGCGCCGCGCGATGGCTGTCGCGAAGGAGCAGGAGATGAAGGCTTATACGCAGGAGATGGAGGCCAAGGTCGTCGAAGCACAGGCCGAAGTCCCGCATGCGATGGCCGAGGCCCTGCGCGAAGGCAGACTTGGGGTCATGGACTACTACAATCTCAACAACGTACAGGCCGACACCGACATGCGCAACGCCATCAGCACGGCCGGTGCCGATGACAAGATGCGTCCGACGCAGCCGGTCAAATGAGGTGCATGAAGTGCAGAAAGAGGGGGAATGACTGATGGATTCATCACTTCTCGCCATCCTGCTGTTTGCGCTCATGGCCATTCTCAGCGACAAGCTCGGCGGCAAAAAGAAGCCGCAGGGCCGGAAACCGCCGTTCCCATTTCCGGATATCCCGCAGCCGCGGAAAACGGAGACTCAGGAGCGCGGCACTCAGGCCGCAGACCAGCTGCCGCCGCCCATGCCGCAGCCATGGGAAACGCGGTCTGCTGCTGAACCCGAAAATAAAGCCGCAGGCTCGCAGAAAAAGACACTGCCGTTTGAGATTCCTGAGCTCAAGGGCGCACCGCTCCCTAAGGGCGAAACGGATGAGGGTGTTTACCGCGAGCCGGGCACGAAGATGCAGGATATGCTCGAGGAATACCGCGAAGAAATGGCCGACAAGGCCCGTCAGGCTGCCTATGAAGCCGAGCGCAGGACAGAAGAAGCTGCCATTCGCGCGAAAGAAGAGGCAGTCTATGAGCAGCAGGCCAAGATTCCCGGTCTGCAGGCGAAAAAAAGAAAGCCCATCCTGCCCAAGCTCACGCCGGAAAACATCCAGCAGTCCATTGTCATGGCCGAACTTCTCGGCAAGCCCAAGGCCTACCGCCGGCAGAATCCGTACTGGCGCAAATAGCAGCGGCCCGTTCCATACAGATGAACAGAAGCTTCCTCGTTTTTGGGGAAGCTTTTCTATTGGTGTGAGTTTTTCCCATGACAAAACGGGAAATCTGTAGTAAAATTATAGAATATATTGTGCGTCATAAATAGAAGTAAGATTTTGTAGGTGATGAATTTGTCAAACCAGATGTTTGATGTAATAAAAAGCGACCTCGAAGTTCTGGAACAGGGGCTGCAGGAAGCGGTGACTTCCACCAATGAGCTCGTGACAGAAGTCGGACTGCATATTGTCACATCCGGCGGCAAGCGCATCCGTCCAGCGCTCTGCCTGCTGTCTGCACATGGGGGCAGGTCGTTTGACCTCGCTCATGTCCTGCCGCTGGCCGAGGCCCTTGAACTCATCCATACGGCATCTCTGGTTCATGACGATGTCATCGATGAGGCGGATACACGCCGCGGCACGGCTACGGCCAATGCTCGCTGGAATAATCAGGTGGCCATCCTTTCGGGCGATTATATCTTTGCGCGCGCCTTCACGCTGATTGCCGAAGAAGGCTACGATACTCACGTTTCAAAGCGCCTTGCAACGCTCGTCTGCAACCTGAGTGTCGGCGAAATCATTCAGGATAACGCCATTTATCAGGCTTCGCGCGGCATGGACGATTACTATGAGCGCATCCAGAAAAAGACAGCGGATTTCCTTGAAATCTGCTGTGAGCTCGGTGCGATGGTCGGCGGCATGGACAAAGAGGAAGTCGCGAAACTCGGTGAATACGGCCACTGCATCGGCATGGCGTTCCAGATTACGGATGACCTTCTCGACATTGAGCAGACGACGGAGAAAATCGGCAAGCCGGCAGGCAACGATATCCGTCAGGGCATCGTGACGCTGCCAGTTATCCGTGCCCTCGAGGTCAGCCCCGATGCCAAGGAGCTCGAGTCCATCGTCACGGACATGGATATGACCGATGAGATGGTCGAGCGTGCTCTTGCCATTGTTAAGGCGACCGACGGCGTAGATTTTGCTAAGGACAAGGCCGATGCCTATCTTGCACGCGCCAAGGCCGCTCTGCCGGAGAATTTGCCGGCCGACATCCGTGAGGCCTATGAGATGGTCGCTGACTTCATCGGCGACCGTGACTTCTGATTTTGCTCAGGCTGTCATGGATTTCATGGATTCAATGTTCAGCATAACGGAGGAACAATATGTTTGGAATTGGTGTACCAGAGCTCGTGCTCATCCTGATTATCGGGCTCATCGTATTTGGACCAGGCAAGCTGCCGGAGATGGGCCGCACGCTTGGCAAGGGCATCCGCGAATTCCGCAAAGCGTCGAATGCTTTATCACAGGCCATCAACGCACCGGAAAACCAGCCGCAGCAGC
>ERZ779888.2339-NODE-2339-length-15890-cov-6.872877_pt1 | contig 15890 bp, 16 predicted proteins | sample MGYA00511245_ERZ779888 | MGnify/ENA primary metagenome ERZ779888 (study PRJEB29588, sample SAMEA2155255) | human gut metagenome | biome: human gut; feature: human-associated habitat; material: faeces | place: Denmark | collected 2008/2010 ... | reverse complement strand
CCGAACGCCCCTCGTTCATCGGCACCTGTCCGGCGGGTTATGCGGATGGGTTCCCCCGGGCGCTTTCCGGTTTTTCCGTTACGGTCTGTTCGGGCGGAAAAACTTTTCGCGCGCCGGTGGTGGGGCGGGTCTGCATGGATCAGCTGATGCTGGACCTTACCGGCATCCCGGCCGCCCCCTATGACCGCGTGGTCCTCTGGGACAACGCGCAGGCTCCCGCCGATTTTGCGGGAACCATCCCTTATGAAATTCTGACGGCGCTCTCCGACCGAGTCGTCCGCGAAAGGAAAAAAGATGATCCCCTATTATGAAAACCGAACCGTGAATTTTCAGGGTGTGGACCGGACCTACGGCCGCTCGCACCTGGCGTGCGCCGCGCACCTGCACCATCATATCGAACTGGTCCTGCTGTTGGAAGGGCAAACGGTGGCCGTTTCGGGCGCGGAGCGCTGTCAGCTGTGTGCCGGGGATGTTTTCATCGCCTTTCCCAATCAGATCCACCGTTATGAATCGGTCGGGCGCGAATGTTATTTTCTCTTTATCGTCAACCCCGATCTGGTTCCGGCCCTGCGGGACACCTTTTTTGATTTTCTCCCGCGCTCGGCCCGGATACCCGGCGCGGCCTTTGACCCGGAGATCCTGGATCTGGCCCGCCGGCTGACCGCGCCCGCCGGCGAAGAAACGCATTACACCGAACTGACCCGCGCGGGATACCTGCTGGCGCTCTTTTCGCTCCTGCTGTCCCGCACGGAACTCATCAAAACCGTGCCGGGCGACTCGCACGCGCTGAAGGAAGTCCTTTCCTACTGTATCCGGAACTATCAAAAGGACCTGTCTCTTTCCCTGCTTGAAGAGGAACTGCACATCAGCAAATATTATATTTCCCATCTCTTCTCGGACAAGCTCCATATCAGTTTCAACCATTACATCAATTCCCTGCGGATTTCCTATGCCTGCCACGCGCTCCGGCACACCGACGCCTCGGTGACAGAAATCAGCGAACAGGTGGGGTTCGGCACCAGCCGCACCTTTAACCGCGCCTTTTTAAAGCAGGTGGGATGCACCCCGCGCGCCTACCGTCTGGCCGAAAAAGAAAAGAAAGATCCGGCCGCGCCGGAAAAAAGAGGTACAACATGAAAACCATTGCCAGCTTTACCGTGGATCACGACAAAATCAAACCGGGTATGTACATTTCCCGCGTGGACGGGGATGTCACCACCTTTGACCTGCGGACGCGCGTCCCCAATGCGGGCGACTATATGGACAACCGCACCATGCACTCGGTCGAGCATATGCTGGCCACCTTTCTGCGCAACGGAGAGATCGGCCCCCATGTTCTTTATTTCGGCCCGATGGGTTGTCAGACCGGCTTTTATCTGCTGACGCGGTCTCTTTCCCCGCAAGAGGTCAAAAAGGCGCTTGTCGCGGCCATTTTGTCCGTGCTCTCCTATGAAGGGCCGGTTTTCGGAGCCAGCCGCAAGGAATGTGGGCAATATCAGAACCTTTCGCTTGCAGACGCCCAAAAAGAGTGCCGTGCCTATCTCCCTTATCTCCTTGAAAGAGAGGGCTTTTCCTATGACGCTTAAAAAAATCGGCATCCTGTGCGCCATGCCAATCGAGGCCGCGGCGCTGGAAGCGGCCATGGAACAAAAAAGCGAAAAAACCGTGAGCGGCATCCGCTTTGTAAAGGGTATTCTGGACAAAAAAGAGACGGTGCTGGCCGTTTGCGGTGTGGGAAAGGTGGCCGCCGCGCTGGCGGCGGAGGCGTTGCTCCTGACCTATGCGCCGGACGCGCTCCTCAATACCGGGGTGGCGGGCGGTCTTTGCCCGGAACTGGTCGTCGGAGACGCAGTGGTGGCCGACGCCGTGGTACAGCATGACATGAACACCACGGCGCTGGGCGATCCGCGGGGGCTGATCTCGGGCCCCAACATCATTCAGATCCCCACAGACGAACCTCTGCGGCAGAGTCTCCTTTCGGCCGCCGGGAAAGAAAACATCCGCGCCTTTTGCGGCACGGTGGCCTCCGGCGATCTGTTTGTGGCGGATGCACGCCAAAAAGAAAAAATCGCCAAGGAATTCGGCGCCATTGCCTGCGAAATGGAAGGCGCGGCCATCGGGCAGGTCGCCTTTACCAATCGGGTGCCCTTTGCGGTGCTCCGCACGATCTCGGACGGCGGGGACGGCATGGAATACAGCCGCTTTCTCCCCTTTGCCGCCGCGCGGAGCGCGGCGCTGACCCGGACTTTTCTCACGCTGATATAAATAAACTGGTGCAAAAGCCGGGCAATGATGCCGGTTACAAAAGGAGCCTTAAAACCAGTACACCTCCTTTTCAATTATTTGTGTTCTCGCGGGGGTATCTTTTCCGTGTTTCGGGCATGATCGGATCCCGTCTGGAAAAACCGGGATTCACGGTAGTATTATTTTTATCATAGCAGGTAGAGTAGATATCCGGCAGGGTATCGCCATAGATCCAATCGGATTTTTTGATCAGGACAAATGAAGTTGTGCCCCATAGTCCGGGGACATCAAAGCCACTTGTTCTTACCGATACTATCTCCAAATGATAAACCAAAACCAGTCTATCTTCCTGTTGCACCAGATCCAGCAAAAACGGCTCCGGTGGTTTTTTCATGTCTTCTCTGGGGCAAACCAGCAAATAATAGGTGTCAAAATCGATCTTTTTTAACGACAAATAAGGTTCCTCATTTTCCTTCTCCTTTTTCCACTTTCGAAGAAAGGCCTTGGCCTCTTTTTCGGAGCCAATGAGGGACCAGTCGCATCTAAAATAATGATCCTCGAAAAGCAACTTAAACTCCAGTTCCGTGCCGGGAAGTTGGGCAACGGCGGCTTTCAGATCCTCTTCAATCTCGGCAGGCTTCCATTCGTTCACAGCGGCTTCCTCCTTGGCACAGGAGAAAAGGAGAGAAAAAAGCAGAAGGCAACTCATCAAAATGGCCAGTGTTTTTTTCATAATCATTCTCCTTCGTTTTTAAATTTTTAGGGTCGGGGCGGACGGAACTTTTAAAAAGATTTTTACACCTCCTTTTCAGTTATTTGTGTTCTCGCGGGGGTATTCTTTTTGTGTTTCAGGCATGACCGGATCCCATGAGAAAAAACCGGGCTGAGCCGTAACATTATTTTTGTCATAAGAAGTACAATAGATGTCCGGCAACGCATCGCCGTAATGCCAATCGGATTTTTTGATAAGCACAAATGAGGTCATCCTCCAAGGTCCAACCATATCCAAAGTTACACAACTCAGCAAATTGTAAACCAAGACAAGGCCGTTCTCCCGTTGAACCAAATCCAACAAAAACGGCTCCGGTGGAAATTGTACTCTATCCCTTGGAAAAATCAGCAAATAATAGGTATCAAAATCAATCTTTTTCAGCGACAGATAGGGTTCTTCATTTTGTTTCTCCTTTCGCCACTCTCGAAGAAAGGCCTTGGCCTCTTTTTTGGAGCCGATCAAGGTCCAGTCGCATTTAAAAAAACGATCCTCAAAAAGCAGTTTGAACTCCAGCTCCGTGCCGGGGAGTTGGGCAACGGCGGCTTTCAGATCCTCTTCAATCTCGGCAGGCTTCCATTCGTTCACAGCGGCTTCCTCCTTGGCACAGGAGAAAAGGAGAGAAAAAAGCAGAAGGCAACTCATCAAAATGGCCAGTGTTTTTTTCATAATCATTCTCCTTCGTTTTTAAAATTTCAGGGTCGGGGCGGGCTTCTAAAAAAACTTTTACACCTCCTTTTCAGTTATTTTGGGAGTTCACGGGGATATCTTTTCCGTGTTTCGGGCATGACCGGATCCCGTCTGAAAAAACCGGGATTCACGGTAGTATTATTTTTATCATAGCAGGTGGTGTAGATATCCGGCAGGGTATCGCCATAGATCCAATCGGATTTTTTGATCAGGACAAATGAAGTTGTGCCCCATAGTCCGGGGACATCAAAGCCACTTGTTCTTACCGATACTATCTCCAAATGATAAACCAAAACCAGTCTATCTTCCTGTTGCACCAGATCCAGCAAAAACGGATCCGATGGTTTTTTTATATCTCTTGGGCAAACCAGCAAATAATAGGTGTCAAAATCGATCTTTTTTAACGACAAATAGGGTTCCTCATTTTCCTTCTCTTTTTTCCACTTGCGAAGAAAGGCCTTGGCCTCTTTTTTGGAGCCAATGAGGGACCAGTCGCATCCAAAATAATGATCCTCAAAGAGCAACTTAAACTCCAGTTCCGTGCCGGGAAGTTGGGCAACGGCGGCTTTCAGATCCTCTTCAATCTCGGCAGGCTTCCATTCGTTCACAGCGGCTTCCTCCTTGGCACAGGCGGAAAAAGAAAGCAAAAACAAGAGAATGGCAAGGATCAGGCAAAGCGGGCGGAACAGTTTCATACGGTTCTCCTTTCTTTAAAAAATCCGTTCGTTTAAAAATAACAAAATTTTCCTCATTCTTATAATAGCATAATGTTCAAAAAATGTCAACTGCTTTTACACACAAACCCCGCGGCAGAATGTTCTGCCGCGGGGTTTGCCTTTTGTGCAGTTTATATTTCAGAAACCGTCAGCTCCTGATTCCGGGTCCTGATATATTTCCGGATGATGACCATGGCACAGATGAAATGCGCCAGTGCAGTCAATGTCCAGGAAATCGGATAGGAAATATAGATGCTGGCAAGCGAACCGAAAACCTTGAAAATCGTGGCGATCCACAAAATACGCAAGAGGCAGGAACCGACCAGAGAAACGGCCGTGGAAGTGACGGAGTGCCCCAATCCACGCACCACACCGCTGCCCACTTCCATGAAAGCCAGCGTAAAATAAGGAATATAAGTGATAAACATCCGGGTCATGGCCGTTTCATAGGCAATGTGAAGGAGACTTCCCTCCTCCCCGGGTACCACACCGTAAAGCGACAGGAGCGGACGACGCAAAAGGAGCAGGCCGCCGCCGAACAAAACGGCAATGGTAAAAGTCAGCGCGTAACAGCACCGCATGACTTTTTTGACCCGCTCATATTGGGCGGCACCGACATTCTGACTGGTAAAAGTGATGGCCGCCTGATAAACCGCGTTGGTCGCCGTATACGCAAACCCCTCCAGGTTTGCGGCGGCGGCATTGCCCTTTACCACCGGTTGAAACTCGCTGTTCGGCGGGCAAAGCGCGTTGTTCACCTTCAGAATGGAGGACTGAATGAGCATATTGGAGACCGAGAAAAGCGCCCCCTGAATTCCGGCCGGAAGGCCGATGTGCAAAATATCCCGGAAAGCACGGCCGTGAATCCGGAGTTTTTTTAAAGAAAGACGGCACGGGCCCTTTTCCCGCATCAGTTTCAGCCCCAGCAAAACGGCCGAAAGCACATTGGAAATGACCGTGGCATAGGCCACGCCATCCACAGACATTCCGCACACCAACACAAAGAAAAGATTGAGCATCACATTGAGAAGCCCGGCCAGCGAAAGCGTATAAAGCGGCGTTTTGGTATCGCCCTTGGCACGCAGAATGGCAATTTCATAGTTGGTCAGCGACAAAAACGGCACGCCGGCAAAATAGATGCGGGTGTAAATAAGCGCCAGCCGGAGCAGTTCCCCTTCGTTTCCCATCAGGGTGAGCACGGGGCGCGCACAAAGCAGACCGACGCCACCGCCGACAATCCCGAATAAAAGGCTGATGAGGATGGAAGTGTGCACTGCTTTTTGGGCATTTTCCTCGTCCCGTGCGCCCAGATGCCGCGCCACCACCACATTGGACCCGGTGGAAAACCCGATGAAAATATTGACAACGAGGTTGACAAATGCGCCGGTCGTTCCGATAGCCCCCACTGCATCCGGCGCGGTGGAAAGACTGACCACCACCATGTCCGCCGCATTGTAAAGCACCTGAAGCAGATTGGTGGCAACGAGAGGCAACACAAACAACACAATACGGGACAAAAGCGGCCCGCTGGTCATATCCCGGTTTTTGACAGTTTTTTCGTTCATGGCGCCTCCTGTTTGTTTTTCGTTGAAAAGCCAGTTCTTACATTATAATAAGAAGTGTTTTCGCTGTCAAGCCCCGTTACAGAAATTTCACACGAAAAAAGAGCGGTCGGCGGCCGCTCTTTTTATTTTACAGAAAATCCTCGTTGAGCGTCACGCCGAATTCCCGCGCGATGGCACGCAGATTGTCGTCCGTAATGGTCTGGCGGATCTTTCCGCCGCCGGCCGACAGTGCCAGATGATAGATCTGCGCCGCTTTTTCAATGGTGTGCATCAGGCCGAAGGTGAGATCAAAATCCGGGCCGGAGCAGAAAAGTCCGTGATGCGCCCACACCGCGGCATCGTATTTTTCCATCTCGCGCGAGGTGGCCAACGCGATGTCCGCGCCGCCCGGCACCATCCACGGCACCACGCCGACGCCGCCCGGGAAGACCACCGGGCACTCGGTGGCTGACTGCCAAAGGGCGCGGGTAAAATCACGCGCGGTCAGCGGCAGAATATAGGTCATGGCGATGATGTTGGCCGGGTGAGCGTGGTAAATCACGCGGCACTGACCGTTTGTGGCCCTGACCCGGACCGAATGATTGAGAAAATGACTGGGAAATTCGCTGGTCGGGCGTGCACCGCCCTGCAAACCCCACACAATGCGGAAAGCGTCTCCTGCTTCGTTGATCTCCACGATGCCGATGGAATGAAGCGGATCCAGCGTAACATTGCGGAAAAACTTGCCGCTGCCGGTCGTCAGGAAATAGGCCCCGGCCAGGTTTTCGGCCTTTACGCCCATGGGGGTAAAGGTGCCTGGAACTTTGGAAAAGAAGGGACGGCAGGCCTCCACTTCTTCTTTTTTCATGCGGTAGGTCAGATTTCCGCCGTTGCGCTCGTGCCAGCCCTGAAGCCAGCCGTCCTCGCACATCCGCATATAGTCCCTGATCACTTTAATCTCCAGAATATCCATCGTCAACCTCTCTTTGAAAGTACATCTTTCTCGTATTTTTCAATTTCGGAGAACCATTCGCCGTCCGGCAGCTTGCCGCAAACACGGCAGTATTCATCAAAAATGTCCCCGAACGGGTAGGTTTTCAGCTCTTCCTGCACCACCATCAGCTTGGTAAAATTGCCGCTCTCCTGCAGGGCGCGCAGTTCTTCGTTCGGCTGAAGCAGTGCGTAGAGCAACGCTTTTTGAAGATTGCGGAACCCGGTGACCCAGGCCGAGACGCGGTTGACGGAAGCGTCAAAATAATCCAGTGCCAGGAACACGCGGGAAAGCGCGCCGCAGCGCACGATCTCACGGCAGATCTCTTTTGTTTCATCGTCAAAAAGCACCACATGATCGGAATCCCAACGGACACCGCGGGTGATATGGAGCGCCATGCGTTTATCAAAGGCCAGAATGGAGGAGATCTTGTCGCTGACCGCCTCGGTGGGGTGATAATGTCCGTTATCCATGAGACAGATGCAATCATCCCGGCCGGCCGCGTATTTCAGGCACCATTCGGCTGATCCGACCGTATAGCTCTCCACGCCGATGCCGAACACCTTGCTTTCGGCGCAGGGGAAGACCTTGGTCTTGTCAAAAGGCTCGGAAAGAATCTCGTCAAAAGATTTCTTATAGCGCACCCGGGGGCCCAGACGGTCGCCCGGAATATCCTTGTAGCCGTCTCCCGTCCAGATATTCATTACACAGGGTTTGCCCAATTCATCGGCCAGATACTGCGAAATGCGGATGGAGGCCCTGCCGTGCTCCACCCAGAAGCGGCGGGTCTCCTCGTTGGGCGAGGAAAGCGTGAGCGGATCGCACATCGGATGCGAAAAGAAAGTGGGGTTGAAATCGCAACCCATGTTTCGTTCCCGGCAGAAATCCGCCCATTTTTTGAAATGCTTGGGCTCCAGTTTATTCCGATCCACCCAGCCGCCGTTTTCTTCATCAAAAATGGCATAGGAAGCGTGCAGATTCAGTTTGACCTGTCCCGGCACCAACCGGATGACCTCATCAATATCCGCCATCAGTTCGGCCGGCGTGCGGGCCTTTCCCGGATAATTACCGGTGGCCTGAATACCGCCGGAAAGGGCTTTTTCTTTCCGGTCAAAGCCGCCCACATCGTCCCCCTGCCAGCAGTGAAGCGCCACCGGCACTTCCCGCAGCGTCCGGATGGCCGCGTCGGTATCGATTCCCCGTGCGGCGTATTTCTTTTTGGCCTGCGCGTAACTCATCCCGTTACCTCCTTAACCTCAAAACTGCGCCGGATGGCTTCCCGCGCATCCGAAAGATTTTTAAATTCTCCGGCGGCGATCATCTGAACCGCCAGATTCCCGATAGCCGTGCCCTCAACGGGCCCCGCCAGCACCGGCAGACCGGTGGCACGGGCGGTCAGGCTGTTGAGATAGTCGTCCTTACACCCGCCGCTCACGATATTGACGCTGGTGTACTGCCGTCCGGTCAGGCGGCTGAGATCCCTGATCGCGTCCCGGTAGCAGAGCGCCAGACTCCGGTAAATACACTGCATCACTGCACCCACCGATTCCGGCACGCGCTGGCCGGTCCGGCGACATTCTTCCTTTACCGCCGTGATCATACTATCCGGCGAAAGGAAAACCGGACGGTTGACATCCACGGTGCTTTCAAAATCACCCGATTGCCGCGCCGCCGCTTCCAGTTCGGAGAAGCTCCACTTTTTACCGGTCTCCTGCCGGATCCCGCGCCCTGCCACATAGCTGTCCCCGGACAACTCGCGGCGGACCGACTGGATCATCCAAAGGCCCATGATGTTTTTCAGATACCGGAAGCGATGCCACGCGCCGCCCTCGTTGGTAAAATTGGCGCGGCGGCTCTCTTCATCGGTCAAAGGCTCTTTGGTCTCCACACCGAGCAGGCTCCAGGTGCCCGAGGAAAGATACACCGCGTGCTCATCCCGCGCAGGGACAGCCAGAAAAGCCGAGCCCGTATCATGCGTGGCGGGAAGCACCACCGTGGTATCGTATCCGATCTGCGCCCGCACGGACGGAAGCAAACGGCCGACCGCCGTTCCCGGCATGGAGAGCGGGCTGAATATCCGTTCCGGCAACGAAAGCGCACGGAGGAGAGCCCTGTCCCAATCTCCGGTGCGGGCGTTGACCAACCCGGTCGTGGTGGCATTGGTATATTCGTTGACCTTTTGCCCGGTCAGAAGAAAATTCAGATATTCGGGAATCATTAAAAAGTGCGCGGCGCGCTCCAATTCTTCGGGCTTTTCCTTTTTCTGCGCTGTCAGCTGATAGATCGTATTGAAGAGCTGTTTTTGAATACCGGTGCGCGCGTAAAGCGCCTCGGGCGAAATGACGGCCGACACCGCCTCGTCCATGCCGTTTGTGCGGGCGTCACGGTAAGCGACCGCATCCGAAACCGGACGATCGTTTTCATCCAGCAACAAATAATCCACGCCCCAGGTATCGATCCCGATGCTTGCGGGAACGATCCCCTGTCTGCCGACCTTTGAAAGGCCGCCCAGGACCCCCTGCCAAAGATTTTCCATATCCCAGCAATCGTGGCCGTTTTTCCGGATCTGGCGGTTTTCAAAGCGGTAGACTTCACGGAGTATCATCCGGTCCCCTTCACGGTGGCACAGCATATGCCGCCCGGAGGACGCGCCGATATCAATGGCAAGATAATAGGTCATTTTTCCTCCTGTCAGGCCAAAAAGGCCGCCTATGATAGTAGTTTACCATAGGCGGCCGTGAAAGAAAAGGCCTTATATTGGAAAGAAAAGTGCGGGATTTTCAGGTGAAAAAGGCCGTGGTGCCCTCCCGGAGGGGGCTCCGGATTTTTCCGGAATCCCGCCCAAAGCCTTTATTTTATGCGGACAAAATTGCTCCAGGCCACTTTCCCGTCCCTGTATATCTCGGCACGGGCCCAGCGGTCGCAGTCCTTGGGGGTGTAATGAACGAAGATCGTGCCGGGTGTGCGCGTCACCCGATTGTTGTGCCAGGCGGCATTGGTCGAGATGACCACTTTATCGGCCGGCGAGCAATAGCAATATACCTCTCCGTCCCGGACCTCAAGACGCACGCGCGGCCCCTGGGTAGCATAAAAATCCCCCGCCCGGAGCGCCGCGAGAAGCGCTTCCCGTCCGGCGTTTTCGGCATGCACCATCACAAAAGATCTGGCCTCGTCCTCCCCTTTGTAATAATGCGCGTCATCCGTGGCGTAAAGCGGCAAAAGCATCCCGCGGTTGGCCAACAGATCCGTGAAATACCCGGAATATGGGCGAAAGCTCTGATTGACATCCGAAACGGTATTGTAAATTTCCACCCCGTCCAGTCCCTTCAGCGCCAATGCTTCCTCCGGCGCGTTGAGCGACCACATCGGATGGGCCAGAACGGCAAGCCCGCCTGCCGCGTGAATGGCGTCGATCACATCCTGCCGCGTGGAACTTTCCTTTGTGCACGCCGGAGCCTTTTCAAGGCCGACGCCGATGATATGCATGACATCCACCGCCGTATCCTTATCGCCAAGATTACATTCGATTCCGCCCAGTATCGGCAGACCGTCAATCTCCTGCGGCGCGCCGTATACCCAGTGGTCGGTAAAGGCCACCGCGTCAAAACCGGCCGCTTTGTAAATGGCGGCAACTTCCTCGGGGGTCTTGCGCCCGTCGCTTCGTTTGGTGTGGATATGAAGCCCGACTTTGAACCATTTTTCCCCGTTTTCGTCGATAAACATCTTCAAAACGCTCCTTGTTTTTCTGTTTCAGCTCATTATAGCAGGAATAAAAAAGAAATGCAAGCATCCCGTCGGATTTTTCGGGCAACACCCGGCTTTTTGTTGTCTTTTCGGACGCAACAAAAAAAGAGTCCGAAGACTCCCCCGATTTTGTCGGTGTATGGGCATAAAAAAAGCGCGTAAAACGCGCCTTTTTTGTGGAGCTGGTGGTGAGATTTGAACTCACGACCTGCTGATTACGAATCAGCTGCACTACCCCTGTGCTACACCAGCGCGACCACATGGGCTATTATATCACATTTTTTTTCCGATTGCAAGCCCCTTTTTTAAAAATATCCGTCTCTTTTCAGATGTATAAAAAACCGGACCCGGTATATGCTATATTTGATTTCAAAAATCCCGAAACAGCGGGAGGCGCTCTATGCTTTTTTCTTCTTATACTTTTCTCTTTCTTTTCCTGCCGGCCACGCTTCTTCTTTATTTTCCGTTGCCGTGGCTGCTCGGGCGGTTTTCTTTTTTTACGCCCGGGCGGATTTTATATCTTCGGAATCTCATTTTGTTTTTTGTCAGCCTTGTTTTTTACAGCTGGGGAGAACCCCGTGGGATCTTTTTGATGCTCTTTGTCATTTTCTTTAACTTCTTGCTTGCGCGGCTGATGGCCGGTCGCCGGGAAAGAACGCGATTCCGGCTTTTTTTCACCGCTCTTTCTCTCAACCTTCTGGTTCTTTTTTATTTCAAATACGCAGGCGCACTTTTGTCCGCTCTGAAAACCGGATTCCGCGCGCCTGCCCTCCCGCTGGGAATTTCCTTTTATACTTTTCAGGCCATTTCCTATCTTTGCGATGTTAAAAACGGCAAAACCGAACCTGCCCGCGATCCGCTTCTTTTCGGCACCTATCTGGCGCTTTTCCCTCAGCTGATCGCCGGGCCGATCGTGCGCTATACCGATGTGAATGCCGCGCTGACCGACCGCCGCCATACCCTATCCGGCGCGGCCGCCGGCGCCCGTCGTTTCACGGTGGGGCTGGCCAAAAAAGTGCTCTTATCCAACCCGATGGGAGAACTGTTCCGCTTGCTTTCGGCCACTCAGACCGGCGCGCTCGGTTCGCTTATGATGTTGCTTTCATTTGCCTTCCAGATCTATTTCGATTTCTCGGGTTATTCGGATATGGCCATTGGACTTGGGCGGATCTTTGGCTTTTCCTTCCCGGAGAATTTCCGCTATCCTTATATTTCAAAGAGCATTTCGGAATTCTGGCGGCGCTGGCATATCACGCTCTCTTCCTTTTTTAAAGAATATGTTTATATTCCGCTGGGCGGAAACCGGCGCGGCCGGGCGCGGACTTATCTGAATCTTTTTATGGTGTGGGCGCTGACCGGGCTCTGGCATGGCGCGGCGCTCCATTTCCTCCTTTGGGGAATCTGGTTTTTCCTCCTGCTGGTTCTGGAAAAAAGCCTCCCGGCCGGATGGCATGAAAAGATCCCCGCCGGGCTCTTGCGCACGCTGACTTTTTGTCTTATCTTGCTTGGGTGGATGTTTTTCGCCTTTGACGGCTCCTCGCCGTTTCTTACGCTCGCCGCGCTCCCGTCGTTTTTTGTCTCGCTTTTCGGTGCGCGGGGGTTTATGGCCGTAAACGAGGGCTATCATTTTCTCCGGTACCTGCCGCTCTTGATGCTGGCCTTTGTCGGTTCAACGCCCCTCCCGCGGCGGCTTTCCCGTTTTTTCTCCCGGAAGATGGCCCGGCGCCATGTGCGTGTGGTCGGCGTCTTTCTGCTGTTTTTCCTGTCCGTCGCCTATCTTTCAGACAGCGGATTTCAACCGTTTCTCTATTTCAGATTCTGAATATTCCATTTTTAACAGCTATTTTTCCAAAAATAATTTCTGATAATGCAAAAAACCTGCGCGACCCACCGGCCGCGCAGGTTTTTGTTTTTCATGACTTCAGACGATCTGGGGCTGAGCGCGCAGATCCTCATAAAACGAGGCGTGCGCCGCCGTGATATAGGCGTCCACCCACAGCGTGCCCACGCCGAAGCAAAGGGCGCCGACGATGATCCAGCCAAGGAAGGAAAGATCCAGAAGGAAAAGCTCGGCCTTGTGACCCTTCATCATCTTCTGGCTCTGATCAATGCACGCGTTGGCATCCAGCGTGGGGTTGTCGGCCTTGATGTAATAGCTCATCGAATAGGCATAGTACTTGACGATACCGGGGATGACGAAAAGCAAGGACCAAAGGACAAGGTAGACGCTCTGCAAAAGACCCAACACCAGATTGCCGGTGAAATCCGTGGAAAACCCTGAAAAGAGCGTGCCCAGATCGTTGCGGCGCGGGGTGCGGCGGATAAGGTGCAGCGTGTACACCGCAAAGCCTGCATACAGCGGGCCGGTGAGCAGCAGCGGCCCCACGAAAATGATGCTGGACGCGCCGAGAATGGCATTGACCACCAAGCCGGCCACCAACAATAAAAGCCATGCTGCGGAGAAAATGCTGCCGTCCAGTGCCTCTCTTGCCCGACGGCGGTATTCGGATGAAGGTGCCATAGAAATGTCTCCTTTATTGTATTTTTTGGTGAGAATCCCACCTTTTTCATTATAATACGGACGGCCGGAAAAGTCAAGGCGTTTTCGGAAATCTCAACTCTTTCCGTCTCCTTTTGAAAGTTCCCGCAATAGCGAAAGCGCCAGTTCCTGCGTTTCGCGCGGCAGTTGCCCGAAAAGCCGCAGACACTCGGCCTGCCGGGATTCCGAGGCTTCCCCTTCCTCCGCTTCCCGGAAAAACTCGGAAAGAGTGACGCCGAAGGCGGCGCAGATGCGTTCCAGCGTGGTCAGCGAAGGGAGCGTCTCGCGGTTCATCATGTTGATGAGCGTGGATTGCGGCAGATCGGCCGCAACCGCCAGATGATAGACAGACCAGCCGCGCGCCAGCCGCATCTGATTGATCTTTTTCAGCACATTCACGGCAGTCCCTCCTCTCTCCGGTTTTTTTATTATAGCATACATATGGATGAAAAATATTATCCATATAGGTTACATTATAATACAAATGTGGTATAATTCTATAAAATAAGACATTATTCTGCTACAAAAGGGTGTTACGGGGGGAGGATGTCCGGTGAAGATCGGCGTGGTTTTTGCGGGCGGCATGAACAAGGCGGCCTATGAGATCGGCGGCGCGCTGGCGCTTTCGGAGCATTTTACCGCCGGAGAGATTGCCCATATCAGCGCCTCCTCCATCGGCGTATTGCCGGCGCTGGCGCTGGCGCGGGGCGAGACGGCGCGCTTCCGGGAACTCTGGCTCTCGCTCGCGGCGGGGGACGCGGGGCGGTTTTTCCTGGGCTTTCTCAAAAAGCCGGCCGTGCGCGAGCAACTGTATGCGTTTGTGGCGGCGGGTCTCCCTTTCCATTGCGTTTTTCGGAGTGGCCAATCTGTCGCAGTATCTGCCCACCCTGCCCTATGACCCGGTGCAGATGGCGGATTTTGTCCGGCTTTCGCACACGCTGGGGATCCTCGGGCTGGTCTTTGTCGTCCTGTCAACGGTGCTTGCGGTGCTCTCGTGCTGTTTCTTCCGCCGCCGGAGCCGCCTTCTTTACTTCGGACTGTTTGCCGCGGTGGCCGCGCTTGTGCTGGACGCAGTGGCCATGACGCTGTGCCTGACGCTATTGATTTAAAACGCGCCGCGCCGACAAACGGAACGCCGAACCCAAACGGCCCAGAATCCGGCCGCAAACTTACAAAAGGCCGTACAACGCAACCAAGCGTTGTACGGCCTTTTTGACCCTTTTTTCTTTTTTTGCCCGACTTTTTCCCCCCGGTTTGTCCGGCTTTTTCCCCCGCCCGCACGCTTCACCGGAGCGCCCCGGCAGAGTTACATCTGTATATACCGGCGGTGATTCCGACCTTTGCCCAAGATGCCCCTGCGGAGTCACATCTGCACCCTGCGGGGGGGCTTTTGGTCTTCGACCAAGATGCGCCCGGCCCGGGCGGCAGGTTGGGATGAAGAATCGCCGGGTATCCGACCGCAAGGCGTATACCATACGACAAGGGCGGATCCCGGCGATAAAAAAGCGGGATTGCGTGGAAACGCAAAGCGTTTCCTACCTCAGAGACCTTGGATTATAGAGAATAAACGACAATGTATGGAACTTTCCCTCTTAGCCAACCCATAATCCCCGCTTTTTGGTCTTCGCCCAAGATGCGCCCGGAAAACCTTCAGAGTTTGTGGATTTGCCCCCCCGTCAGCGCAATCATCTTGACGGCATCGGCCGAAAAATCGTGCGCCAGTACCGTGAGCGACTTGTTCAGCGTTCCGCGCGCCAGAATCTTGACGCCGGCCGCCTTTTTGGGAATCAGCCCCATCCGGCGCAATGCGGCGGGCGTGACCGTATCGCCGTTTTCAAAGTGCGCGGAGAGCGTGTCGATGTTGACGGGGAACTTGCGGCCGCCGTGATAGGGCAGCTCTTTTTCGGTCTCGGCCGTTTCCTCGGGCGCGGCGGGCGCCACCAGCGTCAGCGCGTCCTCGTCGCTCAGGAGGTTCTTGGCCTCGTGCACCGTGACGCTGTGCCGCACCGTGAAGGCCACCGGCACCAGCGTGACATCCTCGCCGGTGAGATCGTCGCCGCCAGTGGCCAGGACCTTGACCAGCTGGCGGGAAATGAGGTTCTGCAGGGTATCGACCGGGTAATCGACCGCCGTTGCGGTGCCGGTTTTCTTTTCGTTTTGCGCCACGCCGTATTTAGCCATGACCGCGTCCACCAGTTCCTTGGCATACTTCACGCCGCGCTCGGAGCGCACCCGGAGCATGACCGGCACCTTCTCGTAGCGCTTGGTAGCGGCCTCCTGCACATGGTATTTGGTGTTTTCATATTCGGCAAAGTCCAGCGCGAAATAGGCACACAGGGTCTTGCCGCGGATGGCAAGTTTGACCAGCTGCGTCCGGCCGCTGTTGTAGCTGTCGTAGAACCAACTGACGCGGTTCTTGCCGGTGTAGGAAAGGATGTAATTGTGGATGCGGACATAAAAATCCTTGACCGGATCCTCGGAAAGGAGGAGCCGCGCGGTGAAGGATTTGCGGTAGGAAACTTCGATTTCCTTTTCACCCACGCGCACGCGGCCGTGATCGGCATCCGCGCTGACCTCGGCCGTCATTTCGGAAACGGGCTCGGCCACGGCGGGCTCGGTGAGGGGCTCGGCGGCCATCGCGGCTTCTTCGGCG